>Ga0129306_1000081_pt1 | contig 155818 bp, 149 predicted proteins | sample P827metagenome_FD_94438 | JGI IMG/M metagenome (GOLD analysis project Ga0129306, IMG submission 94438) | Capybara group fecal microbial communities from Wisconsin, USA - P827 metagenome | ecosystem: Host-associated > Mammals > Digestive system > Large intestine > Fecal | place: USA: Wisconsin...
ACAGCACAGCACAGCACAGCACAGCACAGCACAGCACAGCACAGCACAGCACAGCACAGCACAGCACAGCACAGCACAGCACAGCACAGCACAGCACAGCACAGCACAGCACAGCACAGCACAATTCTGCTAAACTCACCGAACTTGTCAAGAAATTAAAAGAAATTTTTCAAATTGATCGTCCTGATTTAGATTTCGGGATTTATCGCATTCTGAATGCTCGCCAAACACAAATTCAGCATTTCTTAGAGCAACAACTGCCGCAAAAAATTCAACAAAATTTGCAGGAAACGGCACAGCAAAATGCCGTGTATAGCCACCTTCTCACCTTTTTCTCACGCTATTACGAACAGGGCGATTTTATCAGCCAACGCCGTTATAAAGGCGACACCTACGCCATTCCTTATAACGGCGAAGAAGTAATGCTGCATTGGGCAAACAAAGATCAGTATTACACCAAATCGGGCGAAAATTTCAGTAACTATCGTTTTTCCCTTGCCGACGGTCGTCAGGTGGAATTTCGTTTAATTGCGGCAGATACGGCAAAAGATAACCAAAAAGAGAACGATAAAGCCCGTGTTTTTATGCTGGCGGAAGCCCAAACCGTCACGGAATTTGACGAAAACGGCGATGAAATCATTCAAGAAATTATGCCGTTTTCTTTGAATAAAAATACCCTAACCCTTTATTTTGTTTATCAATTTGCTGAAAAAAGCAAAAAACAGCCCGTTTACGTGAAAGAAGCGGTCGAATTTTTACAGCAAAATGCAAATTTAACCGATTGGGAAGCCATTTTTGAACTTGCGCCAACGGAAAAAGAGAAAACTCGCACGTTGCTGGAAAAATATCTCACCGATTACACCACAAAAAATTCTGCCGATTATTTTATTCACAAAGATTTAAACGGTTTTTTACGCCGTGAGCTGGATTTTTATATTAAAAATGAGCTGATGAATTTAGATAATCTGCAAAGTGCGGCAGATTTTTCGCCGATTGCAGAAAATTTACTGTTAATTCAAACCTTCCGCAAAATTGGCTTAGAAATTATTGCCTTTTTAAGCCAATTAGAAAACTTCCAAAAGAAATTATGGCTCAAGAAAAAATTTGTCGCTAACTGCCATTATTTAATTACGCTAGACAGAATTAACGAAAGTTATTACCCGCAAATTGTAGAAAATAAAAGACAATTAACGCAGTGGAAAACCTTATTTAATATCGAAATAGAAAGCCTTGAAGATCTGCAAAAACAGCTTGAAAATTCACCGCACTTGGTGCTGGATACATCTCTTTTCTCGCCTAACTTCCAAGCAGATATTTTGGCAGAAATCAGTGAGTTAGATGAAAATACCGACGGTTTAATTATTCATTCCGATAATTTCCAAGCATTAAATTTATTGCAAACAAAATATAAAGAACAGGTGAAGTGTATTTATATTGATCCGCCGTATAATGCAAAATCATCAGAGATTTTATACAAAAATACATTTAAGCATTCAGCTTGGATAACTTTAATGGATAACAGAATTGAATTAGGTAAAAATTTACTAAAAGATAACTCTTCACAAGCTATTGCAATTGATGAAGTTGAACAAGAGAATTTAGGTTATTTAATAAAAAATAATTTTATTGGGTGGAGTAAAAATTGTATACCAATAGTACACAATCCAAGGGGGCAACAAGGTAAGAATATATCATATGTACACGAGTATTTATTTTTAATATATCCAAATGATAACTACAAATATATTTCAGATGTTAAAAGAATCGAAGTAGACTCTAGAAATTTAAGAGATAGTGGTACAGAGTCAGATAGAATAGATGCTAGAAATTGCTTTTACCCTTTTATCATAAAAGATAATAAAATTATAGGGATCGGAGACGTTCCCAATGATGATTTTCACCCAAACTCATCAAACATATTAAAAGATAACGGAATAATTGAAATATACCCAATAGATGACAATGGTAATGAAAAAAAATGGAGATATGCGAAACAAAGCGTTAATAAAATTATTGATAAATTAGAAGTGAAACAGGGAAGAAATAATCTACAAATTATTTTCAATAAAGATACAGGCGTTATGAGAAGTTTATGGGTTGATCCTAAATATGATGCAAGTGAGTATGGCACTAAAGTATTGCAAGATACTCTTGGTAGCGAGTTAGCAAAAGGATTTTCCTATCCAAAATCTATAAATACAGTATCAGAAATTATAAATATTCAATTTAATAATGATATAGGTATAGTTTTAGACTACTTCGCAGGCTCTGGCACAACCGCTCACGCTACTATTAACCTAAACCGTGAAGATAATGGCAAGCGGAAATATATTTTGGTGGAGCAAGGCGAGTATTTTAATACCGTATTAAAACCACGTATTCAAAAAGTGGTGTTTGCGGAGAATTGGAAAGACGGCAAGCCGCAAGCTGATGAAAAGGGCTTTAACGGCGTTTCGCATATTTGTAAAGTGTTAAAGCTAGAAAGCTATGAAGATACGCTGAATAATTTAACCTTACAAACGCCGACAAATGGATTTAATTTTGATGAACAAACGGCACAAGATTATTTATTGCATTATATGCTGGATATTGAAAGCCGTGAGTCGTTATTAAATACGCAACATTTTAATAAACCGTTTGATTATGAACTTAATATCTCCACCGATTCAGCAGGGGCGTATTTGCCACAAAAAATTGATTTGGTGGAAACCTTTAATTATTTAATCGGTTTGAACGTATCGCATATTGATGACCAACGTGAAAAACGGGGTTATGTATTAGTGGAAGGCAGGTTGCCAAATAATGAAAGTGCGTTAATTGTTTGGCGAGATTATGAAAAAGTTGGCTATGCCGAAATTCAAGCTCTGTTTGATAAATTAAGCATTAACGCCAAAGAGAGTTTTTACGATCTGATTTATTTAAACGGCGACCATAATATTCCAACTATTTCTAGCCTTGATGACAACAAGGAAGAATATAGCCTTAAACTTCGCCCGATTGAAAGCGAGTTTTTGCGATTGATGTTTGATGTGAATGAATAGTGAATAAATAGCGATTGAACATTTAAAATTGTAGCGGACGCCAGCGTGGCGTCCCTACGCCAAATCGAGCCTACACGGAAAATATCAGCAAAACCAAAGATCCAATGTAGGGACGCATTGAATGCGTCCGCCAACGCAAATTTACACAAATATTTGAAAATGCGAAAAATGAAATAAAAAAGGAATAAAAATGGCAAAACAACCTAAAATCAACCGCACTTTTCACCAAGATTTAATTTTAAACCATTGGGCAATGTCGTTTTTTTATTGTGCGGATATGCCTGAATTTAGCCGTCGATTAAGCGATGTCAAAGAAGGTATTTCAGAAAACGGGCAAAGTTACTTTTTTGAGAAACTCACCGAAGGATTATTCAACCCAAATAAAATCAGCGAGCAAGATTTACGCCGTTATGATTTAAACATTATTCAACATTGGCAGAAAATCACTGAACGTCGCAATCAACAAGCACAGGAACTTCACCTAAAATACTTCCAATACTTACTTTTATTGTTTACGGAAATTTATTTAGATCGATTTTTTAATCAGCCTGAACAGTTAATTCAAGATTTAAATCAATTTTTAGCGAACCAACAGGCAGAAGATAAACATTACCCCAAATTTCAGCCATTTATTTTAGACGATCTAAACAAAATTGCTTTTTGGAGTGCCACAGGCAGCGGCAAAACCTTGTTAATGCACGTAAATATCTTGCAATATCAGCACTATTTTTCGCAAAAACAGAGCGATAAATTGCCGATTTTCTTGCTTACGCCAAATGAAGGCTTATCGCTTCAACATTTAAAAGAATTTGAAGAATCCAATCTATCCGCCACTATTTTTGATAAACAGCGTGGCATTGGTTTATTTGATGAAATTCAGATTTTAGATATTCATAAGCTCGCTGAAAAAGACGGCGAAAAAACCATTGCTGTTGATGCCTTTGAATCGCCGTATAAATTGGTGTTAGTCGATGAAGGTCATCGTGGTAATTCGGGAGATAGCTGGCTAAATTTACGTAATAAATTGGTCGGCAATGGTTTTTCTTTTGAATACTCTGCCACTTTTGGGCAATCTATTAAAGAGCGTAAATCGATTGCGGAAAAGTTAAAGAAAAACCTTTCCGAAGAAACCATTTCAGAAGAGCGGCAGCGAAATTTATTTGAGATGTATGCCAAATCAATTTTATTTGATTATTCTTATAAATATTTTTACAAAGATGGTTATGGCAAAGAGAGTTTTATTCTAAATTTATCTGGCGATGATATAGAACAAGAAGATAACGATAAAAAATATTTTTTAGCGGGGTTACTTGCTTTTTATCAACAACTTTATGTTTTTGCAAAATATCATCAAAATCTGACCGTTTACAACCTAGAAAAACCCCTTTGGGTTTTTGTGGGGAGTAAAGTTAATAACGAAGAAAGCGATGTATTACAGGTATTGGAATATCTGGCTTATTTTGTGAATAATCCTGAGAAAATTCAACGTTGGCTTCAATTATTATTAGACGGCAAAGCCTTTTTAGATAAAAACGGTGATCCTATTCTAAAAACGCAATATGATGCGTTACTTGAAGAATGGAAAGAAAACATTAACGGGCTTTATCAAGATATTTTAAGAAAATTATTTAATGCTGAACATTCACAACGGCTCAATTTAGTTAATTTGAAAAAAGCCAGTGGTGAACTTGCTTTGCGTTTAGGCAGTTATCCGCCGTTTGATGTGATTAACATTGGTGATGATAATAAATTCTTTAATCAGGCAAGTAATAATCATCATTTTGATACAATACACGATGATTTTAGCGAAGGTTTATTCCAACAGATCAACAGTGAGAAAAGTGCGGTCAATTTATTGATTGGTTCTAAAAAATTCACCGAAGGTTGGTCTAGCTGGCGAGTTTCTACAATGGGGCTATTAAATATCGGTAGAAGCGAAGGCAGCCAAATTATTCAATTATTTGGACGTGGCGTGCGATTAAAAGGCAAAGATTTTTCGTTAAAACGTAGTCAAAAAAATGAATTTTATTTAAATAAGCTCGAAACTTTAATGATTTTTGGTGTAAAAGCCAATTATATGGAACAATTTAAAACCTATTTGCGTGAAGAAGACGTGCCGATGAATGATGAAATGATTACTATCAATTTCAATACTACGCTTTTTTTGCCGAAAGGGATAAAATTAAAAACATTGAAGTTAAAAGATGGTTATAAAGATAATCAACGCTTTGGCTTTAAACGTCAGCAAATTATTACGCTTTATGATGTTCCTAAAAAATATCAGCATATTAAAAAAGTAGAAGTGGTTTTAGATTTATATCCCCGTTTAGATGCGTTAAGTACGCAAGGCACAGTAAAATCGTTGTTTGATGTGCGTGAAGAACATAAATTAGATGCAGCACTCTTCCCTTTTTTTGATTGGGATAAAATTTATCTTTCGCTTTTAACCTTTAAAATGCAAAAGACGTGGTTTAATTTGCAACTGAGCAAAGAAAAATTACGCTCCTTTGTGGAAAATAATCAGGATTGGTATCAGCTTTATCTGCCCAAAGAAGCCTTAGCAGTGAATGATTTTTCAGCGGTGTTTAAGCAAGAAGCGATTTTAATTGAGCTGTTAAAACTCTATACCGAAAAATTCTATCAACGTTTGAAATCGGCGTATGAGAATGAACATTTGCACACGGCGGAAATTGAAGCCGATTATCCTGCACTTTCAGAAAAATATCTCTTTTCAGTAACAGAAGATGATGCCGCTTGTTATGATTCTAAACTCAATGAGCTAAAAAAACATATTGAAAATAGCGATTTGAAAAAGGCAATCTCTTGGATTTCGCCTGATGCGAACTTGCACGCCATTATTTTTGAATCGCATTTATATCAGCCACTTTTTAATGTGGACGAAATAGAAAATCTGCCGTTTAAACTTTCTCCGTTATTATTAAAAGAAGAGAGTGAACTAAAATGGATTGAAGATTTAATGTCTGCTCAAAAAAATGGTGAACTTCAACAATGGATTGGCGATTGTGATTTATATTTATTGCGAAATCCTGCTAATAAATCAAAAGGTTTAGGTTTTGCATTAGCAGGGAACTTTTACCCTGATTTCTTGTTGTGGTTGGTGAATAAAAATACGGGCAAGCAATATTTAAGTTTTATTGATCCGAAAGGTATTCGTCAATTACATAAAAATGATGTGAAATTTGCCTTGCACGAAGAAGTTAAAACATTGCAAGCGAAAATCGCTGATCCGAATTTATGTTTAAGTGCGTTTATTTTATCCATTACTAAACAAGATGAGTTAATTGCCGATTATTCTGCCGAAGAATTAAATAAGAAACATATTTTGTTTATGCACAATGATCATTATTTAAGCCAGCTTTTTGCGATGATTTTAGGAGACAAATAATGCAAGTTACTGCTTATCACGCCAAACTTTATGCAAATGAAATTGCTTGTCGAAATTCAGGCAATTCAGCGGTTGATAGCCTTTCACAATCCCTATTTGATGCAAAAGTGGATTTAAATCCGCATCAAATTGAAGCCGCACTTTTTGCCCTGAAAAACCCGTTACAACAAGGGGTGATGCTTGCCGATGAAGTGGGTTTAGGAAAAACCATTGAAGCGGCGTTGGTGCTTTGCCAATACTGGGCGGAGCGACAACGAAATTTATTGATTACCTGCCCCGCAGTATTGAGCAAACAATGGCAAACGGAGCTAGGCGATAAATTTGCTTTGCCAAGTTTAGTGGTCGATCGTTTGGTGATTAAAAAAAGCGGATTAAGCCCCGCGGAATTCTTCCGACGCAATGCAGGTAGCTTTATTTTGATTATGTCGCACCAGTTTGCGGCAAAAATGGAAACTGCTTTAATAGCAAATCAATGGCATCTAGTGGTGATTGATGAAGCGCATAAATTCCGCAATGCTCACAAGAAAAGCAACCAATTGGGACAAACGCTGCGCCGTGCTTTTCAAGGCTGCCGCAAATTATTGCTTACCGCCACGCCATTGCAAAATTCCTTAATGGAGCTTTATGGGCTTTCTACACTACTAGATGAATATTTGTTTGGTGATGAAAAACAGTTTCGTCGTCAATTTGTTCGGCAACAAGATTTAGATGAACTTCGGCTACGGCTGAAAACCTTTGTGAAACGGACGCTGCGCAAAAATGTGTCGGAATATGTACATTATACGAAACGCAAACCCGTTACCCAAGCCTTTACTCCAACAGACGCAGAACAATCACTTTATGAACAGATTTCTGCTTTCTTGCAAGAAGAAAGCCTGTTTGCGTTGCCAAAGCGTAGCCGACATTTGATGATTTTAGTATTACGAAAACTGCTTGCTTCCAGTCCGCAGGCAATTTTGGATACGTTAAACAAAATTTTATTACGTTTGCAAAAAATACAAGAAAATCGACCGCTTGCAGAAGACGATGATGATGATTTAGTGGAAGAATTGGGCAGTGATTATTTGGAGTTTTTGGATAACGACGACGAAGAAAGTGAAAAACAACAAGCAGAGCAAGCCCAGCTTGCCAAAGAAATTGCTCAAATTCAGCAGTTTATTGCACAGGCAAAATCACTTAAAACAGATCGTAAAGCTCTTGCGTTGCTTGACGCATTAAACGTTGGTTTTAAGCAAATGCAACAATTCGGAGCAAACCAAAAAGCGATTATTTTTACTGAATCTGTCCGCACGCAAGCCTATTTGGTGGAATTTTTAAGTCAACATGGCTATGCCGATCAAATCGTAGCGTTTAGCGGCACAAACAGCCATAAAGCCGCCAGCGATATTTACGAAAAATGGAAAGCAGAGAATGCGGGCTCAGAACGAATCACAGGTTCGATAGAAATAGATAAACGCACGGCGTTAATCGACCACTTCAGAAATCAGGCTAAAATTATGATCGCCACTGAAGCCGCTGCCGAAGGTATCAATTTGCAGTTCTGCTCGTTGTTGATTAACTACGATTTACCGTGGAATCCGCAGCGTTTGGAACAGCGGATCGGGCGTTGTCATCGTTATGGACAAGAACATGATGTAGTTGTTATTAATTTCTTAAATGAGCGCAATGCCGTGGATAAGCGTGTGTTACAGCTGTTGCAGGAAAAATTTAATTTGTTTAATGGCGTATTTGGTGCTTCTGATGAAATCTTGGGCAAAATTGAGTCTGGCGTGGATATTGAGCGTAAAATTTTAGCGATTTATCAAAGCTGCCGAACCGCAAGTGAAATTCAAGCCGCTTTTGATGCATTGCAAAAAGAGTTAGACGAGCAAATTCAAGCGACTTTGCGAGATACTCAACAACAACTTTTTGATAGTTTCGACCAAGATGTGCTGGAAAAACTGAAAATTGCCGCAACAGACCGTTTAAACAAAATGCAGCAATGGGTGTGGCGTCTAACGCAGTTTATGCTGGCGGATTTTGCCAAATTTGATGAAAAAAACTACCGTTTTTGGCTCAAAAGGTCCCCAGCAAATGTGCCATGCAAGCTAGGTGAATATCACCTGCTCCAACGTAAACAGAAAGGCATTTCCGATCTTATGCAGCAGGGTATAACCTATCGCCTAACACAACCTTTGGGCGAATTTTGTTTAACCCAAAGTTTACGGCTGGATACGCCATATCGCACCTTAACTTTTTATTATCAGCCACAAAAAGAAGGTAAATTAAGTCTTGTAGCACAACAATTAGGAAAATCGGGTTGGCTACGGGTAGATAAAATCAGTATTCATTCTGAAATTCAGCAACTTCAAGAAACTCTAATTTTTACTGCCTGTACTGATCAAAAACAATGTCTTGATGCGGATTTTTGTCGTCAGCTTTTTTCACTATTATCAGAGCAACAAACCTCAACTCAGGCAATACCTATAATCTTGGAACAAACGGCAAATATACGGATTGAAAGTGAAATTAATCGTTTTAGAGAAATGAATAAGCAATTAATTATTGAACAGGAAGAACGTTTAAACAAATGGGCTGAAGATTCCGTTAAAGCGCTTGAAGAGGAATTAACTCAGCTCAAAAGTGAAATTAGCCAATTAAAGCGACAATCTCGTCAAGCACAATCACTGGAAGAAAAATGCCAATTACAACTGGAAATAAGTCAACGAGAAAAAACACTCCGCCTTGCTCGCCGTAATCTTTTTGACAAAGAAGATGAAATTAGCGAACAGAGAGACAATTTAATTGACGATGTAAATGAAAAATTAGCGCAACATACACAAAAAGTATGTTTATTTCAGATTAGGTGGCATGTAATATAACCAATTCTGCGATTAATATCTCCGAAGTAACAAGAAATATCACAATCACAGACAATTAAAATAAATAAAAATAACAACCGGCGCGAAAAACACATCAATCAACTGGGAAAAGTGACCAGTTCGATATACGGACCGCCGCCTAATGACAGTAAATGGCGGTGTACTCATCTGCCGCCCTTCGGCATACCGAATACGGTCTCCACAATCTCTCCCTGCACCGGCGGATCTGTCGGTCGGTGGCCGTCATACATGACCGTTGCGCCGAAAGCCTGTTGAAAGAAAGCGCTCGCCGCCACGCCTTGCGCGTTCGGTGATTTCCGGGCGGCAATACCGATTAAACGCGCCTGCAACGACGGCACCACACCGAAAGTCAGGGCGCCTAAAAGTGCGGCCAGAATCGCCATAAAAATCGCAGATTGCGCGGCAAACCACATGGTGATATTCATAAAATAAGACCGCCGATAATAACGACGTTGGCTTTAAATTCGCCGATTTTATCGGTCAGTTTACCACCGATAATATTGCCGATCGCGGCGGCCACACCGTAAATTAACATAAAAACGCCGATTGATGTTGTACTGACACCGGTAAGTCGGGTAAGCAGCGGCGCGATATAAGTATAGGCGGTGAAATATCCCGCATAGGAAAACACGGTAACCAGCGCCGCACCGAGTAATGCCGGGCTAAACAGCAGCATTATATTCTGTTTTACCGAAAAACGATGCGCAGATTTTAATGCGTCCTGCATGCCAAACCACAAGCCGAAAAAGCCGATGACATCGAACACCGCAATCAGACCCAACATTAAACGCCAGGACAACATTTCGCCGAGATAGGTTGTGACCGGAGCGCCATGGCGGTTATCAGGCTGCCAAGCGAGAAAATCAGCGCCGTCATCAACATCGCATTTTTTCTTGACCAGTTGATGGTCAGCGCGGTTAAAATAGGTGCGGCGAATGTTGCGGGCAATATAGAGAACGCCATAAAATAAATAAAATTATTAAATTTATCTATTTCATAAATATATTTATATCATAAAATGCACCGCACTTTTCCACGAATCTTGTCCGTTTAGATGGCGTTATCGTTTTTTCAACGCTACATCATATACCGGCACGAAATGGCGGAAAGCGGCTTGTTGCGCATTGATGCGTTGGTGCAGCATGGGGAGATGAAACAGTGCGCTGAGGTTGTCGCGGTTGAGGATGTGCCGGGTATCGCCGAAAAGGGAGTGATCCGGTCGCAGCAATAAAGTTTTATTCGCCAGCAATTCGGCATGATTCGGCTGGTGCGTGGTGAAAATCACCGTAAGTTTTCTTTCCTCGGCAAGGCGATGCAACAGGGATAACAGCCGATTCTGATGATATAAATCCAGCGCCGATGCGGGTTCGTCCAGCAGCATAATCGGCGCTTCGGCGGCAAGTGCTCTGGCGATCAGCACCATTTGTTTCTGCCCGCCCGACAGCGTGGCGAAATCCCGCGCCGCCAAATCCAGCAGACCCAGACTGTGTAACGCCTCACGGGCAATGCGCCGATCCGCCGCTTTGGGGGTAGAAAAGAGGCTAATCTGTGTTGCGCGTCCCATTAATACGATATCCGACACACTGTACGCAAACGGCGGGCTGAAAAACTGCGGGACAAAACAGCAGGCTTGCCGTTTAACGATTTCACCGCACAAGGGCTGCCGCACCCTCAGCAGAATATCCAACAGCGTGCTTTTACCACAGCCGTTCGGCCCCAGCACGGCCAGAATATCGCCCGCGGCAAGAGAAAAGGAAAGCCCGCGGAACAGCCATGACGGCTTGCGGTAAGCAAAACCTAAATCTCGACCAAAAATCACCGCACTTTTACTCATGCCAGCCCCTTTGTCGCAATTTATACAGCAAGACGCCGAATAACGGTGCGCCGATTAAGGCGGTTAAAATGCTGATGGGAATTTCCGCCTCGCTCACACCGCGGGCGAAACTATCGATGATCACCAGATAGATCGCCCCGATAAGCATAGAGCAAGGTAATAAAATCTGATGATTGGCACCGACCAGCATTCGGCTGATATGAGGAATAATCAGCCCGACCCAGCCGATACTGCCGCTGACCGCCACCTGACAGGCTACAATCACACCGCTGCAACACAATACGCACCAGCGCAGCGGCATCACCCGGACTCCCAGCGCGCGGGCTTCTTTTTCACCTAACGAAAGCAGGTTCAAGCGCCAGCGCAATCCCAATAGCACCGCGCCGCAACACAAACAGGGGATGAAAAAGAACAGCAGTTTCTCTCCGTTGGCCGTGGCGAAACTGCCCATCAGCCAGAAAACGATACTCGGCAGTTTTTCCTCTACGTCGGAAACATATTGCAGCAGACTGACCAGTGCGGCGAAAAAGCCGCTTAAAATCATGCCGCTGAGGATCAGCATCAGCAGACTTTGTCCGTGCAATTTATAGTTGAACAGAAAGACTAACACCAGCGTACCGATCCCAAAAGCGACCGTCGTGAAAAACAATCCCCAAAGACTGAAGCCCAGAAAAATCGCCAAAGTCCCGCCGAAAGCGGAACCGGAGGTTACGCCGATAATATGCGGGTCCACCAGCGGATTACGGAACACGCCCTGCAATACGCTGCCGCTCAGCGCCAATCCGGCGCCTGCCAGTGCGGCAAGCAAAATCCGCGGCAGGCGAACGTGAAAAATTACCTGTTGCTGAATCGGTGCTAAAGGCGCTCCCCGCATTTTAGCCCACAGAATATGCGCGACATCAGCCACGGAAAGGGAATAGCGCCCCACGCCCAGCGCAATCAGCAGGGTGAGCAACAGCAACAGTAAAAGCAGCAGCGGATAAAGCGGCTTAGCGTGGTTCGGCATGATAATGCATACGGTAGAATCGCAAATAATATTCGTCCACCAGTTTATCCAGATCGATATCGCCAAAACGCTGAGGATAGAGTTTTTGCGCCATCCACAATTCGCCTAACGCCAACGCTTCCGGCATCGGATAGCCCCAGGCTTTGGCATATTCCGGCATCAGATAAACCCGCTGATGTTTTACCGCATCGATATTCGCCCAATCGGCGGATGCGGTGATTTGATTCACTACATCGGGATAACGATCCTGTACGAAAATCACCTGCGGATTCCAGTTCAGCACATTTTCCAATGAAACCTGTTTATAGCCTTTAATGGTTGCGGCGGCCACATTATCGGCGCCGGCATGTTCCATCATTAAACCGGTGTATTTGCCCGAACCGTAAGTGGTTAAATCCGGATTTGCCATATACACTTTGATTCGCTCGGCGGGCGCAATATCCTTCAGCCGTTCCGCCAGCAATTTACGCTGCGCAAACGCGGCCTGAATCAACGCTTCGCCCTGCGCTTGTTTTTCGAACACTTCGGCGATTAAACGAATGCCGTCTTTTAAGCCCTCGCTATACGCCTCATCGTCGTTTTTCAGGGTCGGATTCAGTTTTGCCTGTTGCTGCGCATCGCCGCGGCGCAACGAAATTGCAATCACCGGCAATCCGGCATCGGTAATCTGTTGAATCATTGCCGGCGGCGCATAATTGGTGACAAACACCACATCCGGCTTCAGCGCCAGCAGACTTTCGATATTCACTTCGTTAAGATCGCCGGGTATCGCCATGTTGTTCAGTTCCGGCGCCAGACGGGCATAATTCGCCCCCAGCTGTTTTTTCCATTTGGCCAATATGCCGACCACCTGTTCGGTGGCATCCAGCTGTACCGCAATATTCAGGGTCTGATGCTGTAAAATAACCGCCCGCTGCACATGATCGGGAATCACCACCTCACGATTGAGCTGATCGGTCAGGGTACGTTCGGCCACGGCGGATAACGCGATACTCCAGGCGAACAGCATTGATAAAAGTTGCTTGAATTTCATACAATCACCTCGATTAAAAATCGGCTATATAATAATATACATAGCGATTTTATGAAAGGGATATCGTTTTCCGCCGTGGATAATTGAGTGGCAAAAATAACCTCAAAACCGACCGCACTTTTTAGGCGATCGGTGTTCACTTAATGGGAATTACCGGCTACATTGTTACGCGTTCTGATGACTGCCGTGCAGAAAAAATAAATCATGCCGGCAATCACAAAGACGAATCCGCTGCCGACAATCCAATAGCCGGGGCCGAAGGCGGCGGGGCTGAGCAGCATATACACCAGCGAACCCAGCGTGCATAAAATCACGCCGGTGCGCAGAATATATTGTATGGTGCCGTTTTGCGTTTCGCGCAGAAAATGCTGAACCAACAGCATAACCAGCATAACGGCGGGGAACAGCATCAGGCTGACGTCAAGGTGCAGCATGCGAAAGGCAAAACCGTATTCCGCCAACGGCACGTCTTTTGCCGAATTGTACAGATCCGCCCGATATTCCTGCAAAAATCCCATGCCTGCGACGGTCACAATAATGCAGCTCCAGGTGAGCAGCACGCCGCCCAGCGTATATTTTGCCGTGCGGCTTAGGCGCTCGCCGTCCGGCCGTTTGGCAAAAAAGATCGCTCCGATCGCAAACAGTCCGCCGAAGAAAAACAGCGTACCGATAATAAAATCCACCAGATCAATGCCGGCGACACTTTGTCCGCGCGGGGCGAAAAAGCCTTTTTCAGTGAAAATGTGCGGAATCTGCCAATTGACGCCGCAAAATCCGGAAACCAGCAAAATCACCGTCATCAGAATCAACCCGATAATCGCCATCCATTCGTCGGTGGCCTTGATTGTGGCGCTACGACCGCGTAAACCGCGACCGTATTTCCAGCTGATAATGGATAATATCAATCCCATTACCGCAATGACGATCATATCCGAGTGCGAACGCAATAAGTTGTCGTTCCATTCCGCCAGACTATAGCCGATTTTGTCCGCATACCAGCCGAATACACCGAACAGATCGCCGAAATCCAGTATGATGCCGATTAAATCGCCGATCAGCGCGGCGATAATAATGGTGCCGGAAGCGGTTAATACCAGATAATAGGAAAGCGATTGTCTGAGCGCCTTATGCTTCACGCAAAGCAGCCCGATAAACAGGGTGATTAAAATCGCATCAAGGGCGAAAAATGAAGGGGTCTGATACCACAGGGTCAGCTTGCTGGTTTCCATTGAGCGGTTGATCGCCCCGCCGCTAACGCCGAAAAAAATCGCCGCCAAAGTACAATAAAAAATGATCTTTTTAAATTTTGCCTCCAGCTCATAGAGCTGGCTGACGATAAGACAGGTTAATCCCGCCAGACTGACCGCCAGACCATGAAAATACATAATTCTTGAATAATCCACCGGCGTGGTGCGATCCACAAAGATAGAAAACGGATTGGCGATAAACACGCTGCCCAGCGCATAAACCACTAACAGCGCCAACAGCCCTTTGATGACCTGAACCCAGGAATAGCGACCCAGCCCAAATTGGGTATCGGGTGCGGATTTATCTGTGTATTGCATAATTACCTTCTGTAAAATCAAATCGTTAAAGATGTTAATTGAGGCACGATCAGGCTAAATTCCGTTTCATCATAATATCCGTTTGCCGATCATTGCCCAGCCGGAAAACATGTGTACCAAAGGGGATAAAACCGTGTTTGCGGTAAAATGCCAGCGCGTGATGATTACGCTCCCACACGCCAAGCCAGATATAAGGAGCGCGGCGGGCTTGTGCGGTATCCAGCGCCGTTTGCAATAAAGCCCCTCCCGCGCCTTTGCCGTGCCAGGCGTTCAGCACATAAATCCGTTCAATTTCCACCGCACTTTTATCCTGCGGTTCGGTCTGCGCGTCGGCAAAATTCAATTTTAAATAACCGATCGGCTCGCCCGCCGTTTCGGCGAAATAAAAGGCGCTATGCGGTTCGTGCAACTCGCGCCGTAATTGCGTGCGGCTAAAACGCTGCCGGAGATACCGGTTCATCTGTTGCACACTGTTATCCGCGCCGAAAGCTTGCTCAAACGTGCATTTGCCGATGCGTTGTAATTTATCTAGATCCGGCATGCTAAGCGGTCGAACGGTTATCATCATTTTTTCCTCACAAAGAATGTGCGCTTATTTTTCAGCCTGATCCGAAGATTGAATATCCTTCAGGCGCTGACTGAAAATCTGCAATAATTGCTCGAAATGGTGCAATAATGCGGCGAACTTCTCCTCGCCGAACTGTGCGCTTACCTGTAATTCCGCTTGCGTCAGCGCATCAATTAAAGGCCGGACGAAGGCTTCGCCCGATGCGGTCAACCGAATCTGCTTGCCGCGCTTATCCTGCTCGTTGCTTTCAAATTGTAAAAAACCTTTCCGATCCAATTGTTTGCAAACCGACGTCACCGTTTGTTTCGGCAGGCTCCATTTATCGCCGATCGCACTTGGCGAAACCACTCCGCTTCGCCCTACGGCATATAAAAAATGCAGTTCGTTTAAAGTCAGATTATGTTGTTTCGCCACACCGGCATAAATATCCGACAGTTGAGCGGCAAGTTCCGCCAGTTTATCGAAAGGATTCATCATTCAGCTCCGTCAATTGACCGTAAGTTTTCATCATCCACCGACCATTCGTAATTCAGCCAGTCATTATTCTGTTTTGCGCCCAAGCGCGCATAAAACCGTTTGCCGTGGTCATTCCACGCCGCCACCGTCCATTTAATCTGCACGCAGTGCTGCCGTTTAGCTTCCGCACGCAGCATCCGCATCAGCCGTTCGCCAATGTGCCGGTTGCGGTAATCCGCTGCTACATAAAGCTCTTTCAGGAAAATCACAGGGCGGTTCTGCGCGGTAAACGGTAAAAAATAATACACCGCCATCCCGACCAGACGCCCTTTATCCTCCGCCACCAGACAGTGAAAATCCGGCGGATCTTTATCAAAACCGCGCTGCGTTACGATGTCCGGCGTAATGGCAAAACTGTCGATGTATTTTTCAAACAAGGCGAGTTCTTTCATTAACCGCCACAATTGCAGCGCATCCTGTCGCTGCGCCTTACGAATCAAAACAGTCATAAATGGTATTTCCTGACACACAAGATTATTCCTATATCGTACTAGATTGCCATTTTAGTACGATATAGGAATAAACACAAGGAATTGATCGCATCATTTTGCCAGATAAAAGCAGGCTGTCAGTGTTTTGTCATCGGGCAAGCGGGGATAACACGTTCATATTACCGTCAATTTCAGCGGCGAAAAGGGTGGGCAGGAAACGAAAATGTTTAAAAATTTAACCGCACTTTCTGCCGGCTATGGGTTGCCGGCTATGGGCGGGTTTTCATTCGGGCATAAAAAAAACCCGGCCGCTGATACCGTGCCGAGCTTTTTCGGGCGCTGTGCTAAAGCCTGCGGCCGAACAGCAATGACAATACGGCTAACACCAAAAAGGCGATAAACAGGATTTTGGCAATGCCTGCCGCGCTGCCGGCGATACCACCAAAGCCCAATGCGGCGGCGATAATGGCAATCACAAAAAAGATGACGGAATAACGTAGCATAATAATCTCCTTGCTTTCATCGTTAAATCGGTTAAACGGCTGCCAAGGCAGGATCGGTATTTACCATAACACAAACACGACCGCACATGCAAAACTCGCCGCAAAGCGACCGCACTTGGTAGGCGCGCGGCATGCTTGGGAAATGCCGCTTAATACATCTCGTGCGACTGTTGCTGTCCGCGCAGCGGCGGCAACCACGCACTGCCGCCTTTAACGCACATGCTCCACAGCAAATCGGGGATGTCGTAATGATCCGCCTTGGCGGGATCCAGCGCGCTGACGATTTCGTCTTCTCTGCCCTGCGCCAGCAACGAACCGATGGTCGGATTCAGCATCACCGCTTTGCCCAAGGCGATAAATTCCGCCCAGCCGGTGCGATAGGCGGCGAGAATCTGTTCCGCGGTCAGCAGATTGCCCACTCCGATTAACGGCAATTTACCGCCGATGCGCTGGTGCACCAGCTGCATTCGGGTCAGCGCAGTATCCGCGCCGCGACGGGCTTTTTTGTAAAAATCCCATAACGAAATATGCAAATATTGCAACGGTTTGGTCACCAGCGCATCAACCAACGCGAACGTATCCTGCATGGTTAAGCCCTGTTCGCCCGGCTCTTCCGGCGAGAAACGGTAGCCGATAATAAAATCCGGACGTTGATGTGTGTCGCGCATCGCCGTGACGGCATCCACCACCGCCAGCGGAAAGGCCATGCGTTTTTCCACACTGCCGCCCCAGGCGTCGGTACGCCGGTTGGTTTGCGCGGAATAAAACTGCTGAATCAAATAATTATTGGCGCCGTGAATTTCCACCCCGTCAAAGCCGGCGCGAATCGCCAGCTCCGTCGCGTGCGCAAAGGCCTGAATCAGCGTGATAATTTCCGCCTCGGTTAGGGCGCGCGCACCGGCTTCAGGGTTTTCGCTCGGCGCCACTTTATCCTGCCCGTTCAGCAGCTCGGCAATCGCTTTATCGCCGCCGTGGTGAATCTGCAAAATCGCTTTGGCGCCCTGCGCTTTAATCAACGCCGCCGTACGGGTCAGGCTGTCCAGCTGGCTTTCGTGTATGGCTTCCGGCTGACCGGTAAACGCCTTGCCGTTTTCCGCCACCAGCGTTGCCGCGGTAATAAATAAACCGATATTTTCGGCACGCCGGGCCAGGAACCGCTGTTCCTGCGCACTTAAAGTGCCGTCCGGATTGGAACTGAAATGGGTCATCGGCGCCACCGCCAGCCGGTTTTTGATTTCAATGCCGTTATTTAAAGTATAAGGCTGAAAAAGTGCGGTAAATTTTTCGTTCATTTCTCTCTCCTTCGTCATCACGCCGGTCTGCTTCACCGCTAAATGGGCAGACCGCGGTGCGGTTGTCTAACTGGTTGTCATCTTGCGCGTCCGTGACGCTTAAAACACTTGCACAGTGTAACGGATAATCGCGCCGATACTTGCCGGTTTATCTGTAAAACTTGCCTGATTTTCTTTATTCTGTTAAAAAGAGACCATCGACTGCCTGAGGTTTTTATGTCTTTCAAACAACGCATACTGAACAGATTATGCCGGCTTGCGCCGAGAAATCAATTGTGGACCACTCCGATCGCGGGGCTGTACATTCATCACAGCGACAATCAGCCGCACGTTTCCGGTTATATTCAAAAACCGAGTATCTGCGTGGTATTACAGGGGGAAAGAGTGATCCGCCGGGGCAGGGAGGATTATCGTTTCAGCGCCGGGCATATGATGTTCTGTCCGGTTAATCTGCCGCTTATCAGTCAGGTGAACAAACCGCCTGCGCGGCAACCTTATCTGGCGATGTCGCTACAGCTGGATCTGACGCTGCTGGCGCAGGTGGCGACGGAAATCCGCACCCAAACGCCCTGCGCCTGTCCGCCGTCCCAACTGAAATGGGCGCTGAACCGACGCCTGTTCGACAGTTTACTGCGCCTGCTGGACTTGCTTGATTGTCCGCACGATATTCCGTTTCTCGCGCCGCTGATTTTACGGGAAATTTATTATCGGTTATTGCAGTCGGAACAAGGGGATTATTTACGCAGTCTGTTATCTCAGGAAAGCCATATCGCCAAAATCGCCCGCGCCACCCATTGGCTGCAAACCCATTTCGCCGCGCCGTTAGCCATTGCCGAGCTGGCACGCCGGGTCGGGATGAGCCAGTCAAATTTCTACCAGCATTTCAAACATGTAACTAGTATGTCGCCGTTGCAGTATCAGAAATCCCTGCGTTTAAGCGAGGCACGCCGGCTGCTGCAACTTAATCAATACAGTATCACGCAAATCGCCTATGAGGTGGGCTATGCCAGCCCGAACCAGTTCAGCCGCGAATATAAACGCTATTTCGGCGTCAGCCCGCGCGGGGATAAATAACGCCGCGCGGCAAGTTGCGCCGGTAGGCTGAAAAAAGTGCGGTCGGTTTTCCGCCGGTTTTTATTTCATTAAAAAACTTCGCCGCAACCGACCGCACTTTATGTGCCGAATGTTCAGAAACTCAGATTTATCCCCATCGTTACACTGCGCCCCATTTGCGGTACGAACGGCAGAAAAGAAGTGTGCGAATAAATTTTTTGATTCAGCAGATTATTGGCATTGATAAACAACGCGTAATCGACGCCCTGCCATGTTCGCGCATAATTTAGCTCCAGATCGAGCAAATTATAGCCGTCGGTACTGTTTTCCAAGGCGGCGACGCGGCGCTGCGCAAATACATGGGTCCATTTCAGTTTCGCGCCGAGCGCATCGCTGAATTGCTGTGTCCAGTGCACGCCCAGCCGTGCCGGCGAGACTCGCGGCGCATCTTTGCCGGCCGGCGCCAAAACGTAATCGTCGTCACGGTGTTCCAGCACCAGCTGCGGCAGATCACGCAGCACGCCGCGCACATAATCGCCCCAGATGCCGAGTTGGGTACGCTCGCTCAAACGATAGTCGAATTTACCTTCGACACCGTAATAATCGCCTTTCGCCTGCGCATAACGCGTAATCAGCAAATTGCCGCTGCGGCGTAAAGTGCGCTTAAAAATGCGGTTGTCAAAACGGCTGTAATACGCGGTGATATAGGCCTGCCAGCGCGCGCTGTCATACGCCAGCGTCAGCTCAAGATTATTCGACACCTCTTTTTTCAGATTTTTGTTGCCGTAATCAAAAGAATTAGTAGCGGCGTGATTGCCGTGATAATACAGCTCCATCGGCGTCGGGTGACGCTCGTTATGTGAAGCGGCAAGGCTTAAGGTATAATTGTCGTTCATATACCAATGGGCGCCGGCGCTGTATGAGGTCGCCCATTTGTTATACGGCGACAGATCAGGGTCCTGCAGTTTCCGGTTTTTCTTGCTGCCCCACAGATTCAGCAGCCCGCTTGAACCGCCGCTGCTGCGCTGACGTAATTTAGCCAGCGCGGCTTTATCGTAATCAATGTCAATGCGCTGTTTTTCCGCACGGGCAGCGGCTTCGAACAGAAAATCCCGCCAGCGCAGCTGCTCAAACAGAAACACACTGAACTGTTTATTTTCATTTTCAATCAGCGCCCATTTTTTGCTTTTGCCGATGCTGACCTCACCGCGCTGCCACACATGATTCACGCCGGGCTTATATTGATTGGACGCCCGCTCCAGCCGCGGCACAAAAGCGCTGCTGGTCTGGGTTTGATACTGCACGCCGATTAAACCGCTCAACCCGCCGAACGGCTGATGAAACACTTCAAGGCGCAGATTTTTGCCCCGATTACGGAATTGATTAATCGGAAAATCGGCGCTTTCTTTTTCATCATGAAAATAATCCGTCTGCGCGTAATTCACCCGGATTTTGTCGATGCCCGCCACCGGCCGGCGGATTTCCGCACGGCTTTCCCAGCGCTTGACCAGCATATCGATATAGGGATTGCCGTGCACAGGATGTCCGAAAGGATTGTTATGGCTGTGCGTGTGGGTACTTTCCGTTTCGCAGCCGTGAAAATGCACGCTGCCAAGCAAATCCTGATCGTCCATTAAATGCGGGTAAAGGCTTAAATAATAACGGGTTTTCCCGATTTTGCGATTATAGCCGTCCTCAAAAATATGACCGTCGCACAAATCGTATTTATGATTATGTCCCACTAAGCCGTATTTATCCCGACGCTCGCTATACGCCACGCCAAAATAACCGTTATCCGCCACCCACGAAAGCCCGACGGTGCCGACCTTGGAATGATTGAAAGAATTCGGCAATCGGTTTACCGGCGCATCATTAAAGATCAGCGACGGCACCTTATAATCGTTCGCATGGCGCTTCAGCCCTTCCGCTCGCAGCACCAAATGCTTGCTCAGCCCCAGCGTCAGCGCCGCATTTTCCACATTTTCCCGATTATTGGTGTTATAGCGAAAACCGAGATCCAGCGCATAACCGTTGTCCGGCACTTGGGTCGGAATACGGTTATCAATCACATTGATCACGCCGGCGGGCGAGGCGCTGGCATACAGCAAGGTGCTGGCGCCGCGCACAATTTCCACTTGCTGAGCCAGCAGAGTATCCGCCGCTACGGCATGATCCGGCGATAAGGCGGACATATCCACCACATCCAGATTATTTTGCAGAATTTTCAACCGCACGCCATCCTGCCCGCGCACTACCGGCGCACTGGAACCGCCGCCGAACTGACTGCTGTGCACACCGACCTCATCACTTAAGGCATTGCCCAGCGTGGCGGCGGATTTGCGTAATTTTTCTTTGCTAATAAAGATCTCACTCGGCTTGGTCGTTCCGCTCAACGGATCGGTACTCCGGGACTTGTCCAGATCGGCTTGAACAGCAATTTCCTCCAGATTGATAACATTTTGATTTTTAACCGAACTTTCAGCCAAAACCAGCCCGGAAACTAAAGTCAGACTGACCGCTTTAGCGAATTGATACTTTTTCATATTTTTTTAAATTTAAAAATAAAAGACTAACTTATTTTTTAATATAAAATAAGTTAACCTGAAAAAGCAAGGTGATTAAGAATAATTTTTATTATTGCGGATAAAATCGGCGGTACCTATCGCCGTTCATAGGTCGGCGCAGTGCTCACCCAAGGGAAACAGGCGTGGTCTTCGTTTCAGCAAAAATCGGATCGGGCAGCGGAAGTGCGGTGCGTTTTAAATGAGTTTTACCATATGCCACAATCAGCGCATGATATTCCTGAAACAGGCTCACCTCATGCGGCAGTCTGTCCATCATATACCGCTGAATCTCGGCATACCGACGCATATCGGGATGACCAGCTTTGCGTAACAGGCGTTTCAGGTAAGTATCCACCACAAACACCGGGCGATTGAAAGCATACAACAAAATGCAGTCGCAGGTTTCCTCACCGATGCCGTGAATTGCCAGCAATTCATGGCGCAATGCTGCGGTATCTTTATTCGCCAGCGCCGCCTTTGCAAAGCCGTAGTCGTTAAACCAGCGCAATAACGCCAGCACAGTCTGCGCCTTGCGGGTGTAAGATCCCGCCGGTTTGATTTTCGCCGTCAGAGTCAGCAAATCCAGACGGAGCAAGCGCTCGCCATCAAAATCGGCAAAATTTCGCAGCGCCTTGTGCGCATTGCCCCACGCCGTATTCTGCACCAATACGGCGCCGATCATCATTTCAAGATCGCTGTCCGCCGGCCACCAGTACTGCCTGCCGTAGTGCCGATACAGGCGGTTATAGAGTGTGTTCAAATCGATCATACGGATTGTCTCAATATCATTAGTCAAAAAGTTTGCTTTGGGGTTTATGACTTTAAACAGGCTAGCAAAAAAATATCTACTAATCAAAACAGTCCTGATTCATTATAATGATCTCATTCGAAAGGACAGGAGTCATAACATGAAATCAGTAAAATTAAACAACGGCATTGATATGCCGATGGTCGGCTTCGGCGTATATCAAGTGAGCGACGAAGACACCGAAAAAGCGGTATTAGAAGCCTTAAAAGCCGGTTATCGGTTATTAGACACCGCCGCAATTTACGCTAACGAAGCCGGCGTAGGGCGGGCGATTAAAGCCAGCGGCATTCCGCGTGAAGACATCTTCGTCACCACCAAATTATGGATTCAACGCAAAAACGGCTACGAAAACACGCGAAAAGCACTCGAAGATTCATTAAACCGCTTAAATTTGGATTATGTGGATTTATACCTAATGCACCAACCGTTCGGCGATGTACACGAACAATGGCGCGCCATGGAAGACCTATACCAAGCCGGCAAAACCCGCGCCATCGGTGTGAGTAACTTTCATAGGGATCGCTTAATGGATTTAATCACTTGCCACGAAATCGTGCCGGCGGTCAACCAAATCGAAACCCATCCGTTCTACCAACGTGCCTCAGAAATCGCCTTCCACAAAGAATTAGGCATCGTGCAACAAGCATGGGCGCCGCTGGCAGAAGGTAAATTTGAGATTTTCAGCAACCCGATTTTAACCGCGATCGCGCAAAAACACCGCAAATCCGTGGCGCAAGTAATATTACGCTGGCTCAATCAACGCGGCGTGGCGATTATTCCGAAATCCGTTAACACGCAGCGGATAATCGAAAACCGTGAGATTTTCGATTTTACCTTAGACAGCGAAGATTTAGCGCAAATTGCAACGCTGAATCGTGATGAGATTATCTTTGATCACCGTGATCCGAATAGGGTGAAGTGGCTGGCGGAATATCGCGGGTAATATTTGAAGTGCGGTTGGATTTTGGTAAGTTTTTGAGGGAATTTGACCGCTTGTGAGTGAAAAAATGCCGTCTGAAATTTCAGGCGGCATCATAATCTAATGATGGTTAGTTCTTTTTATTTATTATGCCTTTTAAAAGCCCTGCATCTCTAGAAAAATCTTTTATCTTAAAGCAATTTAAAATAAATTTTTCAGTTTCAGGAGACCAATAAATTTTTAGATCTTTCTTGGCTCTTGTAATTGCAGTATAGAAAATACTGTGTGTAACAAGCTCTTCAACTTCATTTGTAATAACAATTTTTACAGAATCATATTCTAAGCCTTGAGCTTTATGTATAGAAACTGCATAAGCAACTTGAAAAGGAACAAGAGCAGATGAAGAATCATTATCTTCATCAGTACCTGGATACTGATTAACAGTAAAACCAATAACAGAATTTAAGTTACTATCAGTTTCTATAAGTTTGAAATCATAAGGGTCAGAATCTATTTCATTAATTTTTACATCAAGTTCAATTTCAAAATATATTGTTCTTTTTTCCTTTTTAATAGAAACTATTTTTCCTTTCATGTTATTGTGAATTAGTGGAGCAAACCTTTCTGATTCATTAAACAGTATAGGATCTCCAACTTTATATGTATTTACTCCCCATGTTATAGGTGTATTAGGGTTGCTACTTTGTAAAAATCTATTAATATTATTTATCCCATAAACCCCATCATAGTTCAGACAAAGTATAATTTCATCATCTTTATTTCTTTTTAAAATGCTGTCATCTAAATAAACAGAATAATTATTCTTAACCATTGGCTCTAAGATTGCCACATCTAGCTCTCTAACTCTATTCCAAACAGTCAGTAAATCATTATTAGTTGTTCTATATGGTTTTGTGAGCTCTATGATTGATGATTTATCTAGAAATTTTCTTAATATATTAAACCAATTACCAAATAATATGGATTCGATCTGAAAAATATCTCCAACTAATACCATTAACTTACATTTTATTTTTGTTAGAATATTCTTCATATCTTGATTACTAACAGTACTACATTCATCGATAATTAAAATTTCATATTCATTAATTTTATTTCTAGATGATAAAAATCGAGAAATAGTCATGAAATCACAATTTTTAGCAGATACTTTTCTTTTTAAATTATTAATAGCTGGGTTAGTATTTGTTAAATATAGTTTACTTTTTTCACTCCAGAAATGAGATACATGGTTAATAAATGTAGATTTTCCTGTTCCTGCTGCACCATAAACTAAAGCTATGCGGGAATCGCTGAACATACGCTTCAAAAAATTTAGTTTTTCTTCACAATCGATTAAATAGCTACTAGTTTTTATCCATGACTCTATTGAGTCAGAGTAACCAGATACTTTTTGTTTTGAGAATTCTTTAAGTTTCTGTATAACTTCAATACAATCATCTACATACTCACTTATATAAAGGTAATTTTTATATTCAACTAGTTTTCTTCCTGTATGTTTGTAATAAAGTTTAGAATTATAATTTTTCACCAAGTCTGAAATATTATTAAATCCTACTATCTCATCTATAGGCGTAAATAGCATTTCTTTTTGCTCAGTATTATTTTTAATTAGCCTTGCTAAAAACTCACACTCTCGCTCTTTATACTCTATACAATCAAATAAATCATAAATTTTGGGGTTATGATTTACAAGAGATGTAGTAAATGGCAATTGTTCAAAAGGAATACATCCCCATTCTAAATACAGACCAGATAGTTTAGGACATTGGACATCGCTTAACTGAGATTTTATAATTTTATTATTCATTCTGTACAATAAGTATCTTATTACATTAGCCCCATCTTTTCTCAAAAAACATAAATTTCTACAGTAATCAAGAAGTTTTATAAAATGATCTGTTCTGGCATTCAATAAAACTCTATTTCTAAATTCATTGTAATATTGCGCTGATAATTTTAAAATATCTACCAAACACATTTGGGAATCTTTTAGCTCTTTCATTAAATTGCTATATTCTATGCTGGTTGAGCTAATAGGTTGAATATTAAATATCTTCGAAAAATTTTTGAACTCACAAGATCGAATGGATACTTGCCAATCATCAATAATCTTAATAGGCATTTTTTCTCCAAAAATATCTATAAATTCTTCTCGTACCCTTAGCTGCACAGAATAGTTATGCAAAATATTTAGTTTGGTAAATGCAATAATCCGATCAAATTTACTAACTTTGTCATCAGCAAGAGTGAAAGTTACCTCATAATATATGCGATGATTAACAAAAAACGGTTTTATTTTTTGAATATAATACTTATCTTGGTAATCTAAATAACTAGCTCTATGATTATATTTATCTATATTTTCAGATACCTTACTATAAAACTCATAATGGCTATTATCTAGATCTAAAGGGAAATCATCAATATTATTTAAGATTTTCAGTCCATATTCATTTTCTAAAAAATTCTTTATTCTTAATAAATATTCATAATACTTTAACATTAATCGTTCAGAACCGTTTTCATCTAATGTATAATGAGATGCAGATTTTTGAAGCAATTCATGAAATTTATATATAAAATTAAGATTTCCTTTTGATTTTATATATTCCCAAGCAGACTTTTTATTCTCATAATCATTTGGATCAATATCCTTTCCTTGGCTACATATTTTCTGTGATATGTATTCAATAAGGTTTCTGAGTTGAGCTAATATATTTTGAGATAATATACCTCTTTCGCTTTTATCAAATTTACTTATATTCTTACAAATAACTTGATTTGTATCTAAAATTGCTTTATCTATTTTTAACATAATGATTTTCTTAAGTTAATAGCTATATAAGTCGTATTCAATAGTGCATCTATATCCGATCCTATTCACCCCAAAATCACCCTCAAAAACTCCCTCAAACTCAAACACTGCACCCCCTCAAAAGTATTGCCATCAAATTCATCCATCGTTACTACATATTTCGGGTAGTTATCTTGAATTTTGAGTAGATTGCCAAATTCTCGTTCGAGCGTTTTTTCTTCGTTAATCGTGAGCGTGGCTTGCACATAAATACGTTCGCCATTTTTCTCTGCCACGAAGTCAATTTCTTGGCTATTTAAACCGCCGATTTTGACATCATAACCTGCGATTTGAAGATGATTAAAAATGCAGTTTTCGAGCAATTTGCCACGGTCTTGCACACGATAGCCAATCAAGGCATTTCGCAAGCCTAAATCTTCAAAATAATATTTTTCGCCAATCTCAAAAATACGTTTTCTTTCAATATCATAGCGTGGCACTTTATGGATCAAAAAGGCGTTGGCAAGGTATTCCGCATAATTTTGTACCTGCGTGCTTGACGTAGTAATTTTCTGTGATTTTAAAAAATCAGAGATTTTTTTAGCGGAAAACAAATTGCCGATATTGTTCGCCAAAAATTGCGTAATTTGTTCTAAAAATTGTACATTTCGCAATGCATAGCAGTTTACAATGTCACGAATGGCAATGGTGGAATAGATATTCCGCAAATATTCAAACACAATGTTGTCTTGCAACGGCAAGTCTTTCAGATAAGGCAAACCGCCGTATTTCAAAAATAGTGACATCGCCTTATCACTATCGTCCAGTTTCATAAACTCAAGAAATTCAAAATAGGAAAGAGAATGGACATTGATTTCAATGGAGCGCCCGCTCAGGCTGCCTGCAATATCACGTGAAAGCAAATGAGCATTGCTGCCCGTGCAATACAAATCCAATTCGTCATCTAATAAAAGCGAACGCAACGCTTGCTCAAAACCTGTAATTTCTTGAATTTCATCAATAAAAATGTAATTTTTTTGACCGCACTTTTTCTGTTGTTGTACAAAATCATTTAGGTCTTCAGCGGTTACAATGTGGCTAAATGCCAAGTCTTCTTTGTTGATATAAATAATGTGGGCATTTTTATCCGCCGTTTGAATCTCTTGCATAATCTGAAACAGCAAATAACTTTTGCCCACGCGACGCTGCCCTGTGAACACTTTAATCAAACTTTTACCGATAAACGGACGCACCGTTTCAAGGTATTTCCGGCGATAAACTAAATCTTTCTTCATATTAACCCCTTCATTTATGCTTGACACTTTACTCTTAAATCAGAAAAGTTTCAATTATATTAAAAACTATTATAAAAATGCCCAAAATTCCAGTTATAAAATAATCTAATCTACAAACGATAAATTGAATGAAATGATTGAAAAATAAGCCGGATTGGTTAATTTGAAGGTTATGTTTGGTGTTCTTTTCGCTGTTTATAACTGCGAGGGCAATAAACCGTTGCGGAACAACAATACTATGCGTAACTCCGTACGTCAGTGCGGGGATTTTCAAGTCATTACGACATTTTTATCAATGAAAAACCAAACACCAACTATACTTTTTCAAGCGAAAAAGATTTTTAGGTCATCTAAAAAGCAAAAGTGCGGTGCGATTTTAGATTGTTTTCTTATCATTATTGAATCCCATTCACAACCCCATTAAATTTTCCCTATCTAATCAAAACAATCCGACTTGCCTATAATACGTTCAAATTAATTTATCGCAGAAAAAACAATGATTTTTTCATTAGCCGCGCCGATTGGGGTGTTTGTAGGAATGGCGATTGCTTTTCAAACCGAGGTAAACTCAGTTTTACGGCAAAAAGTGGTATCGCCGTTATTATCCTCTTTTATTTCTTTTGGCAGCGGATCAATAATTTTGATGTTATTGATTTTGTTACAAAATGAGAATTTTCCAATTTCAGCGGAAATTATGCGTCAATCGCCCTGGTGGATTTGGATTGGCGGGTTGCTGGCAATGTTCGGGTTGACAGTCAATATCCTGATTTTTCTGCGCTTAGGCTGCGTACAAACGGCGATTATGCCGATCCCGAACATGTGGATTATCAAGGCATTAGAACCATTATAAATTTACTCAACGACCGTCGCATTAAATTGGTGCTGATAAGTACGATTTACAGTATTTTGGTAGTAAATGATCAGCATTTTGATAACGGCTGTGCCTGGAAACACCGTACCGAACGGTTAGTGCGCGCATCTAAGCAACCTTATACCATCGTTCGCCCAATCTGGTTTGATTGTCATGAAGCGGATGAACAGCAGCAATTCATCACGCAAGGCAGAACCGATTATCCCCTGAGCGCTAATGACGGCGGCGTTTCTCGCCGCCAACTGGCGGAAACCTTAGTGCAGGCATTAACCATTCCCGAAGCGGAACATAAAACCATCAAACTATTCGCATGAAAACCACGGATTTTAATGCGTTATTTGCCGCCGCCCTTACCGATATGACGCCAGCGGATTTCGACGGCATTAAGGATCCGAATAATCGCCCTTTAGCTCACGAACCGCCAACAGTCGTACGGGATTTACAAGGAGCGCGATGATTCATCGCAGTTTGCAAACGGTGTGGGTTAGCCGGAATCGTACAAAGCAACCGAAAAACGCACCGCACTTTTATCGTGCTTCAATTAAAGCTGTACGCTATCCAAGCCCATTAGCTTATCCATCGAACCGATTTCCGTATGAAACGCTACACCTAAACGGTTCCACGCATTAATTTGCGCAATCGAAAAAACCACATCCGTCAGCTCTTGTTCGCTAAACACTTGGCTGGCGCGTTGGTAAAGCGCATCAGTCAATCCTTCCGGTTGAATACGGGTCAGCACTTCCGTCAGCTCCAGCGCCATCCGCTCTTTTTCATTAAACAGATTGCTTTCACGCCAAATAGCGACATGGTGCAAACGCATTTCACGCTCGCCGTGTTTGCGGGCGGTTTTGACGTGCATATCCAAGCAAAACGCACAGCCGTTAAGCTGAGATGCGCGGATTTTAATCAACTCTTTCATAAACAGATCGATAGATAAATGCGCCAGCGCACCTTCCACTTTTAACATTTCGTTATAAATTTTTGAACCGAATGACACATAATTTAAACGTTGCATAATTTTCCTCTCTTATTGATGAACGTGAAAACGATGTCTACTTTACTTGAACGAGTTTTAAATATAAAGTGAAGAAAATCATTTAATCCATACGAGAAATCGAACAATGGCATTAGACAGACTGGAAGCGATTCGTGCATTTTGCCGTATTGTTGAATTAGGCAGTTTTAGTAAAGCGTCGGACGCGTTGGGCGTGGCAAAAACCACCATTTCAGGGCAGGTTCAAGCCTTGGAAGAACGATTGGGCATGACCTTGCTTCACCGTTCAACCCGTCGCGTTTATCCGACAACCGACGGTGTCGCCTATTATGAGCAAGTCAAAGTGCTGCTGGAAAACTTTGATGATTTGGAAAACAGCATTCAAGACAGCGGCACCCTGCGCGGTAAAATCAAAATTGAAACCACGGCGCCGTTGGGATCCCATTTGTTGATCCCTGCGTTGCCCGATTTTTTGAAGAAATACCCTGAAATTCGGCTGGAAATCCGTTGTAGCGAACGGGCGGTGGATTTAATCCAAGAAGGCGTGGACTGCGCCTTGCGCGGCGGCCCGGTCACCGAACCGGATTTAGTCTGCAAGCCGATCGGGCAAATGCGCTTTTGCCTGTGCGCTTCGCCACGCTATTTAGCCCATGCGCCCGAACTGTCTCACCCACGGGATTTAGCTAATCATCAATATATCGGCTTTCGTTTTCCCGTCACCGATAGACTTCACACCTATACTTTAAAAAACGGCGACGAAAGCTACGCGGTGGAATTAGCACCTTATTTGACCTTTAACAATGCCGATGTGTATTGCCATGCCAGCCTTGCCGGGCTGGGCATTATCGCGATGCCGCGCGCCTCGGTACAACGCTATTTTGAAAGCGGTGAATTGGCGGAAGTGCTACCGCAGTGGCAAACCAGCAGTATGCCGATCAGCATTGTTTACCCTTATTCTCGGCGACTTTCCGCCCGTGTTCGTGCCTTTGTCGATTGGGCGGCAAGCCTGTTTGACAATAATCCGATGTGGGGAAAGGATTAACAAGCGGTTATTTTTCAGTAATTTTATTATTTATACTTTTCGGATAATCTATCCTAGTTTTTGCTATGTCGTACGAATTTTAATTAAGATAAAATAATTCCAGTCATTTAATTTTAGAGGAAAGCAATATGAAAAAAACGGTTCTCGCCACACTTATTCTGATGTCTGCCACCGCTTATGCTAAGGTAGAAAACCCGACGGTCAATACCGGCGAAGCGAATTATAAAGCCAGCGTACTGATCGATAACCTTAACAGCCCTTGGGATATGGTGTGGGGGGCGGACGGCAATATTTGGGTCACCGAACGCCAAGGCAAACATATCTCTATCGTTAATCCTGAAACCGGCGCTCATAAGGTGCTTTATACCTTAGAGAACGCCTTTGCCGCCCCGCCGCACCAAGGTGTGCTGGGTTTAGCGCTCCACCCGAATTTTATGCAAGGCAGCAACGAAGATTATGTGTATGCCTACTACACTTATTCGGTGAAAGGCGAGAAATCGGAATTCGGGCGCATTGTACGTTTAACGTATGATCCGAAAACGCAAACATTAAGCGACGAAGCCACCGTATTGGATAAATTGCCGTCTAACGATGATCACACCGCAGGTCGTTTGATTTTCGATAAATCGGGCAAATTATTGCTCACCCTTGGCGACAGCGGTTACAACCAATTCGGTAACAGTTGTAAAGAAATCCGCTCGCAGATGATCCCAAGTGCCGATGAATTGGCAAAACAAGACTTTGATAAATACCGCGGCAAAATGTTACGTCTCAATTTAAACGGTTCGATCCCGACGGACAATCCTGAAATCAAAGGCGTGAAAAGCCACGTTTTCGCTTACGGACTGCGTAATCCGCAAGGCATGGTTTATGCGGGCGATAAACTTTTCGGGATCGATCAAGGCCCCGGCACCGATGATGAAATTAATTTGATGGAAGCCGGCGGAAACTACGGCTGGCCGCATACTGCCGGCTATCAAGACAATCAGGCTTATCGCTATGTGAACTATTCAACGGTGGAAAACTGTGCCGATGCGCCGATGTACGACGGCACGACCGTGCCGGAGGGCGTGAAAGTCGAACGCCAACAAGAAACCGAGGCGAAACTGGATAATTTCAAAGCGCCATTGAAAACCTTTTACACCGTACCGAACGGCTATAACTTCCGGGATCCGAAATGCAACGGTGACTATGTTTGCTGGCCGACGGTGGCAACCACCAGCATTGCCTACTACCCGAAAGACGGCAAAATCAAAGAATTCCAGAATTCATTATTGGTCACCGGCGTGAAAACCGGCACGCTCTACCGCTTGCCGTTAGATGCGGAGGCAAAACAAGTACAAGGTGAAGTGATTACCCATTTCCGCACCGACAACCGCTACCGCATGGTGCTGGTCAGCCCGGATACCAGTAAAATTTATGTCGCGACCGATAACGCCGGTTACATTATGGGCAAAGACAGCGTACCGACCAAAGAAATGGCAAACAAAGGCGCGATTTTAGTGTTTGAAGCGAAATAAGTGCCGCTTTCCCTTTCTATCAGGCGAAATGATTTCGCCTGATTTTTTTGTAAGTTTTTCTATTGATCCAACTAATTGAATACTATTTATTTATGATGAACCCTCTTAAGCACAATAGAACAGGTATATCGTTCAGCTGGATGTACAGAAATCGTAGTCTCAAATATTTTTCCTAATCTATCTATATACTGACGAGTAATCTTTAACGCCGGCTCTCCTGTTCTTGCACTTAGCATTAATGCCTCATATTCAGATAATGCTACCGCACTAATAAGCTGCCGAACTTCAACACTTCTTCGACCATACTCTTGTTCAATTAAATCACTTATTAGTGCATAAGGATCCTGATGAATTAACTCTGCAATTTTATTGTAGGCTACACTAACATAACTGTGAGTGAGACAAATAGGTTCATCCTTTGCATCGCTATTTTCTCTGATACTTTCAATACATAACCAACGCGAACCCGGTGGACATCCAATCATTTTAGCCAAATGTTGATCCGCTACGACTTCTTCAATCTTTCTGACTACACGTAAATTATTTTTTGCTAAAGTCACTAAATCTTCTAGTGACGCTAAAGAATGCCCACCATTAATTGTAGTGTCCTTTATTCCTTCTACTCTTGTACCTATACGTTTCCGTCGACAAACCAAACCGATATCTGATAATTCACGTAATGCCTCCCTAATAGTATGACGACTTGCTTGGTATTCTTCACAAAGTGCCATTTCCGTAGGCAATAATGTTCCAACAGCAAACTCACCTTGAGAAATTCTTTGTGCTAGTGCTTTTGCTATGCTGATATAGCGAGATTCTTTATTGTTCATAGTCATTATCAAAACAAATATAAAAATGCATTCGATATTGATTTTAATCAAATTAGAAATGAAAATCTATTTGATTATATTTGTACGTACATTATTATTTGTACGAACATTAACACGCATTATAAATATCAACAACACAAGGAGAATATACTATGGCATCAAATGTATTAGATTCGGTTTTATTCCGTGATTCTTTCGGTACACCTGAAATGAGAGCAGTTTTTGACGATAAAGAACTTATACGCAAATACGTTGAGGTAGAAATCGCACTAGCTAAAGCAGAAGCAAAATGCGGTGTCATTCCTCAAGAGGCTGCGGATGAAATCGCCAAAACTTGTAATGCAGATACACTGGATTTTGATTTATTACGCCATGAGACGGAAATCGTCGGCTATCCGATTTTGCCTCTAGTTCATCAAATATCCAAACAGGCCGGTAAATCAGGCGGTTACGTACATTGGGGTGCAACCACGCAGGATATTATGGATAGCGCGATTGCATTGCAAATTCGAGACGGATTGCAAATTATCGAAGCGGATATTAAAGCATTGAGAGTTATTTTAGCTGATTTGGCTAAACGTTATCGCGATACGCCGATGGCAGGAAGAACTCATTTACAACAAGCACTTCCCATTACTTTCGGTTATAAAGCGGCAATTTGGCTAGATATGTTTGATCGTCATGCAGAACGTCTCGCACAAGCTAAACCTCGTATTTTAGTCGGCGAATTCGCCGGTGCAGCAGGAACTTTAGCTTCTTTAGGTGATAAAGGCTTAGCTGTACAAAAAGCAATGATGGAAGAATTAGGTTTAGGCGTACCTGTTTCTACTTGGCATGTTGCCCGTGACGGCTTTGCAGAAGCCGTCAATTTGTTAGCATTGATTACCGGTTCATTAGGTAAAATCGCCTATGACGTGATGTTAATGGCTTCAAATGAATTCGGAGAATTATACGAACCATTCGTAAAAGGGCGTGGTGCCAGCAGTACAATGCCGCAAAAACGCAACCCTATTTCCAGTGAATTAATGCTCGCCTGCGCCAAAGGCGTGCGTCAACAAGCTGGTTTAATGTTAGACGCAATGGTGCAGGATTTAGAGCGTGCAACCGGTCCATGGCACGCTGAATGGATTGCGATTCCAGAAAGTTTTGTATTAACGGCAGGAGCATTACATCAAGCTAAATTCATGTTAAGCGGCTTAATTGTGGATGAAAAGGCTATGGCTCGAAATCTTGATATGACAAAAGGTTTGATTGTGGCAGAAGCAGTCATGATGGGACTAGCCCCTTACATCGGTCGTCAGGATGCTCATGATGTAGTTTATGACGCTTGTCGTATCGTAAATGAGCAAGGCGGACGTTTAGCAGATGTATTAAATTCCATGCCGAGCGTATCAAGCCGTTTGGATCCGCAGCTAATCGAATATTTAACGGATCCGCGTAATTACCTCGGCGTTGCGCCGATGATGGTGGATCAGGTTTTGGCCAACTCGGCTAAACTTGATTAACATAATTAAGCAAGTTTATGAACAGCATAAACTTGCTTTTTATTTATGGAGTATACTATGTCCGAATTTACACAAAAAAAATTAATTGCTGCTATTATACCTATTCTTATCGCTGTAGTGATTTGGTTTATTCCAACACCTGAAGGTTTAAATCCTAAAGCTTGGCAGATGTTTGCAATTTTCGCTGCTACTATTGCAGGCATCCTTACCCAACCTTTACCATCAGGAGCGGTAATGCTCATTGCCTTATGTGTTTCTATCTTTACTGGAACCTTAACAGATAAGCAGGCCCTATCTGGTTTTGCCAGTGGTACTGTATGGTTAATTTTTTGCGCTTATATATTATCTCTCGGTTTTGTTACATCTGGATTAGGTAAACGTATCGCTTACAAAATGCTTTCGTTATTTGGCGGTAGTAGTCTTGGTATTGCTTATTCTTTAGGTATTTCAGACTTAATTATGGCACCAGCAATGCCTTCCGTTACCGCACGATCTGGTGGAATTATATTTCCTATCGCGAAATCAATTAATGATGTTCTAGATTCCAAGCCAGGAATCTCGGGTAAAAAGATTGGTGATTTTCTCACCATGGTTTGTTTTCATTTCACACCAATTACAGGAGCTATGTTTCTAACTGGCATGGCAGCCAACCCACTGGTCGGCGATTTAGCAAAGAAAACCTTAAATCTTGATATCACGTGGACTGGCTGGTTTATCGCTGCAGTAGTTCCTGCCATGGTTTGTTTTGCTGTAATGCCGTTTCTAGTCTATAAAATTTTAAATCCAGAATTAAAGAAAACACCCGAAGCGAAGGACATGGGTAAAAGAGCTTATTTCGCACTAGGTGAAATGAGTTCTGCAGAAAAAAAAGTTTCTGTTGGATTTGCATTCGCATTACTCGGTTGGGGAACCAGTTTGATTACAGGTTTCTCCGCAACCTCTATCGGACTCGCCTTAGCAGCTTATCTCTTCGCCAGTAATGCAGTCAGCTGGAAAGAATTACTTAAAGATCATGCTGCTTGGGATACCGTTATTTGGTTCGGCGCTATTATTTCATTAGCAGCAGGATTATCCGACCTCGGTTTTATTAAATGGATGACAACACAACTTGGCAGTGCTATGCAAGGGTTTGGAGCAATTGAAGCCTTTCTTGTTTTAGGTGTTTTATATATTTATGTGCATTATCTATTTGCTACTGCTTCAGGTCACGTTGCCGCTCTTTACGCTCCCTTTGCTGCAACAGCAATCGCAGCTGGTGCTCCGCCAATGATGGTGGCAATTTGTTTCGGGATATTCAGCAATCTAATGTGGAGTACAACTGAGTATGGTGGAGGTCCTGGACCGATTTATTTCGCACAAGGTTATTTCGAACGTACCAAATTTTATAAAATTAACTTTATCATTGTCACTATTAATACGTTACTCGTTTTCGGTGTTGGTTTAATTTGGTGGAAATTAATTGGTCTATATTAACTAATTAGGGGATACGCTCCCCTAATTTTATAAATATTAAAAAGAAGAATTCGGTTCCTTCAAAAAAGCGATTTCTTCTGCCGTAAAGGTTCTGCCTAAAATCGCATTGCGATGCGGGTAACGCCTGAGCCTCCGGGTGAATCGTTGTTATCATTATCCTCCGAGTAAAATTTCCTCTATTTTAGGCACAATGACTGAAAGTACAAGCGGTCGGATTTTCTGAAAATTTTGCAATGCAAAAAACTCGTTAAAATTTCACCGCACTTTTATTGAATTCCATTCACAACCCCATTCAATTTTTCCTGTCTAATCAAAACAATCTCTTCCCCTTATAATGTCCTCATTCAGTTAATACAAGGAAGCCCCGATGAAAACATCCGTTAAGAAAATCCTATTTTCTTATGCAAGCGGCGGCGAACTTCGCCAGACGGACAAACCGTTTAAGCGCATTAACGATATTCACGTTATGGTGGATTTTCTGCAAAGCCATCCCTACTGGAAACCGGAATATGTGAGCCAAATCAGCACGAAACTGACCGATTTCTTTGGCAAAAATCTGTAATCTTTTTCAGGCGGCATTCCAGGCTGCCTGATATTTTTTAAGGTGGTGAGATAAAAAAACGTTATGATTTTTGACCGCACTTTCATCTGGCGCGGTGGCTCAAATAAATTTTTTCTAACAATTCATACACCACCAGCACCCGTTTCGCGGTGATGGTTTGTTTGGGGCGGTATAAATAATACGCCCATTTTTGTGATTCGCTATAAGGAAACACTTTGACCAGTTCGCCGGTTTCAAAATAATGCTGGCAATCCATATGCGGCAGCTGGGCAAATATTCTGCCCGCCAAAACCGCTTGTAGCAGGGCTTTCGTGTCATCGGTCACCACATTGGCCTGATAAATGGGAATCCGTTCGTCATTCACATACCAAGGCCAAGGTCGATTGGTTTTGCTGTTCAGCAGGCTTCCGATCGGAAAGCGTTCCACCAGATCAATGATATTTTCCGGCTGCCCGACCCGGGCAAGTAGTTTCGGTGCGGCCACAATCGGCTCATTCAGCATGCGGATTTTTTTCGCGATCCAGTTTTCTTCGGGCGATTGGGTAATTCTCACGCCGATATCGATTTGATCTTCCACCGCTTTTAACACATCAAATCCCGTGCGCCAATCAATGCGAATATCGGGATACGGCGCTAAAGCAATCAGCAACCGCTTCAGCACCCAATCGCTGTAGGCCGACGGCGGTGCGGTGATGCGCACGGTGCCGGCCAGCTCGTTATCATTAAGCTTGGGCGCACCAAATAAAGCGTGTTCCTGCTGTAAAAACTGTTCCGCTTTGGGCAGCCACTGCGCGCCGAAATCCGATAAGCGAATAGAACGGGTATTGCGTTTAAATAATTGTTCACCCAATTCATTTTCCAATTCGCCCATCACGCGGGTAATCACTTGCGGTGAAACGGAAAACCGCTCCGCCGTCGCCCGAAAACTTAAGGTTTCGGCGGCAACCACAAAATATTTTAACGCATCTAATCGATTCATAATCTCATTTTTCGGAATTGTGTTTTCTGAATTTATTCATTTTAATGAACTTAAAGCGGAACTACAATAAGTTCACTAATTAGACAGGAGATTGAAATGAAATTAAACACAAAATTAACCGCACTTGATTAGGTTTAACGTTAGGGAGTACCGCTATGGCAAATTTACCGAGTAACGCAACAGTAATTGACGTTCCTGCACAGCATATTGAATTAACACAACAATGGGACAAAGTATTCCCAAAAAGCGATAAAGTAGAACATCGCAAAGTGACCTTTAAAAACCGCTACGGCATGACGTTGGCGGCGGATTTGTATATGCCGAAAAATGCACAAGGCAAATTGCCGGCGATTGCGGTTAGCGGTCCTTTCGGTGCAGTGAAAGAGCAAATTTCGGGTTTATATGCGCAAACTTTAGCGGAACGTGGTTTTGTGACTTTAGCGTTTGACGGTTCATTTACAGGCGAAAGTTCAGGGGTGCCGCGCAATCTCGCTTCGCCTGAAATCAATACCGAAGACTTCAGCGCCGCAGTGGATTATTTGGGTTCGTTTGAAAACATTGATCGCGAAAAAATAGGCGTGTTAGGTGTTTGCGGCTGGGGTGGTTTTGCGTTAAATGCGACTGTCGGCGATCCTAGAATTAAGGCGGTTGCGACCAGTACCATGTACGATATGACGCGTGTTATGGCAAAAGGTTACAACGACAGCGTAGATGCCGATGCCCGTTATAAAATGAAACAAGATTTGAATAATGCCCGTTGGAATGCTCACAGCAAAGATTACGCCAACACCAGTGATACGCCTGTGTTGCCTGAAGTAAAAGATCTCAATGCGGATACGCCAAAATTCGTGGCGGATTATGTTAATTTCTACAAAACCAAACGTGGCTACCACCCACGTAGTGTCGGTTCAACAGGCGCATGGACAACCACGACACCGATTGCATTCATCAATATGCCGATTTTGCAGCGTGCAGATGAATTACGTGCCCCCGCTTTATTGGTTCACGGTGAAAAAGCCCATTCTCGCTACTTCTCGGAAGATGCTTTTAAAGCTTTAGGTAGCAAAAATAAAGAACTGTATATTGTGCCGAATGCTTCGCACGTGGATTTATACGACAACCAAGCGAACAAAATCCCGTTTGATAAATTTGAACAATTCTTTAAAGCGAATTTGAAATAAGTAGTGATTTTTATACCCGAAAATAGGAGAAACTAAACATGGCAAAAACAATGGAAGAAAGAGTAGTTCTTGTTACTGGATCTGCAATGGGAATTGGGCTCGCTTGTGCTGAACGATTCGCGGAAGAAGGTGCGACCGTCATTATGGCAGATATTAAAGAACCTGCCGCCGAAACTGCACGTTTAACGGAAAAAGGATTAAAAGCCGTTCCTTATGTTTGCGATGTTTCCGATACACAAGCCGTCAAGGAAATGGTGGATTGGATTGTGGCAAAATACGGTCGTTTGGATGCAGCATTGAATAACGCAGGCATTCAAACGCCACAGCGTCCAATGGCGGAAATTACCGATGACGAATTTGACCGCACGGTTGCCGTGGATTTGAAAGGCGTATGGAATTGTATGCGGTATGAAATCTTGCAAATGTTAAAACAAGACGGTGGTGCGATTGTTAATGTTTCATCACAAGGCGGGGTAACAGGATTCCCGGGACAAGCTGCTTATATCGCTTGCAAGCATGCCGTTATTGGATTGACTCGAACAGCTGCTATTGATTATGCAGCCAAAGGCATTCGCATTAATGCAATCTGCCCGGGTGCGATTCGCACACCAATGGCGGAAGATTTAATGCGTCGCAATCCGGGGCTGGAGGCGGAATTGGTGCGTGATATTCCGGCGGGTCGTCTTGGTAAACCGGAAGAAATTGCCAATGCCGTATTATGGCTTTGCAGCCCTCAATCCAGTTTTGTTGACGGTCATGCACTTTTAGTTGATGGTGCGTTTTCAATTCATTAATTATTTTTATAAGGTGAAAACGGGGATAGTTTCCCTGTTTTCAGACAAGACCAACAAAGTGCGATCGAATTTAAACAAACGTTTACTTAATAAGGAGCAAGGGGCGAAATTGGTGCTCGGTGCGCGCCGTGAAGACAAATTAAAAGCGATTGCCGATAACATTAAAACCAAAGGCGGCGAAGCGGTTTATCGCGTAACAGATGTAGTAAAACCGGAAGACAATATCGCTTTGGTGGAATTGGCAAAATCCACCTTCGGCAAAGTGGATGCCATTTTCTTAAACGCCGGTTTAATGCCGAATTCTCCGCTTTCTGCACTGGAAACCGACAACTGGAACGCCATGGTGGACGTAAATATCAAAGGCGTGTTAAACGGCATTGTAGCGGTATTGCCGACCTTTGAAGCGCAAAAATCAGGCCATATTATCAGCACATCTTCTGTTGCAGGATTGAAAGTGTATCCGGGTTGTGCGGTCTATTGCGGTACCAAATGGGCGGTGAAAGCGATTATGGAAGCGTTAAGAATGGAAAGTGCGCAAGCCGGCACCAACATTCGCACCGCAACCATTTACCCTGCGGCGGTGCAATCGGAATTAGTGGCAAGCATTACCGATGAAGCCACTTCAACCGCTTATCGTCAACTCTATGACGCTTACGAAATTCCGGCGGAACGCGTGGCAAACGTGGTGGCATTTGCGTTAGCGCAACCTGATGATACGAATGTGAGCGAATTTACCTTAGGCCCGACTACGCAGCCTTGGTAATCAAGATGAAATTCAGCCGAAAAATGATTTTGGCACTCTGTTTAGCGGCCGGCGGCATGATCAGCCGACCGGTATTGAGTGCGCAAAATAACGTAACACAATCGGAGCAAAAAATGTGGGACAGTCAAACTTTACAACAAATCAATGACGCTGATGATTTAAAAATCGCGCCGTTTCACCCTGATATGAAAACCACGGGCACACCCACTTGGATTTGGGAAGTGGCGGTGGACGGGCGTTTATTCGTACGAGCCTATAGCGGCACCCGTTCAAGCTGGTATCAAGCCGCCATTAAGCAGCAAGCGGGCAAAATTTTTGCCATAAACGGCAAAGAATTTTCGGTGGCCTTTAGTGCGGTGAACGATGAAGCGTTAAATCAAAAAATTGATGACGCTTATCGCCAAAAATACGGCTCCAGCCCTTATATGCAACATATGATTGGCACAAGCAGTCGCGCCGCAACGGTGGAAATCTTACCAAGACAATAGGCGTTTTTTATGAAAACACATCAAAAAACTTTTGCAATTTTGACCGCACTTTTAACCTTGCCGGCGACAGGTTTTGCCGCCGACACCCTAGTCGCAACCACGCGAACAGCACAAGGAGCAACACAAATGACCCTTTCGCAACGACAATCTTCACTCGCACAAATCGGCGCATTTACCGCCAAAGGTGATATGCCAGGATTAAAAGGAGCGATTGAACAGGCACTTAACAACGGCTTAACCGTGAATGAAATTAAAGACGCCATGGTGCAGCTTTATGCTTACACCGGCTTTCCGCGCAGTTTAAATGCGTTAAATGCGCTTTCTGAAACGGTAAAAGATCGCCAAACAAAAGGCCTGAAAACTGAAATCGGTCGTGAGCCAACTCGTGATACCAAGGCGGATATGCTCGCCAAAGGTACGCAAACCCAAACGGATCTTATCGGTCAAAAAGTGGATTTAACCGCCCTTTCGCCCGATATTGATCGTTATTTGAAAAGCCATTTATTCGGCGATATTTTTGCCAGCGATTTACTTAACTGGCAGGAACGGGAAATCATCACCGTTGCGGCATTAAGCGCGCTGCAAGGGGTGGAAAATCAGTTCAATGCCCATATTCGTATCAGTCAGAAAAACGGTCTGAACGATGCGCAAATTAAAGCGATCCGCCAAATATCGGCACCGGAAATGAGCCAATTCCCTACGGGCGAAGAAAATACCGCTTATGCGCAATATTTTGTCGGTAAAAGCTATTTGAATATGCTTTCTACCGATCAAGTGCCGATTGGCAACGTCACTTTTGAACCGGGTACGCGCAACAACTGGCATATTCACCACGCCACCAAAGGCGGCGGGCAAATGCTACTGGTGACCGCCGGACGCGGTTATTATCAGGAATGGGGCAAACCCGCGCAGACGCTGAAAGCGGGCGATGTGGTGCATATTCCGGCGGGCGTAAAACATTGGCACGGTGCCGCACCGACCGAATGGTTCCAGCATCTTGCCATTGAAGTACCGGGCGAAAATACCCGTAATGAATGGCTGGAGCCGGTTTCCGATGCCGATTACGCTAAGTTAAAATAATTTTTCATTATTAAAGAGGAACATAACATGTATCAATTCAGTTTTCGCAATCCGACCCGCATTGAATTCGGGGTCGATAAAGAAAAAAATATCGGCGCCTATATGCGCGAATTTGGTGTGAAAAAAGCCTTAATCGTTTACGGCAGCGAGCGGATTAAACAATCGGGCTTGTTTGATGATGTCGCCGCCAGTTTGAACGCGCACGGCATTGAATTCGTCGCACTCGGTGGGATTAAAAGCAATCCGGTTTTAAGCAAAGTGAACGAAGGCATTGAACTTGCCCGTCAACACGGTGCGGACAGTATTTTAAGCGTCGGTGGCGGTTCGTGTCTGGACAGCGCCAAAGCCATTGCCGCAGGCGCATTGTATGACGGCGATGTGTGGGATTTCTTTATCGACAAAGCGGTGGTGGAGAAAAATCTGCCCGTTTTCGACATTATGACCCTGGCGGCAACGGGCAGCGAAATGAACAACGGCGGCGTGGTGATGAATGAACAAACCCGGCAAAAATATTCCATTAACGGCGCGGATTTGTATCCGAAAGTCTCGGTGATCAATCCTAAACTACAGGCCACCGTCAGCCGGGATTATTTGGTCTATTCCGCCGCGGATATTATCGCTCATTCCATTGAAGGCTATTTTACCGCCAGCGTACAGCCTGAACTGATCAATATGCAGGTGGAAGCCAATATCAAAACCGTCATCCGCACCACGGAAATCCTGCTCGACAAGCCGGACGATTTGGATGCCCGCGGTGAATTTGCCTGGGCGGCGACCATGGCGTTAAACGGGTTAACGCATGTCGGTACATGCGGGGCGAGTTTCCCTAACCATATGATTGAACACGCATTAAGTGCCATTTGCGATGTTCCGCACGGTGCCGGACTTTCTGTGGTTATGCCGGCGTGGATGACCTGGTACAAAGAGCAAAATCGCCCGCAGTTCGAACGTTTTGCGCGAGAAATTTTCGGCTTGCAAAGCGCCGAAGAAGGCATTGCCGCGCTCAAATCCTGGTTCGCCAAAATCGGCACGCCGATCACATTATCCCAGCTTGGCGTCAATGACGAACAACTGACCGCGGTAATTGATAATGCGGTGCAAAATGCCAAAGATTGGCAAATGAGCGAAACTTATACCAAAACGGCGATTACTCAAGTGTTTGATTTAGCCAAATAATCGCGTTGTATTGAGAGAAAAACCAAGGGGTCGGGGCTGCCAAAACATTGGCAAATCCGACCGCACTTTTAGCTCATTTAATTCGGACCCGGCGTCGGTTTTCGCTCGTTTATCCACCTTGGCACATATTTCGCTCGTCCGCACACGCCGGAACGCACAACGCCGTTTCACAATTTATCATTTGCCGGAACGGTATTTCAGCATCAATACCACTCAACCAAAAAATACCTTAAATCCAGCAAAAAAAAGAGAAGCGTTTCGGATAACGCTTCTCTCAATCATGTTCCGGTTTATCGTTTTGATGTCAGTTAGAACGGGATATCGTCATCAAAGCTGTCGTTTGCCATCGGCGGTTCTGCGGCGGGAGCCGGTTTTGCCGTTTGGCGCGGCGCCTGATAGCTCGGTTGAGGCGCGGCATTTTGTGCCGGGGCGTAACCGCCGCTCTGGCTGCGTTCTGCGCGGCTGTCCAGCATTTGCAGCACATCGCCCTGAATTTCGGTCGTGTAACGATCCTGACCGTTCTGATCCTGCCATTTGCGGGTTCTTAAACGCCCTTCCACATAAACTTTGGAGCCTTTGCGCAGGTATTCGCCCGCCACTTCCGCCTGACGACGGTAAAAGACGATGCGGTGCCATTCCGTGACTTCACGCCGTTCGTTAGTGTTTTTGTCCAGCCAGCTTTCGCTGGTCGCCACGCTGATATTCGCCACGGCTTCGCCGTTCGGCATGGTGCGCACTTCCGGGTCATTGCCCAAATTACCTACAATAATAACTTTATTTACTCCGGCCATACTGTCCTCTGCTCAATACCGTCTGATAGAAATTTTCGCTATTTTGCCCTAAAACGAGAAAAAGATCTATCACTTAAAACAAAATTTACTGGATATTTGCACAGTTATTTAAGAATATGCGATAATGCTCGCAATTTTAAAACTGTGTTATCCCAACTTACCTATCACATCATGGAAAAAATCGACATTCGTGGGGCGAGAACCCATAATCTGAAAAATATCAACCTCACTATTCCGCGCGACAAACTGATTGTTATCACCGGTTTATCCGGTTCCGGCAAATCATCCCTTGCCTTTGATACGCTGTATGCGGAAGGCCAGCGCCGTTATGTGGAATCGCTGTCCGCTTATGCCCGCCAGTTTCTGTCCTTAATGGAAAAACCGGATGTGGATCATATTGAGGGGTTGTCGCCGGCGATTTCCATTGAGCAAAAATCCACCTCCCATAATCCTCGTTCCACCGTCGGCACGATTACCGAAATTCACGATTATCTGCGCCTGTTATTCGCCCGGGTCGGCGAGCCGCGCTGTCCCAATCACGATGTGCCGCTGACCGCACAGACCATCAGTCAAATGGTGGATAAGGTGCTGGCGCAACCGCAAGAAAGCAAAATGATGCTGCTTGCACCGGTGGTGAAAGAACGCAAGGGCGAACATGTCAAAATTTTGCAGCACATTGCGGCACAAGGGTATATCCGTGCGCGCATCGACGGTGAAATCTGCGATTTATCCGATCCGCCGACTCTGGCGTTACAGAAAAAACATACCATTGAAGTGGTGGTGGATCGCTTTAAAGTGCGGTCGGATATCGCCACCCGTTTAGCCGAATCTTTCGAAACCGCGCTGGAATTATCGGGCGGCACGGCGGTGGTGGCGCAAATGGATAATCCGCAGGCGGAAGAACTGGTATTTTCCGCCAATTTCGCCTGCCCGCACTGCGGCTATTCCGTTCCCGAGCTGGAACCGCGCCTGTTTTCCTTCAACAATCCGGCAGGCGCCTGTCCGACCTGCGACGGGTTGGGCGTGCAGCAATATTTCGATGAAAAACGGGTGGTGCAGAATCCGTCGATTTCTCTTGCCGGCGGTGCGATCAAGGGCTGGGATCGACGCAATTTTTATTATTATCAAATGCTGACCTCATTAGCCAAACATTATGCCTTTGATATTGAAACCCCTTTTGAAGCGCTGCCGAAAAAAATCCAGCAGGTTATTCTGCACGGTTCAGGTAAAGAGGAAATCGAATTTCAATATATGAACGATCGCGGTGATGTGGTGGTACGTCATCACCCGTTCGAAGGTATTCTGAACAATATGGCGCGCCGCTATAAGGAAACCGAATCCCTGTCGGTGCGTGAAGAACTGGCGAAAAACATCAGCACCCGTCCCTGTGCCGACTGCGGCGGTTCGCGCCTGCGTCCGGAAGCGCGCCATGTGTATATCGGCCAGACCAATCTGCCGGCGGTTTCCGAAATGAGTATCGGTGACACCCTGAATTTTATGGATACGCTGACACTGAGCGGGCAGAAAGCGCAGATTGCGGATAAAATTCTGAAAGAAATCAAAGAGCGCCTACAGTTTCTGGTGAATGTGGGGCTGAATTATCTGTCGCTGTCCCGTTCCGCCGAAACCCTCTCCGGCGGCGAAGCGCAGCGCATCCGTCTTGCCAGTCAGATCGGCGCCGGGCTGGTGGGCGTGATGTATGTGCTGGACGAACCTTCCATCGGGCTGCATCAGCGCGATAACGAACGCCTGCTGAACACGCTGATTCACCTGCGCAATCTCGGCAATACGGTGATTGTGGTGGAACACGATGAAGACGCCATTATGGCGGCGGATCATATTATCGACATCGGCCCGGGTGCGGGCGTACACGGCGGCTATGTGGTCGCGCAGGGCAACGCGCAGGAAATTATGGCCAATCCGGATTCCTTAACCGGCAAATTCCTGTCGGGTAAAGAAAAAATCGAAATTCCGTCGAAACGCACCGCACTTGATAAGCAAAAAATACTCAAATTAAACGGCGCCAGCGGCAACAATCTGCAACACGTCAATCTGGAAATTCCGGTGGGGCTGTTCACCTGTATCACCGGTGTGTCCGGTTCGGGCAAATCCACCCTGATTAACGACACCCTGTTCCCGCTGGCGCAAAATGCGCTAAACCGCGCCGACAACATTGATTTTGCGCCGTATAAATCCATTGAAGGGCTGGAATTTTTCGACAAAGTGATCGATATCGATCAAAGCCCGATCGGTCGGACGCCGCGTTCCAATCCCGCCACTTATACCGGTCTGTTCACCCCGATCCGCGAACTATTCGCCGGCGTGCCGGAATCCCGCGCGCGCGGCTATAATCCGGGGCGTTTCAGTTTTAACGTGCGCGGCGGGCGCTGCGAAGCCTGTCAGGGCGACGGCGTGATCAAAGTGGAAATGCACTTCCTGCCCGATGTGTATGTGCCTTGCGATCAATGTAAAGGCAAACGTTATAACCGCGAAACGCTGGAAATCCGCTACAAAGGCAAAACTATTCATCAGGTGCTGGATATGACCGTGGAAGAAGCGCGCGAATTTTTCGACGCCATTCCGATGATTGCACGCCGCCTGCAAACCCTGATGGATGTCGGCTTGTCTTATATCCGTCTGGGTCAGTCCTCCACTACGCTGTCGGGCGGCGAGGCGCAGCGGGTCAAACTGGCAACCGAGCTGTCGAAGCGGGATACCGGCAAAACCCTGTATATTCTGGACGAACCGACCACCGGTCTGCATTTCGCCGATATTAAACAGCTGCTTGAGGTGCTGCACCGTCTGCGCGATCAGGGCAATACCATCGTGGTGATCGAACACAATCTGGATGTGATCAAAACCGCCGACTGGATTGTGGATCTCGGCCCGGAAGGCGGCAGCGGTGGCGGACGGATTATTGCCACCGGCACGCCGGAACAGGTCTGCACGGTGAAAGGCTCGCACACCGCCCGCTTCCTGACCCCGATGTTAAAAAAACGTTAAAATAATTTACCGCACTTCAGGGGCGCGCATGTCCGTGTGCGCCCCGCAAATTCCTGCCGTCGCCTCCCGCCAAGTGCGGTCGGATTTCACCGGGTTTCGGTAAAAATTTCTGTTATAAACGCCGATTTTTTGGTACATTTAGCACAATTTTTTTCAACGCGCACTATTGCGTATTTCTTATACAATTTATTTTACGGAATTCCTATGCTATTCAAAAAAATTCGAGGTCTGTTTTCCAATGATCTCTCTATCGATCTCGGTACGGCAAATACGTTAATTTATGTTAAAGGTCAGGGCATCGTATTGGACGAACCCTCCGTGGTAGCCATCCGGCAGGATCGTTCCGGCTCGCTGAAAAGCATTGCGGCGGTCGGTAAAGAAGCGAAACTGATGCTGGGTCGTACCCCGAAAAGCATTCTGGCCATCCGTCCGATGAAAGACGGCGTGATCGCCGATTTCTTCGTCACCGAAAAAATGCTGCAATATTTTATCAAACAGGTACACAGCGGCAATTTCATGCGCCCGAGCCCGCGCGTGCTGGTCTGTGTGCCGGCGGGCGCCACCCAAGTGGAACGCCGCGCAATTAAAGAATCGGCCATCGGTGCCGGCGCGCGCGAGGTGTACCTGATTGAAGAACCGATGGCGGCGGCGATCGGCGCCAAACTGCCGGTGTCCACCGCGACCGGTTCCATGGTGATTGATATCGGCGGCGGTACCACCGAAGTGGCGGTCATCTCCTTAAACGGTATCGTATATTCCTCTTCCGTGCGTATCGGCGGCGACCGTTTCGATGAAGCGATTATCGCTTATGTGCGCCGCACCTTCGGCTCGATTATCGGCGAGCCGACCGCCGAGCGCATCAAACAGGAAATCGGCAGCGCTTATATTCAGGACGGCGATGAAATCAAAGAAATGGAAGTACACGGGCATAATCTGGCGGAAGGCGCCCCGCGTACCTTCAAACTGACCTCGCGCGATGTACTGGAAGCCATTCAGCAGCCGCTGAACGGTATTGTCACCGCAGTCCGCACCGCACTGGAAGAATGCCAGCCGGAACATGCCGCCGATATTTTTGAACGCGGCATGGTGCTGACCGGCGGCGGCGCCTTACTGCGTAATATTGATATTCTGCTGTCGCAGGAAACCGGCGTACCGGTCATCGTCGCCGAAGATCCGCTAACCTGCGTGGCGCGCGGCGGCGGCGAAGCGCTGGAAATGATCGACATGCACGGCGGCGATATTTTCAGCGACGAAATTTAATTGCGTGACATCATCAAAAAAGTGCGGTTATTTTCACCGCACTTTTTGTCCCGGATAACGATATGAAACCCATTTTCGGCAAATCGCCTTCCCTCGGCTTGCGGCTCATTATGGCGGTGATTGCCTCCATTGCGCTGATTTTGTCCGACGGTCAGACCAATACCATGATCAAAGCCCGCAGCGTCATGGAAACTGCGGTGGGCGGGCTGTATTATCTCGCCAATACGCCGCGCACCGTGCTCGACGGCGTATCGGATAATCTGGTCGATACCAATAAACTGCAAATTGAAAACAAAGTGCTGCGCGAACAATTACGGGAAAAAAACGCCGATTTATTGCTGCTGGATCAGCTGAAAGTGGAAAATCAGCGCCTGCGTCTGCTGCTCAACTCGCCGCTGCGCACCGACGAATACAAAAAAATCGCCGAAGTATTAACCGCAGAAACCGATATTTACCGTCAGCTGGTGGTGATTAATCAGGGAGAAAAAGACGGCGCGTATGTGGGTCAGCCGGTGATTGACGAAAAAGGCGTGGTCGGGCAGATTATTTCCGTCGGCAACGATACCAGCAGAGTCTTGCTGTTAACCGATGTGGCGCATTCCATTCCGGTACAGGTGCTGCGTAACGATGTGCGGGTGATTGCCAGCGGCACGGGACGCAGCGATGAGCTGACGCTGGATAATGTGCCGCGTTCCGTGGATATCGTAAAAGGCGATTTACTGGTGACATCCGGGCTGGGCGGGCGCTTTCTGGAAGGCTATCCGGTGGCGGTTGTGGAAAATGTGTCGCGCGACGGCAAAAACTATTTCGCCACGATCACGGCAAAACCGCTCGCCTCCATGGAACGTCTGCGCTATGTGCTGCTGTTGTGGCCGACCAACGAAGATATGCACAAAGCGCAATCCATTACGCCGGAAGAGGTCAGAAAAGCGGTGCGGCAACGGCTGGAAAACCAAGGCGCCGAAGCCAATAAAGTGAATAAAACGCCGGTCACCGAAGAAACCGACAGTCAGACCGCGCCCGCACCGGCGGAAGAACTTCACCCCGAACCGCCGGCAGAAATCGCACCGGAGCCTGTTGCGCCGGAATTACAGCAATACCGGGAGGAGGACTGATGCGAAGCCATTTTTTACTGCAATGTCTGATTGTCGCCTGCATTTTTATTGTGGCCATGGTGTTGGAAATCATGCCTTGGCCCGCCGGAATGCAGAGTTTTAAACCGGCATGGGTCGTACTGGTACTGTTATACTGGGTGCTGGCGATTCCGACCAAAGTCAGCATCGGCTCGGCATTTTTGCTCGGCGTGGTGTGGGATTTGGTGCTGGGTTCCATTCTGGGCGTTCATGCGCTGGTTCTGTCGGTGTTTGCCTATTTAATCGCCCTGAACTATCTGATTTTGCGTAATCTGTCTTTATGGATGCAAAGCCTGTTGGTTATTTTGTTTGTGTTTGCCGTGCGATTAGGCATTTTTGTGATCGAATTGCTGTTGCACAACGCCAATTTCAACTCGCAGGAAATTTTCGGCGCCATTGCCAGCGGTATTCTGTGGCCATGGGTATTTCTGTTGCTGCGCAAAATCCGCCGCCAGCTGAATTTACGCTAAAAAAAACGGGCTAATTAACCTTAGCCCGTTTTTCAATTGTTCAATCAACGTAAAAACGCCGGAATCCGGCTTTCGTAGGCGGCAATCTCTTTTTCGTGCTGCAAAGTCAGCCCGATATTATCCAGCCCGTTGAGCAAACAATGGCGGCGGAACGGGTCGATATCAAAATGATAGACCTTATCGCCCACCGTCACCGTTTGCGTTTCCAGATTCACCTCAATGCGCTGTCCTTCATGTGCCCATACCCACTGGAAGATTTCTTCCACCTCCTGTTCACTTAAACGGATCGGCAACATATGATTATTGAGGCTGTTGTTATAGAAAATATCGGCAAAACTCGGCGCAATCATCACTTTAAACCCATAGTCCGCCAATGCCCAAGGCGCATGTTCGCGCGAAGAGCCGCAGCCCAGATTTTTACGCGCCAGTAAAATGCTGGCGCCCTGATACTGCGGATAGTTCAGCACGAATTGCGGATTCGGGCGGGTGCCTTCGGCATCAAGATAACGCCACTCGTGAAACAAATGTTTGCCGAAACCCACCCGGGTAATCGCCTGCAAAAACTGTTTCGGGATAATCGCGTCGGTATCCACATTCGCCGCATCCAGCGGCACCACTAAACCTGAAAGTTGTTTAAAACCTGCCATTGCGCGCTCCTTAATTTAATTCCACATCACGAATATCAACGAATTTGCCGAATACCGCCGCAGCCGCCGCCATCGCCGGGCTGACCAGATGCGTCCGCCCGTTGCGTCCCTGCCGGCCTTCGAAGTTACGGTTGCTGGTCGAAGCGCAGCGTTCCCATTCGCCCAGACGATCATCATTCATGCCCAGACACATGGAACAGCCCGGATTACGCCATTGCGCGCCGGCCGCAATAAAGATTTTATCCAGCCCTTCTTTTTCCGCCTGTTCCTTCACCAGACCGGAACCCGGTACGACCAAAACCCGTTTCACATTCTCCGCTTTGTGGCGCCCTTTCATCACGGCCGCCGCGGCGCGTAAATCTTCGATGCGGGAATTGGTACAGGAACCGATAAATACTTGATCCACCGACACTTGAGTGAGATCCGTATCCGGTGCCAGCCCAATGTAAGCCAGCGCTTTTTGCGCCGAAGCGCGCGCAACAGGATCGCACATATCCGCCGGATTCGGTACCCGCTGATCGATACCGATAACCTGCCCCGGATTGGTTCCCCAAGTGACCTGCGGGGCAATTTCACTGGCCTCCAGTACGATCACACTGTCAAATTGCGCGCCTTCATCCGATTTCAGGGTTTTCCAGTATGCCAGCGCATCATCCCAATCCTTGCCTTGCGGAGCATACGGGCGATCTTTTAAATACGCAAACGTGGTTTCATCCGGCGCGATAAGGCCGGCTTTCGCCCCTAATTCAATCGCCATATTGCAGACCGTCATGCGCCCTTCCATGGAAAGGTCACGAATGGCTTCACCGCAGAATTCCACCACATGTCCGGTACCGCCCGCCATGGTGGTTTTACCGATAATCGCCAGCACGATATCTTTCGCCGTGATACCCGGTGCGACTTTGCCGCGCACTTCGATTTTCATGTTTTTTGCCCGCGCCTGTTTCAGCGTCTGAGTGGCCAGCACATGTTCCACCTCGGATGTGCCGATACCGAACGCCAATGCACCGAATGCGCCGTGAGTGGCGGTATGCGAATCACCGCACACAATCGTCATGCCGGGCAGCGTCAGCCCCTGTTCCGGCCCGACCACATGCACGATCCCCTGCTGTTTGGTGTTCATATCGAACAGGGTAATGCCGGTCTGTTTACAGTTTTTTTCCAGTTCCTGCACCTGAATTCTGGCCTGCCCCGTCAGTTTATTGACATCGCGGATCTGCGTGGAAATACTGTGATCCATAGTACCGAAGGTTTTGCCGGTCTGGCGCACCTGCCGATGCGCCACACGCAGCCCGTCAAACGCCTGCGGGCTGGTGACTTCGTGAATCAAATGGCGGTTAATGTATAAAATCGGCGTTTCGCCTTGCGCTTCATACACCACATGGGCGTCGAAAAGTTTTTGGTAGAGTGTTTTTTTCATGGTTTTCTCGTCGGGTAAATGCTGTTTAATCCAAGGTGAAAAGTGCGGTGCAAAAATTGTCGGAAAATCGACCGCACTTTGATGCCGCCGCTAAATTGCCTGCGCAATTAACGTGCCCATTTCCGAGGTGGAAACCGGTCGGCTGTCATCTGCCAGATCAGCGGTACGATACCCCTCGGCAAGCACTTTTTTCACGGCGTTTTCAATGGCATCCGCCGCGTCGGTTAAATTAAAGCTGTAGCGCAGCATCATGGCGGCGGACAGAATCTGCGCAATCGGATTGGCAATGCCTTGGCCGGCAATATCCGGCGCGCTGCCGCCGGCCGGTTCGTATAAACCGAAGCCGTTTTCATTTAAACTGGCGGACGGCAACATGCCCATGGAACCTGTGATCATCGCGCATTCGTCGGAGATAATGTCGCCGAACATATTGGAGCACAGCAACACATCAAAAAATTCCGGCTGTTTAATCAGCTGCATGGTGGCGTTATCAATATAAATATGATCGAGCCGCACCGCCGGATACTGTTTCGCCACTTCGGTAACGGTTTCACGCCACAGCACGGAGCTTGTCAATACATTGGCTTTGTCCACCGAAGTTACATGTTTATTGCGTTTCATGGCCGTTTCAAAGGCGACTTTGGCGATCCGCTCGATTTCATAACGCTGATAAACTTCGGTATCATAGGCTTTTTCCTGCGCGCCGCTGCCCTCACGCCCTTTCGGTTGACCGAAATAAATCCCGCCGGTCAGCTCGCGCACCGTCACCATATCAAAGCCTTTCGCGGCGATATCGGCGCGCAATGGGCAGAATTTTTCCAGCCCCCGGTACAAGGTTGCCGGGCGAAGATTACAAAACAGCGCAAAATGCTTGCGCAGCGGCAGCAACGCACCGCGTTCCGGTTGTTGATCCGGTGGCAGGTGCGTCCATTTCGGCCCGCCCACCGAACCGAATAAAATCGCATCGGCGTCTTCACAACCTTGCAGGGTTTCCGCCGGCAACGGCGTGCCCTGATGATCAATGGCAATGCCGCCGACCTCAAATGTGCGGTAATTCAGTTTAAAATGATATTTTTGCTGTACCGCTGCCAGCACTTTCATGGCTTCCGCCATAATTTCCGGGCCGATCCCATCGCCGCTTAATACCGCTACATTGAACTGTTGCATGTTGATTATTCCTTATTTAATGTGAAATTTTGTGTGATTTTAAATCCGCCACTTTATGCGCGCGATAAATGGCGTTGATCGCATGAATTAACGCACGCGCCGAGGATTCGACGATATCCGTCGCCAGACCGACGCCGTGGAAGCGGCGGCCTTCGTGTTCCACCACGATATCCACCTGCCCCAGCGCTTCCGCTCCTTCGCCTTTGGCGGTCAGGTTATAGCTTAACATCTTCAAATCAATGCCGGTGATCTTCAAAATCGCGTTGAATACGGCGTCCACCGGGCCGTTGCCGCCGCTGGAAACCTGACTGATACGCTGACCGTCCAGTTCCACCTGCACAAAGGCGGAAGCCGGCAAATGGCTGATCATCTGCGAGGTGATCACATCCAGCGTTAAACGGTCTTCATCGCCCTGCTGCATGTCGATAAAGGCAAGGGCTTCCAGATCATAATCAAATACCTGACCTTTCTTGTCCGCCAGTTTCAAAAAGGCTTCATACAATTTATCCAAATCGTATTCATTTTGCTGATAGCCCATGGCTTCCATATGATTTTTCACCGCCGCACGGCCGGAGCGGGCGGTCAGGTTTAATTTTTCTTTTTTCAGCCCGATAGTTTCCGGCGACATAATTTCATAGGTATTTTTATTTTTCACCATGCCGTCCTGATGGATGCCGGAAGAATGGGCAAAGGCGTTGGCGCCCACAATCGCCTTATTCGGCTGAATCGGCATGTTGCAAAGCTGGCTGACCAGCTGACTGACACGATGAATTTCCTGCGTATTGATTCGGGTATCCGCGCCGAACAGCGAGCGGCGAGTTTTTAGCGCCATCACCACTTCTTCCAGTGCGGTATTACCCGCACGTTCGCCGATACCGTTAACCGTACATTCGATCTGGCGCGCGCCGTTTTGCACCGCGGTCAGAGAATTGGCGGTGGCCATGCCCAGATCGTTGTGACAATGCACGGAAATCACCGCTTTATCCACATTCGGCACGCGGTTCATCACATTGGCGATAATCTCGCCGTATTCCATCGGCAGGCAATATCCCACGGTATCCGGAATATTCACCGTGGTGGCGCCCGCTTTAATCGCCGCTTCCACCACCCGGCAGATATTGTCGATACCGGTACGTCCGGCATCTTCGCAGGAAAATTCCACATCGTCGGTATAACGGCGCGCGCGTTTCACCGCGTTAATCGCCATCTCCACCACATCGTCAAAAGTGCGGCGCAGTTTGGCTTCCACATGCAGGGCGGAAGTAGCGATAAAGGTATGAATCCGAAACGCTTCCGCCACCTTTAACGCCTCTGCCGCGGCATCAATATCTTTTTCGATAGCGCGCGACAGCGCACACACCCGGCTGTGCTTAATATTGCGCGCAATGGTCTGTACCGATTCAAAATCGCCGGCAGAGGACACCGGAAATCCGACCTCCATGACATCGACGCCCAGACGTTCCAGCGCAAAGGCGATCTGCAGCTTCTCTTTTACCGTTAAACTGGCTTTTAACGCCTGTTCGCCGTCACGCAATGTGGTATCGAAAATAATTACCTTATCTGTCATATCATTATCCTTACATAGATTGAGCCGGTTTAAAGTGCGGTCGATTTTACTTCGCTTCAGAACGAAAAAACCCGCCTCTTCAGTGCGGGTTTTAAATTCTGGTTTTACATTTACTTTGCTTTATCCACAACCTATCCGCACAACATCGGTGAGAGGAGGAGAAGGTTGAGAGATAAAGCGGCGTTAAACATAACAATAAAATCCATTCGGTCAAAAACGCTTTCAATCTTACGCTTTAGAATTTATCTGTCAAATAGTTTTTCAGGATTTTATCTTTATCCAAACGATTAGCACAATTCAAAAACAATATAATATTTCAATATAAAAATCATAATCAGAATATCATTCCAATTTAACTGAAAACTTTATTTTTTTATCCCGCACTTTTGCACAAACACCTGTTATAAAAATATTTGCCGGCCGCCTTGTCGCACAGGGAATCTTGCGCTAAATCAAGAAGGCGCCGATTTACAACTAAAGAGGTAGAAATTTCCCGCGATGACGCCTACGCCATCGCATAACCTTATGATAGAATTCGATAAGTTTAATTCAGTCGGGACAACGATTACGGCATGCGGAGCAGCAACCAATTACAAACCGAACAACTGGCCTGTCGGCGCGGGGATAAAACCCTGTTTACGGCGCTGGATCTGCATTGGCACAGCGGAGATTTCATTCAGATTGAAGGCCACAACGGCATCGGTAAAACCAGCCTGCTGCGGATTTTAGCCGGTCTGGCGCGGCCGTGGCAGGGTAACGTGCGCTGGAACGGCGCCGAAATCAGCAAAAACCGCGAGGAATATCAGTATAATCTGTTGTACCTAGGTCATCAGGCGGGCATTAAGCCGGAACTGACCGCGTGGGAAAACCTGCGTTTCTACCAGCAGATCGGACATTGCCGTCAAGGCGACGAGATATTATGGCAGGTGCTGCACACCGTCGGTCTGCTCGGGCGCGAAGACATCGCCGCCGCGCACCTGTCCGCCGGACAGCAAAAACGTATCGCGCTGGCGCGCCTTTGGCTGTCGCAGGCACCATTATGGATTCTGGACGAACCGTTCACCGCCATTGATAAACGCGGAGTGCAGGTGCTGACCGCGTTGTTCGAGCGCCACAGTCAGGCGGGCGGCATGGTGATTTTAACCAGTCATCAGGAAGTGCCGAGCGACTTACTGCACAAAGTGCGGCTGGAAAATTACCGATTGGCGGGAGAGGCAGCATGATATTTATCCGGATCATTGCGCGGGAAATACACATCGCCCGCCGCAAACAGGCGGAAATTTTAAATCCGCTGTGGTTTTTTCTGATTGTCCTGACGCTGTTTCCGCTGGTGATCGGGCCGGAGCCGAAACTGCTGGCGAAAATCGCTCCCGCGATTGTCTGGGTGGCGGCGCTGCTGTCCGCGCTGCTGTCGTTTGAACGCCTGTTTCGTGATGATTTCACCGACGGTTCACTGGAGCAGTTAATGCTGACTGCGCTGCCGCTGCCGCTGACCGCGCTGGCAAAAGTGATTGCCCACTGGCTGCTGACCGGGCTGCCGCTGATTTTATTATCGCCCATCGCCGCGCTGCTGCTGTCGCTGGAGGTACGGATTTGGTGGGCGCTGGTGCTGACGCTGTTAATCGGCACGCCGATTTTAAGCTGTATCGGTGCCATCGGCGTGGCACTCACCGTCGGCTTACGCAAAGGCGGCGTGTTGCTCAGTTTGCTGGTATTGCCGCTGTTTATTCCGGTGCTGATTTTTGCCGCCTCGGTGCTGGATGCCGCGGGGTTAAATCTGCCCTATAACGGGCAGTTGGCGATTTTAGGCGCACTGTTGGCGGGCGCATTAACCTTGTCACCGTTCGCCATTGCGGCGGCGCTGAGAATCAGTATGGAACAATAACCGTTGCGCAATATCGCGCTATTGACGCTCTCATATAAAAAATCAGCAAAAACCGACCGCACTTTTTTGCCGGCGGCCGTTACAAAAAAGAGTAAAGAAACGTAATTAACAACAAGGATCAAAATCGATGTGGAAGTGGCTTCACCCTTATGCCAAAGCGGAAACCCAATATCGCTTATGCGGAAAATTTATGCCGTTGTTCGCAATATTAACCGCACTTTTACTTATTGTCGGCGTGCTGTGGGGGCTGGCCTACGCACCGGCGGATTATCAGCAGGGTAACAGTTTCCGGATTATGTATGTGCATGTGCCGAGCGCCATTTGGTCAATGGGAATTTATGCCTCTATGGCGCTTGCCGCGCTGATCGCCTTAGTCTGGCAAATCAAGCAGGCGCATTTGGCGATGATCGCCATGGCGCCGATCGGCGCGGTATTCACCTTTCTGGCGCTGATTACCGGGGCAATCTGGGGCAAGCCGATGTGGGGAACCTGGTGGGTATGGGATGCGCGCCTGACGGCGGAACTCATTTTGTTTTTCCTGTATCTGGGCGTGCTGGCGCTGTATTCCGCTTTTCAGGATCGCGCAATCGGTGCGAAAGCCGCCGGCGTGCTGTGTCTGGTCGGCGTGGTGAATTTACCGATTATTCATTTTTCGGTGGAATGGTGGAACACGCTGCATCAGGGCGCCAGCATCACCAAACTGGAAAAACCGTCGATCGCAACGCCGATGCTGATTCCGCTGATTCTGTGCATTTTCGGTTTTATGGCGCTGTTTATCTGGCTGACTCTGGTGCGTTATCGCACGGAGCTGCTGAAAGAAGATCAGAAACGGGCGTGGGTCAGGGATTTAGTCAAATAAACAGGGGCAAAAACTGGTAAAAAATGCACCGCACTTTTTGGCTTTACCGCCGAAATAAGTGCGCACCGATTTATCATGATGTTATTGTTAAAGGATAATATATGTTTTTTCAATCATTCGACGATTTTATCCATATGGGGGGATACGGCTTCTATGTGTGGCTGGCTTACGGTATTTCCTTTATTGTTATTCTGGCGCTGATTATTCAAAGCATCGCCGGTAAACGCGCGCTGTTTAAAGACATCAAGCGTCAGCAGCAGCGGGAACAGCGCCAGCGGGCGGCAAACACCGGAGGAACATTATGAATCCGCGACGTAAATCACGCTTATCCATTATTGTCTTTGTGCTGCTCGGCGTTGCCGTGGCGGCGACGCTGGTGCTGTATGCGCTGCGACAAAACATCGATTTATTCTATACTCCGTCGGAAGTGATCTACGGCAAAAACGACGATGCCTCCACCAAACCGCAAGTCGGGCAGCGTATCCGGATCGGCGGTATGGTGGTTGCCGGTACCGTACAGCGCGATGCCGACAGTCTGAAAGTGAAATTTGATCTGAACGATATCGGCCCGTCCGTCAGCGTGGAATATGAGGGCATTTTGCCGGATCTGTTCCGCGAAGGACAAGGCATTGTGGCACAAGGCGTGCTGGTTCAGCCGACCGTATTGCAGGCCAGCGAAGTGCTGGCAAAACACGATGAAAACTATGTGCCGCCGGAACTGGATGCACAAATGCAGAAAGTGCATAAACCGATGGGCGTTTCGGATCTGAAAGGCGAAAGCGAACGCGACCGCCAGCAAATACATACACAAGAAGGTCAGCAATGATTGCCGAACTGGGAAACTATGCCTTAGCGTTAAGTCTGGCGATTTCATTACTGCTTGCCGTTCTGCCCTTATGGGGAGCGGAAAAAGGCAACCCGCAGCTGATGTCGCTGGCACGCCCCATGACTTACGGACTGTTCGTCAGCCTGAGTGTTGCCTTTGCGGCACTATTCTATTTATTTGCCGTCAATGATTTTTCCGTGCAGTATGTGGTGAATAATTCCAATACCAGCCTGCCGATAGCCTACCGCCTGTCTGCCGTTTGGGGCTCTCATGAAGGCTCATTGCTGTTATGGATTTGGCTGCTGACCTTGTGGAGCGCCGCCGTCGCATTATTCAGCAAACACCTGCCACAGGAAGCCGTGGCGCGGGTATTGGGCATTATGGGGATCATTACCATCGGTTTTCTGATTTTCGTTTTGTTTACTTCCAACCCTTTTGCCCGCACGTTCCCTGATTTTCCGGTGGACGGACGGGAACTTAACCCGCTGTTGCAGGATGTGGGGCTGATCTTTCACCCGCCGCTGCTATATATGGGCTATGTCGGCTTTTCCGTTGCCTTTGCCTTTTCTATCGCTACGCTGATGACAGGCAAACTGGATACCGCATGGGCACGCTGGTCACGACCGTGGACCATGGCGGCGTGGATCTTTCTGACACTGGGCATCGTGCTGGGTTCCTGGTGGGCGTATTATGAACTCGGCTGGGGCGGCTGGTGGTTTTGGGATCCGGTGGAAAACGCCTCATTAATGCCGTGGCTGGCGGGAACGGCCTTACTCCATTCCCTCGCAGTAACCGAAAAACGCGCGGCATTCAAAGCCTGGACGGTGCTGCTGGCGATTTTGGCCTTTTCATTGTGTTTACTGGGAACATTTCTGGTGCGTTCCGGCATTCTGGTGTCCGTGCACGCCTTCGCCTCCGATCCGACCCGTGGCTTATACATTCTGGCCTATCTGGTGGTGGTTATCGGCGGTTCGCTGGTGCTGTATGCCTATAAAGGCAGCCAGATCCGCTCGCGCGATAACTATCAGCGCTATTCGCGCGAAAGCCTGCTGCTGTTGAATAATATCCTGCTGATGACCGCACTTGCCGTGGTCTTGCTGGGTACATTGCTGCCGCTGGTACATAAACAGCTGGGACTGGGTTCGATTTCCGTCGGCGCGCCGTTTTTCAACCAAATGTTTATGCTGATTATGATCCCGTTCGCCTTTTTGCTCGGTATCGGCCCGCTGGTGAAATGGCGGCGCGATCAGGTTTCCGCCATCCGTAAACCGGTGCTGATCAGTCTGGCGGTAATGTTAATTCTCGGCATTTTTCTACCGCACTTTTTACACGATCAGATCACCGTCAGCGCCGCGTTAGGCGTGATGATGGCGGTATTTATCGTCATGCTCGCCGGCTATGAACTGCAACAGCGCGCCACCCACCGCAGCGGTTTTTTCCGCGGCGTGGGTAAACTTTCCCGCTCGCACTGGGGCATGCTGTTTGCGCATTTAGGGGTTGCCATGACGGTATGGGGTATCGCATTCAGCCAGAATTACAGTATCGAACGGGATGTGCGTATGAACGTGGGCGACAGCGTACAAATCGCCGGTTATGAGTTTAAATTCCAAGGCATCAGCGATGCCAACGGCCCGAATTATCTGGGCGGTAAAGCGCAGGTTGAGGTGTTCAAAAACGGCAAACCGGAAACCACGCTCTATGCGGAAAAACGTTTTTACACCGTCAGCAAAATGTCCATGACGGAGGCAGCCATCGACTGGGGATTTAGCCGCGATCTCTATGTGGCGTTGGGCGAAAGTCTGGGCAACGGCGCCTGGGCGCTGCGCTTATATTACAAACCGTTTATCCGCTGGATCTGGCTGGGCGGGCTGTTTATGGCCTTCGGCGGGCTGCTTTGCATGCTTGACCGGCGTTACCGTTTCGCCGCATTATTAAACAAAGGCGCTAACGCCAATCATCACCCGGGAACCTCACATGAATAAAAAACTGTATCTGCCGCTGATTGTTTTTTTACTGTTAATTATTGCGTTTTTTGTCCAGCTGCAACGTAATTCGCAGGGCGACGATCCGAAAGCGCTGGAAAGCGCGCTGATCGGCAAACCGATACCGGCTAAACACTTAACCGATTTATTCGACGCTAAACAGCATGACGACAACCTGTTCAAACAGGGCAAACCGCTGCTGGTCAATGTGTGGGCGACCTGGTGTCCGACCTGCTATGCCGAACATCAGTACCTGAATGAACTGAAGCAGCAGGGAATTGACATTATCGGGATCAACTATAAAGACAACAGCGCAAAAGCGCTCAAATGGCTCAAGGATCTGGGCAATCCTTATCAAACCGTGATCAAAGACGAAAAAGGCGCCTTCGGCCTTGATCTGGGCGTTTACGGCGCACCGGAAACCTTTATTGTGGACGGCAACGGCATTATTCATTACCGTCATGCCGGCGATGTGAATCCACGGGTCTGGCAGGAAAAACTGGAACCCGTCTATCGCAAACTGGCGGAGCAGCAAAAATGACAAAAATCCGTGCTTTTTTAACCGCACTTTTTACCTTCGCGCTCAGTTTGTCCGCCCCGGCGGCAATCGACGCGCTGGATTTCAGCTCCGTCCAACAGGAAAAGGATTATCAGTCGCTGACTCAGGAGCTGCGCTGCCCGCAATGTCAGAACAATAATATCGCCGATTCCAACGCCACCATCGCGGTGGATATGCGCGCCAAAGTGTTTGAGCTGCTGCAAGAGGGAAAAAGCAAACAGGATATTGTGGATTATATGGTCGCCCGCTACGGCAACTTTGTCACCTATAATCCGCCGTTGACCGTCGCCACGGTGATTTTGTGGGTGGCGCCCGTCGCATTGATTTTATTCGGAATTTTCTTCATCCTGCGGCGCAAACCGCAAAGCGGGGCAAAGCAACCCGCCGCCAGTGCCAACCATGCGGAGGCACAAAGCCCGGCGCTGAACGCGGAACAACAGCGTCGTCTGCAGGCATTACTTAAAGATAAGGAACAATAAATGAATTTCTGGTTGACCGTATTACTGCTGACCTTGCTGATTGCGCTGATTTGTTTTTATCCGCTGCTGCGCCGTTCGACCGCAACCAACAGCGCGACGGGGCGGGATGAATTAAATAAAGCCTTTTATTTCAGCCGCTTGCATGAAATTGAGCGCGAAACGCAGCTGGGTTTATCGGACAACGCCGCACAGCTAAAAACCGAACTACAGCAATCCTTGCTGGAAGATATTCCGCCGCAATATGACGAGGCGGCGACCGATAAAAAACGCTACGGCAAAATCTGGTTTTTATCCGCCTTTCTGACCCTTGCCATTCTCGCCGCACTCGCGTATATGCGGGTCGGCGCCTGGCAGGCGGAAGCCATGCTGGAAAAAAGCTATGAAAAACTACCGCACTTTTATCAGCGTTTGAAAGAAGAACAGACCAATCCGTTAACCGACAGCGAATTGCAGCAATTCGCCACGGCGCTGCGGGTAAAACTGCAAAAAACGCCGAATGATGCGGAAGGCTGGTGGCTGCTCGGTCAAACCGCCATGGCATCGGATAAGGCGCAGCTTGCCTTAGACAGTTACGCCCGCGCCAACCGACTGGCGCCCGACAACATTGAGTACAAACTGGCTTATGCGCGCGTTTTAATGTTTTCCGATGATCAGAGCGACAAATCGAAAGGTATGGAGCTGCTTAAAGAAGTGCTGCGTCAGGATCACACCAATATGCAGGCGCTCAGTCTGCTGGCGTTTCAGTATTTTGAAACGGAAGACTATAAAATGGCGGCGGTCACTTGGGCGATGATGCTGCGTTTAATGCCGTCGGATGATCCCCGTGTTCCCTTGATCGAAAAAAGTATCCGCGCCGCGCGGGATGCCGTTGCCGAGCAGTCGGCCAAACCGCAGAACTAACTTATTGAAAATAATATTTATTCAAGATCAAACGAATCGCCTGTTCGTCTCTTTTTTAACCAGAAAAGGCGCAAATTTCACTCAACTAAATGAATAAAAAATGCTATATTGAGCCAAACATTCAGCGGAGTAGAAAATGGATTCGTTTGTTTCAGGATTTCATCACGTCGCCATCATTGTTTCGGATTACGCAAAATCAAAGGCATTTTATACCGAAATCTTAGGCGCGACGGTTGTCAAAGAAACGTATCGCGCCTCAAGAAACAGTTATAAACTTGATTTATGTTTTCCCGATAACAGCCGAATCGAACTGTTTTCTTTCCCCGCCCCGCCGCCTAGGTTGACTGCACCGGAGGCTTGCGGGCTGCGCCATCTGGCGTTTAAAACCGATAATATTGAAAATGCCGTTGCCCGCTTACGGGCAAAAGGCGTTTCGTGCGAACCCATTAGAGTCGATGATCTGACAGGAAAACGCTTTACCTTTTTCCGTGATCCGGATGATTTGCCTCTAGAACTTTATGAATTTGAATAATCTGATTGAAAAGTTAGTCAAAATGAATAGAAACTATCTCATTACTGCTATCACCTCAACCCTAATAGCGAGCAATTGCATAGCGCAGCCGCCCGTATCCATCCATATTTCGGAATCCGGTACGGTTATTAAAAACGGCGGACAACTCAGCAAAACGGAACAGCCTAACGACTTTTTCAGCTTTGCCGGAAACAATAAGCCGCAATCAAAAACCTATCTCAGTAAAGCGGAAAAACATCAGCTGGATCCGGATAATGTCAGCGATGTCAAAAAACTGGCCAACAGCATTGAGTTTGAAATTTATGAACTCAGTGAAAATCAAACCGCGCACACCGTGTTTGAATCCGGCGCCGGAATCTGCCGCGGGTTTAGATCAAACACCGGCGTTGAAGTTACCGATTCGCGCACTTATTATATCAATCAGGGAAATAACGACTATTACGCCAGCATTGCCGGCGCCACCGTGTATTCGGAACAGCTGCCGAATAATATTCAGTATGCCCCGGTGTTCAACATTCAGGATCTCAGCATGGCCAAACGGGTTCAGGAAGAAGAACATAAATACGGTAAGAAAATCGCCACCCAGAATATTCAGAAAAATTCCGATATTCTTTCCAGCACAATTTGCAAATAACGCAGGAGATATTATGCAGAAAACCTATATGATAATAAGCTGTACTTTGGCGTTAGCCGCTTGCCAGTCGCCACCGCCGGCAACCTCAAGCGCGCCGCTGGATATGCAAAGCGTGGCACAATACAACGCCAAAGTGTATAGCGGCAATACGGTCAGCGCGGCACAGAAAAATCAACCGCAGGCGGCGGTCAACATGCCGTTAAACGCCAGCGACTACCAGCCTAAACCCGTGGCGGCAGCGTATCCGTCACGCGTGGTACTGGCACCGAGCATCGGTTATTATCGCGGCTACCGGCACTGGCATCATTGGTAAAAATCCTTTCAACACGAAAAGATCGCAGCGTGAAAAGTGCGGTCTTTTTTTCATTAATTTCTATAACGCCAGAATTTCTTTCACAAAGGGAATAGTCAGTTTGCGCTGCGCCTGCAAAGAGGCTTTATCCAGCTTCGCCAGCGCCTTAAACAGGGTTTTCATATCACGATCCAGCCGTTTTAACAGAAAATTCGCCGTATCTTCCGGCAACTCAATGCCGCGTTCACGGGCATTTTGCTGTAATACTTTGATTTTCTGCCCATCATCCAACGGATGCAGCTGATAAATCTCGCCCCATGACAGGCGGGAGGCCAGATCCGGCAAATTCACCGCCAGCGCGGTCGGCGACTGATCGGCGCTGATCAGCAGCAGGCATTTTCCGTATTCGCGGATGCGGTTAATCAGATCGAAAATCGCCAATTCCCATTGCGCATCGCCCATCACCGCCTGAATATCATCCAGACACACCAGCTCCTGCTGCTCAAGATTGTCCAGTACGGCGGGGGAAAAATATTGCGATTTGCTCAGCGGCACATAAATCGACGGGCGTTCGCGGAGTAAAAAATAATTGGAACAGGCTTTCAGCAAATGACTTTTTCCACTGCTTTTCGCCCCCCAAAGATAAAAAAACGGTTGTTGCAGGCGAGCAAAATTTTTATACAACGAATTCAGTAACAATAAATTATTGTCCGTATAAAAATTCTCTAAAGTATCGTCTTCAATCTGATGAATCGGCAACGGCAGCTGAAAATTTGACAATCCGTTTTTCCCTGAAAAAAGCTAAAAGTGCGGTAAGAATATACAAAAAAAACAGGGATAAATAAAGATTATCCCTGTTCTTCGGTCAAAGATTAATCGACCGTCTGATCTTTTGCTTTCGGCAGCAGCAGATTAAGTATAATCGCCACCACGGCGCACAGGCTGATGCCCTTGAGCGACACTTCGCCGAAATTCACGAACATGCCGCCGATACCGAACGTCATGACCACGGAAATAATGCACAGATTACGCGCTTCGGTCACATCCACTTTGCCGCGGATTAGGGTGCTCATGCCCACCACGGCGATAGAACCGAACACCAGCATCATAATCCCGCCCATCACAATGGTCGGAATGGTGGCTAAAAACGCGCCGACTTTGCCGCAGAAGGAAATCGCAATCGCCCATATCGCCGCCCAGGTCATAATCGTCGGGTTAAAGTTGCGGGTTAACATCACCGCACCGGTGACTTCCGCATAAGTGGTATTCGGCGGTCCGCCCAGCAGCGATGCGGCGGAAGTGGCGATACCGTCGCCCAGCAATGTGCGGTGCAAACCCGGTTTTTTCAGGAAATCCTGACCGGTCACCGAACTTATCGCCATAATCCCGCCCACATGTTCCACCGCCGGCGCAATGGCGATAGGCAATAGATATAAAATGGCTTCCAGTTTAAATTCCGGCGTCGTAATATGCGGCAGGCTGAACCAAGGCGCCTCCAGCACGGGTTTAAAATCAATCAATCCCAAAAACAGGCACAGCACATAACCGACGGCAATGCCGAACATAATCGGAATTAACTTCATGATACCTTTGGAAAATACCGCCACCGCCAGCGTAGTCAGCAAGGTCACCATGGAAACCAGCACCGCGTCGTTATACTGATAATGACTGCCCTTGCCCAACGCCATATCCACCGCCACCGGCGCCAAGCCCATACCGATGATGATAATGACCGGCCCGACCACCACCGGCGGAAAAATACGCTGCAAGGCGCCGGCACCTTTTAGCTTAACCAGCGTGCTCAGCGCCAGATACACCAGACCGGTACAAGCCAGCCCGCCCATAGTCACCGCAATGCCCCAAGTTGCCACGCCGTATTGAATCGGTGCGATAAACGCAAAAGACGAGGCCAGAAAAATCGGTACCTGTTTACCGGTACAAAGCTGGAATAATAAGGTGCCGATCCCGGCGGTTAATAAGGCCGTGTTGGCGTCCAGCCCGGTAATGAGCGGCACTAATACCAACGCACCGAAGGCGACGAACAACATTTGCAGACCGACAAAGGCCTGTTTGGCTTTACTTTGCACCTCGGCGGGCGCATGCTGATGGATTTCTGTCATGTAAGTTTCAACTCTCTGTCTGAATTAACTTAAAAGTGCGGTCGGTTTTTAACGCAAACGCACGGAAAAAAACGGCATCGGATGCCGTTTAAAATCGGGGTTATTTGGTACCGAAAATCTTATCGCCCGCATCGCCCAGACCGGGGATAATATAGCCGTGTTCATTTAAATGGCTATCGATGGAAGCGGTATATAATTCGATATCGGGATGGGCTTTTTCCAGCGCGGCAATCCCTTCCGGCGCCGCCACCAGCACCAACACTTTAATCTGCTGGCAGCCTTTCTGTTTTAACAAATCGATGGTGGCAATCATTGAACCGCCGGTCGCCAGCATCGGATCTACCACAATCGCCAGACGCTCTTCCAAATCGCTCGCCAGTTTTTGGAAATACGGCACCGGCTCTAAGGTTTGTTCGTTACGGTACATGCCCACCACGCTGATACGGGCGCTCGGAATATGTTCCAGCACGCCGTCCATCATGCCAAGACCGGCACGCAAAATCGGCACCACGGTCACTTTTTTGCCTTTAATCCGGTCGATTTCCACCGGCCCGCACCAACCGTCAATAATCACTTTTTCCGTTTCCAGATCTTCCGTCGCTTCATAGGTCAGCAGGCTGCCGACTTCCGTCGCCAGTTCACGAAAGTGCTTGGTACTGATATCGGCGGCGCGCATCAGCCCCAGTTTATGCTTAACCAACGGATGTTTGACTTCGACAATCTTCATTTTATACCCCTTTTTTTGAGAAAAAATTACAAATCGGCAAATTTTAAATCAGAATCCGTAAAATTAACAGTGATTTACCTGAAATTTGTGATTTGGCACGAAAATTCAGCCCGCAGCGCGGCGGTGAAAATCGAAATCCGCTAAAAACAATTCCTTGATTTCCAATGGATATCCCGCCAGCGAAAAGACCGAACGCCGCGCATACAAACCGCTTTGGCGATCCCGGCGCCAGCCTAATGACAGGCGCTGCGGTTTTTGCGCAAACAACCAAGGGCCGATCGGTTGATCCGCCAAGCGGATAACAGCCGGCGCCGCATTTGCCACCGTGCGTTGCGGCAGGCGGGTTTGGGCGAAGATCCAATTGCTGCCGTCCCCTTGCAGTATCACCTCACGCAGCCAGACCGGCTCAGTAAGTGCGGTGCTTTTTGGCGCAGTTTTTTCCTTTACCCAGCCGACATTGACCAGCTGCACCGTGAAACGGCGACAGATTTGCTGTAATTGCGCGGTCAGCGAGCCCTGATGCAGCAGCCACGATGCGATTTCGGCCGGCGGTATGGAATGCGCCGCATGCCATTTTCCGCCCGCCAATAGGGTGCGATAGCGCTCAATCGCCGCCGGCGTAACACTCATACTCATCAACTACTTATTCGATCCTTCAGGATGCAACCCGATACCACTGTGGCGCGCTTTGAGTTTGTCATTCACATCCGCCCAAGACAATCCCGCATTTTGCAGCAATACGGTTAAATGATACGCCAGATCCGCCGCCTCGCTGACAATTTCATGCTTATCGCCGCTTAAGGCTGCCAGCGCGGTTTCGACCCCTTCCTCGCCGACTTTCTGCGCTATTTTCTTAGTGCCTTTGGCATACAGCGCGGCGGTATAGGAACTCGCCGGATCCGCACTTTTACGCGCGGCAATAAGCCGTTCCAGTTGAGCGAAAAACAGCCAGCCCGACATCTCGTTGCGTGCGAACTGATGAAAACAACTGTCCGCCCCGGTGTGACAAGTGGCGCCGACAGGATCGGCTAAAATCAGCAGCGTATCCTTATCGCAGTCCAGACTCATATCCACCACATTTAGAAAATGCCCCGAGGTTTCCCCTTTCGTCCATAACCGCTGCTTAGTACGGGAGAAAAACGTGACCTTATTCTCCGCCAGCGTTTTTTCCAGCGCCGCCTGATTCATATAACCGAGCATCAGCACCTCGCCGCTTTGGTAATGCTGCACGATTACCGGCAGAAGCTGATCGACTTTTTGCCAGTCGATAGTGTGTATATTGATTTGCATATTCTTCCTTATTGTTTACCGCGCGGAAACCGCTTTTATACCGGCTCCGAGCCTTTAACGACGGACTTCCACGCCCTCGTTGTCAAGATAGACTTTCAGCGCCCCGATATCAATAATCCGCTTATGAAACACGCTTGCCGCCAATGCGCCGTCCACTTTCGCTTCAATAAAGGCGTCACGAAAATGTTTCATTTCGCCGGCGCCGCCGGAGGCAATCAGCGGCACGCGGCACACCTCACGCACCATTTTCAGCTGTGTCAAATCATAACCGTTACGCACCCCGTCCTGATTCATCATATTCAACACAATCTCGCCCGCGCCGCGGCGCTGCACTTCTTGCACCCAGTCAAGCAGCTGCCAGTTGGTCTGTCGGGTGCGTTTTTCATCGCCGGTGTACTGATTGACCCAATAGCGACCGCTTTCGGCCTCAAACCAGCTGTCGATCCCGACCACCACCGCCTGTACGCCAAACCGCTCTGCAAGGCGGGAAATTAACGTCGGATCAGCAAGTGCGGGCGAATTAATCGAAATTTTATCCGCCCCGAAAGCAAAAATCTGTTCGGCATCCGCCAGACTTTTAATGCCGCCTGCCACGCAAAACGGAATATCGATAACCTGCGCCACCCGTTCCACCCAGCTTTTATCCACCGTGCGACCGTCCGATGAGGCGGTAATATCATAAAACACCAGCTCATCGGCGCCTTCCTGCGCATAACGGTGCGCCAAAGGCACAATATCGCCGATAATTTCATGGTTACGAAACTGCACGCCTTTTACCACCTGCCCGTCGCGGACATCTAAACAGGGAATTATCCGTTTTGCCAGCATGCGATCGCCTCCGCTACAGTAAATTTGCCTTCCAGTAACGCCCGTCCGATAATCACACCGCCTACGCCCGTACCTTGTAAGGCGTGCACATCATCCAGCGAACCGATGCCTCCCGATGAGATAAAACTGACCTCCGGAAACGCCGCGCACAACTCCCGGTATAAATCCACATTGGAACCGGCCAAGGTGCCATCGCGTGAAATATCGGTGCACAGCACATGCTGCAAACCGACTTCACGGAATTCCTGAATCAAGGCTTCCAGCGACACGCCGCTGTTTTCCTGCCAACCGTTGACCGCGATCTGTTTTTCGCCTTGCGGATTAATATTCACATCTAACGCCAGCACGAATTTTTCTGCCCCATAGGTGTTAAACCAGCGTTTCACCTGCTCGCGCGCGTTTACCGCCGTCGAACCGATAACCACCCGGTTCGCCCCGACCGCCAGTAAATCCGCCACATCCTGCTCGCGGCGAATCCCGCCGCCGACCTGAATCGGGCAAGCGAGCCGGGCAATAATATCGCCGATCAGTTTGGTTTGCCGCTTGGCCGGATCTTTCGCCCCGCTGAGATCAACCAAATGTAATTGCGTCGCACCTTGCTCGACATAATGTTGAAACTGAGCGGTCGGATTATCGCTATAACGGGTCTGCTGTGCATAATCTCCCTGATATAAACGGACAACACGCCCGTCAATCAGGTCAAGTGCGGGGATGATGATTGAGTTTTGCATTATTTTTATTTCCTTCTTCCTGTGCGATCACTATCCGCGGTAAGTGATCACCAATTGATCTAAAAAACCGTACAGCGCTTGGTTCATTGGCCGGTAATCAAAATCCAGAATGGCCTGCGGCGGCTGCACAAATTTATACTGCCGGCTTTGCGCCGTCAAATCGCCTTCGGCGTCAATCAGTAAGCGCACCACGGCGTTGTTCAGTTCAGCATGGCATTGCAAACCATATACGAGCGTCCCGTAACGGATGATCTGACGCGGACAGCCTGCGCTGTAGGCCAGAATTTCCGCCTTGTCCGTTAATCCCGGCATATCGTTGTGCCAATGCCCGATCGGCATGCCGTCGCTAAACGCGGCAAATTTTGCATCGTGTTTTCCCGCCGGCGTGAAAAAAAGCGGAAAATTGCCGATCTCCCGTTCAGGGCTGTGTGCATATTTCGCCCCCAATGCTTCGCCGATCAACTGCGCTCCCAAACACACACCCAACACCGCTTTGCCGGCGTCAATACACTGTCGGATCAGTGCCTGTTCTGCCGCACTGTCAAAATACGGACATTCCGCCTGAGTGGTCGCGGGGCTTTGCGGCCCGCCCAGCACAATCAGCATATCAATATTTTGCACCGAGGTTGGCAGCGACTGTCCGGCATACACATGAGAAAATGCCGTTTGATAACCGCGCGCATGCGCCCAATCCAGATAAGCGCCAGGCGCTTCAAAAATTTCATGTTGAATAAAATGGATATTCATCCTATTTCCTTAAAATTCGGGGGTATTGAAAAAAGCGCTTTCACTTGAATTCAATGCCTGTTTTTCCGCTTGTTTGCGCAGCGTTTTCTTATAGCCTTCCGCCAGCGGCGGGCAGTCGAGCGCCTGCGCTAATATCGCTTGATCCAGCGTTTTCGCCGGTTGAGAAAGCAGCCGATGCACCACCGCCACCGTCATTGTCGGATAAGGACGCGCCAACAACTGCAACGAATCGCCCTGCCGGACTTGCCCCGTTTGCAGCACGCGAGCATACCAGCCGACCAAGCCCTGTTCCACCACCAGTTTACGGGTGTAAGCCAAACCGGTGTTTTTCGACAACGTATTGCACGGTTTACGCGGCTGACAAACTTCTACGATAACGCCGCCGATTTGCCATTGATCACCGATGCAAACCGCCTGTTCATCCAGTCCGGATACTACGAAATTTTCACCGAAACGGGAATCCTGCCGATAATCGTATTCCAGTCCCAAAAGTGCGGTCAGTTTTTCCAACGTTTTTTGCCCGTTGAAAAACAACGCTTTATCTACGCCGCCGTGATGTTTTTTATCTCCCACCGTATCACCGACCAGCCCAAGCCGGCTGACCGTCGCTTGCTGCACGGCTTTTTTGCGGATCGCCGTGTCAATCACAGAACCGTCCGCTAAGTTTAACCGCTCAACCGGTGAGATTTTGATCGCTAAAATCCGATTCATTTCACCTTCTCCACAAAATTTCTCAACAATGCCGCACCGTTTTTGCCCGACCGTTCAGGATGAAACTGCACGCCATAAAAATTGTTCTGCGCGATTGCCGCCGAGAAATCGGTGCCGTAATGGCTGGTGGCGATGGTGCAGGCATTAGGCGACACCGCATAACTGTGCACAAAATAAAAATGGCTGTGTTGCGCAATGCCGGCAAATAACGGATGATCCGCTACATAACGCACCTGATTCCAGCCCATATGCGGCAACGGCAGCCCGTGATGCGGCATTAACGCCGTATGTCCGTCGATAAGGTTTAAAGTCGGCACATCGCCCTCGGCGGAATACGCCGTCATTAACTGCATGCCGAGACAAATACCCAGCACCGGCTGCTCGGCATGCCGAACGCTCTCGATCAAATCGCGTGCCTGAAGCTGAGACATTGCGGCGGCGGCCGTCCCCACTCCGGGCAGCACTAATTTATCCGCCGATTTGATTTTATCGAGATCACGGCTGATCTCGGCACGATACCCCAAGCGATCAAAGGCAAATTTGACCGACGACAGATTCGCACAGCCGGTATCGATGATAATGATGTTGGTCATAAACTATCCTGCAATAATGTGTTTTTATTATGCTGTCAACCGCCGATTTTAGCAAAACACCGCCAAAACCGACCGCACTTTATTCTCTGTGTTGAACAAAATACCGCCCTTTCTGTTCCTCCACTTTTTGTTCAAAATTTTTAATCTCTTTTTGCACTTCCTCCAGTAAAGTATCTTCCGACGGAAGATAAAGGCGGTATTGGCTGGCAAAAATTTGTTTTTGATTTTCCGGCAGCGAGAATTTCACCACGCTGTCATTTTTATCTGCACATAATAAAACACCGATAGTCGGGTTTTCATGCGCAAGTTTTTCAACCCGATCAAAATAATTCACATACATTTGCAATTGACCGAGATCCTGATGAGTCAGTTTATGCGTTTTAATCTCAAAAATCACAAAACACTGCAATAAACGGTTATAAAACACCAGATCGACAAAAAACTCGTCACCGTCCAAATGCAGCCGTTTCTGGCGGGCAACAAAAGAAAATCCGTTACCTAACTCCAGTAAAAAATCCTGCAAATGCGTGATAATCGCCTGTTCCAAATCCTTTTCATAATAAGCGCTTTCCCGCCGCAAACCGAGAAATTCAAGCACCATAGGATCCTTAATAATCTGTTTCGGATCGCTCGGTAACACGTCGTTACGAGCCACCGCCAGCACGCTTTGTTTATCGTTGCTAAGTAACAGACGTTCATACAGATTGCTGTGAATCTGCCGTTCCAGCTGGCGTGAACTCCAGTTGTTTTTCACGCATTCCGCAATATAAAACTCGCGTTTATCCGTATCATCAAAGGAAAGCAACAATTTATATTGCGTCCAGTTCAATTGCGTCCGCAGTGCGGACGCAATCGGAAAACACCGATAAAACTGTCGATACCGTTCTAATTGCCGAGCAGAAAAACCGCTGCCGAATTCCGGTTGCAGCTGCTGTGCAAGGGATTTAATCAAATAGCGTCCGTAATCCGCCCGCACCTGCCCTCGCTGCTCTTCCTCAAAAATGCGTTTACCGATATGCCAATACATTAATACCCGTTGAAAATCTACCGCACGAACCGCACTTGCACGGGATTGTGTGATCATTTCCTTAATATCGGAAATAATAGTTTGGTGTTGTAATGATGTCATAATCCGACGCCTAATCTTCTCCGAATCGATTTATGCACGCTTCGGCAAAACCGGAAAATTTCGCCAAAACCGACCGCACTTTAAACGGTTATAACACGCCTTTTGAGCTTGGTAATGTATTCCCTTCAATCCGAATCGCCTGTCTTAGGGTTCGGCCGAAAACTTTAAACAGGCTTTCGATTTTGTGGTGATCATTGTCGCCGCTGGCTTTCAGGTGCAGGGTGGCCAACAGGGCAAAAGCAAGGGATTGGAAAAAATGCGCGGTCAGTTCGGTGCTGAAATCGCCGACTTTGTCACGTTTGAATTTGGCGTTGAATTTGATAAACGGGCGACCGGATAAATCCAGTGCGCATTGCGCTTTGCATTCGTCCATCGGCAGGACGAAACCGAAACGGGCGATGCCGCGTTTGTCGCCGATCGCCTGTTTTAGCGCCTGTCCAAGCGCAAGTGCGGTGTCTTCCACGGTGTGATGATCGTCAATATGCAAATCGCCTTTGCATTGCACATTCATGCGGAATCCGCCGTGAGTGGCAATCTGATCCAGCATATGATCGAAAAAACCGACGCCGGTGCTGATTTGGTTGACGCCCGTTTCATCCAGCCATACCTGCACCTTAATATCCGTTTCTTTGGTTTTGCGCAAAACCTCGGCATAACGCGGCGCACGCGTGCCGATATTAGTCACCGCTTCGCCCAGCAGCTTTTCGGCAATCAGCGTCCAGTTTAAATTTTGCGGATGATACTGCAAGGCGCGAATACCCAGATTTTCCGCCAGCTGAACATCCGTTATGCGATCGCCGATGACAAAGCTGGTTGCCGGATCAAACCATTTTTTATCGATATAGTTTTTCAGCAGTTTGGTTTGCGGTTTACGACAGGCGCAACGGTCTTCCGGTTTGTGCGGGCAAATCAGCACCTCGTCAAACTCAATCCCCTGCGATTTAAACAGCGCCAGCATGGCGTTATGCGGTTTGTCAAAATCCGCCTGCGGGAAAGCAGGCGTTCCAAGCCCGTCCTGATTGCTTACCATCACAAAACGGTATTTATTTTTCAGCTGCAATAAGGCGGGGATTACATAGGGCTCAAGTTTCAGTTTTTCCAGACTGTCAATCTGAAAATCGGTTTTCGGCTCGTCAATTAACGTGCCGTCGCGATCAATAAAAAGCATAGATTGTTGTGTCATTTCGGTATTTCCTGTGGCGAATTAAAATACATTTTATACTAAACAAGGGCGCGAATCGCTGCAATCACTTTGCGGTTTTCCGCTTCGGTCCCGACGGTTATCCGGATACAGTTTGCCAAACCCGGTGCGTTGTGCTGGTCGCGTAAAATAATGCCTTGCTCCCATAAGGCGTTAAATACCTTTTCACCGTCTTCAAATTTCACCAGCACATAGTTGGATTCGGTGGCAAAAATCTTTTCCACACAGGCCAGCCCGGCAAATTCGGCAATCAAAGCCGTGCGATTGGCCAACACGGTATTTACCCGCATTTTCATTTCGGCAATCCCCTGTTCGCTCAATGCCTGCGCGGCAATATCGGACACCGGAACCGGCAGCGGATAAGGTGCGATCACTTTTTGCAGCACGCCGATAAGTTCAGCGTTGGCTAAAGTGAAACCGCAACGCAATCCCGCCAGCGCAAAGGCTTTGGACAGCGTGCGGATAATGGCTAAATGCGGAAAATGCGCCAGCTCATTAACCAGACTCGCCTGCGGGCAGAACTCAATATAGGCTTCATCCACCACCACAATGGCGCGATTACGGGTCATCTCCAGCAAACGGAGAAGATCCGCGCGGTTTACCACATTCCCCGTCGGATTATTCGGGCTACAGACAAACAGCACTTTCACGCCGTCGAGCTGTTTTTCAATTTCCGCCAGCTCCAGCTGAAAATCCGCGTTTAACGGCACGCGTTTCAGCGCAATCCCGCAGGTTTCGGCGCTCACCGCATACATGCCGTAAGTCGGCGGGCAGTACAGCACGCTGTCCGTCGGTTCGCAAAAGGCGCGGATAATCAGCTCGATACTTTCATCCCCGCCGCGGGTTACGATTACATTTTCCGGCTGCACACCGGCATACGCCGCATAACCTTTGACCACTGCGGCAGGCTGCGGATCGGGATAGCGGTTAAACAGGCACGCGGTTAAATCGAAATCCGGCGAAACCGGATATTCGTTGGCATTCAGCCACACATCGCCGTGGCCGCCCAAGCGGCGTGCGGATTGATAAGGCGTCAGCGCCTGAACGTTTTTTCTGCTAAGTTGTGAGATGATCATGTTGTGTTTTCCTTAAATTAGGCTTGCGTATCTTTTAATAAAATGAAATGTTCGATCAGTTTAATCATTAACTCTTTCTGCGCCGGCAGGCTTTCCGCCACCAATAATGCCAGCGCCACCAAGGTATTGTCATTAATCAGTTGCTCTACCGGCTTTGCCAACAGCGGTTGATTCAAGCGTAAATACCAAAGAAACAAAAACGAACCGGTGCGCTTGTTACCGTCCGCCAGCGGATGATTTTTAATTACGAAATAGAGCAAATGGGCGGCTCGGCTTGCCACATTCGGATAAAACAGCTCATCACCGAATCCTTGTTCAATCGTGGCGATCGCCGATGCCAGACCGTCACTGCGCAGCTGCCCGAAAAGTTCGGTCGCTTCGCCTTTTGCCACTAATGCCTGTTTTAATTGCGCGATGGCTCGCTGCGCTTCGTCAAAGGACAACGCTTTCATTTGCGGCTGTTTCAGGCGGATTGCCGACAGGTTTTGTTCATCATAGGCCTGTAACAAACTCCAGGTACGCGCATAGTCCTGTACCACATTAATCACTGCTTGCCCGTCCTGACTGACCAAAGCCTGATTGGTTAGCGTGCGGCTCAGCAGCATCACTGCCTGACTGAATTCCACCCCTTTTTGCTGCAAACGACGTTCATTAACGGCATAACCTTGCACCAGATAGTCTTTTAAGCGTGCGGTCGCCCAAATACGAAATTGAGTTGCGGCGGTCGATTTTACGCGATAACCCACAGAAATTATGGCATCTAAATTATAATGTTTGAGTTGACGAGTCACATTACGCTTACCTTCCCGACGAACTACCGAGAAATCCTCGGTAGTTGTCATTTCATTCAATTCACCTTCTGCAAAAATATTTTTTAAGTGAAGGCTAATATTGTCCGTACTGGTTGCAAATACTTTTGCCATTTGCGCCTGTGAAAGCCATACGGTGTCCTGTTCAAAGCGCACTTCAACCTGCGTTTGTCCGTCTTGGGTTTGGTAAATTTCGATCGGATTATTCATGATTTCCGCCTGAGTTAACTAAACGGTTAAAAATCGCTATTTAATTTTCGCCAGCCGGATACTCACCGCCTGTTTATGGGCATCCAGCTGCTCGGCGCTTGCCATAAGTTCAACGGTATTCGCCAGCGCTTTAAAGCCCTGCGGACTGAGTTCCTGCACGGTCATGCGCTTGCTGAAATCCGCCAGACCTAAGCTGGAATAGGTGCGCGTATAACCGTAAGTCGGCAGCACATGATTGGTGCCGCTGGCGTAATCGCCCATACTTTCCGGCGAATAGGCGCCTAAGAAAATCGATCCGGCATTGTCCAGCGCGGGCAGTAAATCGCGGGGTTGCCGGGTTTGCACGATTAAATGCTCCGGCGCGTATGCATTGCTGATTGCCACGCATTGCGCCAAATCCTCGGCGATAATAATTCGGCTGTGCGCCAATGCTTTGCGCGCGATTTCCGCCCGCGGCAGGGCGGCGAGTTGCTGCGCCACACAAAGTGCGGTCTGTTTTGCCAGCGTTTGGCACGGTGTCAGCAAAATCACCTGCGAATCCGCACCGTGTTCCGCCTGCGACAATAGATCGGAGGCTACAAAATCGGGATCGGCCTGTTCATCGGCAATCACAAGCACCTCCGACGGCCCCGCCGGCATATCGATATTCGCACCGTCAATTAACTGGCTGACCTGACGTTTGGCTTCCGTCACAAAGGCATTGCCCGGGCCGAAAATTTTATCCACTTTGGCCACGCTCTGCGTGCCGAATGCCATTGCGGCGATCGCCTGTGCGCCGCCGATGGCATAAACGGTTTCCACGCCGCAAAGATTGGCGGCATACAGAATTTCGTCTGCAATCGGCGGCGGCGTACACAGCACGATTTTTTTACAACCGGCAATCTTTGCCGGAATCGCCAGCATCAATACCGTGGAAAATAACGGTGCCGAACCGCCGGGAATATACAAACCGACCCGGTTTATCGGTCGGGTGAGCACCTGACAGCGCACGCCCGGCTGCGTTTCCACATCGACCGGTTGGGGTTTTTGCGCCTGGTGAAAGGCGGTGATATTGCGTTTGGCATTTTCAATCGCCTGTTTCAGCGCGGCGGGAAGGCGGGCGGCGGCCTGTTCAATCTGCGGCTGTGTTACAGTCAGACTGTCGAGCGTGGTGTTATCGAATTTTTTCGTTAATTCAAACAGAGCACTGTCCCCCGCCGTTTTAACCGAATTAATGATATTTTCCACCGCACTTTTAATCTCCGCCGAGGCAGAAATTGCCGGACGGGTCAGGGCTTGTTGTCGTTCGCTTGCGCTGAGGTCGCGCCAGATCAGTGTTTGCATATTTTTTTCCTTTATAAAGCGAGAGTTATATTGTGTCTTGCACTAGGTTTATCATTCCATCATTTTTTCGATCGGCAATACCAGAATCGAACTGGCGCCCGCCTCTTTTAAACGTTCCATCGTCTCCCAGAACAGATTTTCCTGACTGACCACATGCATCGCAACCCGGGCATTATCATGCGCCAGCGGAATAATGGTCGGATTTTCCACCCCCGGTAACAGCGCGGTGATTTGCTCCAGTTTGTCTTTCGGCGCATGCAGCATAATATATTTGGATTCGCGCGCCTGAGAAACGCCCTGAATACGGGTCAGCAACCGATTTACCAGACCTTGTTTATCCGCGCTTAACGGTTCCGCCCGCTGAATCAGGCAGGCTTTCGAACGATAAATCACTTCCACCTCCTTCAGGCCGTTAGCCTCAAGCGTGGCGCCGGACGAAACCAGATCACAAATCGCATCGGCAAGGCCGGCACTCGGCGCCACTTCCACCGAGCCATTCAGCAGCGTACTTTTAAACGTTACATTCTGGGCTTTCATGTAACGTTTGAGTAAATTCGGATAGGAGGTGGCAATTCGCGCATCGGCGAAATCCTGCACGTTGTTATAGTGATGATCGCGATCCACGGCCAGCGATAAACGGCAAGCGCCGAAATCCAACTGGCGCAGCTTTTTATAAGTGACGCTTTCCCCCGCCGCAATGCGTCCCAGTTCTTCCTCTTCCAGCACATTTTCACCGATGATGCCGAGATCGACCACGCCGTCAAAAATCAACCCCGGAATATCATCATCGCGCACGCGCAGGATTTCAATCGGCATATTTTCCGAATAGGCGATCAGGCGCTGTTCGTTCCAGTTGATTTTCACCCCGCACTGACTGAGCAGTTCGCCGCAATCTTTACTTAAACGCCCTTTTTTTTGCAGTGCGATTCTTAACCGTTTGTTGTCTGACATATTTTTTCCTTGTATTTAACTTTAATGATAAAAAAAACCTCTCGAAAGTTGTCTTCCGAGAGGTTTAAATCGCTTTCTACTGCACTGACTCGGAAGACTTATCTTCCAAGCACCACAACACGCCTGAAAGATTAATCAGGGGAATGATGGTGATGATGAGAAGTGCGGTTGAAATTCATGTTGTTTGCTCCAAAATTGCTTGACATTTAATCTACTCGGAAAATTGTTGCCAAGCAAGGCTTTTTTTAAACTTTTTTCGCTTTCACAAAAAATAACACCGGACGATGGCGTAAATCCTTAAATTCCGCCTGCCACGCCGGCTGCTCCGCCAGCATCGGTTCTTCAATCCGCTCTATGCAAAAGCCCGCCTCAATCAGATTGTTGATGATCGTCGCGACGGTGCGGTGATAGGTTTTAAACGGTTGTTTGAACCAGTTGCGCGCACGCTCGCCTTCCTCGCGGTAATAATTCAGCCGATAGGCAATCTGTTGTTTATGCTCATCTTTTTCCCACCGTTCGCCGCCGCAATAACAGGTAACGATCGGATATTCCTGAGAAAACACCAGCTCGCCGCCCGCCTTGAGTTTGGCATGAATATTACGCAGCAGGGCGGGAAAATCGGCAACATAATGAAAGGCGAACGAGCTGGTGACCAAATCAAAATCCGCCAGTGGCAATGCCGCAAGCTTTTCCATCGACAGCTGATATAACGCAAAGTGCGGTCGGTTTTGCGGCTGTTTTTCCAGTGCAAGGCGCGCCTGTTTCAGCATGGCTTGCGACAAATCGACGCCCACCGCCAATGCCGCACCGCGCTGTAGATAAAGCTGCAAATGTTCGCCCGTGCCGCAGCCCAGATCCAGCAGCGTTTTGCCGTGCAAATCCGGCAGTAACGCCAGCATGGTCGGTTTTTCAACGAGGTTATTTACGCTGTGCGGATTGCGCCGCAATGTCTGGTAACGGGCAAAAAAATCTTCCTGATCATAAACCGATTGCGGTATATCGTTCATGGCGCGCCTTACCCCGTGAACACCGGCAACCAGCCGAACTGCATCGCCAATTGTGCGAAAATGTTCAGCACGCCGAACAGAATAATGAAATAAATCATCATATTACCGCCATAAACCGTATAACTGCGCTGCGGAAATTTCTGTCGGCAGGCTTTTGCCAGCAACGCCGGCACAATTGCCGCCCAAATGGTCGCCGCCAGTCCGGCATAACCGATCGCCAGCACAAAACCGTAAGGGAATAGCAGGCTGAGAATCAGCGGCGGTAAAAAGGTCAGCAATGCGGTTTTCGTTCTGCCTGAGGCGCTGTCGTCCAGTTTAAACAGATCGGCAATATAATCGAATAGCCCGAGAGTCACCCCGAGAAACGAACTGGCGATCGCCATGTAAGCAAAAAAGCGCAGTACCAGCCCCAGATAATCCGTTTGTACATAGTCGCTCAGCGCATCCAGCAATACGGCGATATCGCCGCCTTTTTCGATCACCGGTGCGAATTGGTTACGCGGCAGATTGCCCTGAATCGCCAGCTGCCATAGGATATAAATGACTAACGCAATCAGCGTGCCGACAAATACCGATTTCATCACCTGACCGGCGTCACGCCGGTAATATTTCACCAGACTCGGCACGTTTTGGTGAAAACCGAAAGACACCAGACATACCGGCAGCGCAACCAGCACATAAGGCAAATATTGCTGTTCACCCGACGCCATGCTGTCAAACAGCACTTCGGTTTTCACCGAGGGAATCAGGCCGGCAATGGACAACACAAATGCGATCACCATTCCGCCGATCAGCAGCGTACTTAACCGGTCCACCGCTTTGGTGGACAACCACACAAACAGCGCCAGAATAATACAGAAAATCAGCGAGCCGAAAGTACGCCCGATTTGCACCGCACTTTGTTCGGTACTCAGCAGCTGATTCAGAAAACTTTCGGTAATGCCGCCGCCCGACGTGATGTAGGCATAGGTCAGAATATACAGCACGAACGCCACCGATAACCCGTTAATCAGATTCCAGCCCTTGCCGAGCAAATCTTTCACGATGGTGTCGAAACTGGCGCCGGTGGGATAATGCAGATTGGCTTCCAGCAGCATCAGCCCGGAGGTGGTCATACAAAACCAAGTATAAATCAAGACGATAATCGAACCGACGAACCATACGCCGGCGGTCGAAGTCGGATTAGCCAGCATACCCGCACCGATGGTGCCGCCCGCGATAATCATAGCGCCGCCGAACAGCGACGGAATTTTTTGATTTGACATAGATTATTTTCCATTTAGAGCCTGAATAAAGTTGAACTATTATAATAGTACAAAATAAAAAAACAACGACATTCCGCGCAAAATTCCGCGTCCGGCGGATTTTTCCCCGCGGGCGATGGCGTAACTCGACAAATCCCGCCGAATAAAGCTATAATTGAGCCGTTTATTCACACCTAACTTTTAAGAAGGAATACAAAATGGGTTTAGAAAACGTACCGGCAGGCAAAGCGTTACCGGATGATATTTATGTGGTAATCGAAATCCCGGCCAACTCGGATCCGATTAAATACGAAGTCGATAAAGAAACCGGCACCCTATTCGTTGACCGTTTTATGGCGACCGCCATGTTTTATCCGGCAAACTACGGTTATGTGAATCATACGCTGTCTTCCGACGGCGATCCGGTGGACGTGCTGGTGCCGACACCTTATCCGTTGCAGCCGGGTTCAGTAATTCGCTGCCGTCCGGTCGGCGTATTGAAAATGACCGACGAATCCGGCGGTGATGCGAAAGTGGTTGCCGTACCGCACAGCAAATTAAGCAAAGAATACGATCATATTAAAGATGTCAACGAGTTACCGACCTTATTAAAAGCGCAGATTCAGCACTTCTTCGAAAATTATAAAGCGCTGGAAGCCGGTAAATGGGTGAAAGTCGAAGGCTGGGGCGATGTCAACGAAGCCCGTCAGGAAATTCTGGATTCTTTCGAACGCGCTAAAAAATAAACCTATGATTAACATACCGTTCTGTACAGGGCGGTATTTTTTTATCCGAATCAGCAAAAGACACGAACAAGGAAACAATAATGCGCAATACAGTAACAACATTGGCTTCCGTCTCATTACTTGCACTGCTGCTGGGTGCCTGCGTCGATTCCGCCAGCCTCAACCAACAGGCGGCTTTAAGCTATACCAAAACCGTCAATCAGGCGAAAACGCAGGGGATCGTCGATACCAGCTCGCCGACGGCAAAACGCATCCACAAGGTGTTTAACACCATACGCCCTTATGCGGATAAAGAAAACCAAACCGGGCAGGTGTTTAACTGGCAGCTGACCGTAATTAAATCCAAAGAACTCAATGCGTGGGCGATGCCGGGCGGCAAAATGGCGTTTTATACCGGACTGGTGGATAATCTGAAACTGAACGATGATGAAATTGCCACCGTGATGGCGCACGAAATGGCGCACTCGTTAAAAGAACACGGCAGAAAACAGGCGAATATGGGGCAGTTTACCAACGTTCTGGCGCAGGTTGCGCACGTCGCGCTGTCCACTCAAATCGGCACCGACGGCAGCGCCATGGTGGTCGGGCTGACCAAAGACTGGGCGCTGGATAAACCTTACTCGCGCAGTGCAGAAACCGAAGCCGATGAGGTGGGATTATTTTTAATGGCCAAAGCCGGTTACAATCCGCAGGCCGCACCAAAATTGTGGGATAAAATGCAAAAAGCCTCTTCCGGTTCAAAAAGCGTATTAGCGGCGTTATCCTCAACTCACCCGAGCGATGCGGACAGACAAGCCAATCTGCTGCGTTTAATGCCGGAGGCCAGCGCGGTTTATAACGCGCGCAACTGATTTTTTGCCTAGCGGCGAAAAGCAAAGTGCGGTCGGTTTTTAAAACGTTTTCACAACCGACCGCACTTTCTTTTATGTCTTTATGATTTACTGTAATTTAAAGCTAATCGGCACCGACAGCGAGGCGCTCATGCCCGCAGGACGCGGACCGACGGAACGGGCGCTCTGCACGGCGGCCATGGCGGCTTTATCCAGATCATCACTGCCTGACGATTTGCTCATGCCCACCTGACTTAACGAACCGTCCGCTCCGATACTGAAGTTTACCGTCACAATCCCTTGTTTACGCATCATTTTCGCCCGCTGCGGGTAACGTTTATGCCGTTCGATTTCACGACGTAATGCCGTACGGTAAGCGCTCAGCTCATCGGCACTGGCACCGCTGCCGACTAAATTCGGGTTATTGGTCGTCACCGCGCCCGGCCCCGTTGCCAGCGAATTGACTTTCGCCTCGGAATTGACGTTACGATCGCCTTTCGGCAAATCCTTTCTGAGCGGTTCTTTCGGTTTGTTTTTCGGTTTCTCTTTCGGCTTTGGTTTCGGTTTTTCTTTTTTCTGTTCCGGCTCTTTCGGTTTTTCCGGTTTCGGCGGCTCCGGTTTCAGTGTCGGATCGGCCACCGTCTCTTTGGCCACCGGTTCAGGTTCCGACGCCGGCGCCGGCGTCGGCTCGGGCTCTTCCTCCACCATGCCCATGATCATTTCCATGGAAATATTGGTATCCACCAGCTGAGCCATATGCCCGTTGGCGCTGTCATCCTGTTTTACCGCATACCACACGGCGCCGATCAGGGCGGAATGGAACAGTAAAGACAGGAAAAACCCCAGCCAGGAATGATGTTTCGTTGCCATTTACTCGCCTTTTTCCTTCATGGTGACAATGGCGACATTTTTAATCTCGTTTTTCGCCATTAAATCCGTCAGCGTCACAAAATCCTGAAAGGTTGATTTGGCATCCACTTTTAACGTCACTTTCTGCTCTTTCGGCCAGCCGGCAATTTCTTGTTCAAGTTCCGGCAGCGAAATCGGTTTATCGTTAAAGTAAATGTCGCCGTGTTCCGTTACGGTCAGCAGTTTGGCCAAATCATCGGATTTAAACGCCACGGTACTGCTCGCTTTCGGTACATTGACCTGAATTTTGCCCTGCGAAATAAAAGACGCGGTAATCAATACGATCGCCAGCAGCACCAACATAATGTCGATGAAAGGGATAATATTGATTTCATCAAATTTTTTCACGTTACGCCCCTACATTTTTCTGACCGTTCAAGGCTTTCCATTTCAAACGGTTCACTTCAACTTTACGCAACAAGCCGTTATAAAACACCATGGAAGGAATCGCCACCAAAATACCGACTGCGGTGGCTTTCAGCGCCAGCGACAGATTCAGCATAATCGCCGCGGCGTCAATATCTCCGCCGGAATTACCCAGTTCATAAAAGGTCAGTAAGATCCCGATTACCGTACCGAGCAGCCCCACATAAGGCGCATTGGATCCGATCGTTGAAATAATGGTCAGATTGCGGTTTAAATCAATATCCAGTTCGTGAATGTTGGTATAACTGGCCACTTTGACCCGGCTTAAAAAAATAAAGCGTTCGATCACGAACCATAACATCAGAAAACTCATCAGACCCAATAATCCGAGAATAATGTAATCGACATAGCTTTGTAAAAATGCAAATAATTGCGGCATTTGATATATCCTTTCAAAGATGACTTGTAGGTAAGATTAGAATAATTTTCGTAGCATTAATCGCTATTGAGAATTAATCTCAATTAGGTTCGGGATTGTAGCAAATTTGCTATAAGAGGTCAAAAACTAGTTAATGAAAAAGAGCGGTATTTTTTACCGCTCTTTAGGAAAGGAAAATCAGAATTTATACGATACGGACAATTTATAATTGCGACCCGGATCAAGATCCGCCGAGCTGTAATATTGCGTACTCTGATCCTTATACGCTTTATTAAAGACATTGTCGATTCCGGCGGTCAGCTCCAACCCTTTGACTTGTTCCGGCGCCCAGGTCACATAAACATTGCTGACGGAATAACTCTCTTTATATAAATATCCCGGTCTGATCGGCGTACCACGTCCGCCAAGCTGAGTGAACATATTCAGGCCTCTCACCCACATCGTATTCCAGCCTAACTCAACCTGCGCAGTCGGAATATATTGGCTGATCCCTAATGTGTAGCGATCACCGGTATCCGGAAACGCCGCATAATGATCAGCTTTTTGTTTACTGCGCGCTCTGGCGTAACTGACATGGAAACTGGTATTGTCAATACGATATTTCGCAGCGGTCTCAACCCCTTTCAATACCACTTCTCCGACACTCTGATAACCGCTGAAACCACCTTGATCGGTATTTTTATTCAGATTGTCGTAATTGGTATGGAAATACTTCGCCGTAATGGAAAAACCGTCATTCGCCGTTAATACGTTATCTTTTGCAAAATTAAAACCGGCTTCTTTATTGTCGCCTCTGATTGCCTCCAGTGTCGGCGAATACGCACGCGTACCGCGTAAATAAATTTCACCGGCATCAGGTCCTTTAAACAGTTCCGTGTAATTGGCAAACAGTACCAAATCATCCGTCAAACTGTATTTCAAGCCCAGCGCTTTAGACCAGCGATGATAGGTTTTATCAAAATCAGTGGCTAAATCCGCTTTATAATGATCATAACGAATCCCTGGAATAATCAGCAAATCGCCCAATGCAATGGTATCTTCAAGATAAACGGAAGCACTGTCTGTTTTTGCGGTATAACTATTAATGGCAGAACCCAGCGCCAGCGCTTTGGTGGAATAATATTCACCGCCAAACAGCACGGCATGATGCGTGATACCAAGATCAAATTCTGCGGTATTAGATAATGTTCCGCCAACCGTTCTGACTTTACTCTGCGGCGCTCCCATTGAGGACATTTCGGTTTCCGTATTATACAAATTCGCCTTCAGGTTCACCCAGCCATTTTCACTCGGATTATAAGCATAACCCAAATTATACGTTTTACGGGTTAAACCGGCATAAGCCTTGCTATGATTATCTGCTCTGTATCCCGGTTGTCCCTCTTGCGGTACATCACCTAAACAGCTGCCGAAATTCGCCCGGAAACAACTTAATGCGGTGTTTGTATAGCGTTCAGCCGATAATTTAATCCATTGATCTTTATCAATATTATATTTCGCTTTAAATAAATAATTCTGCAAATGACCTTTATTGGCGTTTTCCAGCCCGTTACCGTCTTTGCCGTTTTCCTGATGGCGATAATTGAAATACCCTAATAAATCCAGACCACCACTACGACCATATAGCGTTGCCATACCCTGCTGGGAATTGCCGTTCGAGCCGTAGGCATATTTCAGTTTCGCTCCGACATTGCGGCCTTCTTCCAGTAAATCCGCCGCATCGACGGTTTCAAATTTAATTGAACCGCCGAGCGATCCGGCACCGGTTGCGACCGAGTTGGAACCGACATCAATATCAACGCGTTTTAGAATTTCCGGATCAATACCGTAGTTACCCGCATGGTGGAACGCATAACCGTTTTGCCGCGCTCCATCCACTGTGACGGTTAAATATTCTTCGCTGACACCGCGAATGTTATAACGCTCTACTACAGAACGCGCACCGTTCACATTAACGCCCGGCACACCGCGCAGCACATCGGACATTTTCGTTGCCTGACGGACTTTCACCACGCCTTTAGCAGCAACATTCTGCACCTGCGGCGAGAAATTATCACTGACCACATCAATGGTATCCAACGCATCCGTATTGGCCTGTTCCGCCTGCACCGCCGTTGCGACAAATGTGGCTAATGGTAATAATACAAAGTGTGTTTTTTTCATGATCCTTCCTATAAATAACTACCTCAACAAAAACAGGAACAATTATCATTTATGTATCGTTTTATTGTCAAGGCTAACAGGAAAAGAAAATCATTTTTTTTCGCAATCTAAAACCGGGCGTAATTACCCATAAAAAAAGCGAGGATAACGGCTCCTCGCTTTTTATGCTGTTCAGCAATCACGCTATTGTGCAGGTTCCGCACGGGCTATTTTTTCCACTTTGGCCTGTTTTACCATATTCTCCGCCACTTCCAGAATCGTGATGCGTAGCCCGTCGATTTCGCACACCTCGCCGACATCGGGAATTTCTTCCAGATGTTCCAGAATCAGGCCGTTAAACGTGCGCGCATCTTCCGTATCCAGGTGCCAGTCAAACAGCTTATTTAAATCACGGATATTGGCGGAGCCTTCAATAATCATCGAGCCGTCCGACTGCTGGGTCACTTCTTTGTCAATGGAAGGTGCGGTGGAAGTGGTAAACTCACCGACAATTTCCTCCAGAATATCTTCCAGCGTCACCAGCCCTTTAATATCCCCGTATTCGTCCACCACCAGACCGACGCGCTCTTTTTTATTGCGGAAATTCAGCAACTGCGCATTCAGCGGCGTGCCTTCCGGAATAAAATAGGCCTCGTCCACGGCGCGAATCAGGGTTTCTTTGGTGAATTCATTTTTATCCATCATCAGCCGGTAGGCTTCGCGCACCCGCAAAATCCCCAGAATATTTTCATCCATACTTTCTTTATACAGCACCACTTTACTGTGCGCCGCGTGATTGAGCTGACGCATAATCGCTTTCCAGTCGTCCTCAATATCGATCCCGCCGATATCATTACGCGGCACCATAATGTCATCAACGGTGACTTTTTCCAGATCCAGAATGGAAAGCAGCATATCGTGGTGAGCGGACGGAATAAATTTACCCGACTGATTGACAATCGCGCGCAGCTCTTCCGTACTCAGCGAATTGGCGCGCACCTCGCTTTTCACCCGGAACAGTTTCATCAGCCCGCGGATAATCAGGTTCATCAAATACACAATCGGGCTGAAAAGTTTAAGCAGGATGGTCAGCAAATGGCTGGAAATAAACGCAATCCGTTCAGGATAAAGAGCGGCAATGGTTTTCGGAAAAATTTCGGAAAATACCAGCATCACGAATGTCAGCACGCCGGTGGCAATCGCCACCCCCACATCGCCGTACAGCCGCATACCGATAATCGTCGCAATGGCCGAGGCGGAAATATTCACCAGATTATTGCAGATTAAAATCAGACTGAGCAGAATATCGGTTTTTTTCAGCAATTTCTCCGCCTTTTGTGCGCCTTTATACCCTTTTTCGGCCAGCACGCGCATCCGATAGCGGTTAGCCGACAGCAGCCCGGTTTCCGATCCGGAAAAATAGGCCGACAAAATAAGCAAGATAACTAACGTGATAAACAGACTGCTAAGGGGGATGCTATCCAAAATAAAACGATCCTTATGTTGGTTAAACGTAAAAGTGCGGTAATTCTGACCGCACTTTTTGAAAATCAGAGTTCAAACATGACGCGACTGCCGAAATACGCCACAGTCAGCAGAATCATACCTGAAATCGTATAAATTATCATCCTTTTTCCGCGCCAGTGCAGCTTCCAGTGACCAAGCAGCGACAGGCCGAACACAACCCACGCCAGAAAGGAAAATATCGCTTTTTGAATATTCTGCGCGGCAAAAAAATCCGCCAGATAAAACGCGCCGGAAATCAGCGTTAAGGTCAGCAGCAGTTCGCCACTGAACATTAAACGGAAAAAATGCCGTTCCACCGTCATCAGCGGCGGGATAATCGGCGAGAGAGGCAGGGTTTTATTTTTCAGATTGCGATCCAGCCAGAACAGTTGAATGGCATATAATGCGGCAATAAAGCAGACCGCATAGGCAAACAGCGCCAGCGCAATATGGATCAATAAACCGATATTCTGAATCAAATGCTGAATCACGGTAGGCGGCAAAAACGCCTGCAAAATCAGATTGATCATGGCAAAACAATAGACAATCGGCAATAAAAACCACAGCGTGTTGACACGCAGCAGCATTGCGGCGGTGGCTAAGGCGGCAATCATCGCACTGATCAGCGAGCTGATTTCAATCAGGGTGAAATTCTGTCCCGCCAGCAAACGTTGAAAAAAGGCGGATAAGCCGACGAAATGAAAAACAATGGCCAAAAGTGCGGTCAGAAAAAACAGCGTTTTATTCGCTTTTCCCGCTTGTCGGTGCTCACCGCTCTGCGCGTTCAGCAGCAACGGCGTGATCAACAGAATACTGATTAAATACAGTAACATCGAAATCATTGCAAACCACATGACATTGATCCTTTAAACTAGCAAACACGGTTTTATTCTAGCTTTGGCGCCGCAAAATCGCTATAAATTTCTTGCAAATGATGAAAATCGGCCAGATTTCAGTATAATTGGGAAAATTTTTTCATAAGAATTGATTAGGAAAACGCATGTTTGAAAACTTATCGGATCGCCTGTCCAAAACCTTACGCAATATTACCGGAAAAGGCCGTTTAACCGAAGATAACATCAAAGACACGCTGCGCGAAGTGCGCATGGCGCTGCTGGAAGCCGATGTTGCGCTACCGGTGGTGCGCGAATTTATCGGCAACGTGAAAGATCGCGCCATCGGCGAAGAAGTCAATAAAAGCCTGACGCCCGGTCAGGAATTTCTCAAAATCGTGCAATCCGAGCTGGAAGCGGCAATGGGCGAGGCGAACGAAAGCCTGAATCTCGCCGCACAGCCACCGGCGGTGATTTTAATGGCCGGTCTGCAAGGGGCGGGGAAAACCACCAGCGTGGGAAAACTGGCGAAATTCCTGCGTGAACGGCAAAAGAAAAAAGTGCTAGTGGTTTCCGCCGACGTTTACCGCCCGGCGGCGATCAAACAATTGGAAACGCTGGCGCAGGCAGTCGGCGCCGATTGTTTTCCGTCCAGCACACAGCAAAAACCGGTGGCCATCGTACAGGCTGCGCTGGCTGAGGCAAAATTAAAATTTTACGATGTGTTAATCGTGGATACCGCCGGCCGCCTGCATGTGGACGGCGAAATGATGGAAGAAATCAAACAAATTCACGCCGCACTTAATCCGGTCGAAACGCTGTTTACCGTGGATGCGATGACCGGTCAGGATGCCGCCAACACCGCCAAAGCCTTCAACGAAGCCTTGCCGCTGACCGGTGTGATTCTGACCAAAGTGGACGGCGATGCCCGCGGCGGCGCGGCGCTGTCTATCCGCCAGATTACCGGCAAACCGATTAAATTTTTAGGGGTCGGTGAAAAAACCGACGCGCTGGAACCGTTCCACCCGGATCGCGTCGCCTCCCGCATTCTCGGTATGGGCGATGTGCTGTCGCTGATCGAAGATCTACAGCGCTCGGTGGATCAGGAAAAAGCGGAAAAAATGGCGAAAAAATTCAAGAAAGGGGATAATTTCACCCTGGAAGATTTCCGCGAACAACTGATTGAAATGAAAAAAATGGGCGGCATGATGAGTATGCTGGAAAAACTGCCGGGCGCCAAAAATCTGCCGGCGCATATCAAAAATCAGGTTGACGATAAAATGTTCAATAAAATGGAAGCCATGATTAATTCCATGACCCTGAAAGAACGCGCTCATCCCGACATTATTAAAGGCTCGCGCCGGCGCCGTATCGCACAGGGTTCGGGCACGCAGGTACAGGATGTTAACAAATTGCTCAAGCAGTTTGACGAAATGCAGCGCATGATGAAAAAAATGCGCAAAGGCGGCATGGCGAAAATGATGCGCGGCATGCAAGGCATGATGGGTGGCATGGGCGGTTTAGGCGGCCTCGGCGGTATGTTCAAGCGTTAATCTTTCCTTAAAGTGCGGTAAAATTTACCACACTTTTTTAAATAAAAACACCATGATAGACATTTCACATCTGGATCATTTAGTCCTGACGGTGGCAGACAGCCAGCGCAGCATTGATTTTTATACCCGCGTGTTAGGGTTTAAGGCGGTCACGTTCGGCGATAATCGCAAAGCGTTGGTGTTCGGACAACAAAAAATCAATCTGCATGTTAAAGGCCAAAGCATCGCTCCCCACGCGCAAAACCCGGTTTGCGGCAGTGCGGATCTGTGTTTTATCGCCCGAACCGCGCTGGAGCAGGTTATCGCCCATTTACGCCATCAGGGCGTGAAGATAGAAAGCGATATTGTCGAGCGCACCGGCGCACGAGGGAAGATCCGTTCCATTTACCTGCGCGATCCGGATCAGAATCTGATTGAAATCAGTAATTATCTATAATAACCAACCCGCGCTGCCTAAAAGCGGCGCGTGGTTCGATTATTCTTCGCCTTTTTCCACCGCACTTTTAATAGTCAGGCCGATCTCCGTTGAAATCATATGCGCCAGAATGGTGCTAAGTTCGCCCAGTTTTTCAATATCGGCATGATTGTCTTCGCTAAAATATCCGCTTTGTTTTAAACTGGCGATAAATGCCGAGAATACCGCTTTATCGAAAAACTCCGGCGCATTAATACCATGCAGCACCGACAAACGCTGCGCCACGGACTGACTTTCTTTTTCCAGCACCGCGCGCGGAATTGCCGGATCTTTTTGCAAAATACTGACGGTAATGTAATAGCGCTGCAAAATCTCACGCACCCCGGCAGACCATAGCTGCAAAGTGCGCACATGCGGCTTGTTGATTGCCAGCATGTTTTCGTTGCATTTAATAATTTCCTGACGTTGCAGTTCGGCAACGATGTTTTCCACCCGCGCTTGCAGTTCTTCCGGCGGGAAATGCAAGAACAGCTCGCCTTTCAGGAACGGATAAATTTTACTGACCGCCTCCAGCAACAACGATTTCTGAATCGCTTCATAATGCAGTACCACGCTGGCTACCAGCGACGGTAACACAAATAAATGCTGAATATTATTGCGATAATAGGTCATCAGCACCGCATAGTTGCGCTCCAGACGGATAATTTCGCCGAAGCTGTCTTTTTCCACCAGTACGCCGACGCGATCCAGCCCCAGCACGTGTTCCAGCATCGCCTGTGGCGTTTCCGTCGGAATAATTATATCGTCGGAATAAGGCACGTTTTGCAAAAACTGCTGATAGCTTGCCAGCTGTTCCAATAATTGCTCGCGCGATAACGCTCGCTGACGGGAAGACAATAACGCCGTGCCGGTTAAATTCATCGCATTGACCGCCGCCGCTTTGTTAATATTCACCATCACCTGCTGCGATACCGAATCCACCGCTTTACTGAACCAAAGCGAACGTTCTTCATCGCTATTGTCTTTCCATTGCGGAAAATGCTGATTTAAATAGTTGCTCAGCACAATGGGTTCGCCGAAGTTCACATAACCTTTGCCCAAATTACGCAGTTTTTTAATCACGCGCAGCACCAAGCCGGCGTTTTCCTTTTCTTTCGCCGCACCGCGCAGCTCTTTGGCATAGGTATCCACTTCCAGCACATGTTCATAGCCCACATACACCGGCACCACGGAAATCGGACGGGTCTGGCGCTGTTGCAGCGCCTGCAAAGTCATCGACATCATACCGGTTTTCGGCGCCAGCAAGCGCCCGGTTCGGGAACGCCCGCCCTCAATAAAATATTCCACCGAATAGCCGCGGTGGAACAGTTCCGCCAGATATTCACGGAAAATCGTGGAATACAGACGATTACCTTTAAAAGTACGACGAATAAAAAACGCTCCGCCGCGGCGGAACATGCCGCCCACCGGCCAGAAATTCAGATTGATGCCGGCGGCGATATGCGGTGTGACAAGCCCTTGATGATACAGCACATAAGACAATAATAAATAGTCGATATGGCTGCGGTGACAAGGCACATAAACGATTTCATGCCCTTCCAGCGCCAGTTTGCGCACACGATCCGCATTCTGTACATCAATGCCCTGATACAGTTTATTCCATAACCAGCGCAGAAAACGATCCGCCATGCGCAGCCCTTCATAGCTGACATTGGCGGCGATTTCGTCGAGCATTTTATAGGCTTCTTTTTCGGCTTTATCGCGGCTGATTTTTTTGTTTTTAGCCTCGTCGTCAATGGCGTCTAAAATGGTCGGCAGCTGCAACAGTTTATTAAACATCGCCTCCCGGTTCGGCAGGCGCGGCCCGGTGGCGGAAATCCGTTGTTTGGAAAAGTGGATCTTCGCCACACGCGCCAGTTTGTTGGCGATTTTTTTATCGGAACCGTGTTCGTTAACCATGTAGCGTAAAGAGACCGCCTGTGAAAAACGCACGAAAGTATCACGCCCGAACCAAATTGCCGCCGCCGTTTTCTGAATGCCGTTCAGCAAGCGTAAATTCGGCAAGCCAGATTTATCCTCATGCCCCGGCGAACGACCCCATAATACCGACCCCGGAATCAGCTGCACGTCAAGCGCTTCACAAGTGCGGTGCAATTCGAGGTATTTATTAAAAATGGTGGTGGTTTCCTGTTTCGCCCCTTTGCTTTTGAAAATCCGGCGTCCTTCGTCCAAAAATACGAAGCGCGGTAATTCGATACCGTTAATGCGATTCTGTTCAAAGGGATCCGGCAGACCGACGCTCAAACAGTTCTGACGGAAAATAACCAAGTCGGTTTGTGAAGTATAAGGCAGCACATAAACAATGGGCTGTGCGGTGTTCAGTTTTAACTCTTCGATGGGATGATGGGGAATCGGGTTGTCTTTCACCAACAAAGACAAAGGTAATTCAAGTAATTTTCTGTATAAATTAAGCACACCGGGCATATAAATTCCATTAATTGATTAATAGGTTGCAAATTTAACGCATTTTAGCATAAAAACAGTATATTTCTTTTAGGTAGATCACAAAAGAAAGATTGCAACGATTGCCATTCTGTATATAATACCAGTTGTCATGTATATAAAAACAGGGGGAGAACTATGGCATTCACGAAAGCACTTACCGCACGCCAGCAAGAAGTTTATGATCTGCTAAAACGCCATTTGGAAACCACCGGTATGCCGCCTACCCGCGCGGAAATTTCAAAAGAGCTGGGATTCCGCTCACCGAATGCGGCGGAAGAGCATTTGAAAGCATTGGCCAGAAAAGGGGTGATCGAGATTATCTCCGGCGCCTCGCGCGGTATCCGGTTACTGGCTAACGAAGATGAAAACGAAGAAGAGGGATTACCGCTGATCGGGCGCGTCGCCGCGGGCGCACCGATTCTCGCCGAACAGCATATCGAAGGCACTTACCGGGTCGATGCCAATATGTTTAAACCGCAGGCGGATTTTCTACTGAAAGTCTATGGTCAGTCGATGAAAAACATCGGCATTCTGGACGGTGATTTACTTGCCGTACACAGCACCAAAGATGTGCGCAACGGTCAGGTTATCGTCGCCCGCATTGAAGATGAAGTGACGGTAAAACGTCTGGAGCGGAAGGGTTCAATCATTTACCTGCACGCCGAAAACGAAGAATTCGAACCGATTGTCGTTGATCTAAACCAGCAGGCGGATTTTGAAATTGAAGGCATTGCGGTGGGCATTATCCGCAATAACGCCTGGATGTAAGCCCTTCAGATTATCGGCACGCCTTTATGCCCTCCGGCAAGCCGGCCGATAATCGCTTGGTTCGTACTACTTGTACCTACCGTCGGCGGCATACTCGTCGCATACCAATATTCCCCTTGCCCTTTATCCGCGTTGTCTGTATAATCGCACGCCTTACAGTCATATTCAATTTTCGTTCCTTGCTTCCGCAAGATTGGTGACTGGTCTTACCGTCGGAGGCTGATTAACCCGTAAGGAGCAGTAATGCGTCACTACGAAATCGTGTTTATGGTTCACCCGGACCAAAGCGAACAAGTACCGGGCATGATTGAACGCTACACAGGTTCTGTAAAAGAAGCCGGCGGTCAAATCCATCGCCTAGAAGATTGGGGTCGCCGTCAGTTAGCTTACCCAATCAACAAATTACATAAAGCACATTATGTGCTGATGAATGTAGAAGCGCCTCAAGAAGTCATCGACGAGCTAGAAACAACTTTCCGTTACAACGACGCAGTTCTTCGTAACGTAATTATTCGTACTAAGCACGCCGTAACAGAAGCGTCCCCAATGGTTAAAGCGCGTGATGAACGTAAAGCTTTAGCTGAAGTTGAAAACAACGATTTTGAGGATGCTGAAGAGTAATTTGACCATTCACAACCGTTTATCATTAATCGGACAAGTTGCCGATTTTCCTAAACGGACAACCAGCCCTAACGGCGTCGAGCACTGTCGCTTTTATCTGGAACATCGTTCCGAACAGCAGGAAGCAGGATTGGCGCGCCGAGCATGGTGTAAAATGCCGGTTCAGATTAGCGGCGGGCAATTAATGGAAAAAACTCAAAGCATTACGGTCGGCAGCAAATTACTGGTAACGGGGTTTATTACCTCACATAAATCGGCAAACGGTTTAAGCCAGATTGTATTGCATGCCGAGCAAATCGAATTTATAGATTAGGAGACTAGCCATATGGCACGTTATTTCCGTCGTCGTAAGTTCTGCCGTTTCACAGCGGAAAATGTGGTAGAAATCGATTACAAAGATATCGCGACATTAAAGAACTACATTACAGAGAGCGGCAAAATTGTTCCAAGCCGTATTACCGGTACTCGTGCGAAGTATCAACGTCAGTTAGCCCGCGCCATCAAACGCGCACGCTATTTAGCGTTACTTCCGTACACTGACAATCATCAGTAAGCAAGAGAGGATACGGTAATGCAAGTAATTCTTTTAGATAAAATCGTTCACCTCGGTAACGTAGGTGATCAAGTGAACGTTAAACCGGGTTATGCGCGTAACTTCTTAATTCCGCAAGGAAAAGCGGTTATGGCAACCAAAGCTAACGTTGAACACTTTGAAGCGCGTCGCGCCGAATTAGAAGCCAAAGTTGCAGAAGAACTTGCTGCGGCACAGGCTCGCGCGGCGAAGTTAACCGAACTGGCAACTGTGACTATCGCCTCCAAAGCCGGTGATGAAGGCCGTTTATTCGGTTCGATCACAACTCGCGATGTGGCGGAAGCAGTAACAGCGGCAGGTGTTGAAGTGGCGAAAAGCGAAGTTCGCCTGTCAACCGGCCCGATTCGGACAACCGGTGAGCACGAAGTGCGCTTCCAGCTGCACGGTGAAGTATTCGCAACATTAAACGTCATCGTTGTTGGTGAATGATTCCCTGTCATACTGATAAAACCCGGTATTTTGCCGGGTTTTTGTTTCTCATGAGATAACATTCTTTCCTTGCTTTCCCCTGTTCGGGGTGTCAAACTTACACTACTTTATTCCACACAAGGGAATTTCTATGGCTCGCAAAACGACAAAAAAAACCACCGCACTTCATGATCCGAATTATCAGCAGGAACTGGAAAAATACGGCAATCCGATTCCCAGCCGGGAATTTATTTTAAGCATTATCCGCGACCATAACGCACCAATGTCGAAAGAAGAAATTCTGGCCTCACTCGACATTCACAACGACGCGCAACAGGAAGGCATGCGCCGGCGGTTACGAGCGATGGAAAACGACGGTCAGCTGGTTTTCACCAAACGCAGCCGTTATGCTCTGCCGGAAAAACTGGATCTGCTAAAAGGCACGGTTATCGGCCATCGTGAGGGCTACGGTTTTTTACAGGTGGAAGGAGCGAAATCCGACTGGTTTATTCCCAACGGACAAATGCAGCGCGTAATGCACGGCGATTATGTGCTGGCACAGCCGAACGGGTTTGATCGCAAAGGGCGTCCCGAAGTGCGCGTTGTACGGGTGCTGGAAAACCGTAAAAAACAGCTCGTCGGCCGCTTCTTTTTAGAAGAAGGCATCGGTTATGTGGTGCCTGACGACAGCCGCGTCAACCGCGATATTTTAATCCCCGACGAACACCGCAAAGGCGCCCGCATGGGGCAGGTGGTGGTGGTCGAGCTGAAACCGCGCACCGCATCCTTTACCCGCCCGGTCGGCATAATCAAAGAAATTCTGGGCGAAAATATGGCAAAGGGCATGGAAACCGAAATCGCCATTCGCAATCATGATATTCCCCACGTTTTCCCAAGTGCGGTGCAAAAACAGAGTAAAAAATTCACACAAGAGGTGCCGGAAGAAGCGAAACAGCATCGGGCGGATTTACGTCATTTGCCGTTAGTGACCATTGACGGCGAAGACGCGCGCGATTTTGACGATGCCGTATATTGTGAGAAAAAACGCGGCGGCGGTTGGACGCTCTGGGTGGCGATTGCCGATGTCAGCTATTATGTCCGTCCGCGCAGCGCACTGGATACGGAAGCCTATAACCGCGGCAATTCGGTATATTTTCCCAATCGCGTAGTGCCCATGCTGCCGGAGATTCTGTCCAACGGCTTATGCTCGCTGAACCCGCAGGTTGACCGCCTCTGTATGGTGTGCGAGTTAACCTTATCGGCAAAAGGCAAAATGACCGGTTATCGTTTCTATGAAGCGGTGATGAATTCACACGCCCGCCTCACTTATACCAAGGTGGCGCGCATTCTGGACGGCGACGAAACATTATGCCAGCGCTATCAGGCGCTGGTGCCTCACCTACAGGCGCTGCATGCTATGTATCAGGCGTTGATTAACGCCCGTCATCAGCGTGGTGCCATTGATTTTGAAACCATTGAGAGCAAATTCGTATTCAATGCCATGGGGCGTATCGAACGCATCGAGCCGGTAGTACGCAACGAAGCGCACAAAATCATCGAAGAATGTATGATTCTTGCCAATATCGCGGCGGCGAACTTTATGCAGCGCCACGACGAACCGGCACTTTACCGTATCCACGCCGGGCCGAGCGAAGAAAAACTGCTCGCATTCCGCGCGTTTTTAAATGAATGCGGTTTAACCTTGGGCGGCGATAAAAAACCGACCACCGCCGATTACGCCAAATTGCTGGAAACCGTGCGCGAACGGCCGGATCACGAACTGATCCAAACTATGCTGCTGCGCTCGCTGAGCCAAGCGGTATATGATCCCGACAATATCGGTCACTTCGGTCTGGCATTGGAAGAATATGCCCATTTCACCTCGCCGATCCGGCGTTATCCTGATCTCACGTTGCACCGCGGCATCAAATACCTGCTTGCCAAACAGCAAGGTTCGAAACGCAAAACCACTAACGGCGGCGGTTACCATTATTCCGCCGATGAGATGGCGATTCTGGGCGAACACTGTTCCATGACCGAGCGCCGCGCCGACGACGCGACCCGCGATGTCGCCGATTGGCTGAAATGCGAATATATGCAGGATCATGTCGGCGAAGTATTCGACGGTGTGATCTCCTCAGTGACCGGTTTCGGGTTCTTTGTTCGTCTCAATGATCTGTTTATCGACGGCTTGGTGCACATTTCGACCTTAGACAATGATTATTATCAGTTTGAGCCGGGAAAACAGCAGCTTATCGGCGAAAACAGCGGCATGGTTTACCGTCTGGGCGACAGTGTCAGCATCCGCGTCGAGGCAGTCAGTCTGGAACAGCGTCAGGTGGATTTCGCCTTGGTTTCCAGCAACCGCAAGCCGCTGCGCGCCGGCAAAACGGCAAGAGAAAAAACCAAGCAAACGTTGCGTTATGCCGACAGTATCAAAAAACAGAAAAGCAAGGCAAAATCAGAGCGGAAAAGTACTAAAAAAACCGGCACCAAGAAAAAAAGTGCGGTAAAAAAATCAACTGTTTCCGGCCGCAAATAAAGTTGTTATCGAAAGGCTACGGGCGGTGCGCATCACCGCCCATTATTTTAATCATTTAAGCTCAATAATAATCAAGGAAAACTATGTCTGAAAATATTTACGGCATCCATGCCGTCAACGCCTTCCTCGCCAATGCGCCCGAGCGTTTGATTGAAGTGTATGTGCTGAAAGGCCGAGAAGACAAACGCCTGCAACCGGTGGTTGAGGCGCTTCACCGCTTCGGTATCGCAATACAGTTCGTCAACCGAGACACGCTGGATAAAAAAGCCGCCGGCGAAGTGCATCAGGGCATTATCGCCCGCATACAGGCGGCAAAAGAGCTGAACGAACATGATCTGGACAATATTCTGCACAACAACCGCACGCCGTTATTATTGGTGCTGGACGGCGTCACCGACCCGCACAATCTGGGCGCCTGCCTGCGTACCGCCGATGCGGCGGGGGTGTGCGCCGTTATTGTGCCGAAAGACAAATCCGCGCAACTGACGGCGACCGCGCGCAAAGTCGCCTGCGGTGCGGCGGAAGTCGTCCCGCTGATCCGCGTGACCAACCTCGCGCGCACCTTACGGGATCTGCAGCAAAAGCATAATATCTGGGTGGTCGGCACGGCCGGCGAGGCGACGGCAACGCTGTATCAAAGCAAACTGAACGGCCCGCTGGCGCTGGTTATGGGCGCAGAGGGCGACGGTATGCGCCGACTGACGCGCGAAACCTGCGATCAGTTGGTTAGCATTCCAATGGCAGGTTCGGTATCCTCACTGAATGTGTCCGTCGCCACCGGCGTGTGCCTGTTCGAAATCGTCAGACAGCGCACCAGTTTCTGATCATTTTGATCATCGCCACTTTATCAAGCACCGGGTTATTGGTAAAATTTGCCGTCATTGACACAAGATAATCAGGATTCAGTATGTTACAAAAATTAATATGTTCCGCAGTGAGTTTAGTAATGTTAGGCTGCACCTGGCATGCCCGGCCGGATACTTTCCCGGCCGAATTCGCCAACGCGGATTATGTCTTGTCCGACAGCGACGCGCAGCGCTGGGTTGCCGCCAGTCGTCAAGCGGAACAATGCGTTTACCCGAATTTAACCCGTATCCAGCAGGAACATTTTTCTAAAGAAGACGCGTATATTCATTCGCAGTATGTCTTTTTCTACCCGCTGGAAAGCGTGATCGGCGCCGATTATGTCAAAATGATTCAGGGCGATGAAAAATCCATGGGCTATGCGCAATATCAATACAAGAAATTCAAAGAGACCGAATTCGAACCGCTGCCCGACGCGCAATGCACCGTACTGCGCCTGAAAGCCCGCGATGATCTTGCCGTCGTCAAAGGTCAATATAAAAGCGGTATGGTGGAAGAAACCAACAGCGACGGCAGCAAAAGCAGCGACGGCGTCGCCACCAACCAGAATAAATTCTTCTTTGATATTATCAAATGGGGCTCGGCGTTATTATTGTAAGCGCTGAAATACGCGTTAAAATTTATAAAAAAATAACCGCACTTTGTTTGTCAATAATAGATTTTCTAAAGTGCGGTCAAATTTTTTATCGTTTAAGCCCTATTTCAGCTTAGTCAGAAAAATATTCGACAAAGAGATTGAGATGGTTTTCTAATATTATCTTACTCTCCTAATTCCTGAAGTTTCGCCATCAAATTATCGTGTTTTAAATTACTTAATCGTTCTTCCAGAATATCAATTAAACTATTCAGAGAGATTTCTTTAACTAAAATATTATCGCTGTCTTTAATAATTTGTGTTTTTCCTTTGGTGATAATCCAAATTTGTTTATTATTGGTTGTATTCAGACTGATTTCTTTTTTATCAATTGTAATCTGGGTTTTGTTTAATCTATTAATATAATTTTCGATTTGATCCTTTTTATAATCTTTATAAAATTCGGATAAAGTACAATCATATAAAACTTCCAACGCCTTAATTTTAAAGAAACCGTCCGCATTACCCGCTTGTTTTGCGCGCGGATATTGATAGGCATCGGTTAAACCTAACAGTTTTAAGATGGTAAAACAATAATCCTCAAAGACATAGGGATCGGAAATAAAATCGGCATTCGTTCTGATTGTTTTCACAATATTGGCAATGGTACTTTGAAGATCAATACTGTTTTTACTTTCCGCTTCTTTCGTTTTGCTAATATTGACTGCGGATAAAAAGCCGTCTTTACCGACCCGGATTTCAAAATAAACGACATCATCTTTAGCCAGATCTGAAAATGTCAAGCCGGAAGCAAGATTAGACTTTCTGAAATAAATATCCTGCTTTCCATCAATATTAAAAATAAATCCGGATTCTTTTTCTTGATTCAGCGTTTTAATTTTACTTTGTTGTATTCCGACCGGAAATGCAGGTATAACTTTATTGGCGAAACATCCTTCTTCAGAGACAACATTAGGTAAAAACCGTACTTCCATTCCAACTGAAAGCTGTTCAAAATTAACGTTAATCAGATCAACTTCTCTAAAATAAAAATCCTTTTCTGAGATTCCATGTATTTTATGAATAAAACCAAAGCGTTTTTCCATATTTAATGTTTTAATTTTACCTGTAATTTTCTCAGCCATAATATCTCCTGTTTAAAAAGAAAAATGGATAATAAATTAATTTATTATCCATTATATATTTATTATTTAAAAGCAACCCTTGCATTTCTAAACAACCGCATCCAGGCGCCGTCTTCGCTCCAGTCTGCCGGGTGCCAGGAGTTGCTGACGGTGCGGAATACGCGTTCCGGGTGCGGCATCATAATAGCGATGCGACCGTCGGTATTGGATAAGGCGGTGATGCCGTCCACCGAACCGTTCGGGTTGGCAGGATAAGTTTCCGTCGGCTGTAGGTTGTTATTGATATATTGCGCCACAATCAGGTTCTGCTCGCGCAATTGCTGTAGCTGCTGCGCATGTTTAAATTCCGCCCGGCCTTCGCCATGAGATACCGCAATCGGCATATGGGAACCGTCCATGCCGGTAAACCATAGGGAGTTGCTGCGATTAATGCGGACTAAAGCGGCGCGGGCTTCGAAACGCTCTGATTTATTACACACAAAACGCGGCCAGGCCTGTGTGCCCGGAATAATATCGGTAAGGTTGGAAAGCATTTGGCAACCGTTACACACGCCTAACGCCAGTGTATTCGGGTTCTCGAAAAAGGCGGCGAATTGATCGCGAAGTGCGGTGTTAAATAAAATAGATTTCGCCCAGCCGCCGCCGGCACCCAGTACGTCACCGTAGGAGAAGCCGCCGCAAGCCACCAGCGCGTTGAAATCCTGCAGATTCCGGCGAGCGGAATGCAAATCGCTCATGTGTACGTCAACGGCTTCAAAACCGGCGCGATCAAACGCCGCCGCCATTTCCACATGGCTGTTGACCCCTTGTTCGCGCAGAATGGCGATACGCGGTCTGGCTCCGCTGGCAATATAAGGTGCGGCGATATCTTCGTTTATATCGTAGCTCAGATGCGCCGAGAAACCTTTGTCGGCAGGATCCTGCTTGGCGGCAAATTCCTGATCGGCGCATTCCGGATTATCGCGCAGGCGCTGCATTTGGTGAGTCAGTTCCGCCCAGATTGCGCGTAAGGCAGAACGTTTTTCCGCCAGCAGCACTTTGTTGCCGCGGGTAATTTCAAATTCATCCTCTTCGGTGACCGTGCCCAGTTCTTTGGTTAAATGAAGCAACCCATGCCGGCTCAACACGTCGCGAACCGCCGCTAAATCGCTCTCCCGCACCTGAATGACCGCACCGAGCTCTTCACTAAACAGTACGCTCAGATCGTTATCACCCAACGCGCTGATATCCACGGACACGCCACAATGGCCGGCAAACGCCATTTCCGCCAGCGTGACCACCAACCCGCCGTCGGAACGGTCATGATAAGCCAATAATTTTTCCTGCCCTACCAGCGTTTGCATCGCATTAAAAAAGCCTTTCAGCGTTTCGGCGCTGACGACATCCGCCGGCTTGTCGCCCAGTTGCCGATACACCTGCGCAAGTGCGGTGGCGCCCAGACGGTTTTTGCCCTCGCCCAGATCAATTAATAATAAACGGCTGCCGCCTTGATCGGTGCGTAATTGCGGCGTCACGGTTTTGCGCACATCTTCCACGCGGGCAAAGGCGCTGATGATTAAAGACAACGGCGCAGTAACGGATTTTTGTTCACCGTTTTCATGCCAGGTGGTTTTCATCGACATGGAATCTTTCCCCACCGGAATCGTCAAGCCGAGCTGCGGGCAAAGTTCCTCGCCCACCGCTTTGACCGCCGCATACAGCCCGGCATCTTCACCGCAGTGACCGGCGGCGGACATCCAGTTGGCGGATAATTTAATTCGTTTGATATCGCCGATATCCGTAGCCGCGATATTGGTAATACTTTCCGCTACGGCCAAACGGGCGGAGGCGGCGAAATCCAGCAAGGCCACCGGCGCCCGCTCGCCCATTGACATTGCCTCGCCGTAATAGCTGTCCAGACTGGCGGTAGTCACCGCGCAGTCCGCCACCGGAATCTGCCACGGGCCGACCATCTGATCGCGCGCCACCATGCCGGTAACCGAACGGTCGCCGATCGTAATCAGGAAGGTTTTTTCCGCCACCACAGGCAGACGCAATACCCGGTACAACGCTTCCTGCACACCGATTTCATCTTGCAAAAGCGGCGGATTTTCCACCGCACTTGAGCGCACATCGCGGGTCATTTTCGGCGTTTTACCCAATAATACGCCCATCGGCAAATCTATCGGATTATTGTCGAAATGCGCGTCATGCAACGTCAAATGCGCCTCACCCGTCGCTTCGCCGATGATGGCATAAGGTGCGCGTTCGCGGCGGCAAAGCTGTTCGAATACGGCTAATTTATCCGCCGCCACGGCCAGTACATAACGTTCCTGCGATTCGTTGCACCAGATTTCCAGCGGTGACATGCCGCGTTCATCACATAAAATATTGCGCAGCTCAAATTTTCCGCCGCGCCCGCCGTCATGCACCAGCTCCGGCATGGCGTTGGATAAACCGCCGGCGCCCACATCATGAATAAAGGCGATCGGATTGTCTTCGCCCAGCTGCCAGCAGCGGTCGATCACCTCCTGACAACGGCGTTCCATTTCCGGATTGTCGCGCTGTACAGAGGCGAAATCCAAGTCTTCTTTTGATTTGCCGGAAGCCATTGACGAGGCTGCGCCGCCGCCCAGACCGATATTCATTGCCGGTCCGCCAAGAACGATCAGTTTCGCTCCGACCGGAATCTCGCCTTTTTGTACATGTTCGGCGCGGATGTTGCCGATACCGCCCGCCAGCATAATCGGTTTATGGTAGCCGCGCACTTCTTCCCCGTTGAAGCTGTTGACTTTTTGTTCATAGGTACGGAAATAGCCGAGTAATGCCGGACGGCCGAATTCGTTGTTAAAGGCCGCACCGCCCAATGGCCCGTCAATCATGATATCCAGCGCGGAAGCAATCCGGCTCGGTTTGGAGAGCGGCGCTTCCCAAGGCTGTTCAAAGCCCGGAATCAATAAGTTGGAAACGGAAAAACCGACCAGTCCCGCTTTCGGTTTGGCGCCGCGGCCGGTGGCGCCTTCATCGCGGATTTCGCCGCCGGAACCGGTCGCCGCGCCCGGAAACGGCGAAATTGCCGTCGGGTGATTGTGGGTTTCCACTTTCATTAAAATATGCGCATCTTCATTATGATAACGATACTGTCCGTCCTGATCGGGGAAGAAACGGCCGACCTTGGAGCCTTCCATCACCGCGGCATTGTCTTTATACGCGGACAACACATAATCCGGTGTTTTTTCAAAGGTATTTTTAATCATTTTAAACAGGGATTTTTGCTGCTTTTCGCCGTCAATCACCCAATCGGCGTTAAAAATTTTATGCCGGCAATGTTCCGAGTTAGCCTGCGCGAACATATACAGTTCAATATCGTGCGGATTGCGCCCAAGTGCGGTGAAATTTTCTACTAAATAATCGATTTCGTCCGCCGCCAGCGCCAACCCTAAATCCGCATTCGCCGCCACTAACGCCTGACGGCCGCCATTGAGAATATCCACCGTGGTAAAAGGTTTCGGCGCCTGATGCCGGAACAATACCTGCGCCTGTTCCGGCGTGCGGATCACCGTTTCCATCATGCGGTCGTAAATATGGGAGACCAACTGCTGTTCTTCGGCCTCACTTAATGGGCGTGTCATATCAAAATAAAACGCCAGACCGCGTTCCAGCCGCAGCACTTTGTCCAAACCGCAGTTATGGGCGATATCCGTCGCTTTCGACGACCAGGAAGAAATCGTCCCCACCCGCGGGATCACAATAAAACACTCGCCGGTCGGTTCGTGCTGCGCCAGTGTCGGGCCGTATTGCAATAACCGGGTCAGTTTCTGCGTTTCATCGGCATTCAGCGCCTCGCTCAGTTCGGCAAAATGCAAATATTCCGCATAGCAGGATTTAACCGGCAAGTCGGCTTTCTGGAAACGTTGCGCTAAGTGATTTAAACGGAATGAAGACAAAGCGGGTGAACCGCGGAAAACCTGTAACATAAACTTTTTACCATGGGTTAGAGTTGAGAAAAAACGGGCATATTATAAAGGAATTTAAACGGAAACGAAAACGTTTGCGCCGCATAATAGAAAAAACGCCCTTATTTCTCAACAAGGGCGTTTCGGCATACCGGCTGGCAATTAACCCATACCGTATTTTTTTAATTTTTTGCGCAAGGTACCGCGGTTGATACCTAACATGGTTGCCGCACGGGTTTGATTACCGCGGGTATATTGCATAACCATATCCAGCATAGGGTGTTCAACTTCCGCTAAAACCAATTCATAAAGATCGTTCACATCCTGACCGTCTAACTGTGATAAATAGTTTCTTAACGCCTGTTTCACTGAATCGCGCAGCGGTTTGTTGGTGACCTGAGATTGTGAATTTAAAACTGAAACCGTTAACGCTTCAGCCGGATTACGTTGTTGTTCTAACATGTCTCTCTATCCAATTGAATCAAATTAAAATAATCTTCCAATGCCGCGAGCTGCCCTGCGGCTGTCGTAATGGCATTAAAAGTCTGTTTAAAACCGGAATTAGGTTGAATTCCCTGTAAATACCAAGCCACATGCTTGCGTGCTATGCGATACCCTTTTTCCTCGCCGTAAAACCGGTGAAGCGCACGGATATGGTGCAAAATCACACCGCACTTTTCCGCTAAACTTGGTGGTGAAACTATCGAATCCGCTTCAACTAAAGCCGCCACCGATTGAAAAATCCATGGGTTGCCCAGTGCGCCGCGTCCGATCATGATTGCATCCGCACCGGTATAATTAAGCACATCCAATGCTTTACGGGCGGATGTAATATCGCCGTTTGCGATAACCGGAATAGAAACCTGCCGCTTCACCGCGCCGATATTGTCGTATTCAGCCTCCCCTTCAAATAAACATTCACGGGTACGCCCGTGAACGGTTAAAGCCTGAATACCGGATTGCTCCGCTATTTTCGCGATTTGCACGCAATTTCTGTTTTTCCGATCCCAGCCTGTTCTGATTTTTAGTGTTACAGGCACATTCACAGCATTAACGACCGCTTCAAGGATCCGTCGAACCAAATCGGGATATTGCAACAGTGCCGAACCGGCCATTCTGCGATTTACCTTCTTGGCGGGGCAGCCCATATTAATATCAATAATCTGCGCCCCGTACTCGACGTTTACTCGCGCCGCCTGTGCCATTTCATCGGGATCGGCTCCCGCTATCTGTACGGCATTTATCCCTGCATCCTGATGATGAGACAGACGCAGTTTCGACTTTTCGGTATGCCAGACCTGAGGATTGGCCGACATCATTTCGGAATAAGTCAGACCTGCGCCGTAACGGGCGCAAATCCGCCGGAATGGTTGGTCGGTAATGCCTGCCATCGGCGCGAGAAGAACACGGTTTTTCAACTGATAAGATCCAATCCGCATTTTTCACTTCCCCGTTACACGCTAATCCAATCAAAGCCGGACATGCCGTTCGCCGCCTATCCGGCGACAAGGCGTGCTATCATACGCACTTTTACCCCATTTGAAAAGCATATTTTTTATACAAAATATAATTTTTTTTCAATTGTTTAACCGATGTCTAAATTTCGATAAATTAATTGCTAAAAAATAGACGGCGGGCTTGACAAGGTCAGTTTAATTTCCCCGTAATCCGGCACCATTCTTCTCTTACTTCGACAGGCGCAAGCGTAAAACGTTCGGCATAGGTTTCACACACTGACGATGCCTGAGTTTGCAAAATGCCGGATAAACAAAGCAGCCCGTTCGGTTTTACCAATTGACGGATAACGGGATACAATTCTTTCAGCGGCCCGGCCAGAATATTAGCCACCACCACATCCGCCTTTAACTCCGCCGGTTGATCCGAGGCTAAAAACAGCTGCAGCCGCTCAGCCACGCCGTTGTGCTGCGCATTATTGCGGCTGGCCAAAATCGCCTGCGGATCGATGTCGATGCCCACCGCACTTTGCGCCCCCAGTTTCAAGGCGGCAATGGCCAGAATCCCGGAACCACAGCCGAAATCGATCACCGTTTTAGCGCGTAAATCCAAACCGTCCAGCCATTCCAGACACAAAGCAGTGGTCGGATGTGTGCCCGTGCCGAACGCCAAGCCGGGATCCAGCATCACATTCACCGCCGTGTCATCCGGCACTTCGCGCCAACTCGGACAAATCCACAGACGCTGACCAAAACGCATCGGATGAAAATTATCCATCCACGCGCGTTCCCAGTCTTTATCTTCAATTTGCTCAATCTTATAGGCGAATCCTGCCGGCAGCAGCTCGCTTTGTTCAAGTGCGGTTAAAATTTGCCGCATATCGGTTTCGGCATCAAATAACGCCATAATATCCGTATTGCCCCACAGGCGGGTTTCGCCCGGCAGCGGTTCAAAAATCGGCGTATCCTGACTGTCCATAAAGGTCACGGACACCGCGCCGATAGCCTGTAAATAATCACTGATGCGTTCCGCCATCTGATCCGTGCTGTTTAAACGGATTTGTACCCAAGCCATTGTTTATCCTATTTGTTTACCAACTCGTTGATTAATTTTAATAGCGACGGAAATTCGGTGCAGCCTTCACGATCCACGAAATGCCCGCCACGCGGCAGACGAATATACACTGCCTGCAAATGTTTTGCCAGTGCATCACTATAGGTATGCGGCACTACACTATCGTCCAGTGCCGAAATGACATAAGCCGGAAACGGCATGCAGGGCGGCGCAATGGCATACAGATTGGAAAACGGCGTTAATTCCGCCAGCCCTTCTACCGGTTGATAAAAACCGGAGACAAAAATCGCCGCCCGCGGCCGGGCATAGTTAAAGGCCAGAAAATTCAATACCGCAATCGCCCCCAGACTGTGCCCGATGATGATCGTCTCGTCATCCATCTTCACATTTTGCTTTAAATAATCCAACCATTGTTGTGCATTCGGCGTCTCCGCATTCGGCATAGCCAGAATATGACATTCCATCCCCCTAGCGGCCAATTGCTGCGCCAACCACGGAAACCAGTGTTTATCCGGATTGGCGCGATAACCGTGTACGATATAAACTTTGCGCATACTGTCTCCCTTTTATTGACTTACATTGCATTTTCTTTCGCCGATTTTATTGGCAAGTAAAAAGGCCAGCAAGCCGAATACCAATGACGGCACGATAGCATGAAAATGGAATAATTTAATGCCGGCAGTGGTGAGTGCGATATAGCTGCCTAATCCCACCACCATTGAACCGATAGCGCCGTACGCATTGGCTTTCTGCCAGTACAGCCCTAACACGATAACCCATAAAAACGCCGCTTCCAGCCCGCCGAAGGCAAACAGGTTGAGCCAGATAATCATATCTGGCGGGTTCAAGGCCGCCACAATCAACAGTGCGGTCAGCCCCAGCGTAATTAACGATGAAAAACGGCCGATTTTTTTCTGATCCCTCGCCCTTTCCGGCTTCGCCGACAAATATAAATCCTTCACGAAAATGGAGGAAGACTGAATCAGTTGCGCATCAATGGTGGACATAATCGCCGACATCGGTGCCGCCAGAAAAATTCCCGCCACAATCGGCGGCAACACCTGCAACATCAACGTCGGAATCACCTGATCCGGCACGGTTAAATCGGGAATAATCGCTTTGCCCAGCGCACCGGCCAAATGCATGCCCAGCATAATCACGGATAGCACGGCCGTGCCGATCAGCATACCGCGATGCAGGGCTTTGCTGTCCTTAAACGCCATGCAGCGCACCGCCGTATGCGGCAGCCCCACCACCCCGAAACACACCAGAATCCAGAAAGAAGCCATAAACTGGAAATCCAGCATGTCATTCGGGCCGTAAGGCGTGACCAGTTCTGGATTAATTTCCGTTAATTTTTGCACCGCACTTTCCACCCCGCCGGCGGCATAAATCGTGCCGACCAGCAGAATAACGGTGCCTAAAATCATTACCGTGCCCTGAATCGTGTCGGTCAGCACCACCGCACGAAAACCGCCGATAAAGGTATAAAGCCCGACGGTTAAGGCAAAAATCAGCAAAGATTGGGTATAACCGATACCGATTGAGGTTTCCAGTAATCGCGCACCGCCGATAAACTGCACCGTCATCGCGGCAAAAAAGGCGATTAACAGCGCCAGCCCTGCGATCCAGACCAGATATTTATTTTTATAGCGATACAATAGCAGGTCATTGATGGTCAAGGCATTGGTTTCGCGGGAAAGCAAGGCGAATTTTTTGCCCAGCGCGCCCAACGCCAGCCAGACCGCCGGCACTTGAATCATCGCCAGCAACACCCAGCCCAAACCGAACTTATATGCCGCCCCCGGCCCGCCGATAAACGAACTGGCGCTGGCATAGGTGGAGGCTGTCGTCATCGCCAGCACGAAACCGGTCATTGAACGGTTGCCCACATAATATTCGGTTAAAAAATCGCCTTTGGTGCGTTTTACATAAGCGTAAAGCGCCGCACCGAAAATAAAGGTCAGATAAATGACCAGCGGAAGCACAATGCCTAAATTCATTGATCTTCCCCCGCCGTGTTGTCATGTTCAAGCGGAATATCCTGATAGACGATCTTAATCACCCAATAGGCGACGACAATAAATAAAACCGGCAAATAAAAACAGGATAATTCAAACCATAACGGAAAACCGACAGGCCCGCGGGTATCCTGCGGCAAATAAGCGCACAGACACCAGCCGATCACATACAGCACCGTTAATCCCAGCGCCCAGCGGGCTTCTTTAGCCGCCTGGCGATAACGCGGATCATTTTTCATTTTTGTCATACTCTGTGGTTTTAGTACTCATTTTCGCATAAAAAAATCCCTCCCTCCGTCACCGGAGGAAGGGAAATTCAACATCAATCCCGCATACCTAGTTTCTTTTCCAGGTAGTGAATATTGGTGCCGCCCTGCTGGAAGTTTTTATCCTCCAGAATTAATTCATGCAGCGGAATATTGGTTTTAATTCCGCTGATAATGGTTTCCGCCAAGGCATTTTGCATGCGGCGAATCGCTACTTCACGGCTATCGCCGTAAGTGATGAGTTTCGCAATCATGGAATCGTAATGCGGCGGCACGGTATAACCGGCATACACATGGGAATCCCAACGCACACCCAAACCGCCCGGCGAGTGCAAATGGGTGACTTTACCCGGCGACGGCAGGAAAGTATTCGGATCTTCGGCGTTGATCCGGCATTCGATCGCATGCCCTCTCACTTTGATATCCTCCTGTTTAAAGGAAATCGGCAACCCGGCGGCAATCCGCAGCTGCTCTTTCACCAGATCCACACCGGTGATCATTTCCGTCACCGGATGTTCCACCTGAATACGGGTATTCATTTCAATGAAATAAAATTCGCCGTTTTCGTATAAAAATTCAAACGTGCCGGCACCGCGATAGCCGATTTCCACACAGGCTTTGGCACAGCGGGAACCGATATCGCGCCGAATTTCCTCGGAAATCCCCGGCGCCGGCGCTTCTTCCACCACTTTCTGATGGCGGCGCTGCATGGAACAGTCGCGCTCGGCCAGATACACCGCATTGCCATGCGTATCCGCCAGTACCTGAATTTCCACATGGCGCGGATTTTCCAGATATTTTTCCATATACACCATGTCATTATTAAACGCCGCTTTGGCTTCCGCTTTAGTCATGGCAATGGATTCTTCCAACGCACTTTCGCTGCGCACCACGCGCATACCGCGCCCGCCACCGCCACCGGAGGCTTTGATAATAACCGGATAACCGATGCGTTTGGCAATCTCTTTATTTTTCGCCATATCGCTGCCCACCGGGCCGTCAGAGCCCGGCACGCACGGCACGCCGGCTTTTTTCATGGCATGAATGGCGGACACTTTATCGCCCATTAAACGGATAACTTCCGCAGTCGGCCCGATAAAAATAAAGCCGGAGCGTTCCACCTGTTCAGCAAAATCGGCGTTTTCCGACAAAAAGCCATAGCCCGGATGAATGGCATCGGCGCCGGTCACTTCCGCGGCGGCAATAATCGCCGGAATATTCAAATAACTTTTGGCAGACGGCGCCGGCCCAATGCACACTGTTTCATCCGCCAGCAGAACGTGTTTCAGTTCGCGGTCCGCCGTAGAATGTATCGCGACGGTTTTAATCCCGAGTTCTTTACAGGCGCGCAGAATACGCAATGCAATTTCGCCGCGGTTAGCAATAACAACTTTTTCTAACATAAGAATTTACTCTTAGCATATTGTCGCAGGGCGAAAGATGCCCTACGAAAAGAATGGATTATTCGATGACGATCAATGGCTCGTCAAATTCAACCGGCTCACCATCATTAACCAGAATCGCTTTTACCACGCCCGCTTTATCGGCTTCAATGCGGTTCATCATTTTCATCGCTTCAACGATACACAGCGCATCACCGATTTTCACCGACTGGCCGAGTTCGACAAACACTTTGGCATCCGGGCTCGGGCTGCGGTAAAACGTGCCCACCATCGGCGAACGCACGATATGTCCGCTTAATTCTTCAGCCGCCGCCGGTGTTGGTGTTGGCGTTGCCGGCGCGGACGGTGCCGGTGCAGGCGAGGCAACCGGTGCGGCCGGCACGGTATATTGCACCGCCGCTGCCGCCGGTGTACCGCGGTTAATGCGCACGGATTCTTCGCCTTCGGAAATTTCAAGCTCCATAATGCCCGATTCTTCCACTAATTCGATCAGTTTTTTAATTTTACGAATGTCCATAATGATTTCCTGAAATACTAAAAAATTCGACCGCACTTTTTCATCAAAGATGACAAACAGACAAAAGTGCAGTGGGTTAAAATGCTATTCCGCTCGGAAGATTACCTGAAAATCACGCTGTTGGCGATAAAATTCTGTTAAATTCGTTAAAATTCAGGCTAATTTCGCTTTTTTCGCTAAATAATCCAGCGCATAGTGCAGGGCAAATTCATAACCCTGCGCGCCCAATCCGCAAATCACCCCCTCGGCGATATCGCTGAAATAGGAATGATGACGGAAAACCTCGCGTTGATGAATATTGGATAAATGCACCTCCACAAACGGAATGGCAACCGCCAGCAATGCATCGCGCAGCGCAACGCTGGTGTGGGTATAGGCCGCGGGATTAAACAGAATAAAATCAATTTGCCCGACACTTTGATGGATTTTCTCGATCAGTTTTTCTTCGCTGTTTGCCTGAAAGCAGCTCAACACCGCCTGATGCCGCGCCGCCAGTTGCTGCATATGCGCTTCGATCGCCGCCAGCGTCATACTGCCGTAATGCTGAGGTTCGCGTTTTCCCAACATATTCAAATTCGGGCCGTTTAATAACAAAATTCGTGCCGATTGCGACATAATCCTATCCTTTTTCTTTCAAATTGCTGCATTATAGCCTTTTTCTGCCAAACTGCAGTAAGCCGAATGCTGGTCAAACCAATGGAATGTCCGGCGTTTTTGCTGACGCCGGCAATCAATACGCCTGCGGCATTGCGCTTAGCACGTCAGTTCAGTGACAAATTCCGAGCCGATCCCCACCAGCGGCAGGGGCGAATCCGGCCATGCTCTCAGCACCTGATAGTCCATCAGGCTCAGCGTATCCAGCCCCGGTGTTACATGCGGAGTATATTGTTGCGCGATTCTGGCCAGTTGCGTTAACCCCAGACTGCTTTCAATCGATGAGCTGATCACCGCTTTCAGCCCTTGTTGATGCGCCTGCGTAATCAAATCCACACAGCGCTCCAGTGAGCCGACCAAAGTCGGTTTAATAATAATTGCCGCCACATTCGGTTCGGCTTTGACCGCAAAATCCGGCTCGCGCACCGATTCATCCCAAGCAATGGCAATGCCGGTCTGCTGCGCAAATTGGCGGCTTTCCTCACGGGTTTTGCAGGGTTCTTCCAAAAACTGAATCCGGTTGCGATGTTCGGGCTTCACATATTTGGCGAACAGCAGCGCTTTGGCCGGCGTCCAGCTGCGGTTGGCGTCCAGACGCAAGGCTAAATCGGGAATAGCTTCCAGCAGCATATCGGTGATCATGCCGTCGCGGTTCGCTTCATACATGCCCACTTTGATTTTCGCCACTTTTTCACCCTGCATGCGGTTCAGCGGTTCGTACAGTTCGTCCGGGTCGCCGTAACACAGCGGGGCAACCTGATACAACCCGGTCGGATGTAATGTGCCTTTCAGTTCGGCGAGGGCGCAGCTTAAACCGAAGGCGACGGAAGGATAAAGCCCGTCCAGAGATAATTTTTCATTGTTGCTGCGCGCCGCATCCCAGTTTTTCAGCCAAAGTGCGGTCTGTTTTTGCGCCATTTCCAGCGTTTCCCGACTGAATTCCGGCAACGGCGCAATTTCGCCCCAGCCCTCATTCTCACCGCATTTAATCCGCACCAGCAAGCCTTCTCGCCGTTTCAGAAAGCGATTGCGCAGAATCAGTTGGCTGTCAACCGGGATCGAATATTGATAAAGATGATATTCACGCACTGTCATTGTCTTACCTTTATGGAGGCGTCTGAAATAAAGGGTGGACACCGCCACCCCGCCGAAATCAATCAATCCGTTACGGATTACGTTTGAATTTGCTGAAATCCGGCGCACGCTTTTGGTTAAAGGCGTTGCGCCCTTCCTGACCTTCTTCGGTCATATAAAATAACATGGTCGCATTGCCCGCCAGTTCCTGCAAGCCGGCTTGACCGTCGCAATCCGCATTTAATGCGGCTTTCAGACAACGCAGTGCAATCGGGCTGTTGCGCAGCATTTCGCGGCACCAGCGCACGGTTTCTTTTTCCAGCTCGGCATAAGGCACCACGGTATTCACCAGCCCCATATCCAACGCTTCCTGCGCGTTGTACTGACGGCATAAGAACCAGATTTCGCGCGCTTTTTTCTGCCCGACGATACGCGCCATATAACTTGCGCCCCAGCCGCCGTCGAAAGAACCCACTTTCGGCCCGGTCTGACCGAAAACCGCATTATCCGCCGCAATGGTTAAATCGCACATCATATGCAGCACATGACCGCCGCCGATAGCATAGCCTGCCACCATCGCCACTACCGGTTTCGGGCAAGTGCGGATGTCGCGCTGAAAATCCAAAACGTTCAGATGATGTACCCCGCTTTCATCTTTATAACCGCCGTAATCGCCGCGCACTTTCTGATCACCGCCGGAGCAAAAGGCTTTTTCGCCCTGACCGGTCAACACGATAACGCCGATTTTTTCATCGAAACGGGCATCGGCAAACGCGTTAATCATTTCTTTGACCGTTTGCGGGCGAAATGCGTTGCGTACCTGCGGGCGGTTAATGGTGATTTTGGCAATACCGTCGGCGGATTTATGATAAAAAATATCGCTATAGCCTTGGCTGCAATCCACCCACTCAATCGGCGCATAAAGTACATCGTCTTTTGGATTCTGCATACTGAATTCCTTTATTCTAATCGGTTGTTGAAAATCGGGTCATTATATCCCAATCTCCGCGCGACTAAAAGTGCGGTGCTTTTTGGCGGCGTTTCAACCAAACGAAACGGGAACCGACCCGCGCCGATTCCCGTTAATCTGTCATTTTAGTCTTAAATGGACTTATTTCGCCAGTTTTGCTTTATAAGTCGGATTCATCAGGTTTTCCACCGACAGAATGTCATCCAGTTCCGCCTCGGTTAACAGACCCATTTCCAGCACGACTTCGCGCACGCTGCGGCCGGTTTTGGCGCAGGTTTTGCCGACGATATCGCCGTTGTGGTGGCCGATAAACGGATTCAGATAAGTCACGATACCGATGGAATTAAACACATAGTTTTCGCACACGTCTTTGTTGACGGTAATGCCGTCGATACATTTGTCGCGCAGATTGATACAGGCGTTGGTCAAAATGCTGATACTTTCAAACATTGCCTGCCCGATCACCGGTTCCATCACGTTTAATTGCAACTGTCCCGCTTCCGCCGCGAAAGTAATGGTGGTGTCGTTGCCGATCACTTTAAAGCACACCTGATTGACCACTTCCGGAATCACCGGATTGACTTTCGCCGGCATAATGGAAGAGCCCGCCTGCAATTCCGGCAGGTTAATTTCGTTCAAACCGGCGCGCGGCCCGGAAGACAATAAACGTAAGTCATTGCAGACTTTGGATAATTTCACCGCGGTGCGTTTCAGCGCGCCGTGCACCATCACATAAGCGCCGCAGTCGGAAGTGGCTTCGATCAGGTTGCTGGCATTTACGCACGGCAGACCGGATACTTCGGATAAACGTTTAACCACCAGTTCGGAATAGCCCTGCGGCGTATTTAATCCGGTCCCGATGGCGGTAGCGCCCAGATTCACTTCCAGCAGCAATTCGGCGGTACGTTTCAGGTTGCGGACTTCTTCATCCAGCAGCACGGAAAACGCCTGAAATTCCTGACCGACAGTCATCGGCACCGCATCCTGCAACTGAGTGCGTCCCATTTTCAATACATTGGCGAATTCTTTCGCTTTATTTTCAAAACTTTGTTGCAGATACAGCACTTCACTGACCAGCGTCATAATGCTGTTGTACACCGCAATGCGGAATCCGGTCGGATAGGCATCATTGGTGGACTGGCTGGCATTAACGTGATCCATCGGGTTCAGGTACTGATATTCGCCTTTTTGATGACCTAAAATTTCCAGCGCCAGATTGGCCACCACTTCGTTGGTATTCATATTCACCGAGGTACCGGCGCCGCCCTGATACACATCGGACGGGAACTGATCCATACATCTGCCGTCCACTAAAATCGCATCGCAGGCGTTCACGATGGCTTTTGCGATTTTTTCCGGAATCGCGCCCAGCTCACCGTTGGCAAGTGCGGTGGCTTTTTTCACCATTACCATGCCACGCACAAACTCCGGAATATCGGAAATCGTCATGTTAGAAATCTTAAAATTTTCCACCGCTCTTAAGGTGTGAATTCCCCAATAAGCATCCGCCGGTACTTCGCGTTCACCCAACAAATCCACTTCTTTTCTTGTGTTCATTGTGCTGTCCTCTCTTTTTCATTAAAAAAATAAACCCAGAAAACCACTTAACCCGCAACGGGTTATCGTATTAATGAAAAGTATTATAGGAAAGATAATCAAGAAAAAATGTGATCCAGATCAGTATTCACATTTTGTTCACACTCATATAACTAATTAAATTGATTAGTTTTCTTAATGGCAAACCGCATCTTGAAATCCGCCGTTATGCCCTTATAAATATTCTAATCGGTTTGAAAGGAGAATTATGATGCCGCTGCTTTTATTTGTGCTCTGTGCGTTTTTGTTGGTATATGCGGAACTGTCCGTATTTATTTGGCTCGGTACCCATCTCGGTGCCATCGGTGTGCTGTTGTTGCTCGGCCTGTCTTTTCTGTTGGGCGTCGGGATGATCAGAATACGCGGCTGGTACAGTCTGGCAGGTATTCAAAAACAGCTGAGCCGGGGTGAAATTCCCACCCGCGCGCTGGTGCGTTCGGGCATCTGGATTATCGCCGGTTTACTGTTTATACTGCCGGGCTTTGTCAGCGACATACTGGCCGTCTTCTTGCTGACCCCGTTCGGCAGCCGCCTGCTCGAAAATGCGATGACACATAAAATCAGCCTGTTCGGGCGCGGATTCTTCGTCAAAACCGACCGCACTTTTTATACCAACCCGGACGCGCAAAGCGATATTTTCGAGGCGGAATATGAAAAACAGGCCGACGAAGACAAAAGAATAAAATAATTTAATTTTTCTCTTGAAAGGAAAAAATTGTTCCCCATATAGTGTCTGCGTTTAATTAATTAACACTCTAAGAAGGAAATTAACATGAATATTCGTCCATTACATGATCGCGTCATCGTAAAACGTGAAGAAGTCGAAACCCTTTCCGCCGGCGGCATCGTGCTGACCGGTTCGGCGGCAACCAAATCCACCCGCGCTAAAGTGCTGGCGGTAGGCAAAGGCCGTATTCTGGAAAACGGCACCGTTCAGCCGCTGGATGTTAAAGTCGGCGATACCGTGATTTTTAACGACGGTTACGGCGTAAAAGCGGAAAAAATCGATGGCGAAGAAGTGTTAATCGTTTCTGAAAACGATATCTTGGCAATCGTCGAATAATCTTTTTAATCAGTGAATTACAGAAGGAATACATAACATGGCAGCAAAAGACGTAAAATTTGGTAATGACGCACGGGCAAAAATGTTGGCGGGCGTAAACGTATTGGCGGACGCAGTAAAAGTCACCCTGGGACCGAAAGGCCGCAACGTGATTTTAGATAAATCCTTCGGCGCACCGACCATCACCAAAGACGGGGTATCCGTTGCACGCGAAATCGAACTGGAAGATAAATTTGAAAACATGGGCGCGCAAATGGTGAAAGAAGTGGCGTCTAAAGCTAACGACGCGGCAGGCGACGGTACCACTACCGCTACCGTACTGGCGCAGGCTATCGTCAGTGAAGGGCTGAAAGCTGTAGCGGCAGGCATGAATCCGATGGATTTAAAACGCGGTATCGACAAAGCGGTTAACGCAGTCGTCGCCGAATTAAAAGCCTTGTCCAAACCGTGCGAAACCTCAAAAGAAATCGAGCAGGTCGGTACCATTTCCGCCAATGCCGACAATGTGGTCGGTCAGTTGATCGCACAGGCGATGGAAAAAGTCGGTAAAGAAGGCGTGATCACCGTGGAAGACGGCACCGGTCTGGAAGACGAACTGGATGTAGTGGAAGGGATGCAGTTCGATCGCGGTTATCTTTCCCCGTATTTCATCAATAAACCGGAAACCGCAACCGTTGAGCTGGATAATCCTTACCTCTTATTGGTGGACAAAAAAATCTCCAATATCCGTGAACTGCTGCCGGTACTGGAAGCGGTGGCGAAAGCCGGTAAACCGTTATTGATTATCGCTGAAGATGTGGAAGGCGAAGCCTTGGCGACACTGGTTGTGAACACAATGCGCGGTATCGTTAAAGTGGCGGCGGTTAAAGCGCCGGGCTTCGGTGATCGCCGTAAAGCTATGTTGCAGGATATTGCGATTCTGACCGCCGGTACCGTAATTTCCGAAGAAATCGGTATGGAACTGGAAAAAGCCACGTTAGAAGATTTGGGTCAGGCCAAACGTGTCGTGATCAATAAAGACAACACCACCATCATCGACGGTGTGGGCGAAGAAGCGCAAATCAAAGGCCGTGTGGCACAGATTCGTCAGCAAATCGAAGAATCCACTTCCGACTACGACAAAGAAAAACTGCAAGAACGCGTGGCGAAACTGGCCGGCGGTGTGGCGGTAATCAAAGTCGGTGCAGCGACCGAAGTGGAAATGAAAGAGAAAAAAGACCGCGTTGAAGACGCTCTGCACGCTACCCGTGCCGCAGTGGAAGAAGGTGTGGTTGCCGGCGGCGGCGTGGCGTTAATCCGTGCCGCAACGAAAGTGGCCGCCAGCGTGAAAGGTGACAACGAAGAACAGAACGTCGGTATCAAACTGGCTCTGCGGGCGATGGAAGCGCCGTTGCGTCAGATCGTCGCTAACGCAGGTGAAGAAGCCTCAGTAGTCGCCAGCGCGGTCAAAGCCGGTGAAGGCAACTACGGTTATAACGCCGGTACCGAACAATACGGCGATATGATCGAAATGGGTATTTTGGATCCGACTAAAGTGACCCGTTCCGCTCTGCAATTCGCGGCGTCTATCGCCGGGTTGATGATCACCACCGAAGCGATGGTGACCGAATTGCCGAAAGAAGAAAAAGCCGACTTAGGCGGCGCCGGAATGGGCGGTATGGGAGGCATGGGCGGCATGATGTAATTGCCCCCGGGCGACACCCGAATACGCCTTTAGATTAGAAGTGCGGTGGATTTTTTGAAACTTTTGAAAAATTCACCGCACTTTTTTATGCTTGTTAAATCCGGGGGATAGGAATTCTCCATAAACCCGAATATAATACGCGGACTGAATCACCCACCCAGAGGACAGTATGGATTTTGCCGTTTATCTTCAATTCTTTATCGGACTTATCGCGCTGGTTAACCCCATCGGCGTGGTTCCGATTTTTTATTCGATGACCTCGGATCTCACCAAAGCGCAACAAAACCGAACCGGCTTGGTGACCAGTTTTTCCATTGCCGCGATTTTGCTGGTCAGCTTCTATTTCGGTAATTTTATTCTGCATTCTTTCAATATTTCCATCGATTCTTTCCGCATCGCCGGCGGCACCGTCGTCGTCATGATCGCGCTGACCATGATCAACGGCAAAATCGGCGAGCATAAAATCAATAAAGAAGAAAAAAACGAAAATATTGAAGATTACAACAATATCGCGGTGGTGCCGCTGGCGATGCCGATTATGGCAGGCCCCGGCTCTATCAGTGCGACCATTGTCTTCGGTTCGACCCAGCACAGCGCCCTTGAATACCTCTATTCTTCCGTCACGATTATGTTGTTCGGCTTGGGCTGTTATATGCTGTTTCGCTATTCCAAACCGGTGATTCAGAAGCTGGGCAAAACCGGCTCCAACGTTATCACCCGTATTATGGGGTTATTGCTGATGTCGCTGGGCGTGGAAATCATCACCACCGGGCTAAAAAATTTAGGCGTATTTTAAACCTTATCTAACGGTTTCCCTTAAAGTGCGGTGATTTTTTAAAAAAATTTGCAAAACCACCGTACTTTAATCTTATTCCGGGCAAAAATTTAAAAAAACAGATTTTCAATCCGCTCAATACGCCATCAAAATTAGATCACATTTAATAATTTCTCATTTTTCAAAAAATTTTCTAATTAAGTTTCATTTCTATAAAATCCGGCATTAAAAAAGTTTGCCTTGGAAGGATATTTTATTGCATAGTAACTACGCGCCGCTTACCGGCACAGATTCTTATAATAATGTTGCAAACCATCAATATCCAGCCAAGAAGGAAAGTTATATGTCAACAGTCGCATCCTTAGAAGCGTTTTTAGCCAAAGTCCAGCAGCGTGACCCGCATCAACCCGAATTTCTGCAAGCGGTTCGCGAAGTTTTAACCTCGCTGTGGCCGTTTCTGGAAAAACATCCTCAATACCGCTCCGAAGCGTTACTCGAACGTTTAGTGGAAACCGAACGCGTCATCCAGTTCCGTGTGGCATGGCTGGATGACAACGGTCAGGTGCAGGTAAACCGCGCGTTCCGCGTACAATACAACAGCGCGATCGGCCCGTTCAAAGGCGGCATGCGTTTCCATCCGTCGGTCAACCTGTCCATTTTAAAATTTTTAGGCTTTGAGCAAACCTTCAAAAACGCCCTGACCACCTTGCCGATGGGCGGCGGAAAAGGCGGTTCCGATTTTGATCCGAAAGGAAAATCCGATGCGGAAGTGATGCGATTCTGTCAGGCGTTAATGATCGAATTATATCGCCATGTCGGCCCGGATACCGATGTGCCGGCCGGCGATATCGGCGTCGGCGGACGCGAAGTGGGCTATCTGGCGGGGATGATGAAAAAACTCTCCAATCAGGCGGCCTGCGTGTTTACCGGACGGGGATTATCTTTCGGCGGCAGCCTGATTCGCCCTGAAGCTACAGGCTATGGTTTGGTGTATTTCGCGCAAGCCATGCTGGGCGAAAAAAATCAGTCCTTTGCAGGCAAAACCGTCGTGGTTTCCGGCTCCGGCAACGTAGCCCAATATGCCATCGAAAAAGCCCTGCAATTAGGCGCCAAAGTGGTTACCTGCTCCGACAGTGCAGGCTATGTTTACGACGAAGCCGGTTTTGATGCGGAAAAATTAGCCGCCTTAATGGAAATCAAAAATGTCAAACGCGGTCGGGTGAAAGATTATGCCGAACAGTTCGGCTTACAGTATGTTGCCGGCGAACGGCCGTGGGGCGTAAAAGCGGATATCGCCCTGCCTTGCGCGACGCAGAACGAACTGGAACTGGCTGATGCGGAAAAACTTATCGCCAACGGCGTGCAGTTAGTGGCGGAAGGTGCCAATATGCCGACCACAATCGAAGCGACCGACGCCTTCTTAGCGGCCGGCGTATTATTCGGCCCGGGTAAAGCCGCCAACGCCGGCGGTGTGGCCACTTCCGGTCTGGAAATGGCACAAAGTTCACAGCGCTTATACTGGACCTCGGAAGAAGTGGACAAAAAATTACATCAAATCATGCTGGACATCCACGCCAACTGTAAAAAATACGGCACCGTCGAAGGTCAGTCCAACATTAACTACGTTGTCGGCGCGAACGTCGCCGGTTTCGTTAAAGTGGCGGACGCCATGCTGGCGCAGGGGGTGTATTAATCCATAGCGCCAAACGTATTTCGAATACATAAATTTATCCCTATACCGTTTTTCAGTATAGGGATAATTAAATGGTTTTAAAAAAGTACATTACGATTTAAAAGAATAATACGCCTTGTTTTTCCAGATACTCAATAACTAAAGGCAATCCGGCACCGATTGCGGAAGCATTATTTTGCTGTTGAGCAATTCTGATAAAGTCCTCGTCAATTGGAAAGGTGGCTATTTTTTCTATTTTACTTTGTAGTCTTACAATATCTTCCATAACCAAATACGGTGCAATATCCCCTCCCAAGATAATATCTCTTTCCAGTAACAAATAGGCAGTGTTTAAGCCTAACGCCAGATTATTTAAAAAGTTTTCCCAACGTTGTTCAACTTCTTGATCATTTTCTCTCAGTAGTTGAAAAAAATGTTCAATAGTTTCATTATGATTCTTTAATAATGCAGATAGAGAACAATAAGTTTCTAAACATCCTTTCTGACCACAATAACAAGAATTACCTCGACGGTGAATTTGCAAATGTTCTAATGCTCCCGAATAGCCTTTTTTGCCAAGATCAATTTGATTATTAATTATCAGGGCCCCTCCTAAATGTTCGCTAATAGAAACATAAATTGCATTATCAATCAATTTAGCCTGCCACAGCTCCGCTGTAGCCGCACATTTTACATCATGAAACAACATGACTGGCATATTAAAATACGGTTGTAGATATTTCAAATACGAATATCCGCCGGATAGAATTTTACCGTAAAGAATAGTTTGCCTATTTTTATCTGCAATACCTTGTACAGAAATGCCTATCCCTAAGATCCGTTCAGAATCATAACCGATATACTCAATAAAAGAGTGAATATGATGATAAAGCGTCTCAATATACTTCAGGTTATTTTCAAAACTGATTTCTGCCTTGTTTTGATTCAAAATATGACCTTGTAAGTCAATCACAACACATTTAACCATTTTTTGCTGGATCTCAACGCCGATAGAAACAAATGCATCGCTCACTAATTTGTATGCTGTTGCAGGTCTTCCTCCCTCTGACTGCAATAGTCCTTGCTCTATGATTTTTCCTTCTTTCTCCAGCTCCATAATATTATTTACTACCGTCGGCAGACTTAAATTAAGCAAGCGGGCAATTTGTGGTTTAGAAAGCTGATTATATGAAAAAAATAATTTATAGATATTCTGATAGTTGCTTTGCTTCACATCCCATATAACGCTCATTTTTAGTCTCTTTTCATAAAATTATTGATTAAATTTTGTGAACTATACCACAAAATCAGAATAAAGTTGCACTTTACTAAACTAGTTTCATAAAAGCCCATTGCAAAAATTATTTCAAAGGACTACATTAATCCCAACTTAAATAAAATAACTTTAATAAAGTTATTTTGCATTTCAATTGAAATAGTAAGGAGTCCACCATGAACGTCTTGGAAAGAATGAAATTAACCGGTAAAACAGCCTTTGTCACAGGTGGTGCACGCGGTATCGGAAAAAGTGTCGCCACGGCCTTCGCACAAGCGGGTGCAAATGTTGTAATTGCAGATTTCGACATTACTGAAGCGGAAAAAACAGCTATCGAAATTTCACAAGCAGAGGGAATAAAATCTATCGCAGTACAAACGGATGTTACTGATCAAACAAGCGTTAATCACCTAATTGATGTGATCAAACAACAGTTTGGTAAATTAGATATCGCTTTTTGTAATGCCGGTATCTGCATCAATGTGGCGGCGGAAGAAATGAGCTATGAACAATGGCTAAAAGTCATTAGTGTCAACTTGAACGGTGTTTTTCTTACTGCACAAGCAGCAGGAAAACTGATGATAGAACAAGGCACCGGAGGTTCTATTATTAATACGGCCTCCATGTCGGCTCATATCGTCAATGTACCACAACCGCAATGCGCTTATAACGCATCAAAAGCTGGCGTGATCCAATTAACTAAATCGCTGGCAATTGAATGGGCAAAACATAAGATCCGAGTAAACAGCCTAAGCCCAGGTTACATCGGTACCGAACTCACTTTAAATTCAAAAGAATTGCAGCCATTAATTAAAACCTGGAACGAGATGGCGCCATTGCACCGTTTAGGCAAACCGGAAGAACTACAATCCATTTGTGTCTATCTTGCCGGCGATACCAGCAGTTTTACAACGGGTTCCGATTTTATCATTGACGGCGCATTTACCTGCTTCTGATTCTTCCAATTATCGATTATTTTACGGCAGAGTAATCAAATCAGGTTTTTTATAGGAGAAGTTTATGACTAACAATGCAAAAACATTGATTGAAAACGGCCAGACCTATTTGGGCATTGAATTAGGATCAACTCGAATAAAATCGGTACTTATTGATGCACACGGAAATATTTTGGCTAAAGGCGGATTCGAATGGGAAAACCATTTCATCGACGGCATTTGGACATATCCGCTGGATGAAGTATGGACAGGAATCGCACAAAGTTATTGTTCTCTTTGCCGGGATATACAGGTTAAATATGCTGTGACGTTAAAACGTCTCGCCGCGATGGGCATTAGCGCGATGATGCACGGTTATCTACCATTTGATGCACAGGATAATCAACTTGCCGAATTTCGTACTTGGCGTAATAACACTACCTCAGTGGCGGCCAATCAATTAACCGAAATGCTGCAATATAACATTCCACAACGTTGGAGTATCGCTCATCTTTATCAGGCCGTCTTAAACCAGGAAGCACATACTAAGCATATTGCTTATATAACTACCTTGGCAGGTTATGTGCATTGGCAACTAACCGGACAAAAAGTACTAGGCATCGGTGACGCATCAGGCATGTTTCCGATCGATTCGGCAATCCAAAATTACGATGTTGCTATGGTAAAAATATTTGACCGCTTAATTGCAGATAAACATGTCAATTGGACGTTAAGTGATTTATTGCCGAAAGTGCTGATCGCTGGTGAAAATGCAGGGAAACTGACAGAGAAAGGGGCAAAACTTATTGATCCTAGCGGAACTCTAGAAGCAGGCTGCATGCTTTGCCCTCCAGAAGGTGATGCCGGAACAGGAATGATGGCGACGAATAGTATTAAGGTTAAAACCGGCAACGTTTCCGCAGGTACCTCCGCGTTTGCCATGGTGGTATTAGAAAAACAGTTATCTAAAGTCTATCGTGATCTGGATATGGTAACTACGCCAGCAGGCGATCCTGTCGCAATGGCACACTCACAAAACTGCAGTTCGGATCTCAATGCGTGGTTCCAGCTTTTCGGAGAAATATTGCGCACATTCGATGTTAATTTCACACCTAATCAGCTATACAGTACATTGTTCGATAAGGCATTAGACGCGGCGCCTGATGGCGGTGGATTATTATCTTATTGTTTCTACTCGGGCGAACACGGTGTGGATTTAACCACAGGCTGTCCATTATTTCTACATCCGGCCAATGCAGAATTTTCACTGGCGAACTTCATCCTCGTACAGCTTTATACTGCATTTGGTGCAATGAAACTTGGCATGGATACATTAATCCAGAAAGAACATGTCAAAATTGAAAAAATCTTCGCTCACGGAGGCCTGTTTAAAAGTAGAAACGTCGTGCAACACGTGCTAGCCGCAGCACTTAATGTACCTGTCGCGGTACTGGAAACTGCCGGAGAAGGGGGAGCTTGGGGTATTGCTTTATTAGCAGCTTATACCCAGCAAAAACCGATTTCTCTGACTGATTATCTGGATAAAATTGTCTTCGCCAACAGCGTAGATAACGTAGTTGGACCGAAACCAGAACAAGTAAAAGGCTACGCGAGCTTTATTCAACATTATCAAGACGGTTTGCCGATTGAACGCGCGGCGGCAAACTTTGCGAATAAATAAAAATTAATGGGGCTTCCCATTTATAACCGAAATACTTACCGCACTTTTCAACGGTAATTATTTCAATAATATTCTACTTACTCCATTAAGGTGGTTAATATGAAAAAATTACTTACAGTACTTATTCTTTTTTTATCACTTATCGGTACGTCTGTGGCAGCGGAGAAAGTGAAAATCGGTTTTGCCAACAGAACCTTAAACGGTGCATTCTTTAACGGCTTAACCGAATACATGAAAATTCATGCGAAGGAAGCGGGATATGACTTAATTACAACCGATGCCAGAGGTGATTTAAATAAGCAAGTGGCTGACGTCGAAGATATGTTGTCACAAGGTATTAATTATCTAGTGCTTAATCCGCAAGATCCCATCGCGGGAATTAAAATCTCCGAAATGGCGGCGAGAGCCAATATTCCGGTTATCGCCCTAGACAGCGATATTTCGCTAGAAGCGCCCGTCGTTACTCGCATTCAAGCCAATAATGCCGCAAACAACATTATGATCGGTGAATTTGCTGTAAAACAATTCGGTAATAATCCGATGAATCTTGTGATTATTAGTGGTAATCAAGGAAATCTGGTAGGAGAAGCACGTCGTACTAATTTTATTCGTGGTGTGATAGAAGCTCAGTTACGCCAATACGGTCATTCTCAGTTAAATGTTATTTCTCAGGTATGGGGTAACTGGGATCAACAAGGTGGGCTAAAAGCGATGGAAGATGCTATTGTTGCAAATGGAAATAAAATCAATGCGGTATATGCGGAAATGGATGATATGGCACTAGGTGGTATTCGAGCATTAAAAGCGGCAGGCAAATTAAAAGATGTTCGCGTCTATGCTCATGACGGTTATAAATTCGGTTTGGAAGCCGTAAAAAAAGGTGATTTACAAGCAACTGCCTCAAATAACCCTGATGCTTTGACAAAATTAACTATTGATACCATTACGCAATATCAACAAGGTAAGCGTGACTTTCCTGATTACCTTTATATTAAACCGTTGTTAATTACCAAGGATAACGTGGAACAAGTCTATAATCCGGATTCTTTATACTAATGGTCACTATATGCAGCGGAAATAGTGATTTCCGCTGTACCAGCTTGTTAAAGGAGGTCATATGAGTGATTTTGCTATTGAGATTAGTAATGTCAGCAAACGTTTCGGCGGTGTAAAAGCATTACAAAATATCAATTTAAATGTAAAAAAAGGAACTATTCATGCCTTAATCGGAGAAAATGGTGCCGGTAAATCTACATTAATGAAAATACTTTCCGGCATTTATATAAAGGACAGTGGCACAATTAAAATTAACGGTGAAGAAGTCAATTTTACTAATCCGAAAAGTAGTCAACAAAAAGGGATCGGCATTATTCATCAGGAATTAGCGTTATCACCCGATCTTTCCGTTGCAGAAAACATTTTCCTTGATGATTTAGGCGAAGGAAAAATGACTGTCAATTGGGATTCAATCAATCATCAGGCAAAAAATGCCCTAGATTCCTTAGAGTTTAATATTTCACCGACAACCAGATTGGGAAATTTAAGTGTCGCTTATCAGCAAATGGTAGAAATAGCTAAAGCTCTAACTAAAAACGTCGGCATATTAATTTTAGATGAACCTACAGCCGTGCTAGCAGATCCAGAAATTGACATTCTTTTCAAGAACTTAAATAAGCTAAAAAACAAGGGCGTAACCATTATTTATATATCTCATCGTTTAGAAGAATTATTTCGTATATCCGATGCTATTACTGTAATCAAAGATGGCCAAACTATCACTCAATTAGATCCGAAACAATCAAATGAAGATGAAATCATTAAATACATGGTGGGGCGGGAGCTAGAATCTTTATATCCGGCCAAAACCGCTGCACAAGATATTGATTTACTAACCGTAAAAAATTTAAACCGTGAAGGATTGTTACATAACATTTCTTTCAATGTTAAAAAAGGTGAAATCGTCGGGCTGGCCGGTTTGGTTGGTGCAGGCAGAACAGAAGTAGCACGCTGTATATTTGGTATTGATCCATTTACCTCCGGTGAAATATATAAAAACGGGAAATTATTAAAATTATCGAATGTCAGCGATGCTATCAAAGAAGGTATCGGTTTAGTACCCGAAAGTCGAAAAGAACAAGGTGCAATTCTCAATTTATCTATCTTGGAAAATATGACAATGTCCACCCTTTATAAGGTCTCTAAATTTGGCGTTATCGATCACAGTACCGAATTATTCATGGGTGAAAAACTAAAAAAATTATTACAAATAAAATTAGATACGTTGTTTGACCCGATTTCAAGCTTAAGTGGCGGTAATCAGCAAAAAGTTGTATTAGCAAAATGGTTAAATACAGATTGTGACTTTATTATTTTCGACGAACCGACCAGAGGGGTGGATGTTGGTGCAAAGGCTGAAATTTATCGGATCATCTCAGATTTAGCTAAATTAGGTTATGGTTTATTAGTCATCTCTTCTGAATTAATTGAACTAATTGGATTATGTAATCGAATTTATGTAATGAGTGAAGGAAATATTACTGGAGAATTATGTGGAGAAAAAATAACTGAAGAAAACATCATGAAACTGGCTATCCCTAAACGCGAAATTTTAAATTAAGGAGTTTTTATGAAAAAGATTTATTCGTTTTTCTTACAGCATTCAACTGTAATGTTTTTTATCATCATGTTAATTGTCTCAGCATTATTATCCGACAGATTTTATTCTTTGGAAAATATCACTAACGTACTTCGTCAAAGCGTTCCTTTAGGTATTGTCTCACTAGGATTACTATTCGTCATTCTTACCGGAGGAATTGATTTATCAGTAGGCTCAATTATGGCATTAGTATCCGTTATTATTGCTATTTATATTCCAGATTATGGGATTTTCGGCAGTACGATTATAGGCATTTTATGCGGTGCGATTATAGGTGGATTAGCTGGTGGATTAATATCTTATTTTAAGGTGGCGCCGTTCGTTGCTACATTAGCGATGATGACGATTGCACGTGGATTAGGATTAATCATTTCAAAAGGACAACCTATATTTATTGATAATGATACTTTTACCGATTTCGGTACTGGTTATTTCATCGGTATTCCTCTCCCTTTCTATGTATTGTTTATCACATTCCTAGGCGCATTATTCGTTTACAAAAAAACTGTATTCGGAAGACTTGTTATTTCTATCGGCAGTAATGAAACCGCTACGCGTTTTGCTGGTATCCAAGTCGAGAAACATAAATTTTTAGTGTATGTTATCAGCGGTATTGCTTGTGCAGTTGCAGGCATTCTGGCCACAACCAGAACCGGCGTAGGTTCACCAGTATTCGGTATCGGCTTTGAATTAGATGCTATTGCGGCGGTTGTGGTTGGCGGTGCAAGTCTATCCGGCGGGCGCGGTACAGTTTTAAATACATTAATCGGTGTTTTTATCCTCAGTATTATTTCCAATTTGATGAACTTACTGAATATACCTGGATATCATCAACAGGTTGTAAAAGGAGGTATTATTATTTTAGCTGTATTATTAGAAAGCTTGAAAACCAAACAACAACTAAGTAAATAATCATAGGCAGGTTAATATGACATCAGGTAGTTTTATGGAACGGATTAAACGACTTCTAAATATTTCACCACAAGAAACGCATGTCGAAATATTAGATAAAATTTTAAATGAAACCGCTGAAAAATTCATTATTGCATTAGGAGGAAAAGATAACATTAACGATATAGATTATTGCATCACTCGATTAAGACTGATTTTATCCGATTTAAAAAAAGTAAAACTCAAAGAATTAAATAAATTAGGTTCAAAAGGAAATATCGAAGTCGACCATAACGGATTGCAAATTATTCTTGGAAAGCAAGCCTATTATATTGCTGAAGCGATGAAAAATATTCTTAAATAAGAATTATTAATGAATAAGCATAGCAGATAATAATACGAAGAATCTGCTATGCTTGAATTTATCTCTTAACTTTTTAATTAATGTTAATCAATTAAAGATACTTAGCCTTTAACGCTTTTGCCACGGTCAGTTGCTGGTCGGTGGCTTTGGCGGTCATCGGTTCGCGGCAGTAGCCGGCATCGACACCTTCCAGTTTTAATAATTCTTTAATGGTTAAATATAACCCGTTAGCCAGAATACCTTCGATCAGATCGTTGGTTACATGCTGAACTTTCAGCGCTTCTTCCAGTTTGCCCGCTTTGGTCAGGTCGAAAATCTGTCTTGCGCGAAGACCGTTTACGTTGAATGTGCTGCCGATGGCGCCGTCAACCCCTAATGCAACCGCAGGCAACATCATTTCGTCGAAGCCCGCCCAAATCAGATGGGTCGGATAGGCTTTTTTCAGGCGTTCAAGCAGGTAGAAATCACCGGCAGTGAATTTTACGCCCAGAATTTTCGGATTTTTGTACAACTCGCCGAACTGTTCGACACCGATATTGACGCCGGTTAAGAACGGAATGGAATAAACGATCATATTACTGCCGGTTTGCGCAATAATGGTATCGTAATAATGTTTGATTTCGGCAAAGCTGAATTTATAGTAAAACGGTGTCACCGCGGATAAACAGTCATAACCCAATTCGGTCGCATATTTTCCCAGTTCTACCGCTTCATGCAGATTTACACTGCCCACCTGCGCGATTAACGCCACGTCGTCTTTCGCTTCGTCTTTGGCTATGCGGAAAATTTCTTTCTTCTCGGCGGTGGAAAGCATAAAATTCTCGCCGGTACTGCCGCCGACATATAAACCGTCCACTTTCATTTTATCGATATTGTGACGGACAATTTGACGAACGCCTTTTTCGTTAATGGATCCGTCTTCGTTATAAGATATCAGCAAGGCACTGAAAATGCCTTTTAAATCTTTCATTGTGTTCTCCTGACAAGATAGAGTTATTTAACCCGTTGTTCCAAAATAACGTTTACCGTTTTTTGCTTCATTTCGACCGCATTTGCTTCTTCCGCCTGCACCAGCAAGGCATAAATCAAATCCAGTACAAAAAGCTGAGCGATTTTGGTGCCGATGGAATCTCCCTGCAACCGACCCTGACGGTGTCCGTTAATCAGCACATAATCCGCCGACTGGGTTATCGGCGAGCGCAGGTTGTGCGTCAACGCGACCGTCACCGCACCGTTTTTTCTGGCAATGTTTAATGCCTGCGTGGTTTCTTTTGAATAGCCTGAATGGCTGATTCCGATCACCACATCGTCAGGATTCATCAATGCCGCCTGCATATACATAAAATGATTATTGCTGGTCGCATCCACCTGCAGGCCGATACGCATCAGTTTATGTTTGGTATCTTCCGCCGTGATCCCAGAAGAACCGGCACCGAAGATAAAAATCCGTTTCGCCCGTCTTAACGCCAGCACCACTTCTTCCAACTGATCGAAATCCAATAAATTAATCGTTTCGGTAATCACGTTATTAATTGAATTGTGCAGTTTCTCTGCAATACTTTTCGCATCATCGGCTTTCGTGATATCACTTTCCAGTAAGGAATTAGGCTGTTTTTCTCGGGTTGCCAATTCAATGGAAAGCTGTAATTTGAAATCGGTAAATCCTTTAAAGCCTAAAGTGCGGCAAAACCGAATGAACGTTGCCTCACCGACATCAAACTGCTGGGCTATTTCAGCCAAAGAACACTGACTTAATAAATGCGGCGAAGAGAGAATCGTCGTCGCAATTTTTTTCTCCGTTTTCGTCAGGCTATTATATAAAGCACCAATTGTGTCTAAAATATTTCCGCTCGCCGCTGCCATAATATGCCCCTTTAATTATCAATTTATTTTTTATTGGTCAATCAACGCCACAGGAATCTTAACCACCAGTTTTTTAATGCTTACGCCGTCGCCTTCCGCGTTACAACACGGTTTATGCGGTTCATAAGGGAAAAAGACGGCAAACATTTTCGATTTCAGCAGTACGCTGCTTTTATTCGCAATGTCCGGCGTCAGCTGATAATCGTCCTGTTCATTATAATCGGTATAGGCACAAAGATCAGGATAATTTACTCCGTATTCGATCCGTTCCGCGCCGCAAATCAATACCTGAACGTCAACGTATTGGCGGTGCAGCTCGGCTTGTTTGCTGTCCGCCGCCGCCGTGGTCGGTTCCATCACATTCATATAAATACCGTCACGGATATCATGCCGCCCGTTCTCCAGCGCCATCAGATCCAAACCGTTCAGATAATCGCAAATCTCCGCAATAATCGGCGGTAAGCCACGTTTGAAATCTGCTCTGGTTAAATCCCCGAAAATCATCTGTATGTCCTCTTTAATCTAGAATAAATTATTGTTCAGCTTGTTTTCCATCCAGTAAGCCGCGCCGATCAATCCCGCATCGCCGCCGTATCTGGCCGCCTCAAGCGGGCACTGATAAAAACGCGGCAAATCGCTTAAATATTGTCGGACTAAAGGCAAATAGCCCGCCGCCAGACCGACGCTGCCGCCGATAACCGCTTTTTGCACATCCAGCCCGATCACCATATCCGCCACTAAATTCGCAATGGCGGCGGCGGAACGCTGTACAAGTGCGGTCGCTTTTGCATCATTTTTGCGAAACAGTTCAAATACCTGTTTCGGCGTGCACGGTGTTTCCCAACCGGAGGACACCGCCTCAATCGCACGACCGGACGCCACCGCCTCCACACAACCGCGGCGACCGCAGCCGCAGAGCGGACCGTTCGGATCCGCCAGCGTATGACCGATATGTCCGCTAATGCCGTTCGGCCCGGTGGAAAGCTGACCGTCTAAAATAATACCACCGCCGACGCCGGTAGAAACAGTAATAAATACGAAATTTTGCACCGCACTTTTATCCTGTTCGCGGTATTCCGCACACACCGCCGCCTGTACGTCATTTAACAAGCCGATGGGTTTGTCCGTATGCCGGGCAATGCTGGCCTGCAGCGGAAAATCCGCCAGTCCGCCTAAATTTTTCGGATTCAGCGCGGTTAACACGCCGTGATTAATAATCCCCGTCGATGCGACCGCCACCGCGTCGAACTGTCCCTGATAAGTTTGTATTATCTCGGCCAGCGCATGCTGTAGTCCCACAGCCGGATTTTGCTGCGGGGTGGCAATTTGGCGGCGTTGCTGAAGTTGGCCGTCCACCACCAACGCCGAAGCCAGTTTAGTGCCGCCGAGATCAAGTGCTAAACAACGCATAGGCTTACTACCTCATCGTTGAGCCGATTTCACGGCTTCAGCAAACCAGCTGACAATATGTTCCAGACGGGTCAGCGCGGAGCCTACAGTCACCACATCGGCACCGTTTTCAATTGCCGTTTTCGCCAATTGCGGCGTGTTATAACGTCCTTCCGCCATCACATAACAGCCGTGCGCTTTCAGATCTTGAACCAGCTGATAATCCGGCTCTGACGGAATTTCACCGCCGGTATAACCCGACATGGTACTGCCGACAATATCAAAACCGAGCTGATGACAATACAGACCTTCCGCTAACGTTGAGCAATCCGCCATAGCAAGACAGCCGAGCTGCTTAATTTTTTTCAGCGCGGTTGCAATATCCACCGGCCGCGGGCGATCCGTGCCGTCAACGGCAATAATATCCGCCCCCGCCGCCGCAAGGTCTTCAATATCCTGCAAAAACGGGGTAATCCGCACCGGACTGTCGGGTAAATCGCGTTTTACAATCGCGATAATCGGCACATCCACAACCGACCGCGTGGCGATTAAATTCTCTATCCCCTCAATTCTTAATCCTGAAGCGCCGCCAATTACCGATGCCTGTGCCATCGCCGCCACAATCTCGGGTTTATCCATAGGGCCGTCATCAACCGGTTGACAAGAAGCAATTAATCCGTAGCGAATACGGTTCAGAATGTCTTGATGTGATAGTTTTGACATATAAACTCCAATATAGAAATGACAAAAGAAGTTAATTTTCATCGTTAGCATAGTCGGATAAAAATAAAAAACAAGCGAAATAATCAAAAATTGAGATCTTGATCATAAAATCGGAGTGAAACTTCACAAAAATAAAAACAATGCAATTCTTTTCCAAAAAGAGCTCGTTCTTTTCGCTCGTAGTTGATTTTATCTGCGATACCGCCGAATTAGGCTTTGCAATTCTCTTTTCGGCCATCACGTTGTGATCCGTCTCACAATAATGAAATATCACTTTATTTTTTATCAGGCAAACTGGAAATTACACTCCACAAATGCTTTAATAAGCCCTGTTTCGACCACGCAGACTAAAATTAAGGGCACATCATGTCATCAGAAAATCCGCTTTCCGCACGGCTTCAATATATCCAGCAACGGGGTATGTTAAGCGATCAGGCGATGCTTAACCGTTACCGGCAGAAGCAAAACGAATTTGCAAAACATGCCGATATTTCTTTAATCGGCCATTCATTATTTGATATGTGGTCGGATTTACCCGGCTACCAACCCTTTCTGGCGGGCAAAAGCGTTGCCAATCTGGGCATTTCCGGTATCAGCGCCTATCAATATCTGAATTGCATTATTAAGCGCGATCTGATCGAACGACTGGGGCAAACCGTCTTTCTTTTTCTTGGGGTTAACGATATTCTGAAAGAAATGGATTACAGTCCGCAGCAGGTCAGCGACTGGATCAACGAGATTTTTACCCACCTTAGACACATTGCCCCGCACTCCGATTACTTTCTCTTGGAAGCCACGCCGGTGTTAAACCAAGCGACGATCCAAAACCATCAGGTTCGCGAGCTTAACGCCGCGCTGAAAGCCCATTGTCCGCCGGGCATCGGTTTTATTGAAACCTATCGGCCGTTCAGCGACCGCCAGCAGGATTTGCAGGCGGCGCTAACCACCGACGGCGTGCATTTTACCGCCGCCGGTTATGAGCTGCTGACGCAACTGCTCACGCCTTATGTCCGCTAGCCGCTTGATTCTGCCGCCGGCCGCCTGAAAATACCGTATTGTTAAAGTGCGGTATTTTTTCTTCTCATTTTTACCGGTTTCACGGTAAACTATGAACCTTAATTGATGGAATGATGAAATATAACTTTTAATATGCGTTTACTTATTTTTATTCTTGCGGCGTTTTTACTCCTGTTCCAGTATGATTTCTGGTTCGGAAAAAACGGCTATTTCGACTATCAGGATACGGCTAAAGAAATCGCGCTGCGCCAGCAGGAAAATGAAAAATTATCTCAACGCAATCAAATTATCGCCGCCGAAATCAAAGACCTGAAAGAAGGGGTCGACGCCATTGAAGAACGCGCCCGATTGCAGCACGAAATGGTTAAACCGAGCGAAACCTTCTACCGTATAGTAAAAGATCATAAATGATGAACACGCCATTACGCCAATTTATCGCCGTGGTACCCGCCGCTGGTGTCGGCAGCCGTATGCAGGCCGGCAAACCGAAACAATATCTTGAAATACAAGGCAAAACCGTACTGGAACACACGTTAAACGCACTGTTGGCACATCCTGCGGTCAGTAAAATCATTGTCGCGGTGGCACCGGACGACCCGTACCCCGCGCAGCTGGCCTTTTTGCGCCAGCCGAAAATTCAGCTCACCACCGGCGGCGACACGCGCGCGCAATCGGTCTTCAACGGATTATGTCAGATAGACAGTCCGCAAAATACTTGGGTTTTGGTACATGATGCCGCGCGGCCGTGTTTAAACCGGCAGGATCTGAACCGGCTGCTGGAAATCGACGATGAAAACGGCGCTATTTTAGCCGTGCCGGCAGTCGATACCGTAAAACGTGCGACCGAGCAGCAACAGATTCAGCGCACCGAAGATCGCAGCCGGCTCTGGCTGGCGCAAACACCGCAGCTTTTTCGCGCGGACTTATTAAAACACGCACTACAACAGGCTTTTGTTCAGGGCTTTTCCGTCACCGATGAGGCATCGGCGATGGAACTGATGGGATTTCGACCGCACTTGGTGGCGGGACGGGGCGATAATATTAAAATCACCCGCCCGGAAGATCTGGCATTAGCCGAATTTTATTTAAGCCGAACATTATAAACCGGGGGAACATTATGGCAGCAGAAGGTGCAAATCAACTTATCAATGTGGTGACATTACTTGCCGCCGCCGTCATTGCCGTGCCGTTATTCAAACGGCTGGGATTGGGTGCGGTGCTCGGCTATCTGGCGGCCGGTCTGGTGATCGGCCCTTTCGGTTTCGGATTATTTACCGATCCCGAAGGGATTATTCATATCGCCGAACTGGGCGTGGTCATGTTTTTATTTATTATCGGTCTGGAAATGAAACCGTCCCATATCTGGGGATTGCGTAATCACATTTTTTGTTTGGGCGCCTTTCAAATCACCGTCTGTACCGCCGCACTGACTGCCATTACCATCGCTTACGGTTTCGACTGGAAAGTCGCCTTCGTCAGCGCCGCAGGTTTCGTGTTAACCTCCACCGCCATTGTGATGCAGGAGCTTAGCGATCGCGGCGATATTGCCTCACCGCGCGGACAAAAAATCGTCTCGATTCTATTGTTTGAAGATCTGCTGATCGTGCCGTTACTGGCATTCGTCACCTTTCTGGCGCCCACCGACCCGGCAATGGTCAGCGATCAGCCTTTATGGCAGAAAATCGCTATCGCTGGCGTGTCGGTCGCCGTATTAGTGGCCGCCGGACTCTGGCTGCTCAATCCGCTGTTCAAAATGCTGGCGAAAACCAAAATCCGTGAGGTGATGACCGCCGCCGCATTGTTGGTCGTGCTGGGATCGGCCCTGTTAATGGAACAAGGCGGCTTATCCATGGCAATGGGCGCCTTTGTCGCCGGGGTGTTATTATCCGAATCCAGTTTCCGCCATCAGCTAGAAGCGGATATCGAACCGTTCCGCGGGCTGCTGCTCGGTCTGTTTTTCCTCGGCGTCGGCATGTCGCTCAATTTATCGGTGGTCGCCCAGAACTGGTTGTTGATCATTTCCGGCGTGCTGGCGTTTATGCTGGTCAAAGGCTTCTGTATTTATGTTATCGCGCTGCTCACCCGCAACAGTAATGCGAATGCCATCGACCGCACCGTTATTATGGCGCAGGGCGGTGAATTTGCCTTCGTGCTGTTTTCTGCCGCCGCCACACAGGGCGTAATCAGTGCGGAAGTACAGGCGAATATGACTGCCATCGTGGTGTTATCCATGGTGTTAACGCCGCTGTTTATCATTTTGCATAAAAAATACATTATCCCGCGTTTATCCAATAAACATGACCGACAGAGTGCGGATCATATTGAAGAACAGCATCCGATCATATTAATCGGTCTGGGGCGCGCGGGACAAATCATTAATCGCCTGCTGGTCATGACCGGGCATCATCCGACGATTATTGATAAAGATGCGGCATTAATTGCCGGCATGAAGAAAATGGGGACTAAAAGTTATTACGGCGATGCCACCAGACCGGAATTACTCCATGCCGCCGGTATTGAAAATGCGGAATTACTGATTGTCGCCATTGATGATAAAACGCAGGCCACGCATATCGTGGAGACTGCGCGCAAAATGAATCCGCAGCTTAAAATCATTGCGCGTGCCTACGACAGAATTCATGTTTATGAACTCTACCGCGCCGGCGCCGATCTACAGGTGCGTGAAACCTTCGACGCCTCGGTAAGAATGGCGAAAAAAGCGCTGCGCCTGTTGGGTATGGATGAAGAAATGGCGGAAGAAATCGCCAGAACCTATTTTTACAAAGATCGCCACAGCCTGAAGCGCACCGCCGAAGTGTATGATCCGCACATTGATCGCTTTGAAAATAAACAGCTTATTCAGGCCGCTTTAGAGGTCAATCAGGAAATCATGGCGGAAATCCAGCAGATTATGCACAAAGAGCGTTGAGAGCCTGTTCTCAACGCACAACGATTATTTGGTTAGCGCCCGGCTGACGCTGAACAATGCGATCAACGCCAAAACCGCCAATAAAATAAAGGCATTCTGACTGCCGTCAATGGTGGCTTGCGCAAGTTGTTCCTGCGGGGTGGCATTTTGTGCGCTCGCCACCAGCGTCGCCACAATCGCGGTACCGATTGCGCCGGCTAATTGCTGCAACGTATTCAACACCGCATTGCCGTCTGCCGACAATTCCTTCGGCAGTTTCGATAAGCCGTAAGTTACCGTATTGCCCACCGCCAGCCCTTGCCCGACGGCATAAAACGTATAAATCAGCATAAATAACGGTGTGGTCAGATGTTGCCCCAACAAGGCGAAAGCGATTAACGCCAGCAATAATATGACCGCACCGCACAAAATCGGTTTTCGTGCGCCGAAATGATCATAAGCCATGCCGCTGAACGGTGCCATCGCCGCCCCGGCCAGACAGCCCGGCAACAATAATAACCCGGCCACCGACGGGCTTTGATGAGTGCCCAGCTGAGAATAATTCGGAATAAGATAACCCAAGCCCAGCACACATAACTGAATCAGCAAAATAAACACCAGCGCATAACAAAAAGTGCGGTTATAAAATACCGATAAATTAATCAAAGGCGCGGCGGAACTCAAAGAACGCGCCACAAACAAGACCAGCGCAAGCAACGACAACGCAAACAGCCCGATCACAAAAGCCCCGCGCCAGCCGAATTCGGCGGCCTTTTCCATGGCAAAAATAAAGCAGGTAAAACTCAGCGCCAATAATAGGTAATCGCCCACATTGAGCCGAATAGGCTGCGGCTCGGCAAGCGGCTCGATGGTGGTGACGCCTAGCAGAAAAGAGAGTAACAATAATGGCAGCAAAATCAGAAAAATTTCCCGCCAGCCGTAGCTGTCCACCACAAAACCGCCGAGCACCGGCCCGATTGCCGGCGCCATCGACACAATTAATGAGGCGATCCCCATAATCAGACCGATGCGCGATTTCGGCGCCTGCGTAAGGATGATATTAAACATCAGCGGCAACGCCACGCCGGTGCCGATGCCCTGTAATAGCCGTCCGCCCAGCAAACAGGCGAAATCCGGCGAATAAGCGCATAACAATGTGCCGCCGATAAACAATACGCTGGCGCTGATAAACAAAGACTTGGTGGAAAAGCGTTTTCTCAGAAAGGTGGACAGTGGAATCGTCAACGCCAGCAGCAATAAATACCCGGTGGTAAGCCATTGTACGGTGGCGGTGCCGATCGAAAATTCCCGCATCAGGGTCGGAAAGGTCACATTCATCGCCGTTTCGCTTACCACGCCGGAGAAGGTCATTAATCCGGTTGCGATAATGGCGCATAATAATTTAGCCGAAATTTTTTCTCTCATATTTTCCTACTTATTAGTGATTAATGCCGATTACCGAACGGCGGTTTGGCAAACCAAACGATAACAAACAAGAGCATAAACAGTATGGCCGATAGCCAGAAAATCTCATTAGCGCCGATAATAAATCCTTGCGCGGTAATTTTCTGTGCCACGGCAACCGAGGTTTGCGCCTCGCTCAGCCCAAGTGCGGACATGCTGTCATAATAGGCCTGCGCATTGAAATTATACGGATTAATCACTTCGCTTAACTGGGTATGATGTACCGCTTCACGGTCATACCATAAAAAAGTGGTCAGTGAGGTACCCACCGATCCCGCCAGAGTTCGCAGAAAATTAAACAAACTGGAAGCGGAAGCCATTTTCTGCGCCGGCAGACCGGACAACGTAATCGTGGTCAGCGGCATAAAGAAACAGGCCACCGCCAGCCCCTGCACCAACTGCGGCAACGCCACGTCTTTAAATGCCATACCGGGTTCGAAGGTCACCGCGCGCCAGTAAAACGTCAGAGCGTAAACCATAAAACTGACCGTCACCAGAATCCGCATATCGATTTTATACCCGAACCGGCCGATAATCGGCGACAGCAGAATCGGAAACAGCCCCACCGGCGCGGCTGCAAGCCCGGCCCAAGTGGCCGTATAACTGTACACCTGCTGTAGCAACAGCGGAATCAGCACCACCGATCCCAGATAAATCAAAAACGCCAGACTGGTACACAAACAACCGACGCTGAAATTACGCGATTTAAACAGGGAAATATCCACCACCGGATTCTCATCGGTAAGCTCCCAGATAATTAACGCGCTCAGCGCAATGGCGGACACCACCGTCAGCACGACGATTTCGCCGGAATTAAACCAATCCTGCTCGCGCCCCTGATCCAGCATCAGCTGCAAACAGCCGACACCGACGACCAGCAACACTAAACCGACCATATCAATCGGTTGACTGCGGGTTTGGGTTTCCCGATTGCCGAGTACTTTCCAAGTCAGGAAAACCACCAGCAAACCGATCGGCACGTTAATAAAGAAAATCCAGCCCCAATGCAGATTATCGCTGATCCAGCCGCCCAGAATCGGGCCGAAAATCGGCGCAACCACCACGGTCATCGACCAGAACGCCAGCGCCATACTGCGTCGCTGCGGCGGATAATTATTCAGCAATAAACTTTGCGACAACGGAATCACCGGGCCGGCCGCCAGCCCCTGAAATACGCGGCAGACAATCAGCATTTCCAGACTGTGAGAAATGCCGCACAGCCAAGAGGCGAACACAAACAAGCCGGTTGCAATTAAAAACAACCGCACTTCACCGAAACGCTTGGCAAGCCAGCCAGTAATCGGAATAGAAACCGCATTCGCCACGCCGAACGAGGTGATCACCCAAGTACCCTGACTGGATGAAGCGCCCAAATCGCCGGCAATGGTCGGAATCGCCACATTCGCAATGGTCGAATCCAGCACTTGCATAAAGGTTGCCAGCGACAGCGCCAATGTCATCAGCACTAACGCCGCGCCCTGAACAGGTTTTTGCATCACTGTCCGGCCTTAATTGCGGTTCGCGCGAATAATATTTTCGATCAAATTTTCCACCGCACTTTGATCATATTGCAACACATCGGTGCGATAGCGAACGGTTTCATGCGGCTGTTGACGCAAGACCTCGCCGCGGGTATCGGCAATATTCACTTCCGCACTTGCCGACAAACCGATGCGCAGCGGATGCTCCGCCAGTTGTTCGGGATTCAGTTCGATCCGCACCGGTACACGCTGCACCACTTTGATCCAGTTACCGGTGGCGTTTTGCGCCGGCAACAAAGAAAAGGCGCTGCCGGTTCCCATTTCGATGCCGGCGACTTTACCGTCGAATTTCACCTTATCGCCATATAAATCAAAAACCAGCGTCACCGGCTGACCGATACGCATATTCCGCAGCTGGGTTTCCTTAAAATTGGCATCCACCCACATTTGCTGCGGAGAAACCACCGCCATCAATGCGCTGCCGACAGCCGCTTTCTGCCCCACCTGCGCGCTGCGGCGCGCCACATAACCGTCAATCGGGCTGACGATTTTAGTCCGTTGCAAATTCAGCCACGCCTGTTTTAATGCGCTCGCCGCTTTCTGTACTTCCGGCTGCTCGGTTAACGGCAGCGCTTTCAGCAATGCCCGGTTTGCCGCCAGCTGGTTTTGCGCCGCATCCAGCTCCGCCTGCGCACTCACCGCCGCATCTCTGGCATGCAGCAGGGTTTCTTTATCAATCGCACCGCTTTTATCCAGCTGTTCACGCCGGCGTAAATCGCCCTTGGCTTTGGCTAAGGCGACGGTTTTCGCCTGCACCGCGGATTCCAGCTGTTTTACGGTATAACCCAGCTGCTCGATTTGACGCACCGCACTGGCCAGATTGTTCTGCGCCTGCGCAAAGTTCAGCTTCGCATCTTCGTCATCCAGTTCCAGCAGCACATCGCCGGCGCGTACAAAATCCATATTATCCACATTGATCTGCGCGATATTGCCGCTCACCTGAGCGGAAATCATCACTTGATTGCCGCCCACATAAGCATCTTCGGTGTGTTCATAATCCTTTAGCAGGAAAAACCAATACAACCCGACGGCAAGCGCGATAAGCGCCAAAATAAGCACAAAATAGCCCAGCGCTTTTCGCCGTTTCAGCTTTTTAGACGCGGCAGTGTTGCTTGCGACGGCGGATGCACTGCCCGTCGCATTGACCGCAGCGGCCGCATCGGTCGTATTTTCTGATTGTTCGTTCATAATATTCCTTTATATTTATGCTTTTTGCAGATGTTCCAAGCGGGTGGACAGTTTTAATAGCAGATGGGTCAGTTCCACATGTTCTTCCGGTTTCAGCACGGAAAAAATCTGATCCAGACGGTGCCATTGATTCGGCAGCAGCTCTTGAAAAAAATGAATGCCCTGCGCGGTCAATCGCAGCAAAAATGCCCGTCTGTCGCCTTCCACCGCCACGCGCTCAACCCAACCGTTCGCCACCAGCACATCGGCAATGCGGGTAATATTGGTGCGCGACAGGCCCAGCATTTCGCTTAGCTGAGAAGGCTGTAATGCCCGTTCCGACTGGTAATACAGCACAATCAGCGCCATAAACAGGGTGTCGTTCAGCCCGTGTTGTTTCAATAGCCGGTTGCGGTGCTCCAGATACAGCCCGTTCACATGCAACAGCAGGCGCACCAGAATAATGTTATCCACCGGCATCGACGGATTATCCCGGCCGAAATCACGAATACACTGCTGCTGTTCAGAAAAAGAAATCGGCATAATATTCTCCTCCCCATCAAAAGTAAGACGCGTAATAGTAACGCCAGTGACTACTTAAGTCAAAAATAACGGGCGGATTTTTCGCTTTGGCGCACGGAGAATTTATTTTTCAGCAAAATCCCGATGAATGATATAATCGGCAGACTTTCAGCTGCAAACGGAAACACAATAATGCTAAGAATAGGTCACGGTTTTGATGTACATGCCTTCGGCGGCGAAGGCCCGATTATGATAGGCGGAGTCGCCGTTCCTTATGAACGGGGCCTGCTGGCGCACAGCGACGGCGATGTGGCGCTGCACGCGCTGACCGACGCGCTGTTAGGCGCGGCCGCGCTAGGCGATATCGGCAAACTGTTTCCGGATACGGATATGCGCTACAAAGGCGCCGACAGCCGCGACTTATTGCGCCAAGCCTACCGCCGGATTCGGGATGCAGGCTATCGTGTCGGTAATGTGGATGTCACCATTATTGCGCAGGCGCCGAAAATGCGTCCGCATATTGACGACATGCGGGCGGCGATTGCACAGGATTTGGCCTGCGATATCACCCAGGTGAATGTCAAAGCCACCACGACGGAAAAACTCGGTTTTACCGGCCGCGGCGAAGGGATTGCCTGTGAAGCGGTGGCGTTGTTAGAGCAATGCTGAGAAAGCCATGACAGAATTAGCTTACTTGCAAAAAACGGCGCCGAAACAGACCGCACTTTTAAAAGCCTGCCCCACGGATTTTATCGTACGGGAACAGCTCGGTTATGCGATGTCCGGCAGCGGCGAATTCGTGGCGCTGAAAATCCGCAAAACCGGCTGCAACACCCTGTTTGTGGGCGAAAAACTGGCGCAGTTTGCCGGTATCCCGGCGCGTCATATGAGTTACGCCGGTTTAAAGGATCGCAATGCCGTAACGGAACAATGGTTCTGCCTGCACATGCCGGGGCGGGAAACGCCGGATTTCAGCACCTTTCGGCTTACCGGCGTAGATATTCTGCATATCACCCGTCATCACCGCAAAATCCGCATCGGCAGTCTGGACGGTAATGCCTTTGAGATTATGCTGCGCCATGCGCCAAACACTGATGAATTGAACCAACGGTTAGAAAACGTACGGCAAAACGGCTTTCCCAATTATTTTACCGAACAGCGTTTCGGCCATGGCGGCGACAATCTGACACAAGCGCTGCGCTGGGCAAGGGGCGAAATCAAGGTAAATGATCGCAAAAAGCGCAGCTTTTATCTTTCCGCCGCCCGCAGCGAAGTGTTCAATCAGGTGGTCTCCGAACGCATCAGACAACATACCGCCGAACAGGTTTTACCCGGCGATATTGTGCAACTGGCCGGCTCGCACAGCCTGTTCACGGCAGATCAGAAAGAAGATTTGAACGCCTTACAAGTGCGGTTGAAAAAACGGGATATTTTACTGACCGCACCGCTAATCGGTGAGAGCGAGGTCTGTGCAACGGCGCTGGAAAATGATATTGTGCGGCAATATCAAGACATTGCCGCCCTGATGCGACAAGCGCGCCTCTCGCCTGCCCGCCGCCCGATGATCATGCAGGCGCGGGATTTCAGCTGGGAATTTACTTCGGCCGGGCTGAAATTGAATTTTTATCTGCCTGCGGGCAGTTACGCCACCGCATTAATCCGAGAACTGGTGCGGACCGACACGGCATAACGCGGCATACCCGCGCATCAATAACAACAAACAATAAGGATAAACACTCATGCACATACTGCTTTCCAATGATGACGGCATTCATGCCGACGGGATCAAAGCGCTGGCGTACGAACTGCGTAAAATTGCTCAGGTTACGGTGGTCGCGCCGGATCGCAACCGCAGTGCGGCCTCAAGCTCACTGACTTTAGTTGAACCGCTGCGCCCGTTAAAACTGGACAGCGGCGATTACTGTATTAACGGCACGCCGGCGGATTGTGTGCATCTGGCCTTAAACGGCTTTTTATCCGGCCGGGTCGATCTGGTTGTGTCCGGCATTAACGCCGGTGTCAATCTCGGTGACGATGTGATCTATTCCGGTACGGTGGCCGCCGCGCTGGAAGGACGTCATCTCGGTTTACCGGCCATCGCCGTGTCGCTGGACGGACGTCAGCATTATGAAAGTGCGGCTAAAATCGTCTGCGAATTAGTGCCTAAACTGCACAACCGGCTGCTGAAAAGCCGGGAAATTCTCAATATTAACGTACCGGATCTGCCCTATGCACAGTTGAAAGGCATTAAAGTCTGCCATTTGGGTCACCGGGCTGCGGCGGCGGAAGTGATCAAACAGCAAGATCCGCGCGGCGAGCATATTTACTGGATCGGGCCGTCCGGTCTGGCGGAAAATGAGCAGGAAGGCACGGATTTTCACGCGGTAAAAAACGGCTATGTGGCAATCACGCCGCTTCAGGCCGATATGACCGCCTATCACTCAATCGACGCTTTACAAGATTGGTTAAAAAGTGAATAATGTTCCGCTTTCGCGAATAACTTAAGGAGAAATCCATTGAACATTTTCGGCGCAATGTATGATAAAACCATGCAATGGTCAACCCATCGTTATGCAACCTTCTGGCTCAGTTTCGTCAGTTTTATCGAAGCGATATTTTTCCCGATTCCGCCGGATGTGATGTTAATTCCGATGTCCATGTCAAAACCGAAAAGCGCCGTCAGATTCGCCCTGTATACCGCCGTCGCTTCGGCCGTCGGCGGGATGCTCGGTTATGCGCTGGGCTATTATGCCTTTGATTTCGTTCAGCATTATATTCAGCAATGGGGCTATCAGGCACATTGGAATACGGCAATCTCATGGTTTAAGCAATGGGGCATTCTGGTGGTGTTTGTCGCCGGATTTTCGCCGATTCCCTATAAAGTGTTCACTATTTGCGCCGGGGTGATGCAAATGGCGTTTTTACCCTTTGTCATCACCGCATTCGTTTCGCGCGCCGCCAGATTCCTGATTGTGGCGAAACTGGCTGCCTGGGGCGGTGAGAAATTCGCAGCGAAATTACGCAAGTCCATTGAAATTATCGGTTGGTCGGTTGTTGCGCTGGCCGTCATCGCTTATTTAATTTTACGATAATCAAGGTGTGAAAATGAATAAATTGTGTTTATTGTTGTCTATACTCTTAATGCTTACCGCCTGCTCATCTGCCGAGGCGCCGCCCGATGAAAACAGCTTAGCGCCGGGAATTATGGAGCCGGTGCCTGAAACGGGTGCAGTTGCAGGCGCCGACTGGTCGCCGAACATTGAGAAACAACAAATGCCTGAAACGATGAATTAATAGAAGGAAGACAAAAGAAATGAACAAATCCTTTTTACTTTTACCTGTCAGCCTGGCTGTACTGGCGGCCTGTAGTTCCAATACGCCCGCGCCGGTTGAAAATGCAGATAATGCGCTTACCCCCGGCATTATGCAGCCGGTCGATAGCAACGGCGGCAATAATACTTGGAATCCGCAGATTCAGCAGCAAAGCATGCCGGAAAGTATGACCGTTCAGCCTGCCGCATCAAACAGCTTACCTGCCGCACAGACCCAACCGGTTTCGCAGCCGCAGATTCAACAACCGGCAATGCAGACAGCGGCACAAACGCCGGTGCAACAACCGGCGGCACAACCCGTTGCCAATCAACAAAGCGCGCCTGCCAGCGCAGCGGCAACAAAACCGGTCAGCCAGAATTTTGAAATTCCGCGCAATCCGCAAACCAACGCGCCGGATTACAGCAAAATCGACAAGGGTTTTTACAAAGGTGAAACCTATACCGTCAGAAAAGGCGACACCATGTTCCTGATCGCCTATATTTCCGGCATGGATGTCAAAGAGCTTGCCGCCTTAAATAATATGGCCGAACCTTATCATCTCAGCGTCGGACAAACCTTAAAGATTACCAATCACACTAACACGGCGGCAGTGGCGGCACCTGCGGTTACCACAACGGCAACCGCGCAGACCGCCGTTAAACCGGTCGAACCGGCGGTTACTTACACACCGGGGCCGAACGGCACTCAATACGGTTCAGACGGCTCAATTATCGGGCCGATTAAATCGGGAGTCGGCACCAATCCGCCGCTGACTCAAACCGCTTCGGTACCGGCAGGCAACACCGCGCCGGCACAACCGACCGCACAGGCCGTTCCGGTACAAAGTACCGTGGTCGCGCCTGCCGTATCCAATGTCGTCTGGCGCTGGCCGACCAATGGCAGCATCGTACAAGGCTTCTCCAGCTCCGACGGCGGCAATAAAGGGATTGACATCAGCGGTTCGCGCGGACAGGCAGTCAATGCGGCGGCGGCCGGTCGCGTGGTTTATGCGGGCAACGCATTACGCGGTTACGGCAACCTGATTATCATTAAACATAACGACGATTATCTGAGCGCCTACGCACATAACGAGAGCATTCTGGTGAAAGATCAGCAGGAAGTGAAAGCCGGTCAGCAAATTGCTAAAATGGGCAGCTCCGGTACCAATAGCGTAAAACTGCATTTTGAAATCCGCTATAAAGGTAAATCCGTTGATCCGGTACGTTATTTACCGCGGCGTTAATGCAGATGAATATGCGAGCCTTGCCACTGTTAGGCGGTATTCTGCTGACGGCCGCCTGTACGGCGCAATCGGCCGATATGCCCTTAGTGGGCGCCGATAAAGACGCGCACGGTTGTATCGGCTCCGCCGGTTACAGTTGGTCGGTACTGAAACAGGAATGCGTACAGCCGTTTTCCGTGGCGGATATTCGCCTGACCGATCCGGATAATGCCACGCTGGCGGTGTATGTGATCTTATCGGCGGACAAATCTCAGGCGGAACTGTTCGCCGCCGATCTGCCGCCGGGCACGTGGCTTCAGGCGGTGAAAGGCGGTTATCTGTCCGATGACGGCAACATACGTCTGCTAAAAACCCGGCAGGGCTGGACGCTGAAAAAATAATTTAGTGCGGTCAAAAAATAACGCATTTTTGACCGCACTTTTAATGACGGAGGGCGCAACGGCTATTGCAGTGCTTTTAACGTCTTGTGATATTCGCCGGAGTTTTGCAGCAGTATTCTGGCCGCCTGTTTCAATTTATTCACATCCGAGCGGGGCAGATAAAAGGAAGTGCTGATATTCAGCACCTCTTTTTTCAGTGGCGATTCGGGCAAATCTTTCAACCCCAGACTGACGAAATACATCTCAACCCGTTTTTGCGCCGGCATCTTCCGCATAAACTGATTCCATCCGTCGGTAAACTCTCGGAAACGGCGCAGCGTGGTTTGCGTATTGCGATCGATCGGCACGTTAATCACCGTATTAATCACATAGGCGGCCGTCGGCACATCGGCGGATTTATCAATTTCGTTGGACACCTCGTTCTGCGCATTCACATTAATCACCACAATACGTTTTACACCGGCCTCCATCGCCTTGTGATACAGCAACTCCTGCCCCGCCACATCGTAAATATCAACCAGCCCCGCCAGCCCCAAATTATCAGTCAAACCGCCGTCCACCAAATGAATATAAGGCCGCTCCCGGCTGTTACTGTACAGCGACAAGGTGTTTTCCAGCTCATCGATATTTTTAGCGCGCAACATGTCACTTTTATTGGTCACGATATATTCCAGCGCTTGCGAAGAAAAATGACAATTTCCCGCATTATTGTTCAGCGTCAGCGGACTGAATACCAACGGTACCGCGCTGGATGCCGCCACCGCCCGAGCGATTTCCATATCGCTTAAATTCAGGCACAGACCGTCAAAAAATTCCTGCGTAAAGGTGACTTTCTGCCCCACATTCATATCCGTCGCACTGATAATCGCAAAGGGGCCTTTACGCTGTGTTGCCAAATCGCCGAAAGTTTTCTTTTTGTACAGCGCGAGATTAAACTGTTCCTGCAGCAAATCACTGCGTCCAAACTGCGGCGATGTCAGACGCGGCAAATTAGACAGGGAAAATACTTGGCTGATGATTTCGCGCTGGAAATCTTTTTTCAGAAAATTCTCTTCAAATTTCGGCACCACATCGCGCCCTTCCAAAGAAAAATACGCGGCCAGAACGGAACCGCCGGAAACGCCGTACACCAGATCAATATTGTCCAACAGCGTATCCCCTTTCTTGCTGCGGCGCACCGGCGTGCGTTTAAACTCTTCCAATATACCGTACCCCAGCGCGGCGGCACGGCTTCCCCCGCCGGAAAATACCAGCACGATCAGATTGCCATCACTGGTCTGCACCGCCGTTTTGGTACGATAACCTTCCTGCGGATTAACCCGGCTGATGGTTTCCACCGGCTGATAAGCCACCAGACTACAGGCGGATAACAAAAGCGTACACGATAAAATTAAAATGTTTTTCATATTATTCCGATATTATGACGCGCTCTCATAAAGATTTTACCGATTAAAAATCATAAAATCTCTATTAAAACTTTAACTCAATGGAGGGTTATTATGGCAGAAAGCCACTTGATTTCGCAACTTTAAGCCGTGATAGAAAGGCATTGCAAAGCAAAAGCGATAGCACTCAAAATAAATGAAATGAATTAAGCGACGCGGTGTGACGGCATCGCTATATGATTGCCGCGGGCTGGCAATCATTAACGGCATGGTTTGTTTGCGAAGTGCTAAACGCCTGAGCGGACATTTTTATGCCATTAGCGAAACGGTGGAGATAGCATAATTTGCAAATTCCTATCAAAATCTGATCGCTTGTTTCATTTCATCAAAATTTTCATCCGCACTTTTTCTTTTGAAACAAAAGTGCGGTTGTTTTTTGTGCCGTTTTGAAAAGACAAGCAGTCAAATTTTTCTAATTTTATCCGCTTAATTCGCCATCAGTTGATCCAGAAATTGAGACAATTTTTCGTTCATTTCTTGATAATCGTGACGGGCAATTTCGTCGACGGAATAAATGTGCATTTTATTTTACTTTCCTGTGTTTATGAAAGGGAGAAAGTGTAATGAAATGCGAACGGTTTGTCGCTGAATGTCAACATAAATTCACCATTTCACGACACATCGGCAATGTGTTTAACAAAGGTGAGCTTGAACCACATTCGGTTGTTGCAAAATGTGCAACTGCCAGCAATAACAGAATATTCGTAGAAACAGCTTCCCCATCATTGCATATTTTCGGCCAGTTTTTGATGGGCTAAAGCCCCCTATAATTTACACATTGTTAGCCAAATTAGACCGTTTAGCCCTCCACCAGCTCATCGGCAATTTTTTCCGCTTGCGTCAGTACAAACTCAATGGCTTCTTCTTGTTTATCAGGCGGATATTTGAACAAACGTAGCACACGGCGGACTTCGAGGCGCATTCTGGAACGCACGCTTTCTTTGCGTTGCCAGTCGATGGTTGCCGATTTGCGCAGTTTGTCGGTGATCGTTTGCGCGATCTGTTTAAGAACTTCATCGCCCATTTCGCGCAGCGCACTTTCGTTTTTGGCGAGCGCGTCATAAAAAGCGATTTCGGCGGCGGTCAGCCCTAATTTTTCGCCTCGCGCACGGCGGGCTTCAAATTCTTTGGCGAGCTTAATCAACTCGTCCAACACTTGCACCGTGCTTAAACTTTGGTTGTGATATTTGTTGATGGCATCTTTCAGGCGTTGCTCAAAATCCTTTTGCAGCGCGATATTGTTGTTGGATTTGTCACGAATTTCCTTGGCGAGATAACGTTCAATCGCCGACACCCAAAGCGATTGCTGCCGGCTGTTTTTGACTTTGTTGAGAAATTCATCGGACAAAATGCTGATATTCGGCTGCTCTAAATTGAGTAATTCAAACAAATTGACCGCGCCGTCGGCGTGCACCGCTTGGTTGAGCAGGGCAACGAGCTGCAATAATTTATCGCCGTTTTGCTTGCCCGATTTCGGTTCAGGCTTGGCAATCACCGCTCGCACCGCATCCAAAAACGCCAGTTCGCGATGATAGGCTTTCATTTCAGGGCTATAACCGCAGAGCGAATAGCCTTTTTTCGCCAAACGGACGGCTTTCAGAAAAGCGTTTTTGCGTGGCGTTGGATCTTTTTCATCGTGCTGTTCATTTAGGCTATCCAATGACAAAATATGGTTCGCTGCCGCTAAAATCGCACGGAACAGAGCTTGCTCATCGGTTAGGGCTAATTTGTCAAAAAGTGGGAAAATCTGACCGTTTACAGGTGTCGCAAACTGCCCACGCACGATGTCCAAACATTCCAACACTTTATTTTTAATTTCGCCAATATCAGTGGTCATCTCACCCTTGCCGTTGGCGTTAGTATATTCGCACGCAGCGGCTTTAAGTTCTTCGGCAATACCGACATAATCGACGATAAGCCCGCCATTTTCACGGCTTTTGTTGCGAAAAACACGGTTTACGCGCGCAATCGCCTGCATTAAATTATGCCCTTTCATCGGCTTGTCGATATACATTGTGTTACAGCATGGCGCGTCAAAGCCCGTCAGCCACATATCCCGCACAATCACGACTTTGAGCGGATCGGACGGATTTTTAAAGCGCGTTTCCAGCGTTTTTTTATCCATCGCGCCATGAATATGCGGCTGGAAATGGGCGGGATCGGTCGCCGATCCTGTCATTACAATCTTAATTTCGCCATCGTTAATCTCGTCGCTGTGCCAACTTGGGCGAAGTGCGGTGATTTTTTCGTACAATTTTACGCAAATCTCGCGGCTCATCGCGACAATCATCGCCTTGCCGTCTTGCAGTTCGTTGCGCTTTTCAAAATGCTGAACAAAATCTTCCGCCAATTTTGACAGCCGCTCGTCTGTGCCCATCAACTGCTCGCGCAGGCGGAACATCACATTTTCATCATCGCCGTACACCGCATCCATTTCTCGCACTTTGTCGGCAAAATCCAACCCTTCTTCAATCGGAATTTGGCGAGCTTCATAAACAATCGGCACGGTCGCCCCGTCTTCGACAGCGTCGTGAATATCATAAATCGACACATATTTGCCGAACACTTCTTGGGTGTCGCGATCCTCTAAACTAATCGGCGTGCCTGTAAAACCAATAAAAGCGGCGTTCGGTAACGCATCGCGCAAATGTTTGGCGTAACCGAAACGGTAGCCCTGTGCGCCTTGATATTCGCCGTTTTGCTTGTTCAAACTCAACTTTTCCGTAAAGCCATATTGCGAACGGTGCGCCTCGTCGCTAATCACAATAATATTGCAGCGATCATTGAGCATTGGGTGTTTTCGCTCATCGTCGAGCAGGGCGAATTTTTGAATGGTAGTAAAAATAATGCCTCCGGCCTCACGTTTGGCAAGCTCGGCACGTAGTTCATCGCGGCTGTGCGCTTGCATAGGCTGCTGGCGAATCAGCTCGCTGCCTGCGGAAAATGTGGCGAAAAGCTGCCCGTCTAAATCGTTGCGATCGGTGACTACCACAATCGTCGGGTTTTGCAACGTCGGTTCTGCTAACACTTTCGCCGCATAAAACAGCATCGAAATCGACTTACCCGAACCTTGCGTATGCCACATCACGCCGATTTTGCCGTTGCCGCACTCGCCACTTGCAAGTAACGTACATTCAACCGCTTCATTCACGCCGTAGAATTGATGATACGCCGCGATTTTTTTGATTAAATCGCCGCTTTCCGTGCGTTCAAACAAGATGAAATTTTGGATATAGTTGAGCAGATTTTTTGGCGACATTAAACCGTTAACCAGCCCCGACAGTTCATTTTCAAAGGGAATACGCGTTTTTTGCTTCTCGTCCACCACACGCCACGGCGTAAAGCGGTCAAAATTCGCCGTTAAAGAACCAAGGCGAGCCGCCGTGCCATCGCTAATCACTAACGCTTGATTGTAGGCAAACAGATCAGCGATTTCATCTTTGTAGGTTTGCAATTGTTGATATGCGTCGGTCAGCGTTGCATTTTCGGTCAGCGGATTTTTCAGTTCAAACAGCACCATCGGCAAGCCGTTGATAAAGCCAATCACATCAGGGCGGCGGTTGCCTTTTTTGCCCTTAATCGTCAGCTGATTAACCACGCAAAAATGGTTATTTTCCACATTCTGAAAATCCACAATACGTGCCGGCTCCACTTTTTGCTCGCCAGCTGCATTGCGATAAACCACACGCACACCAAAGCGTAAAAAATGATAAAATTGCTGATTACGTGCAACCAAATCCACCAAATCCGCACGCAATACTGTTGAAACCGCCTCATCTACCGCAGTCGGCGGCAAATTAGGATTTAAGCGCACCACCGCCGCACGCAACTCATCACGAAACACCACATCGGTCGCTTTCGCACGCAACGGCAAACTACCCGAAGGGGTAATATCATAGCCATAAACAGACTCCCATCCTAACCGCTGCATTTCTTCCAACGCAATTTGCTCGATAGTGTTTTCATTGATGAGGCGCATTTTGTTCTCCCGTGTTTATATTTGTATATTTGATATTTTGCGGAAATTTGACCATTTACATTTTAATTCGGCATTTCGTGCATATTCGATATTTTTCGGACGCACGCAGTGCGTCCCTACATTAGATCGAGCATTTAATACGATTTACTAAAAATCACCAATATTGTGTAGGGACGCACTGCGTGCGTCCGCAGCGATTCTAATGTTCCAAATATTATCAATTTGATGCTCAAAGTATAATTTTTGCGATCATGATCGAAAATTGCCACATTCCCATTTTACATTTCCAATAACTCATTTCATATTTTCCCAAAAATTCGGAGGATTCATGTTACCAAATCGAAAACTAATTCGTGTGAAATGGGATAATTATCAAAACGGAGCATATTTCATTACCATTTGTACCAAAAACAAACAACATTATTTCGGTAAAATTTATAATCAAAAAATGTATTTATCCGTTTTGGGCGAAAAATTGCACTCAATTATTCTGGATACAATAGAAATTCGTCAAAGCCAATATATAAATCTTCCCATTTTTACCATAATGCCCAATCACTTACATTTTATTATGGTATTAAATACATCCAAAGATATTTCACAACATTCATTTCAACCACAACGAGAAAACTTAGCATCAATAATTCGCGGTATTAAATGCCAATTAACTAGTTTTGCCAAACAAAATAATATTCCATTTGAATGGCAATCACGATATTACGATCGCATTATTCGTAATGATCGTGAATTTGGTTTTATTTATGATTATATTGATCATAACGTAATAAATTGGGAGCAGGATAAATTGTATTCATAACATAACATTTGCATAAATTTTTTTACGGACGCATTCAATGCGTCCCTACATTTGATCTCAATAAATTCGAAATTTCGTAAAAACCACAGAACCCTTGTAGGGACGCACTGCGTGCGTCCGCCATCACACCACAGAAATTTGTCAATAAATCAAGTATTTAAATTTCCATTCACAAGCAGTAATATTTTCGAATATATTTGAAAATAAGCTCATCGGTAAAATAAATATTGGCATAAATTCCCATTTGCGGACGCATTCGATGCGTCCCTACATTTGATCGAGCATATACGTAAGATCTCGTAAAAATCACAGAACTATTGTAGGGACGCACTGCGTGCGTCCGCAATCGCAACCCGAAATTTGTCGATTTTTCTGAAAAAAATGACCGTTTAGGCTCCTTATTTCCATTTATCTAAACACCACACGTTTCTAAATAATAAAAATCCATCTAGCATAGAACTATATTTTTCCCCATTAACAATAATTGTATTGGCAATTTTATTATGCTCAAAAATGTTTGGGTTTATTGGTCTTTTAGCAAAGGGGTTATAGTATATATACATTCCATCGAATAGATGTTCAGTATATTCATTTCTTTTTCTTTTGAATTTTGTAGGTGTTATACCTGAACTATTAAAGTGTAATGATGTGAAAACACAATCATTTTTAGGGTTTGAAGATAATGCATTGACTTTTCCCATTGTTGCTAGTGGATTGAAAATAATCGCACTTATATCAGAGTATTTATCAGTATTGAATAATCCTAATGGTACTTCTGATAAGTTATTTTTAACAACTTTTCCTAATTGTTCCCCGTGTAACATAGAGTTTGGGTCAAGAGTAATCTCCTGTTCATCTACATAATAATCATATAAAACGGCTTCAATAGAACGATTCGCACCAGTATGACTTAAAGGCTGAGAAAAGTCTTGAAGAGCAATAACGTATGCAGCATCTTTCATATGTGATAAATGTTTATACCTTTCTTGGTATTTATTGAATTTAGCTGTGATAGCATTTGCTAATCGTATGATAGATCTTCGATTAAACTCAGGTATTTCAGGAAGATCTTTTAATATGTCAATTTGGGTATCTTCGCTAGGCTCATCACTCGCATTTAATGCGACAGTCGCTTCAATGCCAATATTTAAATTTGGCAAATAGAAATCAGGAGCATCATATGTTAAATTTATTTCAAATTGCTCCCCTTTAAGTTCTCTAAATTTTTTAAGAACAGCAAATAAATAAATCTCCCAAAAGCTAGAATTAAACGTAGATTGAAATTCTGTGATGAATTTATTTCCGCCATCTCTTGTTTCTATTCCATTTGCCCATTCTTGGAGTAAGTCCATCTTGTATATTTCTTGTCTAGAAATAATCTGCTTAAAATGTTTATGTTGTCTTTCGGTAGGGATAATAGAGTTAAATAAGTTCATTATTTTCTCCATTCAGTAGTTTTGGCAATAACTCATCTCTAACCTTAGATAAAGTATTAGACTGTTGATTGTTTTCATAAATTTTATCGTAAATTGGTTTAACCATATCAGAGTAAAATTTATGAACTTTATCTGTTGGTGTTAAGATTTGTAGTGTATTCATACTTTGTATAGTAATTTGTGGTTGAACAGAACCTGATGAAAGCTCTCTCAAATCTGTATTCTTCAAACTGATCTCTAAGAAATATATACTAAAATCGCTTTTTTCATATTCAATAACCAGTGAATTACTTGTTATGTAAGAATACGGTAAACTTAATGAAACTTGTCCAACTGTTCCTCGACAGCCAACAAGAATTTGGGGTTTCTCATACAGATATTTTTCATAAAAACCAATAATTCCATTTGCTCCAAATACAGGGTAGCCTGAATCTGATAATTGATTTTTAGGTAGTCCTTTACCATAAACAATTTTTGAAACATCTTTAAGATATTGATACTCCCACCCCCACGGCAAACCACTCTCATCAACCCCACTCGGAAACGCTTCCGCAACCTTATACAACATCTCAAACCGCTCTGGTTCTTCGGTTTGCAAGCGGTCTAATTCTGCCGTTGATTTACCACTTATCACCGCCATTACTGCAAGGTTGGCTTGGTGTTCGGTTTCCCCACGGGCAAGGCTTGCAGCTTTGGTATGCACGGGGTCGAAGTCAATAAACCAGCTTTTGAAGATCGCTTGGGCGATTTGTTCTAGGGTTTGGTTGATTTGGGTGTTGAGTTCGATTTTACTACTTAAAAGATTTAATTTATTTACAATTTCTTTTTGTGTTACTACATCTGGTAGAGTAATGTATAAATTATTGAAATCACTAAATCTAATTGCAGGCATTGTCGTAGATGATTGAACGCCTTTAAAATAATTATATATTTTTTCTTGGAGTAAGAAATAATATAAAAATTCTTTATTTAAAATTTCTTCATTAGAAACATTTATCTTAAACATATTGTTTGCGATAAATCCACTAATACCACGAACAACTTTTCCTGCCCACCCATACCTGATCATTACGACATCTTTTTTAGAAACCTTGTATTTATCCGAGACATTGCGGATAAATCTTGGTTTTTCATTAGGATTTGTATGATCTACTATTCTGATAAATCTATCCATATCATTAGATTTCTCTAAAAATTGCTCTTCAACTGGAACTTGAATGCCTTGTGAAAAAGTTACCAAATCTACTAACTTATAAGTTTCCCACTTACTCATACCCCAATTCCCCCAAATTCATTTTAATTTTCGCTTCCAGTTCCGCACTTTGTTTAAATTGTTCCTTTAAAAGTGCGGTCAGATTTTGCATTTTTTCTGCAAAAGGTATGCCGTCGTCTTCTTGTTCAGGCGTGCCGACGTATCGTCCTGGGGTGAGTACGAACTCGTTTTGGGCGATTTCATCGAGCGTGGCGGCGTAGCAGAACGCTGGTTGGTTTTGGTAATCGCTGCCTTGTTGCCAAGCGTGGTAGGTGCTGGCGATGTGAGCGATGTCGGCTTGCGTGAAGTCTCGCAAAGTGCGGTCTTTCATATAGCCAATTTGGCGTGCGTCGATAAACAACACTTCGTTTTTGCGTGCTTTGGCTTTGTTGAGCAGCCAAATGCAGGCGGGGATTTGGGTGTTGGTAAAGAGCTGGCTTGGCAGTGCGATCATCGCTTCCACAAGGTCTGCGTTGATGATGTTTTTGCGGATTTCGCCTTCGTTGTTGGTCTGTGAAGACATTGAGCCGTTGGCGAGCAGCAACGCCATTTTGCCTTTCGGGGAAAGGTGGTAAATCATATGTTGCAGCCACGCAAAGTTGGCGTTGCCCGCAGGCGGTGTGCCGTATTGCCAGCGTGGGTCGGCGGCGAGCTTTTCGCTCCACCATTCTTTCATATTGAACGGCGGATTTGCCATTATGAAGTCCATTTTTTTGTCGATATGCTTCGGTTGGTTGAAGGTGTCGGCGTTTGCGCCGCCGAAGTCGCAATCTAGCCCACGGATCGCCATATTCATTGACGCAAGTTTCCACGTCGTTAAATTGGATTCCTGCCCGAAAATGGAGATTTGGTTGCGGTTGCCTGCGTGTTCGGCAATAAAGCGTTCGGTTTGCACAAAAAAGCCGCCTGAACCCATTGCAGGGTCGTACACTCGCCCTGCGTAAGGCTCTAACATTTCGACAATCAGCGTTACGATGGATTTTGGCGTGAAGTATTGCCCGCCTTTTTTGCCTTCGGCAAGGGCGAATTGCCCGAGAAAATACTCGTAAACGTGTCCGAGAATGTCTTTGGCGGCAAGCGAAATCGGCTTGCCGTCGAGCGTTGGGCGTGTGAAATCGGTGTCGGAGAAGATTTCGATTAAGCCGATGACGGTTTCTTCTTTCACTTCATATTTGGCAAGGCGTTCTAGCACGCCTTTGAGTTTCGGGTTCTCTTTTTCGAGCAGGTCGAAAGCGTCGTCAATTAGGCTGACTACGCCGTTGAATTTTTTGCCGTCCCAAATGGTTGAGCCGATTGGCACACGGGCGACGGCTTTGATGTCGTCCCAGCGGGCTTGTTTTGGCACATAGAAGATGTTGTCTTGTTGGTAGTATTCCCGAATTTCCAGCTCGGCTTGGATTTCGTCTTCGGATAAATCAGGCAGATAGAAGTCGGATTGCGGGTCGTTTAAGGCGGCAAGAATTTGGGCTTGCTGGGCGGCGAAGCTGTCGGAGACGTATTTTAAGAAGATTAAACCGAGAACGATATGTTTGTAGTTGGCAGCGTCCAGTTCCTTGCGGAGTTGGTCGGCAGATTTCCAGAGTTTGGCATCAAGTTGATTTAAAAACGCTTGTTGTTCGGCAAGAACAACGGCATCATTTTGCTGTGCTGTGCTGTGCTGTGCTGTGCTGTGCTGTGCTGTGCTGTGCTGTGCTGTGCTGTGCTGTGCTGTGCTGTGCTGTGCTGTGCTGTGCTGTGCTGTGCTG
>Ga0129306_1000083_pt1 | contig 155564 bp, 119 predicted proteins | sample P827metagenome_FD_94438 | JGI IMG/M metagenome (GOLD analysis project Ga0129306, IMG submission 94438) | Capybara group fecal microbial communities from Wisconsin, USA - P827 metagenome | ecosystem: Host-associated > Mammals > Digestive system > Large intestine > Fecal | place: USA: Wisconsin...
CCAACACTGGTCGTTGTACAATATATGTACAATAGTTGTACAATACTTGTACAATTGGTAAACGTACAAATATTGTACAAGTATTGTACATATATTGTACAACGACCGGAGTTGGTACCTTAATGGCCTGGAAATGAGGCGGATGAAAAACAGTGTTAAAATCGGGATGTTTTGTTGATAAACCTTTGACAATGTGAAATATAAATTGAAAATGATGTTTTCTGGTCTGTTGACGTGGGGAATATGTAATACGACACAACAGGGATTTAGGATTGGGACAATTAGGGTATGACAGTTCGACACACCTTTTGTTTACCGCTTCGCTAGAGGAACGGCTAGTGCGACACACCCCGGCCTTCGGCCACCCCTCTCCAAGAGGGGATGGCGCGGCAGCGCTTTTTTGACGATCAAAACGACGCGGTAGCCCATCCCCTCTCGGAGAGGGGTGGCCGAAGGCCGGGGTGTGTCGCACCATCCGTTCCGATAGCAAAGCGGTGAACAAAAACTAAGGTCGGGGTGTGTCGCACCAGCCGTTCCGATAGCAAAGCGGAGAACAAAAACTAAAGCCGGGACGTGTTGTATCGTCAAATACTTTGTGATTTAAATAGTTCATTCTTATCAGTGGAAGATGAGTGGGAAATAATTTTCGGTCATAGCCCCTTCGGTTAAAAAAAAATGTGTAAGTTTGTAAATTGTAATCATTTGACATTATTAATACAATTAACTGAATTTTAATATCATACCTATGAAACAGCTTATTGAATGCGTGCCGAATATCAGCGAGGGACGCGATATGAATATCATAAACCAGGTTACGGCCGAGATTGAAAAAGTGGAAGGCGTGAAACTGCTCGACGTGGATCCGGGCCAGACGACCAACCGCACGGTTATCACGTTTGTGGGCGAGCCAAAGCAGGCTTGCGAGGCTGCTTTCCGCGTGGTGAAGAAGGCTGCCGAGCTGATTGATATGCGTCAGCACCACGGCGCCCACCCGCGCCAGGGCGCTACGGATGTGTGCCCGCTGATTCCGGTGAGCAACATCACGATGGAAGAGACTGTGGAGTATGCCCACAAGCTGGCTGAACGCATCGGAAACGAGCTGCAGATTCCTATCTATTGCTACGAAAACGCCGCCAAACTGCCCGAGCGTCGCAACCTTGCCTACTGCCGTACGGGTGAGTATGAGAGCCTTTCGACTCGCCTTGGCACCGACCAGTGGAAGCCTGACTACGGCCCCAACGCCTGGAACGACCACACGGCCCAGACCGGTGCTACGCAGGTGGGCGCTCGCGATTTCCTGGTGGCTATCAACTATAACTTGAACACCACGTCGACTCGCCGTGCCAACGCCATCGCTTTCGATGTGCGCGAGAAGGGTCGTCCGATGCGCGAGGGTGGCAAACCCAGCGGCAAACCGATGAAGGACGAGAACGGCAAGACGATTATGATTCCCGGTACGCTGAAGGGAACCAAGGCTATCGGCTGGTATATAGAGGATTACGGCATCGCCCAGGTGAGTATGAACATTACCTCTATCAAGGTGGCTCCGGTGCATATGTGCTTTGACGAGGTGTGCCGTTGCGCCCAGAACCGTGGCCTGCGCGTCACTGGATGCGAGATTGTGGGTCTGATTCCGAAGAGCGTCCTTATCGATGCCGGCAAATATTATCTGGCCAAACAGAAGCGTTCGCTTGGCGTGAGCGAAGACGAGATTATGAAGGTGGCTGTCAAGTCGATGGGCCTCGACGACCTTAAGCCTTTCAACCCGAAAGAGAAGGTTATCGAGTTCCTGATTGAGGACAACAGCCGTAAGAAACTGGTGGACCTGACCTGTACCGGCTTCTGCGAGGAGACGGCCAGCGAGAGCCCTGCACCTGGCGGCGGCTCTGTAAGCGCTTATATGGGCGCACTGGCAGCATCGCTGGGTACGATGGTGGCCAACCTGACCGGCGGCAAGGCCGCTTACGACGACGAATGGGAGAAATTCAGCGATGTGGCCGTACACGGCCAGCGCCTGAAAGACGACCTGCTGCACCTTGTGGATGAGGACACCAATGCCTTCAACAAGATTATGGATGCCTTCGGTATGCCCAAGAAGAGCGACGAGGAAAAGGCTGCCCGCAGCGCCGCCATACAGGAGGCCACGAAGTTTGCAACGGAGGTGCCGCTGCAGACGATGCAGAAGTCGATGGAGGCTTTCGAGGTGTGCCGCGCTATGGTGGAGTGGGGCAACCCCGCCAGCGTGACCGACGGTGGCGTGGGCGCTCTTGCTGCCCGCAGCGCCGTGATGGGTGCACACCTGAATGTGAAGATCAATGCAAGCAGCTTGAAGGACGAGGCTTTCAAGAACGAGATTCTTGCCAAAGCCGCTGCTATCGAGGCAGCAGCCATCAAGGAGGAAGCAGAGATTCTGGCAATTGTAAATCAGAAGATTGGCCTTTAATAAGGGCTGACATAAGGGGTGTCTTTCCCCCACGAGAATCGGTTTTTTGACGGCTGCCTGTGCAGCGGGTCGGGAAATTGAAATCTCGTGACGACAAGAGAAAGGACTGGCTTTTTTATGGCTGGTCCTTTTTATTATGACCGTTTTTTGTTGTCTGGAAAACCCTGAAAGGGTTTGCTCTCAATAACCGTGGGTGCGGAGTACCCGCGGGGCACGGCATAGGAATGGGCGAGACGACCCTGAAGGGGGCGCCAAACAGGGGCCTGACAAAAATGCAAGGGGCACTCATTCAGAGTGCCATTGCCGACGCATAGTCGCCACAGGTCGTTATCGACCTGTGGTTATTGAGCGGTGATGCTTTCAGCGTCGAGAGTGCGGATGCCACAATGCAATTGTGGATAATCATCTATTTTTAATGAAGGCATAAAAAAAGAGGACCGGCATTTGGGGCTGGTCCTTTTTGTTGTGTCGGCACCACAGAGGGTTGCAACGCCGTGGAGTGGGGGAGATGGCGTCTTCTACGTGTGGCGTTATTCGGCGATAACGTTTTCTGCTACCGAGCCACGATAGGCGGGGCAGGTCTTGTGTGAGCAGGATGCGGCGACAATGGCAAACAGCATTACTGCGGAAATGATAAGTATGCGTTTTTTCATTATTGTGGGTTTTTATTGTTTTTGTTTTGCATAACGCAAAAAAGTTGGTTAGCGTATGCGACAGTGAAAAAAAATCTTCATTGCAGAATTTGGCTTCTAATGGACGATTGTACGCCAAGATGTGTGTTTATATGGTAGGAGAGGAGATATGCGATTAGGCGTGAAATTTGTAAATTTACATTTGTATTGCGTTATAAAAGTAACCAGTATAATACAAATGTAAAAGTATGTAATTTTGTAAGATTTACAAAAATATTTAGGGAATATTTGTAAAAGTGGTATTTTGCGGCATTTATATATAATTATATAATATAATTAATTGTGTTTATACACAATAAATGTTTTATTTAAAGCATTGAATTAAGTAGATTGTAAATTCAGGGGAATGGTGGAATTAGGTGATTATACGTATATAACTTATTGTAAAATAAGAATATAATAGTATTCATTTAAATATTTACTTATGTAAATGGCGGTGTTACAAAAATAAATTTCGATATTCTTACAAATGTTTTAAAATAATTGTGTACTTTTGTAAATCGTTTCGATTTATGATTATAAATGTAAGATTATGATAGACAGGATAAATTTGATTTTAAAGGCGAAAAATCTGACCTCTCGTCAGTTTGCGGAAGAGATAGGTATTCAGCCGTCGGGAATGTCGCATATTTTGTCGGGCAGAAACCGTCCGAGTCTGGATTTTGTTATGAAGGTTGTCACGCGGTACCCTGAGATAGACATAAAATGGTTGACGCTTGGCGAGGGAGAAATGTATGTTAGCCCCTATTCGATGCCTGTCAATGCTGTGGTTTCGGGCCCCCGCAACAACAAGCAGGTTGGCGGCGACAGGGATTTTACCGTCGAGCCTGTCGAAGAGAAGCACGTCGAATTGGAACCGGAACTCAAGGGGGCAACCCTGTTTGACGAACCGGATTTGTTTTCGCAAACAGAGCCGGCTCCGGTCTCGGAGGTCAGGCCACAGCCTAACGATCAATCGGAACCTGCCGAGGTCCGGCAGGAGGCTGTCGAGGCTCAGCCGCTGGGTGTGGCTGAGGATCCGGCCCCTGCAGTGCAGCGTGAACAGCCCTCTACCCCTCAACTCAACGAGAATCGCGTATACGATTTGCCGAAGCCTGCGGGTGTGGAAAACAAGAATCTGGTGAAGAAGCGCATTAAAAAAGTGGTCATCTTGTATGATGACCACTCATTTTCAGAGTATTATCCGGAGGATTAACGTCCTGTCCTTTGTCAGCTACACCTTTTGGTCGGTGTTGCGTCAATGGACGTTATGTTGTTTATTTGTTTTGCTTGTTGAGGTATTCGATAAGCAGTTCGTCGGACATATCGAGGAGCGACAATGAGGTTTGAATGTCGTTGGCAAGGAAATGGTCGGGGTATTCGGTCAGAAACTCCTGGTATGCCTTGCGGGCTTCTTCTTTGCGTCCGGCATTGTCGAGGGCTAAGCCTTTTTCGTAGTAGCATTCGTCGAGGTTGGCATAGTCGGGATAGTTGTCGATGACGCGGTCGTAGTAGGTCGTCATATCGTCGATAAGTCCCATTCCGTTAGCCACTTGTGCTGCGCGGTGCAGATAGGCGGCAGAGAGGGTGTCGTCGGGGTAGGTGTCGGCAAATTGGATATATAGAGCCACGAGCTTGTTGCCTTGCGCAGTGTCGATAGCCTCTATCATAGCGGCCTGCATCAGAGGGGCTTCGATGGAGTCTATGCTTTGTGCGAGTTCGTCGCGTGTGGGCTCTTTCGGGCCGCGGTTGCAACCGGCGAGAAGCGTCAGGGCGGCTGCGAAAATGAGGATTCTTGATTTCATAATTATTTATCTTCTTGGTTTGCTTTTAAGTCTGTATTTGGGGTGCACTTTGCCTGCTGCCACTTCGTTGAGCTTGCGCTTGATCATCGTTTTGCGCAGTGAGCTGAGACGGTCGGTGAAGACTTTGCCGTTGAGGTGGTCTATTTCGTGTTGTGCTACGCGGGCAAACATACCGTCGATGCGTTCCTGGTGTTCTGTGAAGTTTTCGTCAAACCAGTGTAGGACAATGGCTTTGGGGCGCAGCACGTCTTCGTGTATGTCTGGCAGGCTGAGGCAGCCTTCGTTGAAATAGTCTTTCTCGCTGCCTTCTTCGATGATTTCGGGGTTGATGAGTACGTGGCGCTCTTCTTCTTCGCCGTAGGAGTCGGTTTTTTCGTCGTAGGGACGGAAGCCGATGACTACGAGCTGTATGGAGCGGTCAATCTGGGGTGCGGCAAGGCCGACGCCGTCGGCTGCATACATCGTCTCAAACATATCGTCGATGAGCTGTTTGAGGTTGGGGTAGTCTGCTGATATTGGTTCGGCTTGCTTGCGCAGTATTGGGTCGCCGTAGGCTACAATAGGGAGTATCATTGTTTGTAGGATGTTTATGATTGTTGATTTCTTGTTTTCTCTATTTCCTTGGATTGCATATAGTTCTGCAGGATGAGCACCGCGCTGACAGTGTCGATAAGGGCTTTGTTCTGGCGCTGTTTGCGCGACAGGCCGCCGTCGATCATAGTCTGGAAGGCTATCTTCGAGGTGAAGCGTTCGTCGATGCGCTGTACTGGAATATCGGGGTATTTCTTCTGCAGAGTCGCCACGAAAGGCTCGATGTAACGGGCTGACTCAGAGGGCGTGTTGTCGAGGTGTTTGGCCTCACCTACGACAAAGCAGTCGACGCTCTCCTTTTTCAGGTAGTCGTCGATGAAAGGCATCAGTTTTTTGGTCTCTACGGTGGTCAATCCTGTCGCAATGATCTGCAACTGGTCGGTGACGGCGAGGCCTGTACGCTTTCTGCCATAGTCAATTGCCATTATTCTGCCCATTTTTTCGGTGCTTGTTTCGGGCTGCAAAATTACAAAATAATTTGCAAATAACTCCTTTTTGCGCTTATTTTTCTTCAAGAAGATGTAAAAAATTGCTTTTGAAAATAAGGGTGTTAGATGTTTTAAATGAAGAAAAGCGATTTTTTTTTGTATACTTTGCAAAAAGTTAGTACTTTTGCACCTCGAAATCGGAGAAAAAGTTATGTCTCGATTCGGGTCCCTTAGCTCAGTCGGTTAGAGCAGCTGACTCATAATCAGCGGGTCCTTGGTTCGAGCCCAAGAGGGACCACAAAAAAAGAAGCAATACACAGTGTTGCTTCTTTTTTGTTGTTTCATTATAAGCGTATTATGTCGTTCAGAAGTCATCGTTTTTTGCTGGCTGTGGCCTCTTTTTATTGATTTTGAAAAAAATATGTCGATTTAATTTTGCCATATCGTTTTTTTGATATATCTTTGCAGTCTCTAATAATAATGTAAAACATTAATTAATAAACTAACAATTATGAATATAGATTGGCAAAACCTTCCGTTTGGTTACGTAAAAACGGATTATAACGTACGTTGCTGGTTCCGCGACGGCAAGTGGGGCGAGATTGAAGTCAGCTCCGAAGAGACCATCAACATCCATATGGCTGCTTCGAGCCTGCACTATGGCCAGGAGTCTTTTGAAGGCTTGAAGGCTTATCGTTGCAAGGATGGCAAGATCCGTATGTTCCGTCCCGATGAGAACGCTGCCCGTATGCAGAACACCAGCCGCGGCATTATGATGCCCGAGATGCCCACCGACAAATTCATCGAGATGTGCAAGAAGGTAGTGAAGATGAACGAGCGTTTCATCCCGCCTTATGGCACTGGCGCAAGCCTCTATCTGCGTCCTCTGATGATCGGTACCGGCATCACCGTGGGTGTCAAGCCTGCCAACGAGTATCTGTTCCTCATCTTCGTAACTCCCGTCGGACCTTACTTCAAGGGCGGTTTCCAGGCTAACCCCTACGTCATCACCCGTAAGTACGACCGTTCGGCTCCTCTCGGAACCGGTATCTACAAGGTTGGTGGCAACTACGCTGCTTCTCTCCGCGCTCACGTCGAGGCTTGCCACGGTGGCCAGTACGCCTGCGAGTTCTATCTGGATGCCAAGGAGAAGAAATATGTCGACGAGGCTGGCGCAGCCAATTTCTTCGCCATCAAGGACGGTGTCTACATCACCCCGAAGTCGACCTCTATCCTGCCTTCAATCACCAACAAGAGCTTGATGCAGTTGGCTGAGGATATGGGCATCAAGGTCGAGCGTCGTCCTATCGCCGTTGAGGAGCTTGCTGAATGCCAGGAAGCCGGTGCTTGCGGTACCGCTGCCGTCATCAGCCCCATCGAGCGCATCGACGACCCCGAGGCTGGCAAGAGCTACGAGTTCGGCAAGAAGCCCGGTCCCATCAGCACCAAGCTGTATGAGGGTCTGCGTGCCATCCAGTTGGGTGAGGCCGAGGACAAGCACAACTGGAATGTTATTGTTGACTAATTGTAGCGACAATACTAATAAAAAAAGCTCCGCGATTGCGGAGCTTTTTTATTATTTGCCAATCAGTACTTATGCACCGATTTTTGCTTTGTAGGCAGCAGCGTCGAGCAGGCTGTCGATATCAGCAGCGTTGGCGGGTTTAATCTTGATGATCCAGCCTTCGCCATAAGGATCGTTGTTGATCGAGGAGGCATCCTCAAGGTTGGTGTTGAACTCAACCACTTCGCCAGTGACGGGCATCAGGAGGTCGGCAACGGTCTTAACAGCCTCGATGGAACCGAAAGCCTCGCCAGCTTCGATGGTGTCGCCTTCGCAGTCAACGTCGACGAAAACGATATCGCCAAGTTCGTGCTGTGCGTAGTCAGTGATGCCAACATAAGCAAATTCGCCTTCCAGTCTTACCCATTCATCATCCTGGGTGTACTTCAAATTTTCAGGAATGTTCATAATTTTTCTGTTTTATTAAAAGTTAATTATTTTACTTTCTTTATTGGTTTTCAATTATATATAGGCGTTGCCAGCAATAGGGGCGACGTCTGTTTCAGATTTCAAAAATACACTTTTTCGTCAGTTTGACAAAATTTTTTTTCGATGTTGAATTTTTTTTCTATCTTTGCGTTGTAAAAGATGGTTCATTCTGAACGCATTTTATTCTTCAATCTTTTAATTGTTAACGAGTTATAATTTATTAGTTTGTTTAAACTAATTTGCAAAATCAGACTATAATTGATTTTCACAACACTAAATTTCATTAATGTATAATATTTCAGAACTCTCTGCAAAGGCTCATATTGAGCTTATAGACATTGCAAAAGAACTTGGTGTACACCGTGCCGACCGTCTTGACGCACAAGAATTGATATACAGAATACTTGACGTACAGGCAAAAAATCCCTCAAACGACAATGCTTCGTCAGACGACGTGTCACGTCAGCGCCAGCGTCACGCACGCATCAAACCCATTCCTATTGCCGATTCGAACGCCAAGAAATATCAGGCGCACAAGGAAAAGATGAACAACCGCGCCGCCGCTCAGCCTGTTCCGCGTCAGGCACAGCCCGCGCCGGCGGAACCGAAAGAGGAAAAGTATGAGTCGACGTTCAACCTTAACATCAGCGACCTGGAAATTCCCGTTGTGCCCACAGTGCCCGAACTGGCTAATCCTCGCGATTACCTGCAGCGTCGCAATCAGGAGAATGCCGTTGCCCAGGAGCCAGAGGCAACCGTTGAAACTACACCTGTAGAGGCTTCGCAGGAGCAGCCTGCACAGCAAAAACGCCGCCGTGGACGTCCGTCGCGCAAGGCAGAAGGTGCCGAGTCTGCGAAGGACAATACCAAACCAGTGGAAAGCACCGTTGCCAACAAGCCAGAAGAACCTGCTGCAGCCTCCGCAGAAACTGCTCCCGTTGCTGCTGCTGAAAATGGTGACAATGGCAAGGAAAAGCAGAAACGCCGCGGCCGCAAGTCCAAGCAGAAAACAGAGCCTGAGGCTGTTAAGAATGACGAGTCCAAGGCAAACAATGAAACTGCCGTGCAGGAGGCCGCCGTGCCGGAACCTGAGGCCCCAAAGAACGAGGATCCTAAAGCCAAGGGCGAACCTATGATGCAAGAAACGCGCACACAGGGCGATAACGGCTATAACAAGCAAAAGAACAATCAGAAAAACAACCAGAACAACAATAACAATCGCCGTCACGAATTCCCGTTCGAAATAGAGGGTTTTGTCGAGGCCGAGGGCGTGCTCGAGCTTTCTCCCGACGGCTTTGGTTTCCTGCGTTCGTCGGACTACAACTACCTGGCGTCGCCCGACGACATATATGTCTCGCAGCAGCAAATCAAAGGCTACGGACTTAAGGCAGGCGACACAGTGCAGTGCACTGTCCGTCCGCCGCGCGACGTGGAGAAGTACTTCCCGTTAGTCAAGGTGTTGAAGATTAACGGACTTAACCCCGAGGACATACGTGACCGTGTGGCGTTTGAGTCGATGACGCCGCTGTTCCCGCAGGAGAAGTTCAAACTGACCGGCCATCCGCAAGAGACCCTCTCGACCCGCATTATCGACCTCTTCACGCCTATTGGAAAAGGTCAGCGCGGACTTATTGTAGCTCAGCCCAAGACGGGTAAAACAACGTTGCTCAAAGAGATAGCAAACGCCATAGCCTACAACCATCCTGAAGTCTACCTGATAGTGCTGCTTATCGACGAGCGCCCCGAGGAGGTGACCGATATGCAGCGCAGTGTCAATGCCGAGGTGATTGCCTCGACTTTCGACGAACCAGCCGAGCGCCACGTCCGCATCGCCAACATAGTGCTTGAGAAAGCCAAACGTATGACTGAATGCAAGCACGATGTGGTCATAGTGCTCGACTCGATTACTCGTCTGGCGCGCGCCTACAACACCGTGCAGCCGGCATCGGGCAAGGTGCTGTCGGGCGGTGTCGAGGCCAACGCATTGCAGAAACCCAAGCGCTTCTTCGGTGCGGCACGCAAGATTGAGAACGGAGGTTCGCTGACCATCATAGCCACTGCACTGACGGAGACCGGTTCGAAGATGGACGACGTTATCTTTGAGGAGTTCAAGGGTACCGGCAATATGGAGTTGCAGCTTGACCGCAAGCTGGCCAACAAGCGTATGTGGCCTGCCGTCGACATCGTTGCATCCTCGACGCGTCGTGACGACCTTTTGGTGCCGCAAGACATCCTGTCGCGTATGCAGGTGCTGCGCAACCAGCTGACCGACCTCAACCCTGTCGAGGCAATGGAGATGCTGAAGCGCTTTATGGCCAACACCAAAGACAACGAGGAGTTTATTTTCTCGATGGACAAGTAGCCGGAGCGCAGGCTTCCAGCCTGCAAAGATCTGGAGCGTGGGCTTCCAGCCTGCAAGGAACTGGAACTCAGGCTTCCAGCCTGCAAAGATCTGGAACGCAGGCTTCCAGCCTGCAATCAATCCAATAGTTGTTCTTATACAAATAAAAGAAAAAAGTTGATAATAATATGAAACGAGGATTTGGCAGTGACAATCATTCGGGTGCAAGCCCCGAGGTTCTGAAGGCTATAGCCGAGGCAAATGTGGACCACGCGCTGGCTTACGGCGACGACGAGTATTGCGCAAGGGTAGGGGAGTTGTTCAAACAGACCTTTGGCGAGCAGGCCTCGGCCTACTTGGTCTTTAACGGCACCGGAGCCAATGTGTTGAATATCGACGCGATGTGCCGTTCGCACAATGCCGTGGTATGTGCCGAGACAGCGCATATCAACGTCGATGAATGCGGAGCGCCTCAGCGCATTGTGGGCTGCCGCCTGCTTACGGTGCCCACGCCCGACGGCAAGCTGACGCCCGAGCTGGTCAAAACCCAGCTGCACGGCTTCGGCTTCGAGCATCACAGCCAACCCCGGGCCATCTCTATTTCGCAGCCTACCGAGTTGGGTACGCTCTATACAATCGACGAACTCAAAGCTTTGGCAGACCTGGCCCACAGCTACGATATGTACTTGCACGTCGACGGCGCTCGCCTGGCCAATGCAGCCGTGGCATTGGGCTGCACGTTCCGCCAGATGACCACCGACTGCGGAGTCGACTGCCTGTCGTTCGGCGGCACCAAGAACGGCCTGCTTATGGGTGAATCGGCTGTTATACTGAACCCCAAGCTTGACGTAGAACTGAAATACCGCCGCAAACAGATGGCGCAGCTCTGTTCAAAGATGCGCTTTATGGCGGTGCAGTTCGAGGCCTATTTAAACGGAGAACGGAGAACGGAAAATGGAGAGCTGGTTCCTTTGTGGCGTAGCAATGCCGAGCACAGCAACCGTATGGCGCAGCTGTTATACAGAGAGTTGCAGGACGTGCCGCAGGTCAAGGTTATGTACCCCGTGCAGGTCAACAGCGTCTTTGCCCAGCTGCCGCGCGAGGTGTGGACCGCCCTGCAGCAAGAGTACTTTTTCTACGACTGGGATGAAGCGGAGAACGTGGTGCGCTGGATGTGCTCGTTCGACACAACCGAAGAGGACATACACAACTTTGTTGCCGCCCTGCGGAAACTCGTGTAGGGTAGTCGGATAAAGACCGAAAAAGAAAAAAGCGAGACCTTTACTGGCCTCGCTTTTCGTTTGCCTTTCACCATAACAGGTCCGTTTGCTGTCCGTTCGTTGTCCAGTTGTAACAACTGGACAATGAGTGGACTTGGTCCCTTCCAAAACACACAGTTAAATAGCGACGGCAGAGGGTATTTCCCGGTTTCAAACCTTTTTTCACTTAACACATTTCCACATTCTTTTTAATGCATTAACACATTATTAAAAGCGCATTCCCATATTCTTAAAGTGCATTCCCGCATTCACTAACGCATTAAAACATTCACACGTTAACACATTCTTAAAAGGCATTCACATATTAACACATTCACGCATTCTATAACGTATTCAGTAAGGCTCCATAGAAGGCACCGAAGCTGTCCGGCAGAGAACGTTTTCATCCTCTCCACAGCCTTCAAGCACATTACCCTCGACTGCAAGCTGGCGGAGGGTCTTTTGCGGTCAATCACAATATGATTTCACATTTTGTGGTACACGTTTTGCGAAATTCCAAAAGTTTTGTATATTTGCAGTGTCGAACAAAATGAACAAATATGGATAATCCATTTATTTTCAGGGTATACCAAACAAAAGAGCTGTTCTGCGACAGGCAGGAAGAACTTAAAACTCTCATTACAAACACGCTCTCGGGAGCTGATACAACCCTCATTGCGCAGCGTCGTATCGGCAAAACGGGTCTTATTTATCGCTTAATAGATGAGATACGCTTTGAAAAACTTCCCGTATTGCCTATCTATGTCGACATCTTTGCCACGCGCTCGTTGGAGGATTTTGTGAAGGCGCTCTCAACGGCCATTATGAATGCTATACCGGAGAAGAGCAGTATAGGCAAAAAGTTTGCCAAATTCATCCGCTCACTCCGTCCGCTCATAACCTACGACCCTTTGACTTCAACACCGCAGATACAACTGACCCTTCAGAGCGAAGATGAACAAAAGCAGACCTTGACGGGATTGCTCACTTTCCTCGACAATCAGGACAAAAAGATACTGTTGGCCATTGACGAATTCCAGCAGATACGCGAATATCCAGAAAAAAACGTCGAGGCGATGCTGCGCACCATTATCCAGACGCTGAAAAACGTCACATTCCTCTATTGCGGCAGCAAACGACATATGATGCTCGACATCTTTGGTGGTGAGCGCAATCCTTTCTACCGAAGCACGGCATTTGTCACCTTGCAGAAACTCAATCGCGATGTTTATGCCGAGTTCATCACAGAACGCTTCCGTGATGGCGGCTTTGAAATTGATAGTGATGCCGTTGCCTACATCCTTGATTGGACGAGGGGGCACACCTATTTCACCCAGCGGCTATGCCATACAGTGTACGATATGGCGCATAACAAAGTGGATGTAGCACTTGTCAAACAAGCTGCGGCACAGATACTTCAATCCGACTCCGTGGTGTTTGGGCAGTACCAGCAGCTGTTGACGGCGGGACAATGGAATTTCTTGATAGCGATTGCCAAAGAAGGCGAAGCCTCACTTATTACCTCTCGCCAGTTCCTTCGCAAACACCATTTGGGCAACCCCTCCTCCGTGAGCCGCATAGTCCCATCATTGGTTGAGAAGAACCTCCTCGACGAAAACATAGTTGACGGTAAACCCACATACAGCCTTAATGACGTGTTCCTATCCCGATGGTTGGAGGAGAAATACTAGGCAAATGAAAGACGTACTGAGGACTGGAGCAAACGCATTCAAACATAGTAATCTCTCGGTTACAGGTCGGCAGTTTCCCTAAATGAAGTTGACCCATTCTTGGATGGGGTGCACTTTAAGCTTACGCCTCCAGGCTGTTTTTGTCGGAAAGAAAATGCATTAGGCCCATCGTGACAATACCATTCTCATCGTGTCTGACATTCTGTTGGTCCATCGTGAGCAAAATCTTCTTGAAAGAGTCGTTAATATGCAGCAAGGACCGCTTCTCCTGTATCATCTTTTCACCAATCCATTGCCACGTGCATTCATCAGCTGTTCAATATATTTCGGACGTTCAACGGTCATTGTGTTTCGATTTTGTGGTTATACATCCATTTTTTCGAAATGCAATAGTATTGGAAAAGTATTTCATAATGCTCCTGTCAGCCAGATTGCCGTCACCCCACGGCGAAGTCTCGTTAGCGTTTCGAGAAGATACTAACGCATTTACGCATTCACACGTTAACACATTCTATTATTCTTACTGAATCCCACTCATATCAACCGAATACAAAATGTCATCCATCATCTCCTTGACAAGAAAAGCAACCATATATATAGGGAGATAACACACATTGTTGCTGACGCTTACATTGTCGTGACAAAAAACAAATGCCTGTGGTATGGCGTACTCGGTATTCTCCATCACATTCGACAATGCATTGTGGCGCTGGTAGTCCTTGCCTGATTTTACCTCAATAGGCACAACATATCCGTTGCGTTCAATAACAAAGTCAAGCTCTCCTTGCTTTTTACTGTTGAAATAATACAGGTCATATCCGTGGGCGTGCAGTTCTTGTGCCACCACATTTTCGAAGATGGCTCCAAAGTTGATACTCTTTTCGTCGTTTATGATACGCAACTGGATGCCTTCTGCATATTGGCTTGCCAACAAGCCAATGTCATTTTGGAACAGCTTGAAGAGATTCCTGCTGCGCGACAGCTTCAACGGAACAACTGGCTCTTCCACATTGTAAGTTGGCAAAGCAACACCTGCATTCTTTAGCCATAGAAAACTGTTCTCATATCGTGTGAACTTCATATTCTCATTCAGATCCTTCAGAATGAAACGCTTGTTTTTGGCATTCAACTCCGACGGTATCAAATCGAATATTTCCTCCAAATATAGCTTATGGTTTCTGTCATACTTTGCGATGTCGCGTTTGTAGAGTCTCACAATGGCTTGCTGCTCGGCCATCACCTGCTGCAAGTTGTGTGTGTCGACATATTTCTGTACGGCAGCGGGCATACCTCCCACAATAAGATAAAGCCTGAACAATTCCATCATCTTGGAATGAACAAAACCATCGACCGGCTGTCTTTTGTCAAAAGATAACTTCAAACTGTCCATAACCTGTTCCGACACCTCCATAGCCATAAAAAACTCTTCAAGGTCAAGCGGGAACATCTCTTTCACATCCATATATCCTACTGGTTCGGAGCGCAGGTCGTTCAACTCGACACCAAGCAGAGATCCACTCATCACATAACGGTAGCTGCCTTCATCCACAAGAAATTTTATGGCTGTCACTATCTCGGGGCATTCTTGCACCTCGTCGAAAAAGACAAGGGTCTGTCCCTTCACCAAAGGTGTATCGGTCAGCAGAGACAGCCTGACAAGGATATCCTGACTGTTTTTAGCCCCTTTTAATGCATCTGCAGCTTCAGGCTGGTTGATAAAATTTATCTCTACAAAATGCCTGAAATGAGTCTTCCCAAACTGACGAATTGAGAAAGACTTTCCCGTCTGTCGTGCACCTGTAAGCAATAAAGCCTTCTTTGAACGAGTAAAGAAATCATCTAAATAACTATCAATCTTTCTTTTAAGCATAATATTGTCCGATTTTCCAACTGCAAATATACGAATAATGTCCGATTTTCCAACATTATTTTTCATCAAATCGTCACTTTTTCCATATTTCTGTGCCTGCATTTTCGTGGTACAACAATCCACCTACTAATGTATTAACGCATTCACACATTAACACGTTCTGCCTCGATAGAGGCCTTGAGCACCGCTGAAATTAATCAAATCAAGCGAAAAACACATTTTTAAAGCGCATTCACATACTCAAGCTTATTGTTTCTTCGGCGATCCTTCGGCGATAGTTGTCAGCCGAGCTTACGGCATACCGTCTGTGATTTGTCGATTTTGGTTGTCAACCACTCATATGCCGCCTTTGTGAAGGGTTTGCTATTAACTTTTTCCTTTGTTGAGAAATCTGTATGATTCGGATTTATATATTCCATACCTTGTTTGTAAACATTTAGAGCATCTTTCCCAACCAAATTTTCTGCAACAACATCAAAAGAATCCAGTTTTGGATATTCTCCTAAAACCGCAAGTACCATTTCCGAATTCCAATGCAGGCCATCTCTGTTTTCGTTTAATTCGAATAGTCTGAATAACCATTCCATTGGATCCTCATATTTTTGCACATATTTAACAAATAATTCATCCCAATACTTATTATTTGCGACCCTAATACAAGGAATGTCTTTTATCGTTTTTTCTCCAAATGGGTCAGTTATAAATACCTTGGAAAAGAAATTATCGATTAGAATTTTGGACAGGATATCTACTTGCTCTTTAGAAAACACAGAAATATATCTCCCGTCAACATCACTATAAAATGGCTTCATGGCATTTATTGCAAAAGCTCCAGCTGCATATTGTTCGCATGTCTTGAAAAATGTTTTGTGTGTTTCCAACAAATTTTCTTTTTCGATTTTTTCATTACGTTGTTGTATGTAAAGACGTTGAACAATCGGGGCGTATTGCTGGCTTCTATAGTATTCAAAGTAGCTTAATAATAGCGGCTCTTTGAGTCTCGTATAATTTTGATAGTCAATAACAGATAGTCGTATGATATTGTCAAGAAGAATAATTCTGTCAACACTTCTGTTGTCAACAATAATATTAAGTTTATGAATAAGTGCGTCCTTTTTTTGCGAGACAATTGTACTGACTTTTCTATCGAAATCAGTCCCTTGTAGGCTAAACAGCAATAAAGCCTCACTGTCAGATAATTCAGTTTTGCTGTATCTCCCTGCGAAATACATAAAGTATTGACTGATATATCGAATTCGTCTTAAATCCACATTTTCAGTGGTATCTGACCATAATTCAACCAACAAGTACTTGATCAACTCTGTTTTTTCAGGATAGGCTTTATCAATAACCTCTGGCAGAGATTTTGGCTCTTCGTCTGTTTGGTCTTCGTTGGATTTCTGTTGCTGAGAATTTCCTTCAAAATCAATATCGAATTTTGCTTTTGCCAAATCTAATGTTTGAAGTATACGCTTGTAATCATCTCTTGAGTTTAGATATTTATCATAACCATCTTTTAGAGTTAATCTACTATTATCTGCTATTTTCAATAATGCATACCAATAATCCCTGAGTATCTTGTATAAATCAGGAGATATATATTGAATTAAACAGACTTTTACAAAGTCATCTATGCAAATGTCATTCATTAATGAAAGGCCATCATCTTGATTCCTTAGAACATCCAATTCGAAAGAAAGAATATTGCAAAATCGATACACATCCCGCATATTGGAAAATACCGGTGCATAGTAATCCGGATTTTTTCTTATATCATTTTTCAATGATTCAACATCTGTTTCTTTATAACCGAATCCACCAAGAATTACACTAATATTGCTTACTAAAGAATCGATTATATTGCCATCATCTGCCGGAAACAACAATTCAAAATTGAAGAACTTTTTTAGGTACTCTTCAGGATCAGCTACCCCTACGGATTTCAGAGTTTCTTTCATTGCTGCCTTATCTGCTGCAATGACATAGGCGATATAGGGAAAGTCTGCCGTGTTCCTTACTAACTTAATTAAAGCCAGCAACTCCTCGGCTTGTAGTCTGTCAACATCATCAATCAAAACAATTCTAAGTTTGCCTTCATCTAATAGGATTCTTGAAATCTGGTCATGCTGTTTTTCAATAGAACCCTCATTTAGCAACGCTCTTGTCTCTTTTGCAATCTTTCCAGTAATATGTTCGGATGCCAATACCGAATAAGATTGAAGCAACTTCCTGAGCTCCTTATTATAGTTGCCCAACTTTTCCTTTAGTAAGTCAAAATAATTTATGATTAGATGATCTGGATTATTGCTTAGCCAGGGGCGGAACACAATGACGTCAATTTTCAGACTCTCACATATGTTTTTTATTTGTTCGAAAAATGATGATTTACCTTGCCCATATCGTTCACTTAGTAAAACTGTGAACGAAGTATTTGTTTCCTTCTTCCTCTCTTTTAATGGTAGTACAGGGAATGTAGATTTTATTTTTTCAACTAAGGTAATGGCGTATCCTCTTCTTTTTAAATCATCTTTGTCGGTCGGTTTGTCAAACAAAAATTTAGAATACCATATATCCACATCATTCTTCCTTGCGGCCTGCTTATTGTTTTTGTAAAAAAGTACTATTTCTGCAATTGTCACAATAATGAAAACGACATCCGTATATGCAGGGAAAGTCTCACCTAAACCATAAAAGGAATATTCATCACTCAGTCTGAATAATAGATATAACAAGATTATCTCAATTGCAATAATAATCCGTTTTAAATTACCACTTCTGCTACTTACTTTTTTGTACACTACCCAATAGTACAGTCCCTCAAGAAGCACCAGCGCAATCATTACAATCCAACAATTATCTCTTACATTCTGGAGTATTGGGGAAACAAGAATGGTGTTAATAGCAAAGTTAAGAGGCTTCCATAATATCACAATCAAACATAGAATAGCGAGAAACTGCACAATGTTATTCCAAAGCCATTTTTTGTTTTCTGACAATATTTCTAATTTGTTTTGTTGTGCCATATTACTTTTCTTTTTTGCAAAGATACAAAGAAATGGCCTGTTGAGAAGAAAAACTTTTCAACAGGCCATGCGGGTTTGAAGAATTCAATAATTAGTTTTGTTCAATTACAGCAATTTCTTCGGGGGTGAGGTTATAAAGTTGGTAGATTAATTTGTCTATTTCTTTTTCAATTTTTCGCTTATCACATTCAGGTATTATTAACTTTTCAACCAAGTCAATAATTGCTTTATTGGATTGAACACAGTGAAACTTTTGGAAGAATGTATGTTTCATTCTAACACCATTATCTCCTAATGCACCACCACCATAGTATCGTTTTATTGCGTAGAAGAACAACTTGCTATTCATTATGGCGAGAAGGTATTTTATATCTTTTCCTGTTATAATCCTACATGTGTCATTGCACATATAATTGGTGCTATCATCAAACATAAACTGGCTTTCTTGAACCATCTCTTGAAATATTAGTTTGGGCTTATCAAATTCCTCCAAATATGCGCAGTTACGAAGGTTGTAAGGCGTGTCCCCTTTATCAGCTCGTGAACTGATGGCATCCCAGTATTCATCAAGGTGCTGCTTGATGGTAGGATAGTCGTTGATATCAATGCAAGGCAGTCTCCCCTTTACTCCATTATGGGTGTTTATCAACCATAATCCTGCCCAATTGTACGAATACCGTTTAATATCCCTGCCGCGAAGAATCGGTCGTATAAGTTCAGATGTCCGTTGACGTTCATCATCACTTTGACAGTTGGCAAGAATCTCATTACGCTTCTCGGTTGTGACTATAAAGGCTTCATTACATCCCGTCTTGATTCCATAGTTGATTTGTATGTCCCAATCCTTAATCGGTGTACCAACAGCTTCAATCTTGCGTTTAATATTTTGCTCAATGGGTGATAGAATTACCCAACTATCGCTCTTTATAAACTCGCATTCCGTTCCCTGTTGCTGCACAAAATCGCTCAATTGTTCAAGGCTGTTTTCGCCAGCCTTACTAAATGTGGCACATTTTGTATTGCCCGTATTTTTGGTTTTGGCAAAAAGCAAGATATTGGTATCGACAGTCGCATTCTCAAAGACATTGGCACCGAGGTCGATAAGTATCAGCGGATTGGCCTTTGTGGCGAAGAACTTGCGCGTATTCTCACCATAGCCAGCACGCATCCATTTATTTGATGTAACAAAGCAGAGCAAGCCATTCTTGTTGAGGATATTCCAACCTTGCTCATAGAACAAACTGTAAATGTCTCCTGCTCTAGCAAAGGTTTCAAATCCACAATGCTCGTATAGCTTCCCCAACTTACCACCGTCTGCTTGCAACTGGATATACGGCGGATTACCAATGACAATATCAAAACCACCGTTGTCGAAGATGTCTTTAAACCAGGTGTGCCAGAGGAAGAAATCTTGGTTGGCGGAGCAATCCATCTTCTCTAACTTGGCGAGGGAAGCGGGTGTGCCACCGATGCTCTCACGAATGAGGGTCTTTACCTCTTCGTTGATTGCCTGTCGCATACTGGATTTCTTCTTGTGGTCGGTGACGGAGAAATACTCGCGCAACAGGCGTTGCAGGTTCTGTCGGCTGGTATGGCTGTCAATACCTAGCACCAATTGCATCGATTTGGATTGTCCGCCACGTAAACGGCTCGAGATGCGGCTGAGGTCAAAGCCCTCAAAACTTTCGATAAGGCTATTGCCCTGCATAAATTTGTAGTCGAAGTTGGGCAAAGGCTCCGGCTCCTCTGCATCCACCACGATACTCAACCAGAAACGCAGGCGGGCGATATCGATGGCACCTTTCTCTATATCTACGCCATAGATGTTGTTCTCAATGATTTCTTTCTTTAACTCTACGCGGGAAGAGGTCTCTTCTATTGCTTCACGGCAACGCCAGAGTTCATTAAGCAGACCCATAGGGAAGGCACCGCTACCAATGGCTGGGTCGCAGATCTTCACCTCGCGAAGGGCAGCGTCGAGGGTGTCGCGGTAGGGTTCCAGTTCGGGTTGCATTTCGTGAGTCTCGACGAATTGCCTTATGGCAGTGATGAGAGAATCGTGATTAGTGATTTGATTCCCTTTCGATTCACTATTCACATTATCACCGTTCACTTTACTTGTCAGGTAGGCTATCAGGCTCTCTTTGCACATATAGCGCACAATCTCCTTGGGAGTGTAGAACGCACCTTTGGCTTTGTTGTCCTCCAGCAGGCTCTCGAAGATCTTGCCCAGCATCTCAGGGTCGACACCCACCTCGGCATCGTCGGGGTCGTTCTCATCAACAGTAAAATTATAGGAGGCCATAAAGGTGAATAAGTCCTCGAAGAGCGATGCCGGCAAAGTGATATTCTGCTCATCGACAGCATCACGTTCAAAGAGTCCGCCATTCAGATATGGTAATGCGTCAATGTGTGAATGTGTTAATGCGTTAGTGCTACCGCCATTCCACTCCTTCAACAATGACAAGTCCCAATCATTCTCCAAGAATACCTTTTCTCGATTTTGGGGTTCGGTGTTGAATATACCAAAGAAAAGTGGCTCCAACACCTTCTCGAGGAAGTCATCCTGATGTGGGCTGAAAAAGAAAAGATCGCGCAGGAAAGCAAGATTGCCATTCAGCCAGCCTTTCTTCTGCAGGAAGTGCAAGAACACTATGCGTCCCATCATCTTCTTCACGTAGTCGTGAATGGTAGCACCCTCAAAGCCCTGCCGCTTCAACTCATTGATGATAATGTCGTAGTGGCGATGGTATTCATCGAAGAACTCCTTGCTGAGGGCATCGACAGAGAAGGCATCTTTGAGGTCGGACAGCTTGAAATGGCCATTCTTCTCCGCCACCTTTCCCAATCGCTCTAACGGAGTTTTGTATTGTCCCTGCTCATCACCCAGGATATACGAGAAACGCCTGGCCGAAGTAATATTCTCCCGATGTTCGCAGATATAGGACAATCGCCAATGGCGTCCGTCATCAAATACTGCTATGGCGGCATCCACATCATATTTCAAGTAAGGTTGTATCAACTTGCGCAACCCCACCCGCTTGCGCCGCACGTCGCTTCCGCCAGCAACACGGGTATAGAAGAAACCCAACAGGCGTCCATCGGCGTCTTCCATCTGGCCGAGAAAATAACTCTGGTCGCCTTCCTGTGTTGGGTTGAGGTGTTCTGCATTGTCTATCGTCTTGTAAACATCGACACAGCCAAAAAGACGGTGGACAATCTCGTTGCTATAGGTCTTATAGTCGAACGGTGATTTGAATATCTTGCGTAGGGTTTCGGGGGTCATAATATTGCTTATTTGAATGTTTCAGAAAGGATGATGTCTGCGGTGGTGAGCGCCACTTGCTTGGTAGTCGTCTCAGTTTGAGGCTGTCCATAGCGGCTGTCCAACTCTTCAAGCTGTTCCAGTATCTTGATGACGGGGGCTGGCTCTTTCTTCTGCTTCTTCGACATACGGATAAGGGCGTCGGCCAGCTGGTTGTAAGTCCCGCGTTCCACCAACTGTTTCAGTCGGTCGACGGTGTGGCGGCCTTCATCGTCAAGCATAGGACGTATCTCACGCAGGAAGGCGGCGGCTTTCTTGGCGTCGTTGTCTTTGCTGCCGATCTTGGGCTTGTCGTCTTGATGCTCGCGCTGCTGGTCGAGAGTGTATTGCTTCAAGGCTGTCCGCACCTGCTCATAGTGGAGGGGTTCACTGTCGCCAAACGGCACCGCCATTTCGTCAGGCTCTGCATAGAAGATATCTGCCGCCTCAAGGAAGGATAATTCTCGGATTGATTCGCCGACAAGATAGAAAGCCTTCTTAAGAGGAGAAGCGAGGTAGGATATGGTTTGAGGTCGCGTACCTTCGGCACGCATGGGTGTGGGGTTTGGGTTGCCCCACACTGCTCCTTCGGCTTGTGTGGGGTTATTGAGATTGAGCCTCTTCGAGGCTCTTGCGCATCGGCTCTTGGGCGGCAGCTGCTTGATTTTGCGGTAAAGCGTGGGGTTGGTGTCGTGGAGATGCCGCACCTCGCGCAGCAGTTCAAGGCTGCGGTCGGTCTCGTCGCGCACGTCGGCGTTGAAGAGTTTGAATTCGTGCACCATCTCCTCGTGCGAGTAGATGCGGGTGTCCTCACCGAGGGCGGAATGGAAACTCTGCAACTTGATGAGCGAGTTCTTCTTCAAACTGATGATGGCATCTCCCGGGTCGGAGGGGTAGAACATATAGTTGTAGATAGCGTCGGCGGTGGAGCCGATACGGTTCACACGACCGATGCGCTGCATCAGACGGGTGGCATTCCAAGGACTGTCATAGTTGACGATGACATTGGCGCGATGCAGGTTGACGCCCTCGGCCAGCACGTCGGAGGTGATGATAATGTTATAGTCATTACGCCATTCCTTCTTGTATTTGGCATCGAAGTTCGCCTGAATGGTCTCGCGCAGACGGTTGCGATTCTTGGCGCAGACGGCAAGGATATCGTTGCGGTGCAGACGTTCTTTAAGTTCCTTCTCCAGATAGTTGACGGTATCGACACTCTCGCTAAACACCACCAGCTTGCCTTCGAGGTTCTTACTCTTGTCAAATAACTCATCTTCCAGCATACTGACAAAAAGGTCTAGCTTGGGGTCGGATTTCACCTTGTCCCACCGTTTGCAGAGTTTGTCTAACACCTCGGCGTCGTATTCCAGCATCGGCAAGAAGTCTGGTTTGAAGTCGGTAGCACGGAACACAATCTCATTCTGTTCAAAGCCCTTGCCGATGGCCAGCTCGATTATCTCGTCCAACTCCATACCGTCGGCTTGCAGTTTCTTTACATTCAGTTCGGGAGCGATGATCACCTTGTCCTCTTTGAACATTTTTATCATACCTTTGGTGGCGTCGAGTAGCGTGTGGAGCGAACGACGGAAAGCATCAAAGCTGCTCTCCAAACGCTTGACCATATGGGTTTGGTAGATTCCGGCCAGCGAGTCGGCCACCTGCTTGGCTTTCTTGCCTGACGGAACTTTATACGATGGGCAATACTCCACAGCACGATAGCGGGCATAGTTGAGGCCGCTGCCGTCGAACATATCGGGATTGTCTTCTTTCAGGTTGGCAGTCGGGGTGTCCACCAGTTTTTTGTAGGTGTCGACAAAGAGCATCAACACTTCGGGCGACATCTGATAGGTGCGGTCGGTGGGGTCGAGCAGTCGGGGGAAATGGATTTCGCCGGCATAACGGGGTTCGTGCTGGATGTTGCTGCGGGTGCGACGCACCATCACCTTCTCCAACACGGTGTGGCGCATCTGCTGATTGATGTCGTCTATATGGCTGGTGAGGTAGTCGGCACTCAGGACACGTCGCTGCGACATCAGGCTTTTGAATTCCTTAATCCACGGGGCGAAAGTGTCGGCGATGTTACCCACACCATCGAGGGTGCAGCGGGCGGTATCCTGGAACAGCAGCAGCTGGTTCTTGATATCCTCCGGCGTGTTGTTGAGCGGGGTGGCCGAAAGAAGCAGCACACGCTTGCCTCCTTTTACATTGCCCTTGTTGAGGCGTGCCGACTTGCAGATACGTTGCAGCAGGTCGTAGTTGTCGTTGCTGTCGTGCCGGAAGTTGTGAGCTTCATCGACAATGATAAGGTCGTAATAGCCTGGTTGACTGAAGTTGTCAGATCCCTCAATCACCTTATCCAAACTGCCATTGGTGATAAAGTGACTGAATTTGTTTTTGATACGGAAGTCTGCAAAAGTATCTTCCCAGTTGCTTCTAACTGCTGGTGGGAAAATGACGAGGATGCGGGTGTTGTCACCATTGGCGGCGATGAAGCGCTGCGCAATCATAGCGGCCACTACGGTTTTACCCAAGCCCACTACATCGGCGATGAAGCAGCCGCCGTGCTGCATCATAATGTCATAGCCTTGTACCACAGCATCGCGCTGATAGGTGAGGTTGTCGTAATTGTCGGGCAGTTGTGGAATGAAATCATCCTCGACCTGGTTGCCGAAGTGGTCGATGAGCATACGCATATATAGCTCGTATGGTGTAGGTTGATGCTCTTCTGGTGCAAGATGGGTCTTCCCGACGATATGGTTCACATCGTCCAACGTCACCGGAATGGCATCGTTCCATAGTCGTTGAAACTCCTCTTCGCAATAGTGCACATCGTCATAGTCCTTCATAGCCACATTGAGCTCATAGCGAGGCGGCTCGGTGGTGCCGAGTCCTTGAGCGCTGAGGTTGCTGCTACCCATAATGACCCATCCGTCGCTGTGTTCGCTGTGGTTCTTGGGCAGGCAAAGGTAGAACTTGGCGTGGAGGTCTTTAGTGGGGTGGATGCGCAGTTGCAGACGTCTACTCGAAACATCTTCGCAAAACTGGCGGATGCCCTCATCCACTTCAGAAGAGTATTCCGACTGATATACGTCGCGAAGGAAATCCTCGCAGTATTGTTCCAGACTCACCTCCTTGTCGCCAAAGAAGAGCTTTCCAGCGGCTTGTGACTGACGAAAGAGATTGTCGATATTGATGCCGACAAGAATCTTGATTTCCTGTGTGGCATCCAACTCCTGCCGCAGTTTGAAGTATCCGGAAGAACGAAAATAGCCAACTACGGCGTGGAATATGTCGAAGTTGGCCATTGCAGAGGCGATACCGTGGAACTTGTCCATCAGCGTCGACTCGATATTGTTGAAAAACTTGGTGCTCATAAGGCTCGGCGTTTAAAGCGCTTCGCCTTTCAAACATTACAAAAAAGTAACCGTGAACTTTTGTCTACTCCGAGGTTGTGGAATACCTATAGTACCAACAGAAAGCTCACGGTATATCCGTGAGCGTTTCTTGCCTTCTGCGGTACTACTAAAGAAACTTCCACATTTCGGAGTAGTTGAAAAGCAAAAACGCTTATATTATGTTATATATCTTTATTCTATCTTCTTATGCTCTATGTTGTTTTCGTTATTCTAATTTATGTTGTTTCTGTTTGCAAAGATACAAATTTATTTCGAATTACATTCAATCCTCTTATTTCTGCTGTCCAATTGTTATTCTGAACACGCTGCCTTGGCCGGGGACGGAGTATTTGAGGTAGATCTTGCCATTGTGGTATTCCTCGACGATGCGTTTGGCCAGTGAAAGGCCGAGGCCCCAGCCACGCTGTTTGGTGGAAAAGCCCGACTCAAAGATGAGCTTTTGCTGCGATGGGGCGATGCCTTTGCCGGTGTCACTGAGGTCTATGTGTATGTTGTTACCTTCTGTTGTTAGGATGGTGGTGAAGGTTCCTTTGCCTTCCATTGCGTCTATGGCGTTTTTGCAGATATTCTCTATCACCCATTCAAACAGGTAGCGGTTGATGGGCGCCATCACGGGGCGGTCGGGTAGGGTGGTGACAAAGTTGACTTTGCGCGGACTGCGCTTCTCCATATAGCTGATGGTGTGGCGTATAACCTCGCATACGTCCTCGTCGTTGAGCTCGGGCACGCTGCCTATCTTCGAGAAGCGGCGTGCTATGGTGTCGAGGCGGTCGATATCCTTGCGTATCTCGCCAAGATAGGGCTCTTCGAGGGTCTTGCCTTCAAGGTAGTCGGCCCAGCCCGAGAGCGACGATATCGGGGTGCCGAGCTGATGGGCTGTCTCTTTGGCCATACCAACCCAGATGCGGTTCTCCTCGTCGCTGCGTGCGGTGCGGAACAGGTTGTAGGAGATGAGCAGCAGCACTATTGCGATGAAGAGGTAGAAAATAGGGATGATACGCAGCATCTTGAGCAAGGGCGTAGGCTCGTAGTAGACGTATGCCAGGCGGTGGTTGGCGAGCTGCAGCGCAATGGGGTCGTTCTCGCCGGCCATCTCGTCAAGCTTGTCTTGCAATTTCTCGGGGGTGTTGAAGTCGGAGTTGTTAATGTTGCCAGCGCCAAGTACATTCTTGCGTGTGCTGTCGACAACGATGACGGGCACAAAGACACTGTTGTTCGTCACCTCGGAAAGGAACGAGCGGTTTAGGTTGTCGAGCATCGAGCGCATATCGGTATAAATCTGCGACTCTTTGTACATAAGGGTCAGCGGGATGCCCCACACGTCGTATTCAAACGGCGGGTTGTGGCTGAAGTCGCTGAGCAGTTGAGGCGAGGCCTTTTGTCCTATCAGGGTGCGGTCCTCGGCAGGAGTGGGCATTATGTTGCCACAACTGGTGATGAGCGAGTCCTTGTCGAGGATCATAAAGGGAGTACGGCTGCTGTCGACGATGTAGGAGACGTAGGAGAGGTAGAACTCGGCGTCTGACGACAGGTCGTGTTTGTTGAACGACTGCAACACATCGATATAAAGCTTCACCTTGCGTCTTTCATCGATACCCACTTCGTTGAAGAATGTCTCTGTCGAGCTGACCAGCTCGGCTTTCTGGCTGATGGCGGCAGCCCAGATGCGCACCTTCTCCTGCTCCGACTTGCGTATCTGGCTTGCAAAACTGTTGATGGTCCACAAGGCGGCAAAGCCCAGCACGAGGGTGATGATGATTATCACCCACTTTCCTTTGCGGGGCTTGCGGTATTTTGGGGGCTGTAAGGTACTCTCTTTATTCTTCATTCCTGACGTATTGTTCTGGCGGGATCTATGTGGGCGATGTAGGTTGATGGAATCAGCAGGGCTGCTGCCGACACGAGCAGTGTTCCGATGCTTATGGCTATGAAGAACAGCGGATTGGCATCGATGGGAACAAACGACATCGAATAGCTCTCGCTGTCTAGATGAACGATGTGGAATGTGCTTTGCAGAAAGCAGAACAGCGCTGCCAGCACGTTGCCCACAATGATGCCCTTGCCAACGATAGAGATTGCTTTGAGCATAAAAATGCGACGTATGGAGCGGTTGGTGCTGCCCAGAGTCTTTAGCAGGCCAATCATAGAGGTCTTCTCAAAAATCATTATCAGCAGAGCCGACACCACCGAGGCGGCGCATACCACGGCCATAATCAGGAGTATAAGTACAATGTTGGAGTTGAGCAGCTCAAGCCAGGCAAACATCGACGGCTGTTCTTCCACAATCGATGTCACCGCCAGGTCTGGGCGGGTCGCTGTCTTGACTTCCATCAGCGCCTGGTCAAGGTGCTCAAAGTCTTTGGTAATCACCTCATAGCCTGCCGCGGCATCACTGGGCCATCCGTTGATGGTCTGTATCTGACGCAAGTGGCCGATGATATAGTGGTCGTCAAACTCGCTGAGGTCGGTGTTGTATATGCCGACAACGCGGAAGGCACGGGCACGGTAGTTGTCGCCTGTCCAGAAGTAGGTGCGGGCCTTGCTGCCGGTGTCTATGCCCATCTTGTTGGCCATACGCTGCGACACGATAATCTCGTTCGAGGCCGTACTGTCGTCAAGACGGAAGAAGCGGCCGCGCACCATATTGCCAGCAAAAAAGGCACTGTCGAAAGAGTGGTCTACACCCTTAAAGACAATGCCTTGTATCTGCTCGTCAGTCTTAAGCATACCGCCCTTGCAGGCAAATGGCTGCACGTGGGCCACCGAAGGCAGAGCCTCGATCCGGCGTACCTCGTCGGCGGTCATATTCACCGCAATCTCGTCGTAGTCGTTCACCCATCCGTAGCTGCGGATGGTGATGTGCGAGCCAAAGCCCACCACCTTCTCCGTGATTTCGCGTTGAAAGCCGCGCAATATGCATACAGCCATAATCATCACCACCACGCCCAGTGCTATGGTGTAGGTGGCAATGTTGACCAGCGGGCGCGAGAAGTTGCTCTTGTCGCGCTGCAGGAAACGGCGTGCTATAAGGCGTTCAAAAGCCAATTGCTCAGAACGACATTGCAATGTTGACAAAGTCCTCTGCCTGCAATGCGGCGCCACCAATCAGGCCACCGTCGACATCGGGATTGGCAAAGAGCTCTTTGGCATTCGAGGGCTTGCAGCTGCCGCCATAGAGGATGCTGATTTCGTCAGCCACCTCTTTGCCGTACTTGTCGGCAATGGTCTTGCGGATGAAGGCGTGGATCTCCTGTGCCTGCTCAGGTGTGGCGGTCTTGCCGGTGCCGATGGCCCAAACGGGCTCGTAGGCGATAACGAGTTCTTTGAACTGCTCGGCGCTGAGGTGGAACAGGCCGTCGGTGATTTGGCGTTTCACCACGTCGAACTGCTTGCCGGCCTCGCGCTCCTCAAGCACTTCGCCGCAGCACACTATCGGGCGGATCTCGTGCTTCAGCAGTTGGTCCACTTTCTTGGCAATCATAGCGTCGGTCTCGCCGTAGTAGGCGCGGCGCTCCGAGTGGCCCACAATGCAGTATTCAATATCCATTGACGAGAGCATCTCAGCGCTGACTTCGCCTGTGTAGGCACCCTTCTCGTTGTCGTTCACGTTCTGGGCACCGACCATAAAGTACGAGTCGTTGCTGTAGTCCGACACCATTTCAAGGTAGGGGAACGGCGGACAGAGTATCATAAGGGTGTTCTTGCCCAGTTCTTTCTTTTCAAGGAGCTCCATAATGCCGTTTACCAAATCGTCGGCCTCGTCAAAGCTCTTATTCATTTTCCAGTTGCCTGCAACAATGTTTTTTCTCATAATATTATTGTTTTAAAGGGTTTGATGTTGATACGTTGATATGTTGATATGTTTGAGGGTTGAAGGGTTTAAAAGGTTTGAAGGGTTAAAGGGTTTGAAGGGTTTGAAAGTTTTGAAGGGTTTAAAAGGTTTGAAAGGGTTGAAGGGTTTAAAAGGTTTGAAAGGTTTGAAAGGTTTGAAAGGTTTGAAGGGTTTGAAGGGTTTGAAAGGTTTGAAGGGTTAAAGGGTTAAAGGGTTAAAGGGTTAAAATGTTTTAGGGTTTGAGGGATTCTATTCCCTTTTAATTCTTAATTCTTAATTCTAAATTTCAAATGTCTTTTTCAATATATACGTTCATACCTACAAATGCATAGTTTTCTTTAAGATGGATGATGTCTTCGTCGCGCATTCTGATGCAGCCTTCGCTGCCGCGGCCTGGCACGCTGTAGCGGTTGCCGGTGCTGCCGTGTATGCCTATGCCCGTGCCTTTATAGTCGCCTCGCAGACGCATAAACCACTTGCCGTAGGCGGGCATCTCCCCACGTCCGTCGCCAAAGTTGTGCGTCCACGTCGAGGCATCCACTATCTCGCAGATGGTGAAGGGCACGCCCTCCTTGCTCTCGGGTGTGCGGCAGTCACCCCTGCGTTCTTTGTCGCCGTTGTTGGCTCCAAGGCATACAGGATAGGCTGCTATCAGCGTCAGCCCCGTGCAGCGCTGCTCGTAGACATATAGTGTACGCTTCGGCTTGGAGATGTTTATGTACACGTTTTGAGGCTCAAAGACATAGCCGTAGACGGTGCGGTCGGCCACAGGCAGTTCCGACAGGGCGTTCCAGCACTCCGCTGCAGGCTGGAGCCTCTGTGCCTGTAATGCCGTTGCCAGCATCACCATCACCATCAGTGTCAATATGGATAGTCTTAGTTTCAAAACGCGAATGTCCGGTTACTTGACCTTAGCTCTCCTAATGCCTTCCAGCTGCCATTTCGACGGGGCGCGGTTGGCTTGCTCGGGGTGGGTCTTCTCGTAGTTCTCTATGAATGGCAGCACCATCTTGGTGGCCAAGGTCTTGTTCATAATAATCTGTCGGTCGGCGTTGAGCAGTATCATCGTCGGTGCCCCGTGCACATTGTAGGCTTCCTGGTAGTCGACGTTCACGTTGGGGCCGCCCACGTTGATGAAGGGCAGCTGGTGCTTGTGCACATAGTTCTTCCATTTTGCCACATCGCTCTCATAGCCAACGGCATAGACCTCAAAGATCTTGTTGCCGGCAGCCGTCAGCGAGTCATAGAGAATCTTCAGCTCTGCAGTCTGTTTCTTGCAGTGGTTGCAGTCGGGGTCCCAGAACCACAGCATCACGTACTTCTGAGGCAGGGCGTGGCTCGAAATCCAGTCCTTGGGGTCTTCCGACTGGTTGGTGTCGGCCATCGTCAGTTCCTGTCCCATAGCGCCTATAAGCGATTTGCTGAGGAAGTCGACGGTCTGGCGCTTGTTGTAAACCTCACCGTCCGAAGCCCATTTGCATTTGCCTGTCAGATAGTAGTCTCTGACCAGGTTGACGAACACCTGATCCCAGCCTATGTGCTTGGTATCGCGCTCGTATTTGGGCAGTGCGAACTCCATAAAGTAGCGCAGCATCGTGCTGTCGTTCACCACTTTGTCAAACAGCTGCTCGGCATATTTGGTGGTTGTGTCGGCGTCCTGGTAGTAGAGTATGTTGAAGAAATAGAAGTTCATCTTGTCGTACAGATGGGGTGTGTAGATGAGCGAATGGTCCTTCAGGTTGACATTGTCCCAATAGTGGGCGCGATAGTATTTGGCCTGCCATTCGCGCAAGTTGGTGTCGCGGCAGCCGGCGGGAAGCTCCTGCGGCACATCGACGTTGGAGAACATCTTTACAAGCTGTGTGAAACGATATTGCTTGTTGGTGTTCAGATAGTTGTCTTCAAAACTCTTCATCTCGTCCGACAGAACTTTCATCTCGTTGTCGGCCTCGGCCTTCTTTGCGGGGTCCTTGCGCTTTTCGTTGATGCCCTTCGATTTCTCATTGGCCCAGTCAAGCTTTGCCATATAAGTGTACATCAGTTCGTTGGCCTTCGAGCCGCTGACTTTCATACCTGCGTTGCTCTTCTTCTCGTCGAAGGCGATGCTGAAGGTGCGGCTGTCGTCGACCATAAAGTCAAAAATCTTTTGCTTCTTGTCGTCGAGCAGGGTGTAGACGCCGGTGTCAAGCTTCCTTTTTCCGGCGAAAACCACCGAGCCGCTCTTGGCCTCGGCCGAATCCTTGACAATGAAAGTGTTGCGGAAGTGCTGGCCTATATAGTGCTTGCCATCTGCTAGCGAAGGCGAGCTGAACGTCATCTTGTAGTTGTTCTGAGCCTGGACAGCGCCTGTCAAGGTGAGCATCAGGCTGCATAAAACACTGATTCTTATTGTTCTATTCATAGAGTATATAAATATTTTCTTTAAATAATGAGTTTAGCAACACACATAACGGCAAACTTGTCCAAAAAATTGTCCAAATGATAGGAAGTTTTTTTCGGTGTCATCTGATAGGCCGCGGCCACGCCCAGGTCGAGCAAGCCCCAGCGCAGCAGTCCGTCGATGCCGATGCAGGGCTCCAACAGTCCCGCAAAGGGCGCTGTCAGGGCAATGTACTTTGTCGGCTCTGTGCCATACAGGGCGTAGGTGCCGGTGCCGTCCACCACAGATTTGCCATACAGCACACCCCACAGCGCGTTGAGCTGCACGAAGGGATGCGGCTCCGAAACGGTTGTCTTCCAGAGGCTCCAGCCCGAGGTGTAGCGGATGCTGGCCAGTGCAAAGGCATCGGCCATAAAGGTGTTGGGCCGGATGGTGAGGAAGGTGTTGTTGAAATAGTAGAAGCCACCGCCGGTGCCACCTATGTCGAAGCGTCGCGAAAGGGGCGTATTGTCCGTCGCTACCGAGCCGCCCTGTGCGAACAGCCTGAGGCTGCCTGCTTTGTCGCCGAAATCGAACTGGTTGCTGTACTGCGCCAGCACGCGGGCATAGCGCTTCGTTTTGTCGCCGTCGGTCACGCCTGCCAGCACGCCCAGTTTCCAGTGGTCGCCCCAGTAGAGGTCAATGCCCGCCTCGTCGAAGGTCTGGTATGGCATTGCGTCGTCGTCGTAGATGGAAGGGTAGAGCAGTCCCGTGGCGTCGAAAAGCAGCCGTTCGCGCGAGTGGGTGTAGCCGATATGGAGCATAGCAGGGCCGGGAATGTCGATCTGTGTGTGGGCCGAAATGCAGTCCACGCCAGCATAGCGCGAGCTGAAATAAGAGCTGTTGTCGGTGGTGTTGAAAATGTTGTAGTTGTCAAAGCTGTGGCTGCCCACGCGCAGCAGGTCGTGCTGGTAGTAGATATCGAATCCGCGAAACACTGCACGCGGGAATATAAATCCCACCGAGCCGCCATATTTCCAGGCGTGGTCGCCCGTGCCGTAGCCAAAGTAGGCTGAGGCAACAAAAGAATTCTGAAACAGTCTCCCATAGCGTTTGTCGTATTTTAGCGGCTGGATGAGGTCTATGCCCATACCCCAGCGGTTGCGCTCGTAGATGTTGTAGTTGAAGGCGCGGTTGAGGTCGAGGGTTATATTGGTCAGACTACGGTAGCTTGTCAGGCGGATACTTTGGGCATTGCAGTGGCCCATAAATGCGGTAAAACCCAGCAATATGCAGATTGTCAGTTTCTTGTTCATTGAGTTGAAAGAAATAAAAGTATACAAAAATAACCAATTCCTATGGAATAGAGAAAAATATTTTTCTAGCGACTGGAATTGATGAGGGTTTGATGAGTTGCGACACACCAGTGAATATTAGAGTTTGGCAGTGCGACACAGCAGTGAATATTAGGGCTTGATGGTGCGACACAGCAGTGAATATTAGGGCTTGATAATGCGATACTTTTGTGGTGATGGTGCGACACACCCCGGCCTTCGGTCACCCCTCTCCGAGAGGGGATGGGCTGACGCATCATTTTTATTGTCAATGATTAGCATCTGTTGCGCTGCCGCGCCATCCCCTCTCGGAGAGGGGTGGCCGAAGGCCGGGGTGTGTCGCACCGTCAATCCCAAAGTGTCGCACCGTCAATCCCAAAGTGTCGCACCATCAAGTAAAAAGTATCTCACCATCAATCCCAAAGTATCGCACCATCAATCACAAAGTGTCGCACCATCAATCCCAAAGTGTCGCACCCTCAATCCCAAAGTGTCGCACCGTCAATCCCAAAGTATCGCACTGTCAATCCCAAAGTGTCGCCTCATTAACATCTAAAATGTATCCTGCCGTTTTCCCTATAAAAAGGTGCTTTTTGGTCGGTACCAACACTGGTTGTTGTCCGCTTGTTGTCCGCTTGATGTCCGCTTGTTGTCCGCTTTAAAAGCGGACAACAAGCGGACATCAAGCGGACAACAAGCGGACAACAAACGGAGATGATATGGAGTTGTTGTTGCGTTGTAGGCTTGTAATCAGCGAGTTGTAGAGGTATGTATCGTGTGCGATATTTCTCGGTTTTTTGAGCCGAATTTACCCCAAAAGTTGGGGCGTAGGTGAATTATTTTTTGCCGTTTTGTTTTTTTTATTTATCTTTGCAGATTGTCATAATGATGCGTATGCCGCGCAACGTTATGATTGTTAGAGTTTAGTGGCAATTATTTAAGAATAACAAATAAAAAATATAGAACAATGAACTACGATGTAATAGTTATCGGCAGCGGTCCAGGAGGCTATGTGGCTGCTGTCAAGGCTGCCCAGATGGGTATGAAAACCGCTGTTGTGGAACGTGAGAACCTGGGTGGCATCTGCCTCAACTGGGGCTGCATCCCGACCAAGGCGCTGCTGAAGTCGGCACAGGTGTACAACTATATCAACCACGCTGCAAACTATGGCGTGGCCGCTCAGCCTGCCGAGGCCGACCTTACGGCTATGGTGCAGCGCAGCCGCGGTGTGGCAGAGACGATGAGCAAGGGCGTGCAGTTCCTGCTTAAGAAGAACGGTGTCGAGGTCATTATGGGCCGCGCACGCGTTATGCCCGACCATAAGGTCGAGGTGGCCGACGCCGAGGGCAACAAGACCGTCTATGAGGCCCCGCATATCATCATCGCCACGGGTGCCCGCAGCCGCAATCTGCCCAACCTGCCGCAGGACGGCAAGCACATCATCGGCTATCGCGAGGCTATGACGCTGCCTCAGAAGCCGCAGAGAATGGTTGTCGTAGGCAGTGGCGCTATCGGCAGCGAGTTTGCCTTCTTCTATCAGAGCATCGGAGTGGAGGTGACGCTGGTCGAGTTTATGCCCACCATTCTGCCCAACGAGGATGAGGACGTGAGCGCCAACGTTGCCCGCAGCTTCAAGAAGATGGGTATGAAGGTGATGATGAGCGCATCGGTCGAGAAGGTAGACGTCGAAGGCGACGTGTGCCACGTGCATATCAAGGACAAGAAGGGCGCCGAGGTGCTGGTGGACTGCGATGTGGTTCTGAGCGCCGTTGGTGTCATTACCAACCTTGAGGATATGGGTCTTGAGGAGACCGGCATCGAGGTGGAACGCACCAAGATTGTGGTCGACGACTACTACCGCACCAATGTCCCTGGCTATTACGCAATAGGCGACGTGGTTCACGGTCCGGCACTGGCTCACGTGGCAAGCGCAGAGGCTGTCTGCTGCGTAGAGAAGATTGCCGGCGGCGAGCCCGAGAAGCTGAACTACAGCAATATACCGGGCTGCACCTACACCACTCCCGAGGTGGCCAGCGTGGGCCTTAGCGAGAAGAAGGCTGTCGAGGCCGGCTACGAGGTGCTGGTTGGCAAGTTCTTCTTCAAGGCCAGCGGCAAGGCTACGGCAGCAGGCAACAACGACGGTTTTGTCAAGATGGTTATCGACAAGAAGACCGACTTGATACTGGGTGCACATCTGTGTGGCGACAACGTCACGGAGATGATTGCCGGCCTGGTGGCCGCACGTCAGAACGGTTTGACCGCCAAGCAGGTGGCTGGCTCTGTGCATCCTCACCCCACAATGTCGGAAGGCATTATGGAGGCCATCGAAGCCGCCTACGGAAAGGCAATACACGGATAGAGCGTAGGAGCGCAGGCTTCCAGCCTGCAAGCGGAGAACGGAGAGCGGAGAACTGAGAACGGAGAACGGAGAACGGAGAACGGAGAACTGAGAAATAGCAATCACGTAGGGGCGTACTCCCGTGTACGCCCCACCACCACCCACCACCACCCGCCGTTAACCCCTTAAACCTTTCAACCCTCAAACCCTTCAACCCTTTCAAACCCTCAAACCTTTCAACCCTTTAACCCTTCAACCCTTTAACCCTTTCAACCCTTTCAAACCTTTTTAACCTTTTTAACCTCAAAATATGGGTATATTCAAGAATCGAATGACAGTGGCAGAAGGTCTGCGAGTATCGGTGTCGAAGCATTTTTACTATTCGACGTTCGGTGTGCGCGGCCGTCACGACAAGGATACATATCTGGGCGGCTATGTCTGTGAGGACGTGCCCGGAACAGGCTTTTTTGTCCGCAACAGCGAGAGTCATAGTTACAGGCGTTTTGTGATTGCCGCCAAGAAACGCAGCAAGCAGAACTGGTGGACACTGCTGTCGGGCAAGGAGCCCAATTTCGACAAGGAGTACAAGCGTATAGAAGAGGCTTTTGCCAAGGCCGACAACAGTAAGGTGAAACAGATATTGTCGAGCTATCAGAATGTCATTGGTCTGGCCAAAGACGAGGAACTGCTGCAGCGCATAGTGCGTGCCGTGAAGGACAAGATGGGCGACCATCCGTCGAAATCGTTGGTAAGCGTCATCACGCACTATAAGTCGAGTATTGCCAGTTTGGAGCGCGACGTGCGTTCAGCCCAGATGAATTACGGCAAGACTATGGACGAAGAGCATCTGGCAGCGTGGGCCAAGGTGGTCGATGCTTTCCACCTGCTGGTGGAGTCGCGCCGCGTGTGGTCGGTCTATGTCGACAATGGCTCTCCGGCCTACAAGCAGGTGTTTTTCGACAGAGGCATCTTCGACTATATCCTTTCGCCCGGTGACACTCCGGTGATGCGCGACTATGCTGGCGTGCGCTATTACCTCTATCCTGACGGTATGGTTGTGGCCCGCTCGTCGGTGGATTTTGATTTCTACAGTTGGGATAAGGTCGACTTCCAGTTCAAGGTGGTGGACATCTCGACGTTGGCTGTGCGTCCCCACTTTGATGATCACAGCCGCAAGCAGAAGCATCACCACGGCCAGAGCCTGGATGCACTGAGCACTCTGTATGGCACCACCCGCGCGCAGGTTGTAGGCGAGATCTACATACCTCAGATAGACCGTCGTTTCTTTGTGAACCATACTGGCCCGGCAGAGGATTTCTGCAAGGTTATGAAAGAGTATAAAGCGAAGAAGTAATGAAATGGAGTTAAAGGAATATAATGAAAAATAATGGAGTTAAAGGAAGTTAAGGGACAAATGTACCGGATAGGTTTGTATTGTCCCTTAACTCCCCCTAACTCCCTTAATCCCTCTAACCCTAAAACCCTCTAATCCTAAAACCCTCTAACTCTCTAACTCTCTAACCCTCAAACCCTAAAACCCTTCAACCCTAAACCCCTCATTGAAGAAGCATCACACATATAAGTTCAATCCGCACACCTTGTCGTATGAGAAGGTGAAGACCACGTTTGCCGACAAGCTAAAGAAGATTTCCTTCTCCATCGCTTTCGGCATAGTGCTTGGTGTAGTGCTGCTTGTGATAGGTCTGCACGTGTTCGACTCGCCCAAGGAGCGCAAGCTGAAGCGCGAGCTGGCCGTTATGGAGCGCCAGATGGTCCAGATGAAGGACATCGTGAAACGCAACGAGGCAGTGCTGGCTGATTTGGAGAACAGAGACAACAGTATCTACCGTACGTTGCTTGAGGCTGAGCCCATATCGGACGAGGAGCGGACGGCAGGTATGATAGGACAGGATTATTCCGAGCTGGAAGGCTTTGAGCATTCCGACCTTATCATAAGGACTAAAAAGCGGCTGGACGATATGACCAAGCGCATCTATGTGCAGTCGAAGTCGTTCGACGAGGTGTACCAGATGGCGAGTACCAAGAAGGAGCGCCAGGAGCACATCCCGGCCATTATGCCGATTGAGAAGAACCGCTGCAGCGTGATTTCGGGTTTCGGCACGCGCTATCATCCCATCCTCCACTACCGCAGGATGCATACCGGTGTGGACCTCTCAGCCAAGAAGGGCACCCCCATCTACGCTACCGGCGACGGCACGATTGAGGTGGCAGGCCGTGGAGACGCAACTTTGAGTGGCTATGGTATAGCGGTGATGATCAACCACGGCTATGGTTACAAGACACTCTATGGCCATATGAGCGACGTGAAGGTGCGCAGAGGCCAGAAGGTAAAACGTGGCGAGTTGATAGGCCACGTGGGTTCGTCGGGTCTGGCATCGGGGCCGCATTGCCACTATGAAGTGTGGCTTAACGGCAAGAAAGTCAATCCAGTGTATTATTTCTACAACGACCTCACGCCTCAGGAGTATGAGCAGGTGATAGAGGCTGCAAACCAGGAAAACCAATGTCTGTCGTAATTGATGAGAATGCCGGCTTCTGCTTCGGAGTGGTGAAGGCTATCGCCGCTGCCGAAGAGCAGCTGCGGGAACGCGGACAGCTCTACTGCCTGGGCGATATAGTCCACAACAATGCCGAGGTGCAGCGTCTGGCCCAGTTAGGCTTGAAGGTGATTGACCATCAGCAGATGGATAGACTGCCTGGCGCCACAGTGCTGATAAGGGCTCACGGCGAGCCGCCGGCGACGTATGATCTTGCCCATAGTCAGGATATCAAGCTGATAGATGCCACCTGCCCGATAGTTCTGGCGTTGCAGAAGCGGATTCGCGAGGGCTATGAACAGATGCGACGTGTCGACGGACAGGTTGTGATATTTGGCAAGCAGGGACACGCAGAGGTGATAGGACTGAATGGACAGACGGGCAATTCGGCAATCATTGTCTCGTCGCCCAACGATATCGATGCCATTGATGTGCGGCGTCCGATTCGTCTGTACTCGCAGACGACGAAGAGCCGCGAGGACTACAATCGGTTGACGGAGAATATAGAGCGGCGTATAAAAGAGCAAGATGTCAAGGATGCTGATTTTGTGGCATACAACACTATTTGCAGCCGTGTCGCCAACCGTGCAACGCAGCTCGAGGAGTTTGCCAAAGGCGTCGACTTGCTGATTTTTGTGTCGGGAGTCAACTCCTCGAACGGCCACTACCTGTATGAATATTGCCGAAGGGTTCAGCCCGCGACACGTATGATTTCGTCGGCAGATGAGTTGGAGGAGAGTTGGTTTGAGGGCAAAGAACGCATTGGCATAACGGGAGCCACCTCTACACCTCGCTGGCTGATGGAACAGATAAAAACCAAAATAGAGAACGGAGAACCTCTTTAAACCTTTCCAACCTTTTAAACCCTTTAACCCTTTCCAACCTTTTAAACCCTTTATATGTATATAGATCGTCTTTTGCTTGCTAACTTTAAGAACTACATTTATTTAGATGTGTCTTTCTCGAACAACGTGAATTGTCTGGTCGGCAATAACGGTGTGGGAAAGACCAATCTGCTGGATGCGTTGTATTATCTGTCGTTTTGCAAGAGTTACTTTAATCCTGTGGACAGCCAGAACATTCGTATGGGTGCCGACTATTTTGCAATCAATGGCCAGTATGTGCTTGACGACGAAGGCGGCGACCCTGTAACAGTGGCTTGCACGCTGCAACGCGGGCAGTCGAAGAAAATGAAGTTCAACAAGAAGCAGTGCTCAACATTTGCCGAGCATATCGGGCGGCTGCCGCTGGTGATTGTCACGCCGAGCGACCAGAACCTGATACTGGGAGGCAGCGATGCGAGGCGCAAGTTTGTGGACGGCATTATGTCGCAGGTGGACAAGAACTATCTGCAGTTACTGCTTGGCTATCAGAAAGCTTTGGAGCAGCGCAACCGTTTGCTGAAGCAGTTCTATGACGACAATTATTTCGACGAAGCTTCGATAGCTGTCTGGGATGAGCAGTTGGTGCGCTATGGCGAGCCGATTGTGGAGGAGCGGCGCCGTTTCTTGAATGATTTTATGCCGCTTTTTGAGCAGTATTATGTTCTGATTCATCCCGATGCACCAAATGGCGAGAAGCCGTCGATTGAGTATGTCACACAACTTGCAGAAGGTGGCCAAGGACTTGAAGGACAGCTTGTGGATGCCCGCCGGCGCGACGCACAGATGCAGTATACGACAGTCGGTCCGCACAAGGATGATTTTGAATTCGGCATAGGCGAGTTCTCTGTCAAGCGTTTCGGCTCGCAGGGACAGCAGAAGACCTTTCTGTTGGCATTGAAACTGGCGCAATTTGAATATGTGCGTATGCATTTGGGTACTAAGCCCATACTGCTGTTGGACGATGTTTTCGACAAGTTGGATATGCGGCGTGTCAGCCAGTTGGTGCTGCTTGTTGGAAGCGACCGCTTTGGTCAGGTGTTCATTACTGACACTCAGCCTGGACGTGTCGAGTCTATCTTTAAGCAGGCACCAGATATGCCGCACAAGATTTTCACCGTTGAGAACGGAGAACTGAGAACGGAGAACGGAGAACTGAGAACTGGGAACGGAGAACGGAGAACGGAGAACGGAGAACGGAATAGTGTAATGTCCCTCTAATTTCCCTTTAATTTCCCTTTAACTTCCCTTAACTTCAAATTAACTTTTACAAAGAAGAAATGTCGCACGAATATACAATAAAGGATCTTATCGACGCTGCTTTGCGGAAATACAATTTTGACGACAGTATTTCTCGCAACAGAGTTGAGGAGGCCTATCGTGATGTGGTGGGGCCTTTCATTGTCCAGCTGACACGTTCGGTCAGCTACAATGCATCGACTCATACTCTGAAGGTGGTGCTTTCTGTGCCTGCACTTAAGAACGAGCTGACATACAAGACTACTGATCTGATTAATGCCATTAATCAGAAACTTGGGCACGAAGAGGTTAAAGACCTATACTTGCTGTGAGTGTGGATTAATTATTGTTTACTATCGTCATTTGGTGTATTCCGAGACTGTCGCATTGCTGCTGCCAAGCGGCACGGCGGCGGATGCTGTTCTGGCTGCTGACTATTAGGGTGTCGAAGTCATATTGCTCAAGCAATTCGGAGATGGTGATGTAAGGACTTTCGCGAAGGATGAGGTAGTCAACTTCAGGGTGCGACATAGAACTAATGCGATAGTTGGAGCGGTCGACGATGCGGAATGTTTTTCCGCTGAAGCTTATGAATCGGTTGGAAATGTATATGTTGTCGTCTTCAAAGGTGGTGTCTATTGGCAGGATTGTCCGCTGTTTTGTTTGCCGGAATATATGGTTGTTTGCCGTTTGGAAATCAATGACATCAGGACTTTGTGCGGTGCTTTTGTCGCATACAAGATAGCTATTGTGCCCAAAGAAAAACTCAATGGCGGTGCGGTTGCCTACGTTGTATACATCAAAATGACTTTGTGTATCACACTTTGATTCAATGTGTTTTGCGTAGATTGCAAGCGCAAGTGCTGTGGCAAGGATAGCCGCTAATGTTTTCCATTGCGGTCTTAATAGCATCCAGCTTAGTAGTATAATTATTACAAAACTGAGGATGAGCATTGGACTGTCAAAGTAAATGCCTTCAATCAGTGCATTCGGCCAAGAGGCGATGACTGACGTTATATGTTCAGTGGTGGCAAGCAGGAAAGAAGTAAGCGCCCCGACAGCTTTGAATGCCAACGGCCACCAGGCGACAAGGAGCATCAGCAACACGCTGCCAAGCAGTAAGCCAGCCAAAGGGATTACGGTCATATTGGCAACTAAAAAATAGGGTGGGAATGTGTGGAAGTAGAAGAGTGTCAATGGCGTTACAGCCAGTTGTGCCACAAGGCTAACGCAAAAGAGGGCGCGAATTTTCTTTAATGCTTTGAGAGTGAGTTGTGAAAGCCTGTTCCTGCCATTGGGTATCGGCATAAGTTCTTCCAGCGGTCGCACGAGGGTTACTATTGCAAGAACGGCAGTATATGATAGTTGGAAGCCGACATCAAATAGCAGTAGAGGCTTGGCAACCAGCAGTATGAGAGCCGATGCTGCTATTGCGTTGAGGGTCGGCGGGCGGGTGAAGAACATCTGCCCGATGACAATGAGGCTGAACATCAGTGCTGCTCGCATCGTGGAAGGTGCCATACCTGTGAGAAACACAAAAGCCCATATTGCTGCGAGTTGAATGCACCCTTTGACGATGCGTGCCGGTCGGCGGTTGCTGAGAAAGAAGAGGCACCAGCCGACAAGTAACGCCACAATACCGACGTGCAATCCGCTGACACAGAGCAGATGGGTTATACCTGCAGTGCGGAAATGTGCTTTGGTTTCAGCATCAATGTCTTCGTCCCATCCAAGTATGAGTGCTTCGGCGATGCCTTGTTGTGATGGCGTTAGCTGACTGAAATGGATGACATTAATCAAGCGTTGGCGTATGACAGTTATCTTTGACTTCCATCCCTTTGTTTTGTGGCCGATGATGCGGTAGTCGGTGGATGTGACATAGTCGGTGTATAGAATACCTTTTCGCATCAAGTATTTACGATAGTCGAATTGATGAGGGTTGTTGGATCCACTTGGCAGGTCGGGCGATGAGAGGACGAGCAGTTCGTCACCGAAAGCAACCGTGGATGGCTTTTGCAGATATAGTAAGAGTTTCCCTTTACAGGGATGTGTCGTCCCACAGGTGTCGGTGATTTCAAGTACATTGCATATCGCTCTGATGCTCCGCTCGCGTTCGGATGGTATCTCGTCTACTTGTACTCTCATCCAGTTTTGGCTGCCTACAAAACGCGAATAGTGTGCTTCTGAACGCGCAGGGTCGGTCGCTTCGGAAAAGAAACCGAAAAACGTCTCGGCAATAAAGATTATTGCTGCGACTATCAATGCGGCGGGCAGAAGCGGATGTTTCATAGAGCAAAAAAATGGCGTCGGACATAGTCGGACGCCATCTGTTATTATCAGTGTGTTTACTTGCTTTCCAGTTCAGTAAAGTACTCGTAGAAGTAAGGAATGGTCTCGATGCCTTTGAAGAAGTTGAAGAGCGGATAGTTCTCGTTGGGTGCGTGGATGGCGTCGCTGCCAAGTCCGAAGCCCATCAGGATGCTCTTTATGCCAAGAATGCGCTCGAAGCCGGCAACAATAGGTATGCTTCCGCCGCTGCGAGTGGGGATGGGGCGCTTGCCGAAGGTGGTTGTAAGGGCCTTTTCAGCTGCCTTGTATGCATTCATTTCGAGAGGGCTGACGTATGCGGCGCCGCCGTGGGCAGGAGTAACCTTGACTGTAACGCAGTCGGGGGCTGCAGCCTCGAAGTAGTCCTTAAAGAGCTTGCTTATCTTTTCAAAGTCTTGGTTGGCTACCAATCGGGTAGAAATCTTGGCATAAGCTTTGCTTGGCAGGACTGTCTTGCTGCCTTCGCCGGTATGTCCACCCCAGATGCCACACACATCAAGGCAGGGACGTATGCCGGTGCGCTCCTTGGTGGTGTAGCCTTCCTCGCCGTGTACTTCTTTGATGTCGAGCTCTTTCTTATATTCTTCCAGATCGAAAGGAGCCTGTGCCATCAGTGCGCGCTCTTCGTCGCTGATGACAAGCACATCGTCGTAGAAACCAGGTATTGTTATATGGTTGTCCTCGTCGTGGAGGCCGGCGATCATCTTGCAAAGGATGTTGATGGGGTTGGCCACGGCGCCGCCATAGATACCGCTATGAAGGTCGTGGTTGGGACCGGTGACTTCAACATCCCAGTAGCAAAGACCACGCAAACCGCTGGTGATGCTTGGTGTGTCTTGTGCAATCATACCAGTGTCGCTGACAAGGATTACATCGGCTTTGAGCATATCCTTGTGCTCCTCGCAGAAGCCATAAAGGCTGCCACTGCCGATTTCCTCTTCGCCCTCAAGCATAAATTTGACGTTGCAGGGCAACTGGTTGGTCTTGACCATAAACTCAAAAGCCTTGGCCTGCATAAAACTTTGGCCTTTGTCATCGTCTGCACCACGGGCCCATATCTTTTCGTCTTTGATGACGGGCTCGAAAGGCTTGGTCTCCCACAATTCGAGCGGAGCTACAGGCATCACGTCGTAGTGGCCATAAACGAGCACGGTCGGCTTGGAGGGGTCGATGGTCTTCTCGCCATAGACCACAGGGTTGCCTGCCGAAGGCATAACCTCTGCTTTGTCGCAGCCAGCCTCGATCAGCAGCTCGCGCCAACGGTTGGCACAGCGAACCATATCATCCTTGTGCTCGCTCTCGGATGAGATAGATGGTATACGGATAAGTGTGAACAGTTCTTCAAGGAAACGGTCTTTGTTTGCTTCAATGTATTGTTTTACGTCTTTCATTATGGAAAAAGGTTTTAAGGGTTACAAATGATTATTGGGTTGTAAGGGTATTATTTGTTTTCTTCATAACCAAGCTGGCGGGCTTGCTCAAAATATGTGGCGGCATTCTTGGCATCGCCTTTTAATTGATATATGTAGCCTATATTATAGTAGGCGGCACCATATTGCGAATCGCATTCAATTGCTTTTTTGAAGAAGTCTAATGCAGCGTCATAGTCCTCGTAAAGAACCATCTCCATCCAGCCACGGTTGAACCAGGCGTACTTGTAGTTCGGGTCGATTTCAAGAATCTTTACATAGTATTCATTGGCTTTGTCGGCCTCTTCGACATCCTGATAAAGCATTGCCAGACCGTACAGGACATTGATGTTCTTCGGTTCAAGCGAAAGGGCTGTCGTGAGGTATTCCAGACCCAGCTTGTTGCGATGCTGGGCATAAAGCATTCCAAGTTCCTCGTATGCCGGTTCATAGTCGGGGTATAGCTCTATCAAGTGGCGGAAATAATTCACTGCATTGGTCGTGTCGCCAGTCTCTTTGAAGATGAAGCCTTTCATAAACAAGGCTGTCTGGTTGTTCTTGTCTTGCTCGGTCACTTTGGACAGGCTTTCCATTGCCCGGTCATAGTCCTTGCTATAGAATGCTATTTCACCCATCTTGAGGCACGCTTCGAAATTATTGGGGTCAAGCTTAAGTGCTTGCTGAAGGGCTGAATAGCTGTCGCCTACATTGCCCAGGCTGAAGTGTGCGTCGCCAAGCAGTGTATAATACTCGCTTTTGCTACCGTCAATGTGTGTGGCCTTCTCCAAATCATTGATGGCATCACGGAAATACTGCGACAGGTTCTTCTCTTTGCCGAGTGCAACAAGTATTTGGGCACGCTGATAGTAAAGTTCGGCATTGTCTGTATCTTTCTTTATCTGTGCATCAATCACTTTCAATGCCTCCTCGCGAGGAAGGCTGTCAAGCTTGTTGTTGCCGCAGGCTGTTATCAGCGCTGCTATTATGGTGAGGGCGATGAGAGTTACAGGTCTTTTCATACGTTAAAAAACTATTTTATGTAAAAAAAATTATGCCCAAATGAAACTTTTTTGAAAAAGTATCGTAAACAAAGGCGTGCTTACTTATTTCAAAGATGTATTTTTGGCGGGACGACTTGATGGTTGTCCTGCTTTTTTTTCGACTATAGTTGCTTTGTTAAAAACCTCTTGTTACCACGGAACTATTATTTCTTGACAAATTTGCTTGTTGCATTGTTTGTGCGGATAAAATAGACGCCGCGAGGCAGGGTGCTAATGTCTATCACTGTGCGGTCATTGTCGCTGTCGACTGTAAAAATGCGGCGGCCCATAGCGTCAATAACAAGCAGTGCACCTGTGGTTCCCTCAACACAAAGCGTGGTGGTTGCCGGGTTAGGATAGATGTGAGGATGTGTTGTTTCGGTCGTTGTCTCGATGCCGACAAATGGGTCTTTCTCATAGCATCCTATGTCGGCTCTACCATTGCGGAACCTGCTGTCGCCGGAAAGCTCTGTGATATAAGCGCCTACGCGGTTGGTGTCACCGGCATCTACCAGTGGCGAGAAACTGCTTAGTCGCCAGTCTCCCATATCATCGGCAGGACCCATAGTGGTGTCGGGCGCAATGAAGAACGGACCTTTGCCCTCAGCAGGGCGGTTGATACGGCTGATGCCGAAATTGCTGTTGCTGTCGGTTTCGCCAAAACCTTCTATGGCACAGAACCTAATACCGCTTATGTCTTTGTTGGTCAACGAACTGTCGTTGTGCCAGATGACGCTGTTTCTGATGGTGGTCCGGCTCTGGTTTATCGCGCCGCAGCCGCTGTTGCACACAATGTCGCAGCCGTCAATGGTGGTGCCTTGTGAGCGTATGCCGTAACCGGCGTTGTGGACAATCAAACTGTTTTTAATCATACCGCCGTTGATGTCGACGGCACCGCTATGGTTATTGCGGATTATGCAGCAGAAGAGGTTACCCGTATTGCTGTATACCGCTGCACCTCCTTCAGCTGTCGAGGTGTTGTTTTCGATGATGCAGCGTTCCAGTCGCTGGCTGCTGTTCTGAATATATACTCCTGCTCCTGTTTCGGCTTTGCCGTCGGCAAAAGTGACATCGTATATCTTGCACTCGTTGTTGGGCGCTGCTGAGAGGAACACCCTGCGTTTGCCGCCTCCGCTCAGAATTGTGCTGCCGGCATTGAGATTGCGGTCCTCAAGTCTGCTTTCAGTACCTGCAAAACCACCATAGATAGTAGTTTTGTTTGATGCAGTGAATGAGGCGTCTGCTGTCGTGTCGCCATAATAAATGCCGTTCTTTACCCAGATATTGCCCTTTTTGTACAGCGAGCATATCTTCATTGCACTATTGAGGTCGGGATAGGCCGAACTCCACGATGAACCGTCGCCTTGTCCATCGGCAGCGATGTAGAGAGTGTCGTGCATCGGACCCATATTGCAAGGGTAGATGTTGAACACGGCCCCTTGGGCCGACGAGTAGCCGTTGACAGATGACAGGGTATAGTAGCCGTCGCCACCTCCGCCCCAGCCGAAGTTGAAGTGGTAGCGGCCGTTGCTTTTGTAGCCGTCACAAACAAAGGCGTGGCCGCCTTCGCTGCTGCTGCCGCTATAATACACCGGACGTCCCAGGTCAAGGTCGTGGTGGAGCAGCGAATCCCAGAAGTTGTTGTCGGTGGTCTTGTTCAAATAAAAGGTGTTGAGGTAGCCGAAGAACATCAATGCTTCGGGCACGCTCTCGCTGTGGGCGCCGCTGCCGCTGGTGTGCTGTGGGTTTTGGTAGTTCATCTTCACAGCTACTCCGCAGTGGTAGCAAAGAAGCGACACGGCGTTTTGGTATTCGCTGTTGGAATAGGCATTGACCGTTATAGGCATCTTCGTGTAATCGTAGTAGGCCAAATCGAAATCGGCACTCAGCTGGCCGTAATAGGCGTGTGAATAGGAACGACGGCTGTAGCCCACATTGGGATAGCGGTGATACCGAATGATTTGCGCCATAGCCGTTGCGACACAGCCCGTAACGCTGTGGCCGTCATAGCTGCCGGAATATGCAGGACAGTAGTTGTTGTAGCCTGCACCTTGATCCCAACGGGTCTCGACAAGGGCACTGACGGCCTTGCCGCCTTTGGCAGCATAATACGAGGCATCGCTGTGCTCCAATGCTTTCCATTCGGCTTGGAATTCATTCTGTGCGGCCAGTATGTCGGCATTCTTCTGGCTGCTGCTTTTCACAGCGCTCACATCCTCGACATAACCCTCAAGCCACGCCTTCAGATTTTCAGGCAGTCGCTCGCTGTCATAACTGCCGTTGAACGAATAACCGACAATGGGTGAAAACGACTTGTTGGCTCCTGCAATGATAAAGCCGGTGTCTCCTATATTGAAAACATACATAACCGGTGTGCCGGAATAATCGGTATAAACCTTTTCGGGCGTCACATCTACAGACAGGCCGGCCATTTCCGGCTCGTTGATGGCAATATAGTGCTCTGCAACGATTCGGGCTTTGTTGTAATCAACGGTCTGTGCTGCCACTCTGACCATCGCGGTCAGGGCCAACAACGACAATATAACTCTCTTCATACAGAAATCAGTTTTTTCTTAAAAAATCCCATACGTGGTCGATAACGATATCGGCCCTGATGTCGAACGCCTCGCGAGTGGCGTAGCCTATGTGCGGGACGGCGACGCAGTTGGGGGCGTTGAGCAGCGGATGAGTGTTCTCCAACGGCGGCTCCTTCTCGTAGACGTCGATGCCGGCGCCTGCTATCTTGCCTTCCTTCAGTGCCTTGGCCAATGCTTCAATGTCAACCACATTGCCACGGGCGGTATTGATGACTATTGCCGTCGGTTTCATCAGGGCAAGTTCTTTGGCGCCTACCAGGTGATGCGTCTCGGCGGTCATCGGAACGTGAAGGGTGACAATGTCACTCTGTCTCATCAGCGTGTCCAAGTCGCAGTATTCCACTCCCATATCCATAACTTCCTTCCTCTGACTGCGACTGTATGCCATAACCTTGCAACCAAAGGCTTTCAGCAGTTTGATGGTGGCTGTGCCGATGGCTCCTGTGCCTACAACACCGACGGTCTTGCCCTTCAGCTCGCGGCCTAAAAAGCTGCCACGGCTTCCACCCTGGCGTATTGTGCCGTCGAGTTCGGTCACTTTGCGCAGCACATCAATCATCAGTCCTACAGCCAGTTCGCTTACAGCCGTGGTGGAGTAGCCGGCGGCATTCTGCACAAAGATATTGTGCTCCTTGCAGTAGTTCAGGTCGATGTGGTCGAGGCCGGTGAAGGCTACCGACAGCATCTTCAGCTTGGGGCATTGTGCCAGCACTGCGCTGCCGAGCTTTATGTTCGAGATTATTGCTATCTCGCTGTCCTTCATACGCTCTGCAAGGGTGGCTTCGTCCTCGCGGCGGTCCATAAAATAATTAAAATTATGGCCTTCAGCGGCGAAGGCCGACTGTGTCTTGCGGAACTGCTCTTCGCTGATTCCCAATGGTTCAACACAAGTGATGTTCATATCCTTATAATATAATGGTTATTCTTTTAAATAGGAAAACGGCAAAACACTGAAAATATTTTACCGTTTTTTTCTTACCGAAAAGCCAAAGCCGCCTAACTTCTCTCCCAGACCGTAGTATTTGCCGTGCGAGTAGGCGAGGGGAGAGCAGTGGTTGAGCTGAAAGGCACCGGTCGATTTGTCTATCAGCCGCTCGTCGGCGTCGATGGCCACCACGCGTGCCATAAACATATCGTGGCTGCCAAGCTCTCTGATTTCGGTCACCTGGCACTCTATGTTGAGCGGCGATTCGGCAATGAGCGGAGCCTTGACAATCTGCCCTTTCTCGGGCGTCAGGTGCATCTCGTGGAACTTGTTGACATCGCGTCCGCTCTTCACTCCGCACCAGTCGGTGGCCCGTGCCAGCGCTTCGGTGGTGAGGTTGATCACGAACTCGCCGGTGCGCGCAATGATGTCGTGCGAGTGGCGCTCCTTCCTCACCGATATATAGCACAAGGGCGGGTCACTGCAGATAGTGCCCGTCCAAGCTATTGTAATAATGTTGTAGGTCTCTTCACTGTCGCCGCACGAAACCATCACGGCGGGCAGCGGGTATATCATATTGCCCGGTTTGAAAGCCGTCTTGCCCATTGTCTCATTCTTTGAATTTCTTCTCCAACTCGTCAACCCAGTAGTGGAATTGCTTGTCGGTCTCGTTCAGGTTGGCAACGGTCTTGCAGGCGTGGAGCACGGTGGCGTGGTCCTTGTTGCCGCACTGAAGTCCGATGATGGCAAGCGACGATTTTGTCATCTTCTTGGCAAAATACATCGTTAGCTGGCGCGCTTGCACTATCTCGCGCTTGCGTGTGGGCGACTGGATGCTGTCGAGCGGCAGCTTGAAGTAGTCGCACACCACTTTCTGGATATAGTCTATCGTTATCTCGCGGGTGGTGCTCTTCACGAACTTGTCAATCATCTGCTTGGCAAGGTCGATGGTTATCTGCCTGTGGTTGAGCGACGACTGGGCGATGAGCGACACCAGTGCGCCTTCCAGCTCGCGGATATTGGTGTTGATATTATAGGCTATATATTCTATTACATCCTTCGGCATCTCAATGCCGTCGTTGGCCAGTTTCTGGTTCAGTATGGCTATGCGGGTCTCCACATCCGGAGTGCCCAGGTCGGCTGCCAGACCCCATTTCAGGCGCGAAAGCAGGCGCGGCTCCAGTGTGCCAAGTTCCGACGGAGCCTTGTCGCTGGTGATGATGATCTGCTTGTTGCGCTGGTGCAGATAGTTGAAGATATGGAAGAAAGCCTCCTGCGTGTGAATGCCCTTCGATGCCCAGAACTGGATGTCGTCCAGTATCAGGAAATCAATCATCTCGTAGAAGTGAACGAAGTCGTTGGTGGTCTTGTTGCGCACTGCATCGACATACTGCTGCAGGAACTGCTCCGAAGTCACATAAAGCACCGTGTTGTCGGGGTGCATCTCCTTGGTCTTGATGCCGATGGCGTGGGCCAGGTGGGTCTTGCCCAAGCCTACGCCGCCGTGCAGCAGCAAGGGGTTGAAGGCGGTACGGCCAGGATTCTCGGCCACGGCAAAACCGGCGGCACGGGCCAGACGGTTGCAGTCGCCCTCAACAAAATTCTCAAGCGTATAGTTGCCGTTCAGCTGCGAGTTGACTTTCATCTTCTGTATGCCTACATAGATGAAGGGGTTGGACACCTTGCGCTCGCCGGCTTCGGGGCCCAGCATCAAGGGCATATCCTTGGCGCGGTTGCTGATGGCCTGGCGCCCGTTCGACGGCAAACTGGTCGAAATGGGCGAGTTGGCGATGCTCGTGTCCATAAGTATGCTGTATTTCAACATACCGTTGGGACCAAGCTGCAAGCGTATGGTACGTTTCAGTAAATCAATGAAATGCTCCTCCAGCCACTCATAGAAGAACTGGCTGGGTACCCTGATTGTCAAGATGTTGTCCTCAAGTTGGATGGGCACAATGGGCTCAAACCAAGTTCTGTACACTTGGTCGTTCTCCGGACCGAGATTTTCCTTGATTATTTTCAGGCAGTTTTCCCAAACGGTTTTATAATTCTGCGTCATTTCGTTGAACCTTTCGCTATGATTTTATACAACTTATCGTTTCTTGCTATTTGTTTTTTCGTGATGCAAAGTTCAAACATTTTTTTTTATTGAAAATTGCAAAAAAAATTTGCACATATCAGGAAAAAATATTAAACGAAAATCCACTTACAAACTTATTAAAACGTTTCATCTCCAAAATTTCTTATTAAACAACATTTTATTGTTTCATTAACCATTTTTTGGCCTCGTAATATACAACTTTCTTTTGAATCAAAAAATTTTTTTCGCAAAAAAATGCCACATTTTTGCACTTTTTTTGTTCAAATGTTTAAGTGTCTGTCTTGTAAACGGATGCTTTTCTATGCGCCTGCAAACGGCAGTAAATCAGAGCGATATTCTAATTGTTTGATTGTTAGAATTCATCCGAAAAGAGCTTTTCGCTACTCTTCACATTTACATTGCTTTCCGATTTTTTGCACACAAAAATGAACAACCGCCGGCAGCGAAAAAATTTTTTTTTACCCTTTTTTTGAACATTTTTTGTTCCGCCCTCCTCCTCCACGGACTTAAAACCGGACCAACACTGGTCGTTGTACAATATTTGTACAATACTTGTACAATATATGTACAATTGTAAACGTACAAATATTGTACAAGTATTGTACATATATTGTACAACGACCGGAGTTGGTCCCTCGAAAGTGTTTTTTTTATCCACAGCCGGTGCAAAAAAATATTTTATTGAAATACCTTAATATATAAAAAAAAGACGTAACTTTGTAGTTCCTAAAACAAAGGAAAAGAATCAATAATTAACTAAAAATAAACCTTTTAAACAAAAAATCAAAGATGAAAACAGCTTATAATTTCAACGCAGGTCCTTGCGTCCTGCCCAAAGAGGCCATTGAATCGACCATCAATGCCATCCGCGATTTCGACAACACCGGTATCGGTCTGCTCGAAATATCTCACCGTACTCCTGGTTGGGAGCGCACTATGGAAGAGACCCGTCAGCTGTGGCGCGACCTTCTGAACATCCCCGCTGAGTATGAAATCCTGTTCCTCGGTGGCGGTGCCAGCACCGGCTTTATGGATGTTCCCGCCAACCTGCTCAACAAGAAGGCTGCCTACCTGCAGACCGGTGTTTGGGCAAAGAAGGCTGCAAAAGAGGCTAAGAATTTCGGCGAGACCGTTATCGTGGCCAGCAGCGAGGACAAGACCTACAGCTATATCCCGAAGGGTTGGACCGTTCCCGCCGACGCCGACTACTTCCACATCACTACCAACAACACCATCTACGGTACTGAAATCCGCAAGGACTTCGCCGCTAACGAGATCAACAACGTTATGCTGGTTGCCGATATGAGCTCTGACATTATGAGCCGTCCCGTCGACATCAAGAAGTACGGTCTCATTTACGGTGGCGCTCAGAAGAACGTCGGCCCCGCCGGTGTCACCTTCTACATCGTCCGCAAGGACATCCTCGGCAAGATCACCGACCGTCAGTATATGAACCCGCTGCCCACTATGGTTGACTTCCGCACCCACGCTGCTGAAGAGGCTAAGAACATCTCTATGTTCAACACTCCTCCGGTAAGCGCCATCTTCGTTATGCACGAGACCCTGAAGTGGGTTAAGAACACCATCGGCGGTGTTGCTGAGATGGAGAAGATCAACCTCAAGAAGAGCAACCTGCTCTATGAAGAGATCGACCGCAACAGTATGTTCCGTGGTACTGCCGAGAAGGAAGACCGTTCGATTATGAACCACTGCTGGGTTATGGCTGAAGGCCGCGAGAACCTGCAGGATGCTTTTATGGCTTTCGCCAAAGAGCGTGGTATGGTCGGCATCAAGGGTCACCGCTCGGTCGGCGGCTTCCGCGCCAGCCTCTACAACGCTTGCCCCATCGAGGCAGTTGAGGCTCTCGTCCAGTGTATGCAGGACTTCGAGAAAGCTAACAAGTAAGATGAATTAGCATTATGGATTTCCTAATCGACGTTGTCGTGAATGCTGTTGGAGATTTTGTCGCAGAAGGTATCCATAAATATAATAAACATACAAAAAACAATAAAAGAATGAAAGTTCTTGTAGCAACAGAAAAGCCCTTCGCAAAGGTTGCCGTTGACGGCATCCGCGAAGTGGTTGAGAAGAACGGCCACACCCTGGCTCTTCTCGAGAAATATACCGACGTGAACGACTTCTACAAAGCCGTTGAAGATGCTGACGCTCTTATCGTCCGCAGCGACAAGGTTACCAAAGAGGTCATTGACCACGCCAAAAACCTGAAGATCGTTGTCCGCGCTGGCGCCGGTTACGACAACCTCGACCTCGAGGCTTGCACCGCCCGTGGCATCATCGCTATGAACACCCCCGGCCAGAACAGCAACGCTGTTGCTGAGCTCGTTATGGGTCTGCTCGTCTTCGCCGTCCGTAACTTCTACAACGGCAAGAGCGGCAGCGAGCTGATGGGCAAGAAACTCGGTATCCTCGCTTTCGGTAACGTGGGACGCAACGTGGCCCGCATCGCCAAAGGCTTCGGTATGGACGTTTATGCCTACGACGCATTCCTCACCGCCGACCAGATCAACCAGAGCGGTATGGCTAAGGCCGTCGCCAACCAGGAAGCATTGTTTGAGACCTGCGATGTAGTGTCCCTCCACATCCCCGCTACAGCAGAGACCAAGCAGAGCATCAATTATGCTCTTGTCAACAAGATGCATAAGGGCGGCATCCTCGTCAACAGCGCACGCAAGGAAGTCATCAACGAGCCCGAACTGCTCAAGCTGATGGCCGAGCGCACCGACCTTAAGTATATCACCGACATTATGCCTGATGCAGATGCCGAGTTCAAGGCTTTCGAAGGCCGCTACTTCGCTACTCCCAAAAAGATGGGTGCCCAGACCGAAGAGGCCAACATCAACGCCGGTATCGCTGCTGCCAACCAGATCAGCGAATACTTCAAGAACGGTTGCACCAAATTCCAGGTCAACAAATAATTAAAGAGGTATACACTCGTAAAGGGGGAGAGGCTTTCTCCCCCTTTTGTTATTAATTTTATGACGCTCTGCATCTTCAATCCCGAACACGACCTGTGCCTGGCCAACGGCGACCGCAATTTCGTGCCGCCGGCATCGGCTTTGGACTTCGCCAGTGGCAATGCCTCGCTGATGGGTATTCTCTATCCCGACGCTCGCTGCGCCAGTGTCGCCGACGACTTGCAGCCGTTGGTAGCTGAAGGCTCTGTCGACAGGATTGTTGCCTGGGGGTGGGATGCAAGGCTCAAGCAGGCGCTGTTGAAGCAAGGCGTACCCCAGTCGCTGCTGCCGCCCGACGAGCAGTTGGAGCGTATACGCGAACTGCAGCACCGCTCTACTATCCTGCCGCTGCAGCCGCACGCCTGGCGCGCATATAGCGTTGATGAGGTGCAACGACTGTTGACCGACGAACACCGTGTGGTGCTTAAGGCTCCTTGGTCGGGGTCGGGCAGGGGACTGCGATGGGTCGATGGCGAACTTTCGGACCACGATACCGCTTGGATTGCAAAGACTGTTGCTTCCCAGCGCTGCGTCATCGTTGAGAGGCGGCTTGACGTTGTGGAAAGCTTCGCGCTTGAGTTCTATACCGTTGGCGGCAATGTCACTCTGATAGGTCTTTCACTTTTCGAAACGCAGAGCGGCGTATACCGCTGCAACATTCTGCTGGACGACGATGAAATCCGACAGCGGCTGCAATTGCCCGGAAGTGTAGAGAATGCCATACGTCAGTGGCTGCGGCTCTATGTGGCGCCGCGCTATGAAGGCCCTGTGGGAGTGGACCTGTTGAAGGACAAAAACGGCGAGTTCTTTGTCAGCGAGATGAACCTTCGTTACACGATGGGACTTGTGGCGCACGCTTTCCTTGAAGCACATCCCGACAGGAAGGGCTCACGATGGTCGCCCACGGTTAACAATCTATGATGGAAATGATACTTGAAGCGTTTGTGTTGGCTCTTGCGCTGTGTGTCGACTCATTTGTGGTGTCGGCGACGAGTGCTTTCAAGAGCAAGATGTCTTATCGCCACGGGATTTTGATGGCTGTTGTCTTTGCCTTTTTTCAGGGCGGGTTCCCGTTTCTGGGTGCGATGCTCGGCGCCGCTTTCCGCGATATGATTGCCTCTGTCGACCACTGGGTGGCCTTTGGGCTGCTGCTGGCGGTGGGAGGCAAGATGGTTTACGATGCAGTGTGCGATGTGCCTGACGACAGGCAGCTTGACGTGTCGCGCTTCGGCGTGCTGTGCCTGCTCGGAATCGCCACGTCCATCGACGCTTTTGTGGTCGGTATCGGACTGGGACTTGACAAGGGCTTCGGTCAGATAGCGTTTGTCGTTGCAGTTATAGCCGTTGTGACCTTTGTGGTATCAATGGTAGGAGTGGCGCTGGGCAAGCGCAACATTCCAGTACCGGAGCGTGTGGCTACGCTGCTGGCAGGTCTTGTACTGATCGGTCTTGGGGTCTACACGCTGATAGAACACCTTACAGCGTGATGGTGATCTCTATAGGATAGTGATCGGAAATATAAGGCACTCCGTAGCTTTTGTTTATTGTCCTGAAGCGGTTTACGATGAGGTCGCGGACGAAGAAGTGGTCATTCATACCGGCACCGTCTTTGCCAAAGGCATTGTAGGTGTTGCGATAGTCGGTGCGTGTGGCTATGTTGCGGGCAACCTCCATACCTATCTCATCAAGGACGTTGAACTCACCGCTGATAATGTTGGAGCACATATCGCCACCCAGTATCACCGGTGTGCCTTCAGGCACCGTGGTGCGGATCATCTCTGCCAGCAGTTTGAGTGATTCAATACGTGACCTTTCACCTTTTTCGTCAATCTGTGTGTTGAAGTAGTAGATGTCTTTGCCGCTCTCTATGTGCTGCAGGTGGATGACGGTTACGATGTGCTTTTCGGTGGCATCCCAGCCAAAGGACACACGTTGGGGCGTCTCGCTCAGCCAGCGTGTCTTGTGATCTATTAGTTTGAATTTGTTTTTGTCGTAGTAGATGGCTGCGTGTTCACCGCGGGTGATGCCGTTGTCGCGACTTACGCCGACACGACGGTATTGGTCATAGAACTTGCGGTCAATGTAGGATAACTGATCGAGCAGAGCCTCTTGGGTGCCGATGATGTCGGGCTGCTCTTTCTTTATCATCTCGATGACGGCCTTTGCGCGTTGGTTCCAAGTGTTATTACCGTCGTTGCGAGGGTTGCTGTTGTTGTGTACGTTGAAAGAAACGACCTTTACCTGCTGGGCTTGAAGCCAGGAGGGGAGGGGAGTTCCAATCAGTAGTATTATCAACAGCAAAAATTTTCTCATAGGTTTCAGTAGTCTTTTTAGTTCGGTTAGTTTATTATTTAGTATTTGGTCAGTATAATTTCTTTCTATTTTAAATCACATTCAGTTTCTTCAGTGCGTTCCAGATGCCTTCGTCGTCGGCGCTGTCAGTGACGAGGTCGGAGTTCTGTTTCACTATGTCGGCGGCGTTGCCCATAGCGATGCCTGTGCCGACGTATTGCAGCATTTCAATGTCGTTGGCGCCGTCACCGAAGGCAATGGATTCATTGCGGTCGATGCCGAAGTGGGCCAGTATGCGCTCAATGCCAACAGCTTTGCTGCTGTCGGCCGGGATGAGGTCGGTGAAGAGGTTGTGCCATCTTGGCATACGGCAGTGGGGCAGCAACGAGAGGGCCGCCTCGTCCTGCTCAGCAGGCTGGATGGCGATGAACTGGTAGGCCTCTTGGCCTTTGAACTCTTCGAGTGGCCTGACGGGAGGCATCTTGAATCCAAGCTGGTCGCGCAACGCTGTGGCCACGGGGTCGATGCGGTTGATGAACATATCGTGTTCGGTGAAGCACATCGTTGTAAGGTTGTTTTCACGCACGTACTGCAGCCAGCGGTCGGCGTCGTCGGGGTTGATGGTGTTGCGCAGGATTATTTGGTCGCCGACAATGCAGTAGCCGCCGTTGACGGTGATGTAGCCGTCGAAATGGAGCGGCAATTTGGGAATGAGCACCATCGGCCGTCCAGAGGAAATAAATGTTTTGACACCTCTTTCCTTGAGGATAGAGAACGCCTCTACCGTTCCAGGCAGCAGGTTGTGGCTTTTGTAGCCAAGCAGCGTTCCATCGATGTCAAAAAAGACAGCTTTTATCATTTATTTCGTGTTTTTTCACATTTTTTAACCATACAAATACGCCAAAACGGTTTGCTTTTTTGTGGATTTTGTACTTTTTTCACTTCAAACAAACACTGCCAAACTAATATAGATGGCTCATTTTGACGTAAATATATAGTTTTTAAGAGTTCCCAAAAACCAGCGCAAGTTTACGAAAAATATTTGGATTGACAAAATGGGTGTTTTTGCTTTTCGGCCGTTTGAGCACTGGGAATTGGATGTGTTTGGGTGGAAAGAAGGATGGACCGACACTGGTTGTTGTCCGCTTGTTGTCCGCTTGATGTCCGCTTGTTGTCCGCTTTTAAAGCGGACAACAAGCGGACATCAAGCGGACAACAAGCGGACAACAACCAGTGTCGGTATGGGGAAAAGTGTGTGTAAACAAAGAGCGGAGAGCAGGTTGCCGTATCAAACGACTTTCAGCTCTACGCTGATTAAAAGGTGGGCGTATTAAAGAGTTAAAGGAGTTTCGTTGGTTTACGCTTTGTCGTAGACTGACTTGCGGAGCATTGCGGCTTGGCCTATGCCGCGGGCGGCAAGATAAACCATAAAGGCGAGCCAGAGAATGTTGTTCATTGTGTATTCTTCCAGGGCATTTGCTGCTATGTTGCAGCGCAGGCCGTAGTAGATGGCGAAGAAGGCGGCTGTGGCGATGAACATTGTGTTGCGCATTGTGCGTGAGGCTGTCGCGCCGATGAAGATACCGTCGAAGAGGAATGCCGAAAAGCCGCACACGGGTATGATGAGTATCCAGAATAGGTAGGGACGTGCGGCATCTATGACATCTTCTTTGTTGCTGAAGATGCGCAGGAATTGCTCGCCGAAGAGGGCGTAGAGGGCTGTAAAGAGGAGCGTCAGTGCAAGTCCCCAGGCGAGGAGATGACGGACGGTGCTGACAAGTGAGCGGCGGTCGCGGGCGCCGATGTAGCGCCCAACGAGTGATTCGCCTGCATAGGCGAAGCCGTCCATTATGTAGCTGAAGAGTGTGAAGAACTGGAGCAGCAGTGCATCGACGGCAAGTATCTCGTCGCTGATGCGTCCCGACTCGGAGGTGATGAAGGTGAAGACGGCGGCGAGGCAGATGGTTCGCAGGAATATGTCGCCGTTGACGCGGAAGAATTGCCGCATCTCATTCCAATGCAATGTGTTGCGGATAAACTGGAGGCTGAGATGGCGGCGGAACAATTTGCCGTAGCGTGAGGCAACGAAGAACATTCCGACGAGGAGGCCGCTGTATTGTGCAATGACTGTGCCGAGTGCGACGCCTTGTATGTCCCAGTGGAAGAGGAGTACGAAGAGCAGGCTGCAGATGATGTTGACTACGTTGATGAAGATGGCTATCCACATAGGAAGCTTGGAGTTCTGCATACCGATAAACCATCCTTTGATGGCATATAGGCCGAGTGTGGCCGGTGCTGCCCAGATGCGGATAAAGAAGTAGGAGAGGGCCATCTGGATAACGGTGTCGCTGCCGTTGAAGATGGCTTTGGAGAGGAGTGCGATGGGGTATTGGAGCACTATGAGCAGCAGAGCCACTGCGAGGGCGATGGATATGGCCCGTATGAATACACGAACGGCCTCGTCGAGCCGCCGTGCGCCGTAGGCTTGTGCAGTGAAGCCGCTGGTACCCATACGCAGGAAGCCGAAGTTCCAGTAGATGAGGTTGAAGATTTGTGTGCCGATGGCAATAGCACCGATGTGCGACTGGCTGAGGTGGCCAACAATGGCGGTATCGACCATACCAAGCAGCGGTACGGTGATATTGGTGATTATGTTAGGTAGCGCCAGTTGAAGAATCTTGCGGTTCATCAAGCTATTCTATCTCGCTTTGGGCTGCGTTGAGTATCTGTTTGGTTGCTTTGTCGGCAACGAAGGCTATGATGTGGCAGTTGCTGAGCTTCCAGTCGGATGAAGTGGGAGTGTATTGGAACTGTGCGATGCGTTTTTCGCCGCTGTTGCCTGTGCATTCGATGTCGGCGCCCCAGACGTCGGTGATGACGTCGCGCAGGACGTGGTTGTGAACGTAGTTTTCGTCGTCGCTGCCGTCAGGCTGGCGCTGGGTGACAACGAGGCCGTCTTCGATGAGCAAGAGGGTGAGCGTGAGGTCGCTGCCAACGGACTGCAGGAACTCAAGGTTAACGGTGATGTCGACGGTGGAGTTGTTGTTGTGTGCATCGACATCGAGCGCCACTTGTGCCGTCTGACCGATGATGTTGTCTACTCGGCTGTTGATGCCGCTGGTGGGAGTGAAGAGGTCCCAGGCATTGCCGTTGAGTGTGCGGTTGATGATAGCAGTGGGGTATTGACCGGCTGCGTATACACCGAAGAAGTGGCTCCAGGCGTCGCCGTCAGGAGTGCTGAGGCAAGGAGTCTGTCCGATGGGGCGGGTGAAGACCGAGGAGTCGTGGATGGCAACGGCTATGAGTTTGTCGCCATAGCCGGCAACAGCGTCGTTGATGGCTATGTCGGCGTTGGGGCAGTTGACGCAACGGACACCGGTGTATTTCTCAATGATGGCACGCTGGCTGTGGTCGCTGACGCCATTGCCGTCGAACCATTCGCCTGCGGCACCCGAGAAGACGATGTAGTTGTCCTGCTCTATCTTGTCGCACGAGGCGAGCGATAGCGAAACTGCTAAGATTGCGAATATTGATTTAAGTGTTCTGGATTTGTTCATCGTTAATATGTTTATAGGTTAGAATGAGGTTGTGAGGCTGAAAGTGAGGCCGTTGCTGGCGGGTACCTGTCGGCAGACACCGCCGATGCAGATGATGCCCTCACGCTGTTTGCCATAGCCGAGTTGGAGGCGTGTGGCGTTTTTGGTGTAGCCCACTGAGATGTTGTAGTAGTTGCCGATGCCGTCGTTGTAGGCGTATTGGTCGCTGACGGAGACAAACCAGGCACTGGTGAAATTATATTCGACAAGGCCCATAATCCAGTCGCCGCAGCGTTTGTCGTCGACGGCGGCGTCATATTTGCTGTCGCTGCCCATCCATTCGGCTTCGAAGCGGAGCACGTTTTTGCGGTTGATTTTCCAGGTGAGGTCGGCAACGAGGATGTGGTTGTGATGGATGTCGCCTTCGTGTCCTTCGATGACGGGGTTGAAAAGCATATAGCCGTAGGTGGCAGTGAGTTTGAGCTTGCTGCTGAGTTTTTTAGCCACTTCAAGGCTGACGTCGCCATAGTAAGTGTCGCCAGTGCCGAAGAAGGTCGATGTGTAGCCGTCGGTGCCTTTGCCGCCGATGACGGTGGTGTCAAGTCCGGTTATGAGGGAGGCGTTGAGGTGGATGTCGGTGCCGTATTTTCCGCCGAGTGCGGTTTCTTTCTTGAATTTGTACATAAAGTCGGCCTGCAGACCCATCTCGCCGGTGCTCTGTGTGGCGTAGGGATACATAGAGAGGAAAGCGTAGGTGTGCTGCTTGGTGATGGCCGGCGTGTAGTTAATGTATAGCATCTCGCCGCTGACCGAACGCACGGACTTGAAGCCCATATTGTCGACACGTTTGGCCTGCAGGTTGGCGCTAAGTCCTTTCTGCGAGTAGCTGGCGCTGAGCCAGAGGGCATCGCCGTTCTTGTAGATATAGTTGTTCATTATGTTGGGGTCCTGTCCTTTGCGTGCATATTCGGCTTGAAGTCCGAAGCCGCCGTGCGATAGGTCCATACGTACCGACGCGGCTCCGACATTGTGGGGCAGGTTGAGCTTGTAGCCGCTGATGTCGGAGAGGATAGTCTCGTCGCCTTCGTATTTGCTTACAAACGAGCCGCCGAGGGTGAGGCGTGTTTTGGATTCGGCCCAACTTGTGACGACGTCATTGAGCGAGACTTCAGCATCGAGACCGCGGACAAGTCCACGGGTGTCCCAGTAGTAGCGCTGCTGTCCGACAAGTCCTTTGAAGGTGACACCGTTCCAGGGACGGTAGGAGACGTTGATACCTCTGATGGCGTTGTCGAGTCCCAGATAGCGGTCTTCGTAGGCGCGGAGTGTCATTCCGTTGCCGAACTGCTCGTAGAAATGGCCGGCAGTGACGGCGAAAGTCTGGGTCTTGTAGCTGACGAAATAATTGGCTATTCCCTGTCCTGTGTACTGACTGTTGAAGCCAAGCATCGGGGCGAGGTAGGCTTCGTAGCGCAGTCCGGCGCTGAAGTTTCCGTTGGTGTAAAGGATGTCGGCACGTGCATTGCTGAGCAGTTTCTCAGGCACATCGCTTGAGCCGATGGTGGTGTCGCGACGTGAGAACTGTCCATCGAATTGCACATTGCCGGTAACGTGTCCGCCAAGGATGCCTTGTGCGTTCAGAATGTTGAAAACGGGGAACTGGAAAAGTAATAATGTCGCAATGGCGAGCAGTTTTCTTGCTGTTTTGTCCATTTTGCAGATAGGTTGAAAGGTTGATAGGGCTTAGAGTTCTTCACCGTTGGCTACTTTCTTGACGAGTTCGAAGAGTTCCTCTTCGCTGCCATCGACGTAGGATGTATGCTGCCATACTATTTCACCCTCGCCGTTGATAAGGAATGTGTGAGGTACGTTGACGACGTTCATAGCGCGTTTGAAGTCCTGGTTCTGGTCGAGGTAAACTTCGTATTCCCAGCCATTGCCTTCGACGTGAGGCTTGACTTTTGAGGCGGATTTTGTGTCGTCGATAGATACGGCTACAAGTTTGACGCCTGTTTCACTTTGCCATTCCTCGTAGACTTCGGCAATGGCGTTGAGCTCGCGGTTGCAGGGCTTGCACCAGGTGGCCCAGAAGCTGATAATGATGGGCTTGCCGTCGTTTTGGATTATGGATGTTTCAACTGTTTTGCCGTCAAGGGTCTTGATGGTGACGTTTGAGGGCAGTTTGGCATTCTGAGCCATAGCTGTGCTGCAAAGGAGCATAATGGCGATTGAAAGAATCAGTTTTTTCATTTCTATAATTTTATGTTTATAATCTTTAGTATTTTGGATTTTATATTTCTTGTAACAGATCGGTCAATTTGTATATGGCATCACGGTATTTGTTGTCTGGCAGATGCAGAAGGTGTTGTTGTGCTTTTCTCAGATAGTCGTGCATTACGGCTTCGGTTTTTTGGATGCTGTCGCTCTGTTCTACGATCTGAGTGATAAGCGATATTTCGTTGTCGGATATGCCGTTTTTGGTCAACAGGGGCAAAAGCCTGTCTTTAGTGATGTCGTTCTCGAGGGCAAAGATTAGGGGCAGTGTACATTTGTGTTCTTTGATGTCGTTGCCTTGTGGTTTACCGGAGAGCTGTGTGGGTTTGAAGTCGAGCAGGTCGTCGCGAATCTGGAAGGCCATTCCGATGTTTTCACCAAAGAGGTAGACTTCGTCGTGAAGGTCTGTTCTGTCGGTTGCCAATGCTGCACCTATCTTGCAGCAGGCGGCCATAAAGAGTGCTGTTTTCTTGCGGATAATCTGGTAATAGACGGACTTGTCGGTGTCATAGTTGTTGCTTTGTTGCTGTTGCAGCAGTTCACCTTCGCTCATCTGGATTACGGTATGGTTGATGATTTGAGTTATCGTTTTGTTGTCTATGGCATTGATGGTCTTCATTACAAGGGCCAGGTAGTAGTCGCCAAGAAGGACGGCGGTTTTGTTGCCCCAGAGATGGTTGACGGTAGGATTGCCGCGTCTGACATTAGACTGGTCAACTACATCGTCGTGGATGAGGGTGCTTGTGTGTAGGGTCTCGATGGCGGCTACAGCATTGAAGAGGGGGTGGGGAGGAGTGGTGTTGTCTGGGAGTCCGCAGCAGCAGGCGCTCAGGAGGGTTAGCGTTGGGCGCAGTTGCTTTCCGTTTTGCGACATAACGTGCTTGTTGATGTCGTTGATGATGGGTATGTCGCTATGAGTCAGCTCCTCGCGTGTGGTCTGATAGTATGATAGGAGTGTTGAGACGTGTTTTTGTATTTCGTGCAGGTCCATAGTCAGGTGGTGATTTTAGTTCCGGTAGTAGTTACCAATGCTATTTGTCGGTCGTATGAGTCGGTAATGGATACTTGGAGGAGTGCTTGTGTGCGTCCTTGTTTTATGCGTGTAGTGGTTGCTATGAGCGAATGTCCCTTTGGTGAGGACAGGAAGTGTATGGTTGACGAGGAGGACACCCATTGCAGGGATTCTTTTTGCTCTGCCAATATGCTGCTGTTGGCGGCAATGGCGAAAGCAAAGTCGGCAAGGGTGAAGATAACGCCACCCATCACAGAACCTTTGGCATTGAGGTGTCTGTTGTCGAGTTGCAAAGAGCAGACAGTTGTATCGTCATCCACATAATCAATATGGATGCCTGTTGCTTCGGTGGCAAAGATGTCGTTGGCAAATATCTTCTGTGCGATGGGTGTCAGGTCCATAGTTTTTAGTTGGCGGAGAAGTCTGTGAGGAGGTCTTTTAGTTTGTTGTACAATGTCTTTGACACTTTTGTCAGAGGGGTACGCAGCTGATTGGTGATACGTCCTTCTATTTCGAGCAGAGCCTTGATGCCGCCAGGGTTTCCTTCTTCAAAGACAGCGTTCATAAGCGGCAGCATACGGTAGTGGAGTGGAAGTGCTTTTTTGAGGTCGCCCTTCATAGCGTAGCGGACCATATCGGACATTTCTTTGGGACAGGCATTTGCCATTACAGATATTACTCCTGTTGCTCCGAGTGTCAGCATTGGGAATGTCAATGCATCGTCGCCGGAAATGACATTGAAGCCGGCTGGTTTGCAACGTAATATTTCCATTACTTGTGCCATATTGCCCGACGCTTCTTTGATAGCGATGATATTCGGGCATTCTTCTGCCAGCTGCAGAGTGGTTTCGGCAAGCATATTGCACGATGTGCGTCCAGGTACGTTGTATAGAACGATGGGCACCGGCGATACATCGGCAATGTTTTTGTAGTGCTGGATAAGACCGCGTTGCTGGGGCTTGTTGTAGTATGGTGTAACAGAAAGGATGCCGCTGATGCCGTCAAAGTTGGTCTGGTTGATTGCATCGGTGACGGCGCGTGTGTTGTTGCCGCCCATTCCGAGCATAATTGGTAAGCGGCCGTTAACGGTTTCTACAATGAACTGCAGTAGAGCCGTGCGCTCGCTTTCCGACATTGTGGCAGCCTCGCTTGTAGTGCCCAATGCAACGATATAGTCAACTCCAGAGGTGATGACATAGTCAATCAATTCCTCGAGTTTGCTAAAGTCAATGGTTTCCTGTTTGCGGAACGGCGTTATCAATGCAACGCCTGTTCCTGTGAATAAAGTGTTTTTTGCCATAATAATAATGCGCTTTATGTTTTGACTTACGAGACAATTGTCTCTTTCTTTTGAATCATCATAAGGTACTTGACTATTTGTTCAATATAGTCTTTAAAGTCCATAGTCTCTTTGCCTTGTATTGCAAGGTCGTACATATCCATCAGTCCCTCATCCTCGTCTGACTCGGTGTTTGTGTAGCCGACTTTTATATTGGCGTCACTTGCAGCCGTAATGTATTTGCCAAAGAAATCAGGTTGTTCTGTCGTGTCGATAATGATGTCATAGTGGCGATTGATGAAACTGTCTATAACACCCTCTTTCGGCAGACCTAAACGTGTGAAGTCATCTTTTTCGTGGCAAATGGTTGTCTTAGTATGAGAGAATATATAGTCTATCTGATAGTTCTTTGCTTGCCAGCCAATAAGGTATATCTCCTTGCCGTGACTTTCCTGGGCTGTAATGAATCGGTGGATAAGGTTCCAGCGTTCGGCGTCGCCCACCGTGAAGATAAGGCCTATTGTCTTGACCTTCTCCCAGTTGTCGATACGTTTGTATCGTGGCTTTTGCAGAAGATTGCGCAACTGTCGTTGTTGATATTTCTTGATGATGAAATCGAGAAGCATATTATTGTCTATTAATTGAATTCCAGTTCTTTTTGCCTGTATAGGGCGAATGATTTTCTATGTAGCGGTGTTATTCCATAGCGTTCAATTGCATCGTAGTGTTTGGCGGTAGGGTATCCTTTGTTGGTGTCCCATCCGTAAACGGGATACTTTGAGTGTTGGAGTTGCATATAGTCGTCGCGGTAAGTCTTTGCGAGTATAGAAGCTGCAGCAATTGAAAGGAACTTTGCATCGCCTTTGACAATGCATTGGTAGGGTAGTTGTGTCTCGTTATAGAATCGGTTGCCGTCAATGAGTAGAAACTGAGGCGTGGTATTCAGCTGTTTCACTGCCAGGCTCATTGCGTGAAAAGAGGCACGAAGTATATTTATGTTGTCAATCTCTTCATTGTCTACCGACGCAACGGCCCAGGCCACAGCGTCTTTCTCAATCTGAGTGCGCAGTGTGTAGCGTTGCCGTTCGGTAAGTTGCTTTGAATCATTAAGCAGCTCGTTGTGGTAGTCAGGTGGTAATATGACAGCTGCTGCATATACAGGTCCTGCAAGGCATCCGCGTCCGGCTTCGTCGCAGCCGGCCTCAATCATTCCTTTATTGTAGTATTGTGCAAGCATCTGTTTCTCTATTTGTCAATTGAATAAAACATTCACCAAGGCGCATACAAGGACAAGCCAGATCAGTGTTTCGTTAACCCAATGCCTTTTGCGTTCAGCCATTAGGAACCGTGTGACGAGAAAACTGAATGGGATGACATAGCTTTGGGTGTCGAGAGGCTGGAATTTCGTGTATGACGTCAGCAGGATAGAGGCTATCAAAGGCAGAATGACAATGCCGGTATTGATGCGCTGGTGGACGATATTGTCGCCGATTGAACCGAGTTGCCTGAACAATGCAGCAACAAGTATCAGCAGGAACACCAATGTGGGCAGCAACCTCCAGAATGAAATGGATTCAAAGTGGAAGTTGAAGTTAAGCAAGTCATATTGGATAAGTATTAGGTAGTAATCCAGCTTATCGCACATAAAAGCGTATGTGAAAAGGATAATGGACGGTGCAATCAGACCCAAAATACTCACCACAATGTCACGCCAACGATACAACTTGTAAACTACAAATACGAACAAAAACGGTACAAAGTAGCAGAGCGATGGCAGATAGCATAGTGCCATTAGTCCGATGCAGAATGAAGCGTTGAAGTTGTGTCCCACGGTCAACGATGTTGTGCCGTCCGACAGCAGTTGGCTGCAAGATGCAAGCACCAATGCGTTGACCAGCAGCATCGGTGTCATCGTCAACAGTTCGTAGTTCCAACTCATTGCAACCACATATAGCAGCATAGGCATCAGGCTGTTGGCCTTGGTCATCTTGTGGTTGGTCAGTATCAGGTTGAACCAGGCGCCTTCAACCAATGTCAGCAGCAGAGCTAATGCTGTTGCCAGACGTGGCAGGTGTGACAGCCACCCGAAAACAAATCCATATATAGGTGAGAAATAGTTGCATACAGCCGTGTCGACAGGCGTAATGAAAGCCTTGACCCAAAGCAGCATAGCTGTCAGGAAGATGACAAGAATCTGTCCCAGTGTGCTCTGTTTGAAAAGGCGTATCATTTGTCGTCGACGATTGGTGTGAACAGTGAAGAGGTCGTGAGAAATTAATTCTTGATGAGCTTTGCTGTGCGAACACCGGCGCGGTCGTGTACTCTTACAAAATATACTCCTTGTGCCATTCCGCCAAGGTCTATCTCGGTGTTCGACACAATGTTACGGCTCATAACGCGGTGGCCGTCAATGGTGAAGACCTCCATCAATTCGGGCTCGTTGCTGCCAGTGACCACAGTTACCATATTAGCTGTAGGGTTCGGGAACACAATCAATTCGGGGCGTATGTCGGCAGCTTGCTCGACAGACAGTCTGTCGTATGCTGCGCTGACGGCGCGCAGGGCGTCGGCTTTGCCATATCCCCAGCTGTTGCTTATACTGTCGTTGGCGCGCAGCGGACCGGTCTTGTCGTCGTTGCGGACCGTGGTGAAAAGAATCTCACGTATCTGGTCTACTGTCAGATTCGGATTGGCCTGCAGCATCAGTGCTACAATGCCTGTCACTGCCGGTGACGACATCGATGTGCCGCTCATTGTGCTCCACATATAACGTCGACCATTGATTTGGCCTTGGTATACGGGCGAGTAGTTTGTCAGATCGGTAAATGACGAGATAGAAGAAACCACGTTTGAGCCCGGAGCGGAGATTTCAGGCTTGTTCCTGCCGTCAAGGGTGGGACCGAAACTTGAGAAATAGGTTAAACCTCCAGTCGTATAGACGTCGTTACGGTAAGTGTCTGCAATGTGTGCTGCCACGGTTATTGCTTTTTCTGCGCAGGCAGGCTCGCCGATACCGTAAAACTTGTCGCCATTCTGACAGCCAAAAATAACTGAGTTTACAAAATCACATCCCATATTGCCGGCATTGTTGTCAAGATTGGCCATATTCCAAACGTGTACTGTCGAGCCTTCGCCCGATGTGCATCTCATCATCAGCTTGTAGCCATAGTTTTTCTGTACATTCAGCAGTATATGGGGGCGATTGTCAAGAGGATTTCTTGCCTCAATCATAATGTCATAGTGTATGGTGTCGTTGCCCACTACGAGGAATGAATCAAGATAGTCTATATTACTGTTTGTGCTGTACATAGGCGAATAGTGGATGTTGTGGTCGCCGCCGTTCTCAACCAAAGCAAAGCCGGCCTCGAACGGGGCACCATTCTCTTCGCCCCAATAAATCAGTCCCTGGCCGATGCCGGAACCGTAGTATGTGGCTATTGATATCAGTGTGTCCTCTTGGCCGAAAGTGTGCTGCAGGTGGAAGTTGACATCGCCGTTGTTGCCGCCGCTGGTGACAAAGACAATGCCTGAGTCACTGTAGCTGTTGATAGCTTCGCTGAGCAGCGACGTGCCGTCAAGGGTGCTGAAGGTGTACATACCCCAACTGCTGTTGATGACAAGTCTTTTGCCTTCCTCATCGGCAACACGCTTCATCCAGGCCACCTGGTCCAGCCACGATGCCTCGTCCAGATACCACGAGCCAAGTATAAACTTGGCTTTGGGAGCTTGTCCTATGACGTGTCCTGTAGCTGTACCGTTACCGCCACAGATGCCGGCCACGTGTGTTCCGTGCGTGCCATAGCCATATAAGCCGAAGGTGTCGCACTGGGCTGCATATACCTCTTCGGGTGTCTTGTATTCTGTGCCGTAATTGAAGCCCTCGGGTGCGGGACCCGACAGTTTGAAATGGTCCCAAGCACGAAGGACACGAAGGTTGTTGGCCTTGTTGATGTTGGGGTGCGTATAGTCAAACCCCCAGTCGGTAATGCCAATCAGCACGCCTTCGCCGTTGAAAGGCATAGGCAGACCCAATCCGGCTTGCACACTGTCGGTGCGGGTGTCTACACGCGTATTGTCCATCATCGGGGCCACGTGGTGGGCCACGGTCATATACTTAATGCCCGAAACACTTTCCAGCATCGGAAGGGTCTCTATCGGTGTACGCATTGTGACAATGTCGCCTACACGCGATGTAACCCTTACACCTTTTGCCTCAACGTTTGCTGCCGAGAAAGTGTTGTCCACTTTGGCGATGACACCTATGTAGGCCACGCCGTTCTCATAACGTATTGGATAGCGGTCCAGTAGTGACTTCGACATATTGTCGACACTTTTGGCCTGGTTCAGATTCTTGACAAGTGCACGTGTTTCTATGCTGCTCTTGTTTTGTGCGGCAGCTATTAACGTGCTGAATACAAAGAGGAATAATGCAATTTTCTTCATATTGTGACAATATTGTTCAAACTGCAAAGATACGAAAAAAAATCATTTATTATTTATTTTAAAATAATTTAAAAGTTAAACATCTGTTTGCACCTCGCTGAAACGAATGAATAACAGGATGTAAAAGAAGAGAGTGTGCCCTGTTGGACACACTCTCTTGTCAAATGTTCTCTATGGGTTTAGTCTCTTTTCTTTCTATATACAAAGAACAATCCTGCGCCCATTGCCACAAGCATCAGTATCGACACGACAAGTGTTATGTTGTCGTGGCGGTGCAGGGTAGGAGCCTCGTTGACAAACTCAATGGTGTGGTCGCCGGCGGGAACAATCATAGCACGCAAAATATAGTCTGCCCTGAAGTAATCAGTCGGTTTGCCATCGATATAGGCGCGCCAGTCGGGAGCATAGTACACTTCCGAGAATACTGCTATGCGCTCACCGTTGGTGTGGCTCTTATAGGTGAGGTGGTCAGGGGTCTGAGGATAAGTGTGGACAAGCACGATGCTTTCACTGCTGTCGGCTCTCATATTCAGTCTTTCCGTCTCTTTCTTTACATCCGGCCACAACGACTGGTCGACAAAAACTGTCTTGCTTGGCTCGAAGTCGTTGAGTGCCAATATCTCAGCGTTGGCATCTTCTACAAATTTCACCTCTTCCACAAACCAGCAGTTGCCCAAGGCTGTGTTGCGGCGCACCGGTGTCGGCTGGTTCTGCTGCAGATTGAGCATCAGATAGCGGGCGTTGAGCATATCGAGCACAGGGTAGGGCTCGGCAACGGCAAGCAATCCGGCACCGTTATATCCAATCTGACAGCTGTTTACGTAGTCATAAAACTTGCGGCTGCCAAGGTAGAAGTCTATAAGGTCCTGATAGCGGCGCATCTTGGCGGCACTGTAACCTCCAATCTGGTTGTGGAAAGCACTGGGACGCGAGTCGTTGAAGGTGTTGACGGTGAGGTCGAACACACGGTAGTCGCGGTCACCGTTGGTGGCAGCAGTCTGGTCAAGCATCTGTTCCGATGGTGTGCGGTGCAGGGCCACGCGTTCGGGAGCCACAAAGTTCTCCTCGTTGAGGTAGCGCCGATCCACGCCCCACAGGTCTATCACCATAAGAACGGCCAGCAGTCCGATGACGATGCCGCCTTTCTTGATCTTGCTGGATACGTAGAGCCACAGTGAGCCGAAGGCAAGTGCCACGAATATCAGCGAACGCCACGTGTCGCGCACAAACAGCGAGCGTCGCTCCTCGGTCAGAAGGTTCTGGAACATAGGCCATTGCTCGCCGAGCTGCGCCTTGTACTGCTCGTCGCCGACACCCTCGAAACTGAGTTTGGTCTTCGCAACGACAAGACCTATCAGCAATATGCCGGCCACAATGCCACCGGCCCAGTACAAGGCTTTTGTGACTTCGCTTTTGGTGTTGTTGTCTTTTGAAGTGAAAATCTGCTTGAGTGCCAGCACAGCCATTATGACCATAGTCACATTGGCCAGCACAAGGCTCATCGAGGGGGTGCGGAACTTGTTGTAGAGCGGCAGGTGGTCGAACAGGAAGCCGTTGAGAGGCAGGAAGTGGCGTCCCCACGACATCACTATGGCCACCACGGTGGCAATGACGAGCCACCAACGCTCAGGCCCTTTGACAACAAAGCAGCCCAGCAGGAACAGGAACACCACTATGGCACCGAAATAGACGGGGCCCGATGTGAAGGGCTGGTCGCCCCAATAGAGGGGAGCCTGTTTCTGTCCTGTGCGGCGTGTCCACTCGCTGTCTTCGGCCACACGCTCGCCCGAGCCGCCGCCCGTAGCGCCGGGAACAAGCAACGTATATGTCTCGCCGACGCCATAGCTCCAGCTGAAGGCGTAGTTGATGTCGAGGCCGCCTTTCTTGTTGTCCTCGCTCTTGCCTGTGCTTTCAAGTCCCAGGTCGTTGGGTGTGACGCTAATCTCGCTGCCGCCACGCATTGTCGCTTCGGCATATTCTTCATTCACTGTCAGATGGCGATAGTTGCCGCCTGCGGCAAAGAGGCATCCCACAAGCAGTATGCCGACAACGGCAAGGAACTGCGGAAACCATTTGTCTTTAAGGGCGTAAACCATATAGGTCAGACCCATAATGACGCCGCCGATGACGGTGTAGAACGTGATTTGCAGGTGGTTGAACGTTATCTGCAATCCTGCGGCAATGGTGAACAGAATCGCTCCCCACACCAACTGCTTCCAGTTGATTTTACGTTCTCCGTTCTCCGTTTTCCGTTCTCCGCTCCTCAGAGCCAGCACCATACCTGCCAGCATTGGCGCCATCATCGACATTGCCCAGCCTTTGGTGATATGGCCTGCCTCGATGATGATAATGTTGTACGAGCCCAGACCGAAGGCCAGCGCTCCAAGCAACGATATCCACGGTCCGCAGCCAAAAGCGATAAGGGCCACATAGAATCCTATCAGATAGAGCCACAGAACACCGATGTTGCGCTCCACACCGAACGGACGCATAATGAGCAGCGCCTTGAGGGGGGTGAATACCGAACTCTGCGGCTCGACGGCGGTCTGGTAGCCAGGCATACCGCCAAACATCGAGGGGTTCCAGTTGGGGACTGTGCCGGTCGAGTCGGCAGCCATCATCTGCTGGTGTGACATAGCCTCGGCTTTAATCATATCACCCTGATACACAACATCGCCGCTCAGCGCAGGCGAGAAATAGACGCACGCTGCTATAAGCATTATCACTACTGCCGCAACGTGAACAAGCGTTTTCTTCAAATTTGGTTTCATTATAAAAGGTTAAAAGGGTTAAAAAGGGTTGAAAAAGGGGTTATCGTTGATATGTTGATATGTTGATTTGTTGATATGTTGATATGTTGATACGTTGATATGTTGAGTTGTTGATATGTTGATATGTTGATTTGTTGAGTCGTTGATATGTTTAAAGGCTTCTCATTTTTATTCCCCCTCTAACTTAGAGGGGGGAGCCCTTTAGGGCGGGGGCGTGTGTTCTCCGTTCTCCGCTTACTTGACCGGGTATTCTATCCTGACGTGGTAGATGCTCATCATCCTCTCTTTCAGGTGGGTGCGGATGCGTGTTATGTCCTGCAGTGTCAACGGACAGTTGTTGAGCTGGTTCATACTAGTTTTGTCGTCGATGATTTTGTCAACCATACGGTCTATGCTCTCTTTGTCGTGATTCTTGAGGCTCTTGCAGGCTGCCTCCACCGAGTCGACAAGCATCACCACGGCTGTCTCGCGGCTGAATGGCGTGGGCCCAGGATAACGATAGTCGGCAATCTTAATCTCGTCCTCGGTCCTGTGCAGTTTGGCCTGCGCGTAGAAGTAGCCCGTCACCGTAGTGCCGTGGTGTGTGCGGATGAAGTCGGTCACCTCCGACGGCAGACGGTATTTCTTGGCCAGCGTTACGCCGTCGCGGACGTGCTGCGTTATGATGTGCGCGCTCTCCTCGTAGTCAATGTTGTCGTGAGGGTTGAAGCCGTTGTTCTGGTTCTCGGTGAAGTAGATGGGAGCCATAATCTTGCCGATATCGTGATAGAGGGCGCCCACTTTGGCAAGGAGGGCGTTGCCGCCAATCTCGTTGATAAGGTCCTCGGCAATGTTGGCCACCTGCATAGAGTGCTGGAAGGTGCCCGGCGCCTTCTGCGACAGCTCGCGCAGGGCGGGCGTGTTGGTGCTCGATATCTCCAACAATGTCAGATTGGTAGTCATACCGAACATACGCTCGAAGAGGAATATGAGCGGGTAGGCGAGGAGGGTGAGGATGGCGTTGAGGAAGAAGATGAGGAAGCGCTGGGGCTGCAGCGTGGCGAAACTGGTCTCGGTGCTCAGCACGCCGGCGATATAGATTAGCGAGTAGGTGCTGAATATCACCAGCGCCACGGCAAAGAAACTGCTGCGCTTCTCGAAGTTGCGCACAGTGATGATGCTCATCATACCCGACACAAGCTGGTAGAAAATGAACTCATAGCTGTTCGGGACCATATTGCCTATGATAATCACTGCCACAATGTGGATATAGAGTGCCACACGCATATCGAAGAATATGCGCATCAGAATGGGCACAATGCACACTGGAGCCAGCAGCACATACTCGGGGTTTGTGCGCACCAGCAGGGCGACGATGGCCGAGATGAAGATGACGATGAAGAAGGCGAAAGTCACCTTCTTGATGTCGTCGAGCATCGGATGACGTATGTTTTTCAAGAACATATAGAGCGCCACGAAAGCGATGATGCACAGCAGCGCCTGACCGACGTAGTGGACCAGGCTGTTGTAGTCGGCCATCTTGCGGTGCGACTCCTCCTGCTCGAGTGACGACAGCGCCAGGGCCGTCTCCTCGTCGATGCGCTGCCCCTTCGACACTATCAGCTCGTTCTGCTGAATCATTCGCGACGAATAGGCCACCTGCGACAGGCGCGTGTCAAGCTCCAGATGCGTGCGGTTGGCGTCGAACACTATCGACGGCGCCAGTATCGAATCGGTCAGCAGCTGTGTAAGCTTCATAGCCTCGCCGCTGTCGGCAACGGCCTGGAACACAAAACGCTCCACATCGGTCGGTGTCGTCAGCACTCGCGGGTCGACCTCGCGGCCCACATTGCCCGTAAGCACCACTACCGGATGTCCGTCCAGCTCCTCCTCTGTGTCGCAGTAGCCCTGCGAATTGTAGACTATCGATACAATCTGGGCCGCCAGCGCACCCTGCCTCCGCGTCAGGCCCGATGCGGCCAGACGGCGGCGGGCGGTCTGCTCGGCACTGCTGTCGACATAGAAGTAGCGTGTCGACTCATCCTTGATGCGCTGCACCTCCTGCTCGCTCTCCGACTCGGGCTTCAAAATCGTCAAATCGTAGGGAGCATAAAGGTCCTCGCCGTGCCAGAACGAACCCACCGTGTGGTCGTACTGCACACGCGAATAGTCGTTTGGAAACATTATCAATATAAGCACCACAGTCAGCGCCATAACCGATATAAGGTAGAATATGCGCAGGTGCGATATTATATATGAAATGAATTTTCTCATAGTCTTATCTTCCGTCGAATGAATTAAATAAGTATGCTTCCCTGTCGGGAAACAATCTGCAAAAATAGCAAAAAAAAACAACATACGCGAAAAGGACGAAAAAAAATCGATTGATCAAAGGCGCAGAATCATATATTTGAAGGATTTGGAGTGTCATATCGTCAAGTCTTGAGCTGTTCAAGCCCCGACGGGGCGACGGAAAAACGAAGTGTGGCATTGGTTTGATGGTGCGACACACCCCGCCGCTTCGTTTTTGTTCGCCTTTTCGCAATTGGAATGGCTGGTGCGACACACGGTGTGTCGCATTGTCAAACATCGACAATCTGGGTGTGTGGCATTGTCAAGCAAATGTTCCTTCTCAAGGCCAAGCATAGCAAGAGTGCGGTGGATAACCTCAAAGAGACATCCAAATTATTATTTAACACGAATTGCCATTAATTACCCATTAATTATCGCGATGCGGGCATCCCTGGGTGCCCAAAATTAATGGATAATTAATGGCAATTCGTGTTCAAAAAACACCGTGTCATCCGAGTAATCCTTGTTCAAAAAACACTCGTAAAATCCGTGTTCAAAAACTCGCCTCATTTCCGGTATTTCAAGGGACCATCTCCGTCATATGTACAATATATGTACAATACTTGTACAATATTTGTACGTTTACAATTGTACAAGTATTGTACAACTATTGTACATATATTGTACAACGACCAGTGTTGGTATGGTCCGGATTCGGACGTGAAACGGCGTAGAATGCGTCAGTGTGGGTGGCAAAAATATGACAAAATGTCAGTTTTTATGACGTGGCAGACTTTTGGCACACTTTTGGATGGCATAAATGTGTCATTTGAAAAATAAGTTAAACTAAAAAAATATTAATTATGAAGATTAAACCGTTAGCAGACAGAGTTCTGATTGAACCTGCAGAAGCAGAGCAGAAAACAGCATCGGGCATCATTATCCCCGACACCGCCAAGGAAAAACCGCAGCGTGGCAAAGTTGTAGCCGTTGGCAAAGGCACCAAGGACTACGAAATGACTGTCAAGGTTGGCGACAACGTGCTCTATGGCAAATACAGCGGCACCGAGATCAACATCGACGGTACGGCCTATATGATTATGAAAGAAAGCGATATTTACGCAATCATTTAATGTTGAAACGGTTGTAAAGGTTAGCTTCGCTTGAAAGTTTAAAAGGTCTCAAGACCTATAAATTTTCAACAACTCAAACCATTAGAACCTTTAAAACCCTTTAAACCTTTTAAACCTTTAAAACTTCAGAAATTATGGCAAAAGAGATAGTTTTCAATAATGATGCCCGTGAGCAGTTGCGCAAAGGCGTTGACGCTCTGGCAAATGCAGTTAAAGTTACACTTGGACCCAAGGGTCGCAACGTGGTTATCGACAAGAAGTTCGGTGCTCCTCAAGTAACGAAGGACGGTGTCACCGTCGCTAAGGAAATTGAGCTTGAGAACGGCATTGAGAATATGGGCGCCCAGATGGTGAAAGAGGTCGCCTCGAAGACCAACGACCAGGCTGGCGACGGTACCACCACCGCCACCGTTCTGGCTCAGGCAATCGTCAACACCGGCTTGAAGAACGTCACCGCCGGTGCCAACCCGATGGACCTGAAACGCGGTATCGACAAGGCTGTTGCTGCCATCGTTAAGGACATCAAGGCCCAGTCGAAGGCTGTGGGCGGCGACATCGCCAAGATCCGTCAGGTTGCCACCATCAGTGCCAACAACGACAGCACCATCGGCGACATCATCGCTGAGGCTATGGAAAAAGTGACCAAGGACGGCGTTATCACCATCGAGGATGCCAAGGGTATCGACACCAACGTGAAGGTTGTCGAGGGTATGCAGTTCGACCGCGGCTACATCAGCCCCTACTTCGTCACCGACACCGAGAAGATGGAATGCACCTACGACAATCCTTTTATCCTTATCTATGACAAGAAAATCAGCACGATGAAGGACCTTCTGCCTGTGCTTGAGAAGGTTGTCAACACCGGCCGTCCGCTGCTTATCATTGCTGAGGATGTCGAGAGCGAGGCTCTGGCAACATTGGTTGTCAACCGTCTGCGCGGCAGCTTGAAGATTGCTGCTGTCAAGGCTCCTGGCTTCGGCGACAGAAGAAAAGAGATGCTCGAGGATATCGCTATCCTGACCGGCGGCACCGTCATCAGCGAGGAGAAGGGCTACAAGCTCGAGGACGCTGACCTTTCGATGCTCGGCCAGAGCGAGAAGATTACCATCGACAAGGACAACACCACTATCGTCAGCGGCAAGGGCGACGGTCAGATGATCAAGGCCCGCGTTCAGCAGATCAAGGCTCAGATTGAGAAGACCACCAGCGACTACGACCGCGAGAAGCTGCAGGAGCGCTTGGCTAAGTTGGCCGGCGGCGTGGCAGTAATCTACGTCGGCGCAGCCAGCGAGGTCGAGATGAAGGAGAAGAAGGACCGCTTCGACGATGCCCTGCACGCAACCCGCGCAGCTGTCGAAGAGGGTATCATCCCTGGCGGCGGCACCGCTTTCATCCGTGCTGCCGAGAAACTGGCAAAGGTCAAGGCTGAGAACGAAGACGAGAAACTGGGTATCGAGATTATCCGTCGCGCCGTCGAGGAGCCTCTGCGTATGATTGTCGAGAACGCCGGTCTTGAAGGCAGCGTCATCGTCAACGAGGTTAAGAACGGCAAGGGCGACTACGGCTACAATGCCCGCACCGAGAAGTTTGAGAAGCTGTTCGACAGCGGTGTCATCGACCCCGCCAAGGTGACCCGTGTTGCCCTCGAGAACGCCGCCTCGATTGCCGGTATGCTGCTGACCACCGAGTGTGTCCTCTGCGACATCAAGGAACCCGAACCCGCAGCCCCCGCCAACCCCGGTATGGGCGGTATGGGCGGAATGTACTAAGCCAGTAGGATTAGTACAAACCCCGCCCCAAGGTGGGCGGAATGTACTAAGCCGCCCCTGGAGCGCAGGCATCCTGCCTGCATAAACAAAAAAGGGAGCACCCATCGGGTGCTCCCTTTTATTTTTTTATAAATAACTTTTTGCGAAATCTTAAGGAACTTTAACAAAAAATCCTTGGTCATTCCGAAAAACGGATATACCTTTGCACTTGATATTTAAATAGTTTTATTATTAAAGCAAAACAATCGTGGATAACCTAAACAACATTTTAGAAAAATTTGACTCACGTAGAACTGCTATGATTAATAACAAGAAATGGAATGAGAATGCAGTAGCAGAGTGTTTTGAACCATGCGCGAAAGAGATACTCCTTAATGGGTATTTTCTCATAAACAATGAATACATTATAGATTTAGGTTCAATAGAATTGTATTATCATGAAGAGACTGGTCCTATTAAAGATTATATAATGTATCATAGAAAAGAACGTGTCACTTCTAGGATAAAAGAATTCAATAATGGGAATCTTCCTTATTTTGAATTTGGGAGTATGAATCTTCATCAATCTGGTGTTGACGTGACTTTTGAGAATGGGGAAAAAGAAAAAGAATACAGAGCCTCATTTCTTATTAGGTCATATAGGGTATTAAGAAAAAGTGATGATATCGCCAACGATATTATACCTTTCGACCCTCACTCGACGCATATTTTTGACGATATGTTCTATAAAGGAATTTCTTTCAATAAAGAAAAAAAGACAACTATCGAATGGATAGAGAGGAAGAAAGGTGTTTACGATATAATTGACAAGATTCCAAGGCAAAATGTTGCAAAATACACAGAGAATATGGAAAAAGTAAAAATAGCGAATGGTGAGACTATGCAAAGTAAAGAAATACTTAGAATTAACGGAATCAATTATAGACGAGATATGAGACCTTGGCAATTTAAACGATTAAACATTAAAGAAAAATAACGGTATGTCATTATATCCTCATCCTAAACCGCTCAAAGTTGTATTCTTTTCCGACCTTTTGTCCCAAAAATGCCCTGTACTTTTTCGAAGTATCACGGATACATTGAAGGAACACAATATCGCATATGGAATATTAGACAACACTAAAGATATCTGGTGTCGTGATTATATGCCTATTCAAACAGAGGATGGCCGATTGATTTATTACTTATACAATCCCGACTACTTGCAAACGCCATACTATAGGCGTACAATAACAGATGTTAATTCAATAGAATCTTTAAAAGGCATTTCTGGAAAGTCTATTCATCCTTTGAATTTAGTAATTGACGGTGGAAACGTCGTTGTCTGTGGTGACAAGGTTGTAATGACAGAAAAAGTCTTTGCAGAAAATAATGACAAGTCTCCCGAGGAGGTTAGGCAGCTACTCAAGGAGGCTTTCCAATGCGACATAATCTTCCTGCCTTGGGACAGAAAGGAATATTTAGGCCACAGCGATGGTATTATACATTATATCGGTGACAACAAGGTCTTACTGACAAACTATAATGACTTTTCACCTTGTTTCTATAGGAAATATCGTAAAATACTAGATTCTGCCTTTGATGTGATACCATTGAAATATAATAGACCTGTAATACATCGTCACAGCTGGGCATACATCAATTTCTTGAAGGTTGACAATCTTGTGCTGGTTCCTCAATTGGGTATTACTGAAGACGAACAAGCATTACAGCAGATATCATCTGCAATGTCGAGATGTAATGTGGTTGGCATTCCGTCTCTCGAGGCCGTAAGGAAAGGCGGGGCACTAAATTGTATATCTTGGGATATTTATGTCTGTTGATAATATATCATTTGAGGATTACAGAATTATAGGCACAAACACATCTCCTGTTTCAGAAATACGAATGCCTGCAGATGATGATGAAGTATCCTTGGACTTCTATTTGCCGCCATCTGACTACGACTACGGCGTGGCAAACAATTCAAATATAAAACGAATCATTTCTCCATATCGAGAAGACGCATTCACAGAGAAGGTACTATATGAAGTCGTTAATAATCGAATAGGTTTTGTTTTGCCTTATCGCTTGTGGGAGGAGATAAATGATGCTTTTACGTATTATTGGGATGAAAAGGTTGGATTGGATGGGGATGTTTATATGGGAGCAATGTTTACATCAATACGGGAATACCTGATTGCTGACTTATTTTATTGTCCGGATGAGTTGCTTCAAGAGATAGTAACAGCCATAGAAGAATATATCGTGACGATTCCTGGAGTTATCATCCAAGATTAATGTTAGAATATTTCGCTGTGTGAGCCGGTGTTTGTCATCACCATTAGCAGTTGGTTTTCGTGTTGTTCCTATACCAACAGCCAATCGGGTTGGATATGACACTCCCATTTGCCGACATAACGTCCAACTAACTTTTGAGGGCGATATTTGTTTGGTAATACACCATTGGCGGCAAGTTGACTGATGACAGAATGGATTAACTTGATGTCTTTGCCTTGCTTCTGGCAGCGGATAAGGTCTTTGCGGAACCGGTTGGTGTACTCAATAGAATACATAAGTCTATTCCAAAATCTGTTTGAACATATCGTCAACACTGTCAGCCTTATATACACGCCCTTTGCGAATGTCTTCCTCGGCCTCCTCTATGCCTTTTTTCCTGCGGGTGGGCTCTATGCTGATACCGTCAATGGCATTCAATACACGACGCAGACTAGGCATAATGGATGGGTTTTCTACATTGATTGTAATTTGTTGCATATTCTTTATTTTTAAATCATTAACGACGACTGACGTTTTTTATTATGTGGCGTACTTTATTTTCTTCGTTTTATTTTTTCTGTTTATTTGCATTTCACGCTGAAAAGATACGTACTTTTCGCGACGTGGACAGATTTTGTTTCATCTTGTCTGTTTTTTTTATTGTTAAGTTTTTTTCATAATAATATAATATTGTATTCTTTTCTGCGTTAATAGGGCAAAAATACAGAAATAAGTAAAGCATAGAGAAATGAAGCGCATTTTCCTGTTGTGTGTCGCAATGGCCTCGATGTCGGCATTGATGGCACAAGGAGCGTCGCAATCCAAGTCGACCGCCCAACTTTTTGGCGAGGCTACAGACCTTTTCAGAAAAGAGAAATTCGCTGTGGCCCAGCATTTTTTTGACCGTTATATCAAGTGTAGCGATGCCTCTGCAGACGAGATTGAGGAGGCTCTGTACTACTCGGCTGTCTGCTCGGAGCAGCTGCGCAATGACGACGCTCTGTACCGTCTCAGCGAGTTTATGAGACTCTATCCCGAGAGCGGCAAGCTGAATATGGCGCGTGTGGCGTTGGGCAATGTCTATTTCGACAAGGGCGACTACAATGCCGCTCTGCACGAATATCTGAAGGTAGAGCCGTCGGAGGTTGAGTTCAACCACAAGAGTGAGTTCGACTATAAGACGGGCTTCTGCTACTTCCAGCAGGGCGACAAGGAGAATGCCAAGAAATATTTCAAGCGGGTGGCCGACGGCAAGTCGTACTATAAGAACGCCGCCACATACTATTATGCCGACATCCTATTCTCGGCCAAGCAGTACGAGTCGGCAGACAAAGAGTTCCGCAAGATAGAGAAGGACCGCGCTTTCAAGAAGTTAGTGCCGGTCTATCGCTTCTATATCAAATATCATCTGGGTCAGGAGGACGAGGTGATACGTATGGCTCCCGATTTGCTTGAGGACCCCAACCTTGTGTTGCGTGACGAGGTGGAACGCATTGTCGGCGACGTCTACTTCAACCGTGGCGAATACAAGCGCGCTCTGGCTTACTATCATCAGGCCAATGCCGATGCTGCCAAGAAAAACGGCGGCAAGATGCCCTCGGCCGGCAACTACCCGATGGGCTACTGCTACTATATGCTGGGTCAGTATGACTCGGCGGCGGTCTATCTGTCCACTTTCGTCGGTGGCAATGATTCGACTGCCCAGAACGCCCTCTTCACGCTGGGCGACACCTACATCAAGCTGAACCGCAAGAACGATGCCCGCACAGCCTTCAAGAGCGCTTCGGAGATGAAGCATAACCTCGACATCCAAGAGGAGGCGGCCTTCAACTATGCCAAGCTGAGCTGCGAGCTCAACCCCAACGCCTACAATGAGTCGATACGCTCGTTCGAGAACTACCTGCAGAGGTATCCTAAGACCAAACGCAAGGCTGAAGTGCAGCAGATACTGACATCGCTCTATTGCACGACCAAGAACTACAAAGACGCTCTTGCACTGATTGAAAGGAACAAGAAGGAACTGCTGAAGGACGCCACAATGCGTCAGGCGTATCAGCGCATACTCGTCAATCGAGGCATAGACCTCTTCAACGAGCGCAACCTGCAACAGGCTGCCGTTCTGTTCGACACCGCTGTCAGTGTCAATGCCACACCGTCCATTACCACCGATGCCCTCTACCTCTCGGCCGAATCTCAATACAGGCTTGCCAACTATAGCCGCAGCCAGAAGCTCCTCGACCGTTTCTTCACCGCTTCTTCGCGCAAAAGCTCGGCCTACTATCCCCAGGCTCTATATACCGCCGGTTACGTCTATATGCGCCGCAAACGCTACAACGATGCCGAAGAGAAATTCGGCGAGTTCCTCAAGCTGGCCAACAGCAACACCGAGCAGAAGCAAATCCTTGACGCCTACAATCGTATGGGCGACTGCCAGTATGTGAAGAAGAACTTTGACGGTGCCATCGGCTACTACGACCGCGTCATCAATGCGCAAGGACAGGATGCCGACTATGCCACCTACCAGAAGGCCCTCTGCTACGGTGCACAAGGCAAGAATGTCGAAAAACTCAATTGTCTGAACTACATCTTCGAGAAGTTCAGCAACTCGCCGCTCTCGCCAAAGGCTATGTTCGAAATCGCCAACACATACCTTATCTGCGACAACAATGAGATGGCGCTTCTCTACTATAACAACTTCATAAAGAAATACTCGCAGAGCAGTTTCGTTCCGCAGGCACTGCTCAATGTCGGACTTATCTATTACAATACCGGTCAGAACGACAAGGCATTGGAGGCTTTCGACAAGCTGCTGACGCAATATCCCGGTACCGACGAGGCTCGCGACGCCTTGATGTCCATCAAGAACATCTTTGTCGAGCAGGATAGGGTAGAGGAGTACTTCGCATACGTTAGCCGCGCCACCAAGTACACCGTGTCGGCCGCCGAGCAGGATTCAACCCTCTATCTCGCTGCCGAGAACCGCTATTTTGCAGGCAACTACGACAACGCCATTGCCGGCTTTGCCAACTACATTCAGAAGTTCCCTCACGGATTCTTCATCCTCAAGGCACACTATTATATGGCTGATGCCCTTACGCGTACCAACCAGCAGGCCAAAGCCCTCAGCCACTATGAGTGGGTGGCCGAACGAGGCAACAACCCCTATACCGAGAACAGCCTCTACCAGGCCGCCACCACCCATTTTGCACAGAAAAACTACCGCAAGGCGCTTGACTACTATGTGCCGCTTGTCGTCGTCTCTACCACCGACGCTTCGAGGCTTCAGGCCCGTATGGGAATTGTGAAATGCTGGTATGCGCTCAAAGATACGGCCAATGTAGCCGTCTCTGCCAACGAGCTGCTCAAGGAACCAAAGGCCACCACCGAGCAGAAGGACGAGGCCTCCATCCTTATGGCCCGCTGCTACTATTATGCCGGTGCCCGCACCGAAGCCTTCAACGCCTATGCAGCCCTTGCCAATTCTGCCAACGGCGACTATATGGGCGAAGCCGCCTATCGCCGCGCCGAGATACTGTTCCAGCAAGGCGACCTCGATGCTTCCGAGCGCATCATCGAGGAGGTCGTCAACAATCCCGGTAGCGACTACTGGCTGGCAAAGACCTTCATCCTCTGGGCCGACATCTTCCACCGTCGCGGCAACGACCTGCAAGCCAAACAGACCCTGCAGAGTATCATCGACAACTATGAGATTGCCAACGATGCCGACGAGGAGGTCGTGATGGAAGCCAAGCAGCATCTGGCTCTGCTCAACACTCCAAAGCCCGAGTCGACACCGCAGAGCGACACCATAGACGCCCCGGTCATCGAGCTTGAAATAGATAATGAATAAACCATTCTCCAGTCACCATTCACCAATCATCGATCAGTAATGAAAAGAACATCCAGAATATTTCTCGCCGTTGCGATATTGTCCACAGTCCAATTGTCAACCGTCAACTCCCTGTGGGCACAGAACGACACCTCCAATTCGGTCTATAACCAATCAGTCTACGTCGTTGGTGACTACAACCCCGTTCTTGACGGGGTCACCGAGAAGGTCAATGTGGCTCCGGCCCCCAACGACAGCGTTGCTGACGAACTCCAACCAAAGTTCAAATACAGCATCACGCCGCACCGAATCAGTTCGCTCACATCGGCCACAGGTCTCAAGGCCGCCAAAGTCATAGGCTCGCCGACACGCCTCTATAACAACTACCTTAGGTTCGGTATAGGGCACGATTTCGCCGCTTTTCCCGACATCAACCCGCTCGTCGACCTGTATCTCACCTCTACGCGACACGACAACTATTCCTACGGTGCGCGATTATATCACAACACCGACATTACCACTTTCGGCAAGGAAAGCTCTACTGTCCCGTCGCCAAACCATTATGGCCGCGACCGCCATACCGTCAACAATCTTGACGTCTTTGGCAAGTATATCCTCAACAAGGCACACCTATTCTCCGCCAACCTCGCTTTCGACCGCGAATACGGACGCTACTATGGATTCACCGATTCGATATTGAACAGAAATCTCAATGTCACTCGCGACGCCATCTCCTTCTCCGACTACGCCTTTGCCTATAACAACCTTGCCCTCAATCTCGGAGCCAAAAGTCTCAACACCGATGAAGGCAAACTCGGCTACAGCGCCAACCTCTCGTTGGCCGACTTCTGGGGCCGCTATGACTTCTCGCAGCTCTCTGCCAATTTCGATGCCGACATCCATTACGGATTTCCAATCCTTTCGAAATACAATGCTTTGACCTGTATCCGTTTCAACTGGCAAGGCTTCAAGCAGCGCTTCGACGCTCCGCAGAGCGCAAGCCTGCTGCCCCTGCTTTACGACCCGTTTACACCCTTTCCCGATAGCGTATATGCCGGCAGGCATCTCATCACCGTCAATCCCTACGTCGACTTCCTTGTGGCTGGCTTCAAGCTCCACGCAGGACTGGCCTTCGGCTTCAATTCATACGATACTCCGGGTACTACCACCCACGACCTCTTCCCCGACCTGGCAGTAACCAAAGCCTTCTCCAACAACTCCATAAGCCTCTCGCTCGGTTTCAAGGGAGGCTACAAATCCAACGACTGGAACTCCATCCGCCTCTTCAACCCATACGTCGAGCCGGCGCCCCTCTCGCAGGCCACAGTAGAAAATGACCTCTATGCCCATCTGCGTGTCAACTTCTCCAAGAAACTTATGCTCAATGTAGCCGTTGACAACTATTTCCGCCAGAACGCCATCTTCTATAGTCTCAGCGACGACTACACGCTCCACAACGTCTTCCGTCCTTATTATGTTGACCTCGACGAGCTTCTCCTCACTGCCGACTTCACCTTTGTGAACGACGAGATGATAACGCTCACACTCGGAGGCCAGTACTCGCTCGAATACAATATCCCCGACAATGTCGTCATTCTCTATTTGCCCGATTTCACCGCCCATCTCGACGCCGACATCAACTACAAGGACAAATGGCTCTTCTCGCTCAGCACGCTCTTCATCTCGTCGATGGACGCTGAATACAACCTCAATCCCACGACACTCCTCAACCAGGTGACCCAGACCCTGTCGCCGCGCTTCGGTGTCTCGCTTGGTGCCGAATACATCCACAGCCGGGCCCTCTCGTTCTTTGCCAAAATCGACAATATCAACGCCCAACGCTATTTCCTGTGGGCCAACTATCCCGCCCAGCGCTTTAACCTGATGCTCGGCCTGACATATACCATTCCGAATCAATGAAAACGACTTACGAAGAAACCTTAGACTTCCTCTTCAATTCGTTGCCGGCCTACCACCGCATCGGTGCAGCGGCCTACAAAGCCGACCTCAGCAACACCGAGGCGATGATGCAGCACCTCGGCCACCCAGAACGCGGCTTTCGCTCTATCCACGTCGCCGGCACCAACGGCAAAGGCTCCGTTTCCCATTTCCTTGCCTCGATTCTGCAAGAGGCAGGCTACAAGGTCGGTCTCTACACCTCGCCGCACCTTGTCGACTTCCGTGAACGCATACGCATCAACGGTGAAATGATTCCGAAAGAGGCTGTTACAGACTTCGTCGATGCCAATCACACCTTCTTTGTGGAACAGCAGCTCTCGTTCTTCGAAATGACCGTGGGCCTCGCCTTCGACTACTTCCGCAACCAGCGGGTCGACATCGCGGTCATAGAAGTGGGTATGGGAGGCCGTCTCGACAGCACCAATGTGATAACGCCGCTCCTCAGCGTCATCACCAACATTGGGTTGGATCACACCCAGTTCCTCGGTGACACGCTCGAGAAGATAGCTGCCGAAAAGGCAGGCATCATCAAGCCTGGCGTGCCCGTGGTCATTGGCCAGACGCAGCCCGAGACACAGCCCGTCTTCGAGCGTATAGCCGCTGAGCGTAACAGTCGCATAACCTTTGCCGACCGACACTGGCACGTTGACCCTAACTGGCGCTTCGATGGCGAGCGTATGGTGCTCGAACTTGAGCACGAGGGCCACGACGAGGGGCAGTTCACATCGGGGCTTGTCGGTCCCTACCAGATGTGGAACATAGCCACCGTCTGCGAAGCCGTCGAAAAGTTGAACGAACATTCAAAATTCAAAATTCAGATTTCGGAATTCAAAAAAGGTCTCGACCGTGTGGTCGACAACACCCACCTGATGGGTCGCTGGCAGGTGATAGGGCACGAGCCGTTGACCATCTGCGAGACGGCGCACAACTTCGATGGTATCAATGCAATGATGCTGGGGCTTGTAGGCCTTGATTTCGACCGGCTGCATATCATCTACGGCTGCGTCAACGACAAGGACTACCGCTCCATTCTCAAATACCTGCACTCACAACTCGACAAAGAACACATACGCAAGGATGCCATTTGGCGCTTCAGCCAGCCCTCTGTCCAGCGTGCTCTGCCGGTAGCCGACCTGCAAAGCGCCGCCGGCGAGATGGGCATTGAAGGCAAAGCCTTCGCCAATGTCAAGGATGCCGTCGCTGACGCCCGCCGTGCTGCTTCGCCGCGCGACCTGGTCCTCGTCACCGGAAGCATATTCCTTGTTGCCGACGTCCTCGCTTTCTGACCATATCCGGGAGCGCAGCCGTCCCAGGCTGCATACTGGAAGAGTTGCAGGCAAGGATGCCTGCGCACCAAATAGCACTGATATAGCATCAGTGCTACTTTGTTTCTGCACTGTATAGACATCGCGATAACCCCGTGTTTTTCACTTATCAACACTGGTCGTTGTCCAGTTGTTGTCCGCTCGTTGTCCAGTTGTTGTCCAGTCATTGACTGGACAACAACTGGACAACAACTGGACAACGACTGGACAACGACTGGACAACGACCGAAGGTGGTAAGGACAAGGCATTGATATTCAGTCAACTCGTTTTGGAGGGCGTAAGGTGCCTGTTCGATGTTGGCAAAATGGTTTAAAAGTCATATCTTCAAGGCGCTGCTATGTCGTTGTTTTTTTGTATTTTTGCAAAAATAATTTTACCGCAATGAGTGACGATTTAAACGATATATCTCAAGATTTTAACGAGCAACCGCTTGATTCTGAGGAGTTGCATTCGTCCCAGACGGCTGTGCCCGCTGCCGACGACAGCCACGGACGCAACGTGGAAAAGGATGGCGAGACGATTTCGCTCAACTCTATGTTCAAGGACTATTGGATCGACTATGCATCGGACGTTATACTTGACCGTAGCGTGCCCGACATCGACGACGGCCTGAAGCCTGTGCAGCGACGCATACTTCACGCTATGAAGGAGACCGACGACGGGCGCTTTACGAAAGTCGCCAATATCGTCGGCAACACGATGCAGTATCACCCTCACGGCGACGCTTCGATCAAGGATGCCCTTGTCAATATGGGTCAGAAGGATCTGCTTATCGACTGCCAGGGTAACTGGGGCAACATCCTGACCGGCGACGATGCTGCTGCCGGGCGTTATATCGAGGCACGCCTCTCCAAGTTCGCCAACGAAGTGGTGTTCAACAAGAAGACTACCGAGTGGAAGCCCTCCTACGACGGGCGCAAGCAGGAGCCCGTGTCGCTGCCCATCAAGTTCCCGCTGCTTCTGGCGCAGGGCACCAAGGGCATTGCCGTCACTCTTACATCGGTCATTCTGCCCTACAACTTCTGCGAACTGCTCGACGCATCGATAAAGGTGCTGCAAAATGTGCCGTTTGAGATTTATCCCGACTTCCCGACGGGAGGACTTATCGACGTGTCGAAGTACAATGACGCTGCGCTGGGCGGCCGTCTGCGCATCCGCGCCAAGATGCACTACGACGAGAAGCGCAAGGCTATCGTCATTACTGAACTGCCTTACACCGTCACTACCGACACACTGATAGACAGCATCTTGAACGCCAACGAGAAAGGACAGATCAAGATCAAGAAGGTCGACGACAACACGGCGTCGCAGGTGGAGATTGTGGTCTATCTGGCACAAGGCGTGTCGCCCGACCAAATGATAGACGCTCTCTATGCTTTCACCAACTGTCAGATTGGCTTCTCGCCCCAGACGTGTGTCATTGTCAACAACAAGCCGGTCTTTATGACTGCCTCTGAGATACTGCGTCACTCGACAATGCGCACCAAGGACCTGCTGCGTCAGGAGCTGGAGATACAGCTGGCCGAACTCGAGGACAAGTGGCACTGGGTGTCGCTCGAAAAGATATTCTTCGAGAAACGCATCTACAAGCAGTTGGAGAAGGACCAGGCGACGTGGGAGGACCAGGTGGCCGCCATCGAAAAGGCTTTCGACCCTTACCGCAAGCTGTTCAAGAAAGAGATTACGCGCGACGACGTGCTGAAACTGTGCGAGAAGCCTGTGCGCAAGATCTCCAAGTTTGACATTAAGAAAGCCGACGAGGAGATTGCCAATATAGAAATCAATATTGACGAGACCAAGAACCATCTGGAGCACCTGACGGAATACGCTATCGCCTATTTCCGCCACATCCTCGAGAAATACGGCAAGGGACGCGAACGGCGCACCGAGATACGCAACTTCGAGGACATTCAGGCTGTCGCTGTCGCTGTGGCCAACGAGAAGCTCTATGTCAACCGCACCACGGGCTTTGCTGGCTACGGGCTGAAGCGCGACGAGGGCGCGGAATATGCCTTCGACTGCTCGAAGATGGACGACATCATTGTCTTCCGCAAGGACGGAACAATGATAGTGTCGAAGGTGCAGGAGAAGGGCTTCGTGGGCAGCGCTGCCTGCAAGGAGATTGAATACATCGGTCTGTTCCGCAAAGGCGATGAGCGTACGGTCTACAATATGATTTACCGCGACGGAGCCTTTGGCTTTGTCTACGTCAAGCGCTTCTCGGTGCTGGGCATAACGCGCGACAAGGAGTATCAGCTCACCAAGGGCTCGAAGGGCTCGAAGATACTCTATTTCACGGCAAACCCCAACGGCGAGGCGGAGACAGTCACGGTGCACCACGTGTCGAAGCCGAAGCTCAAGAAGACGAGCTTTGACTTTAACTTTGCAACCCTTGCCATCAAAGGCCGCGCCTCGATGGGCAACATATTGACACGCAATGCTGTGCGCAGCATCAATATGAAAGGGGAGGGGGTCTCGACCCTCGGAGCCCGCAAGATATGGTTTGACGAGAGCATCAAGCGTCTGAACGTCAATGAGGCAGGCATACTGCTTGGCGAGTTCAAGGGCAAGGACAAGATTGTGACGCTCACCGCCTCGGGTCATTTCCGCACCACCAACTTCGACTTGGCGAACCATTACGACGACGATTTGCTGCTGATTCGCAAATACAACGCTAAGACCATATTCTCAATAGTATACCGTTCGGCAGAGAGTGAGAGCTATTATGTGAAACGCTTCGTGGTCGACGAGTTCGACCGCAAGCTGCCTTTCCTCGAAGAGGGCTCGGGCGACACCATAGTCACCTTCTCGGTCGACACATTCCCGAGACTCGAAGTGGTATACGATGCCAGCGCCAACAAGAAGATAGAGTCTGAAATCATTGATGTCTATGACTTTATAGGCGTCAAAGGCTATAAGGCCAAGGGTAAGCGCCTGACCACTGCCGCCGTCAAGGAGTTCAAATGGCTCGACCCGCTGCCGGAACCCGAGGAACCCATAGAAGAAGAGCCTGACATTGAGGAGGCTGAGGAACCCAACGACCGCGAAGGCTTCGCCGAAGGCACCCAAACATCGCTCTTCTAACCCTTTTAAACCTTTTCAACCCTTTTAACCTTTTCATCCTTTTAACCCTTTATGAAGATTTTAGTCATCCTGCCGCGTTTCCCTTATCCACTTGAAAAAGGCGACAAACTGCGTGCCTATCACCAAATAAGAACCCTTTCTGCCAATAACGAAGTCTATCTCTTTGCCCTGTCGCACGACAGAGTGGAGGATATGTCCATCAAGGAGATGCGCCGCTATTGCAAGGAAATCCGTGTTGCGAGGCTGTCAAAAGTCGGCGGTGCGTTGCGCGTAGTGCGCAACCTTTTCGGTGTCCGTTCGTTGCAGATAGGCTACTGGGACAACGGGAAGGCGCGTCGTGAGTTGCGCCAGTTCGAGGAGCAGGTGAAACCGGACGTGGTTTATGCCCAGATGATCCGCACTTTGAAATATGCGGCACACGCCGAGGGTCCAAAGGTGCTTGACTTTCAGGATGCCCTGTCAATGAACTATGAGCGCCGTATGACGGGACGCAAGGGTTTGCCGTACTTTGTGCTGCATTATGAATTCAAGATGCTGCGTTCGGCCGAATACAATGCCTGTGGCATCTTTGACGCGCTGACTATTATCTCGGATACTGACAGTCGGGCTATTCCGTGCCACCAAAATACGGAAATCGATGTTATCCGCAATGGTGTCGACTTCGACTATTTCCATCCGATGGATATGGAAAAGCGACACGAAGTGGTATTCTGTGGCAATATGCAATACAAGCCTAACATCGACGCTGCCCGCTACCTTGTGGGCGAGGTGATGCCCATTGTGTGGCGTACCCATCCGCAGGCCACGGTGGTGCTTGCCGGAGCAACGCCAAAGGCATCGGTGCGTCAGCTTGCCTCGGACCGCGTGAAGGTGACCGGGTCGGTGATCGACATTCGTCCTTGCTACGCCCAATCGAAGGTCTTTGTGGCTCCGATGCGAATCGGCTCGGGATTGCAGAACAAGCTGCTGGAGGCAATGTCGATGGGGATACCTTGTGTCACCACACCTTTGGCCAACGACTCGTTGGGGGCTGAGGACGGGAACGAGGTGCTTATTGGTCGCGATGCCGGACAGCTGGCAGCCGCCATCGTCCGCCTGCTCGATGACGAAGGTCTGCGCAACACATTGGCTGCCAACGCCAATAGGTTTGTGCACCAACACTTCTCGTGGGAGGCAATGGGCGGTCAGCTTGAGGCTGTGCTGAGGAAAGCAATAGAAAACCATAGCAAACACGATGAAACAGCACTGGAAGACGAATAAGGGAAAGTTCAAGGGTGAAGTGGGCGTATGGGAACCTGAGAACGAGCGCCGCAAGAGTCCGCAGGAACGCAACACGTTCAGTACCGACATCGTACCTGAAAAAGCCATACTGGTTTCGGTGTGCGACAGCAAGACCTCGATGGAGCGCACCGAGGAGTGCCTGAACGAACTCGCTTTTCTGCTCGAGACGGCAGGAGGAGTACCTTTAAAGACTGTCATTCAGAAGCTTGACCATCCCGACAGCCGCACCTACATTGGCAGTGGCAAATTGGAGGAGGTTATTGAGTATAAGAATGCCCTTGATGCCGACTTCCTTGTCTTTGACGATGAACTGACGCCGGCGCAGCTCCGCAATCTGGAGAAGGCCTTTAACTGCCGTATACTTGACCGCACCACCCTTATACTTGACATTTTTGCCAAACGTGCTCGAACCTCTATAGCGAAAACGCAGGTGGAACTGGCTCAGCTGCAGTATATGCTGCCCCGTTTGACACGAATGTGGACGCATCTTGAGCGTCAACGAGGCGGTATCGGTATGCGAGGCCCCGGTGAGAGCCAGATAGAGACCGACCGGCGACTTATCACAGAGAAGATTACCCTGCTGAAGGAACGCCTGAAAGACATTGACAAACAGAAGGTGCAGCAGCGTAAGAACCGCGAAAGCCTTGTGCGTGTGGCACTTGTTGGATATACCAATGTCGGCAAGTCGACATTGATGAACCTGCTTTCGAAGTCGGAAGTCTTTGCCGAAAACAAGCTTTTTGCTACTCTTGACACCACTGTGCGAAAGGTGGTTATCGACAATCTGCCGTTCCTGCTCACCGATACTGTGGGCTTTATCCGCAAACTGCCGCACGGACTTGTCGAATCATTTAAATCCACACTTGACGAGGTGTGCGAGGCCGATTTGCTTATGCACGTTGTCGATATCTCGCATCCCGACTACGAGCAACAGATTGAGTCGGTCAACAAAACACTTGAGGAAATAGGCGCTGTCGATAAACCTACCATTATGGTATTCAACAAGATTGACGCCTATACATACATAAAGAAGGACGAGGACGACCTGACACCGATGACCAAGGCTAACTGGACACTCGAGATGCTGCAGAACAGCTGGCTTTCAAAGTCGAGCGACAACCGGTGCATCTTCATCTCTGCCGTCGACCGACAGAATATTGACACTCTGCGCCAAATGATGTATGATGAGATAAAGCGCATACACGCAATACGCTATCCGTACAACAACTTCCTCTACTGAGAGACCTGTTGGGCAACAACAAATACGGGGTGCGCATCCAATGCCCACCCCGTACTCTTTTTATATGCACTTCTATTCTGATGTCTATTTCTTTTTTCTTGCCTTCTTTTCCTGCATCTCGCGGATAATGGAGACAGCTTCGGCGATAGTGATTGTCAGCGGGTCGTAGCCGGTCTTGGGCAGACGGTAGTTGTCGCCCTTGTAGGTCAGATACGGGCCGAATTTGCCAATATTCGATACCACTTTCTCGCCCTCATACTCACCTATTTCGTGCGGGAAAAGCGATTTGAGGCGCTCTTTCTGCTCGGCCTGTACGCGCTTGGTGTCGATTATCTCGATGGCGCGTTGCAGGGTGATTGTATAAGGATCGTCGGATTTCGACAACGAGTAGAACTTGCCGTTGTGACGCACGTATGGTCCGAAACGGCCAATGCTGACAACGACATCCGTACCTTCGTAGTCGCCGACGGTGCGGGGCAGGTTGAACAGCTCGAGAGCCTCTTCAAGGGTTATGTTCTCAATGCTCTGGCCTTTCTTCATTGATGCAAAGCGGGGCTTCTCGTCGGCGTTGGTGTCACCAATCTGGATAAGGGTGCCGTAGCGTCCGATCTTGGCGTAGACATTCTTGCCTGTGGTCGGGTCGGTGCCGAGCAAGCGCTCGCCGCTGGTACGCTTCGAGTGGCTTTGAGTCTGCTTCACATTGCGATGGAAGGGGACATAGAACTGGTTGATAACGTCGCGCCAAGCCTGGCTTCCATTGGCCACGTCGTCGAAATCTTTCTCCACCTTTGCGGTGAAGTTGTAGTCCATAATCTCGTTGAAGTGCTCCATAAGGAACTGGTTGACAATGGTTCCGATGTCGGTTGGGAACAGCTTGCCTTTCTCGGCACCCAGATGTTCGGTCTTCTGGCTGCGGGCAATGGTGTTGTCGGGCGAGAGTGTCAGCGTAATGACGTCAAAGTCCTGCGGTGCACGGTCTTCCTTGATTACATATTCGCGTTTCAGAATTGTGGAAATTGTAGGTGCATAGGTAGAAGGACGGCCGATGCCAAGGTCCTCCAGCTTCTTCACGAGGCTTGCTTCGGTGTAGCGCGGAGGATGTTGTGTGTAGTGCTGTGTGGCCGTAGCAGCCTCGAGGGTGAGGGCCATTCCGTTCTTCACCTGCGGCAGCTGATGGTTGGGGCTCTCCTCTTCCTCGTCGTCTGTCGATTCAAAGTATACCTTCAGGAAACCGTCGAAAAGCACCTGCTCGCCCGAGCAGCTGAAGCGTTCCTTGTGGTTATCGATGTTGATTTCAATGGTTGTCTTTTCAAGCTCGGCGTCAGCCATCTGCGATGCGATGGCTCTTTTCCAGATCAGCTCATAGAGTCTGCGCTGTGCTGCGTCGGTATTGATTTCGGTAGCCTGCATATCCGTTGGACGGATAGCTTCGTGAGCCTCCTGTGCACCTTTGATTTTGGTGTGGTAGCGGCGTGTCTTGACATATTTCTCGCCGTAGGTGGAAGAAATCTGCTTCTTGGCCATCTCCAATGCCACCTCGCTGAGGTTGGTGGAGTCGGTACGCATATAGGTGATAAATCCTGACTCATAGAGCTGCTGTGCAATCTGCATAGTGCGTGCCACCGAATAGCCAAGCTTGCGGCTGGCTTCCTGCTGCAGCGTCGACGTGGTGAACGGCGGCGCGGGGCTGCGACGGGCCGGCTTTGTCTCAACCTTTTCGACGCTGAAGGCACAACCCTTCAAGCTCTCGAGGAATGTCTCGGCCTCGTTCTCGTTGTCGAAACGGCGGCTCAGCTCAGCAATAAGTTTGCGGTTGCTGCTGTTGAGGAATGTGGCCGTCACGCGGAAATAACTCTGTGTCTTAAAATCCTTTATCTCGTTTTCGCGCTCCACAATGAGGCGCACGGCGACGCTCTGCACACGACCGGCACTCAGGGCGGGCTTGATCTTTGCCCACAGGATTGGGCTGATTTCGTAACCAACCAGTCGGTCAAGCACACGGCGTGCCTGTTGAGCGTCGACAAGGTTCATATCGATGTCCCTCGGGTGGTCGATGGCATAGAGTATGGCGTTCTTTGTAATCTCGTTGAACACAATGCGTTTGGTCTTTTCGGGCTGCAGGTCGAGAGTTTCGCGCAGGTGCCAGGCAATGGCCTCTCCCTCGCGGTCCTCATCGGATGCCAGCCACACCATATCGGCGCTCTTGGAGGCTTTCTTGAGTTCTACTACCAGTTTGGCTTTCTCTTCCGAAATCTGATACTCAGGCTCATACTCGTTGTCGACATCTATGCTCATCTCTTTCTTTGCAAGGTCGCGGATGTGGCCATAGCTGGACATCACCGTGTAGTCCTTGCCCAGGAACTTCTCAATTGTCTTTGCTTTTGCAGGCGACTCTACAATGACTAAATTCTTCATATTATATCTTTTCTTTGTTTTTCGTTGCGCTATAATATAGAATTAATATAATAAATATTAATGTATCTATTTTATACTCAATATAAAAAGGCCAAACCTTCGTTTAGTCTTGCAACTGCAAAGGTAAAAACTTTTCTTTAATCCGCAAAAAAAAATAATATTTCTTTCCTGCTTTACGATGCTTTGTTCGAGCCTGATGGCACAAAAATATTCTATTGTCACCAGAGGGCTGCTTGCATCCACACTAATGCATTCCAATCCTTTTTGCAGCCTCCAGGAGCACCCTTTTCTCCTTCTATAATCGGTGAAAATGATAAATGGGTTAAAAGATGTTAATTTCATCAACTAAACATTTGAATATCTGTTTTCTATAAAGGTTGTAAAAAAAGTTTGACGTCCTCGAAAAAAGGTCAAAAATGGCCGTTTACAATCCCCTGATTTCCAGGTACCAAATTCTTACCAAAGTTTACTCAAAGTTTTACCAAAGTTTAGTCAAATTTCACATCAGTAGAATTTGATAGGAATTTATCAAAAAGTCGGATGGAAAAAAGTATGACGACTACCCATTCCAATCCTATTATGTTTTGAATGAATAGACCTTGAATTTTTCTTTTCTTTTTATACAAGAAAAATGTGTATCTTTGCAATTCCTTTAGGCGGCAAAAGCTTTTGCTGCCTGCTGACAGACAGAATGATATAGAAATGAAGCAGCGGCGAATTATACTATCCGTAACCAACGACCTCGTCACCGACCAACGTGTGCACCGCTCGTGTACAGCGCTCAGCGAGGCGGGCTATGACGTTACTCTCGTCGGTCGGCGGTTGCCGGACAGCGTTCCTGTCGAGCGACCCTACAAAACCGTCCGTATGCGTCTGCTTTTCAGGAAGAAAGCTGTGTTCTATGCCGAGTACAACCTGAGACTATTCCTGCGGCTGCTCTTTTCGCCCACCGATGCTTTCTATGCCAACGACACCGACACGTTGCCGGCCAACTTTCTGGCTGCCGTTTTGCGTCGCAAGCCGCTCTTCTTCGATGCCCACGAGATGTTTCCCGAGGTGCCTGAGCTTGTCGGACGGCCTAAGGTCAAACTTTTTTGGACACGCATCGAGGACCGCATCTTTCCGCGTCTCTGCCGTCCGCATAGGGCCGCCGTGACCGTATGCCAGTCGATAGCCGACATATACCGTAAACGTTATGGCTTGAATATGAGGGTGGTGCGCAATGTGCCGATGTCATTCCCAAAGTATAACGACGCGGCCTCGCAAATACTCGCTTCCTTACCGCAAGACAAGAGAATTCTCCTTTATCAGGGTGCCGTGAATGTTGGCCGAGGCATAGAGTGGATTATGGCGGCAATGCCTTATCTGCCGGAGTGTCATTTGGTTATAGCCGGGGTGGGGGACACCTACCTTCAGCTGAAAGCCGAGGCTGCCAAACAAGGACTGAAGAACGTCACGTTCCTTGGTCGCGTCGAGCCGGCCACGCTCCACGGCCTAACCGCCGCTGCGTCGCTGGGGCTGTCGCTGCTTGAGAATCGTGGCCTCAACTACTATTATTCGCTACCCAACCGTATTGCCGACTTTGTGCAGTCGGAGGTGCCGGTTCTTGCCACCGATTTCCCTGAGATAAGGCGTGTCGTTGAGACTTATGGCATAGGCACGCTTGTAGAGCCTGCTCCGTTCGACGTTGCTACACAGCATTCTACGCCTCCCAATCCGCAACAAATGGCTCAGACAATTCGCGACACGCTGGCTGAATGGGATGCGCTGAACCCCGACGAGCGCCACCGCCGTTTCGCTTTGGCGGCTGCCGATTTGACTTGGGAAAACGACAAAAAAACACTTCTTTCGCAAGTTGACACAATTTTTTAGCCAATTACAAGTTTTTGTCTTGTGAAACTTGAATAAGTCGAATCTATATTTTAATATCAATTAATACTTTAACAGTCATACAATGCTTTACAACATTTTCGCAATCATCTATATTTTAGGCCCTTTTGTGGGATTGTATTTCATTTTCCGCAAGGTTGGCATTGCTCCGTGGAAGGCTTTGATACCTATTTATAATCTTGTGCTTTGGATTAAGCTGTGCGGCAAGAAATGGAAGTGGTATATCTATTTCCTGATACCGGCTATCAACATCTTTACCTTCTTGATGCTTGTCGTCGAGACAGCCAAAGTCTTTGAGCGTCACAGTTTTTGGGAGCAGACACTTGCTGTGCTTTTCCCGTTTGCCTATATGCCTTATTTGGGCTTGAGCAAGCTTGAATATGTCGACCCCGCAAGTCACGAGGAGATTAAGTACTCGTCGCTGCGCGAATGGCTTGACGCTCTGGTTTTTGCGTTGATTGCCGCCGTCATCATACGTGGCTATTGTATGGAGTTCTATAAGATTCCTTCGTCGTCGATGGAGAAGTCGCTCTTGGTGGGCGACTACCTGATGGTCAGCAAGATGTCGTACGGTGCACGCACAGCGATGACACCGCTGTCGTTCCCACTGGTGCACAATGTGCTGCCATTGTCCAACGGCCAGCGCGAGTCGTATCTGAAGTGGATACGTATGCCATATCACCGTTTCCCAGGAATACGCCCGATGGAGCGTTTCGATGCCGTTGTATTCAACTTCCCTGACGGCGACACGGTATGCACGGCCTTCCAGAGCAACCGCTCGTACCACGACCTTGTGCGCGAGTATGGACGTGAGACGGTGCTGTCCAACCCAGGCGTTTTCGGACGTATTGTCGTCCGTCCTGCCGACAAGCGCGAGAACTTTATCAAACGCTGCATCGGTTTGCCTGGCGAGACCTTGAAGATTGAAAACCAGCAAGTATTGATAAACGGTAAACCTGTTGAGAACCCTGCCGAACTTGAGTTTACGTATGCTGTCCGTATGGCCGAGTCTTTTGACGACTATGCAGCATCGATGATGCAAATCGGCGCCTATGGCGGCGACATCGTGAAAGGCAAGATACAGAAGGACCAGCATCTGTTTGCCAAGGCCGGCATATCGCTTGAAGACTGCGAGAGTTCGATTGGATACTACCAGTATCTCTTCCTCGACGAGGAGCAGCTGCAGCTGACATTCAAGTACAGCGAGTTCATTACCGTTGAGCCTATGGCGTATACGCACGGCGACAGTTGCCGTCTGGTGCGTTTCACGCCGCGCTACAAGCTTATAGGCGGCAACGATATGGCCATCGGAAACGCCTTTGTACAGATGACGCAGGAACTGATGGCTCACGGCTTGACGCAGCAAGACATAGATATGATGGGCCAGATCTACACCCTGCCGCTGACGGCGTCGATGTACTACAAACTTGTTAATGACCAGATGATTGCCGAGGTTATGCCTCTTTCGGCTCTGGCCGGCTACTCAGAGGGCTACCTTTTCCCGCGCAGCAACGGCTACAACTGGTCGGTGGACAATTTCGGTCCAGTCACCATTCCGGCCAAAGGCACGACGGTGGAGCTTACACTGGAGAACCTGCCGCTTTACAAACGTGTCATAGAGGTGTTTGAAGGCAATAAACTTGAGGTCGACGGCAACCAGATACTCATCAACGGCCAGCCGGCGACCAAATATACTTTCAAGATGGATTACTACTGGATGATGGGCGATAACCGTCACAACAGCGCCGACAGCCGCTACTGGGGCTTTGTCCCTGAGGACCACATTGTCGGCCGCGCCTCGATGATAGTCTTCTCGAAAGACAAGGACAGCAAGGCCATTCGCTGGAACCGCATTTTCCGTACCAAACTATAGTCAGGTTTAATAACAATTACAAAAAAAGGAGGCCTTGATGCAAGACCTCCTTTTTTGTTGTGTGATGTTTGAAAGGACGCTATTTGATTCCTATTGCGCCCAATGTGATGCTGCCATTGGTAATGAGAATATATGCAACGGCAGCGAGAGCGGCAAACAGTAGCAGAATGACTATCCACACCCACAGGCGTCGGCGCCGTGGAGGGTAGGTGGTCTCAATCTGGTTGGGGTCGCACTCTGGGTTGAATTCTTCGGCAGCGATATTCGAATTGGCCGCTGTGATGGCGGCAATAGACTCAGAACGGCTGTTGACCGGAGGATTGGCAGTAACAGGTTGTGTATCAACAGTCACTGCGGCGTGGCTTTCCGTTTCCTGCACTTGCTCGTCCTTTGTTTCGAGATCCATACCCCCCGTCTCTTGCGAGGGGAGAAAGGCGTGTCCACAGTAGGGGCACGCCTTTTCGTTGTCGTAGAACGGGCGACCGCAATGGCCGCAGGTCAGAAGTCTCATTATTTCTTAAGATAAGTGTCGAACCAGTCGATGAAGTTGCGATGCCAGAGCAGGCTGTTCTGCGGCTTCAGCACCCAGTGGGTCTCGTCGGGGAAATAGAGGTAGCGGCTGGGGATGCGACGCAGCTGGGCGGCGTTGTAGGCGGCCATACCCTGCGAAGCCACGATGCGGAAGTCGAATTCAGAGTGGATGACGCAGATGGGGCTGTTCCACTCACCCACGAAGAGGTGCGGCGAGTTGGCGAAGCCTTTCTTGATCTTGGGGTTGTTGTCGCGCTCCCAGTAGGGGCCTCCAATCTCCCAGTTCTCGAACCACATCTCCTCGGTCTCGAGGTACTGCTGCTCGAAGTTGAACATACCGTTGTGGGCGAGGAAGACCTTGAAGCGACGGCCTTCGTTGTAACCTTTTACGTCGTGGTTGTGGCCGGCAAGCCAGTAGACACTGTAGCCGCCGAACGAGGCGCCGCAGGCACCGATGCGCTCGCGGTCAATCTGCTTGATGTTGTCGGCAGCCCAGTCGGTAGCGGCCATATAGTCCTGCATACAGAGTCCGCCGTAGTCACCGCTGATTTCCTCAAGCCATTCCATACCGAAACCGGGAACACCGCGACGGTTGGGAGCGATGATGAAGTAGCCGGCGCCGCTCATAACCTCGAAGTTCCAGCGAGTGCTCCAGAACTGGCTTACGATGCTCTGGGGGCCGCCTTCGCAGAAGAGAAGGGCGGGGTAGGTCTTGGTGCTGTCGTAGTCGTAGGGATAGATGAGCCAGGTGAGCATATCCTTGCCGTCGACGGTCTTGATCCAGTGGGGCTCGACCTTGCCCATACGCACCTGGTTGAGGGTCTCGTCGTTGAAGGTGGAGACCTTCTTGCCCTCAGCCTTGTCGTCGTTGAGGTTGTAGGTGTAGAGGGTTGCGGGATACTGCATCGAAACCTGTGAGGCGACGATGGTGTTGCCGTTCAGCTGGAAGCTGTTGACGTCGTGCTGGCCAGCTGTAATCTGGCGGATGGCTTTGGTGTCGCGGTTGAAGGCAAAGACCTCAAGGGTGCCTTGATACATAATAACGGCCAGGAGTTCCTTGTCGTCGTCGGTCCAAGAAATGCCGCTCACGCCATAGTCGAACTCGGCAGTGAGGTCGGTCTTCTCGCCGGTGGCGAGGTCCATAACCATCAGGCGCTGTTTGTCGGCTTCGTAGCCGTCGCGCTCCATACTTTCCCAAGCGATATATTTGCCATCGTGCGAGAAGATGGGATTCTGGTCGTAACCCTTGATTTCCTCGCAGATGTTGCGGCTCTCGCCGGTGGCGATGTCATAGAGGTAGATGTCGCTGTTGGTCGACACGGCATAGTCGTAGCCGGTCTTCTTGCGGCAGGTGTAGGCAATGGTCTTGCTGTCGGGGCTGTAGTTGTACTGCTCCGTGCCGCCCCAGGGACGCATCGGCGACTCGTAGGGCTCACCGTTGAGGATGTCCTTGGCGTTGTCCATATCAGCCTTGCCGTTGGTGAGGGTGACGTAGTAGATATGGGGAATCTCGTCTACCCAGTTGTCCCAGTGGCGATACATCAGGTCCTCGTTGATGCGGCCTGTGGTCTTGTCGAGACCTTCGTAGAGCTTGTTGATGTGGTCGGGGCGCTCGACGGGAATGGTCGAGATGTAGACCATCGACTTGCCGTCAGGAGCCAGCTTGAAGCCTTCAAAGCCACGCTCGCACTCGGCAACGACACTCTCCTTCTTCGAATCGATATTCATCGAAAGAATCTGGCTGCCACGGCAATACATAACGGTGCTTTCGTCCATCCACACAGGGCTGAACTCGCTCTGGGCGGTGGTGGTCAGACGCTGGGCTTCGCCGCCCTCGACGGGCATCACGTACAGCTCGGCGTTGTTCTTGTTCTGCTCCATATCGGTGTAGCGCACCGTGTAGAGCACCTGCTTGCCGTCGGGACTGACGGCATACTCGCTCATCACGCCGAGGCTCCACATCACCTCGGGTGTGAAACGGCCGTCCTCGACCTTGACCTGTGGTTTCTCAACGACAAACTCGTCGTTGGCTTTCTGCTTCGAGCAGGCACATACGAGTGCCAGCGAAGCAACGGTTAGTAGTATTTTTTTCATCTTAATATTAATTGGTTTTAAATTCTTCTCATAAGTTTCTGAACCATAGCAGACTTCCATTGGCTGAAGTCGCCGTCGACGATGTGCTGGCGTGCGGCGCGCACCAGCGAGAGGTAGAACGTCAGGTTGTGGATAGAAGCTATCTGCAGGCCAAGCAGTTCCTCGGCCTTGATGAGGTGGTGCAGGTAGGCATAGGTATAGACACGGTCGGCCTCGGCCGGCGACTCGGGGTCGATGGGCTCGAAGCAGGTTTCCCATTTCTTGTTTTTGATGTTGACCGTGCCCCCCCACGTGAACAACATTCCGTTGCGTCCGTTGCGGGTCGGCATCACGCAGTCGAACATATCCACACCGCGCTCTATTGCCTCGAGCAGGTTGGCCGGCGTGCCTACGCCCATCAGGTAACGCGGACGGTTGGCTGGCAGGATGGCGTTGACCACCTCAATCATCTGATACATCACCTCGGTCGGTTCACCCACGGCCAGGCCTCCGATGGCATAGCCCACGGCATCCTTCGAGGCCGCGTGCTCGGCGCTGATGCGTCGCAGGTCGGGGTATTTGCAGCCCTGCACGATGGGGAACAGCGCCTGCTGGTGGCCGTAGAGCGGCTCGGTTTCGCGGAATCGCTGCACGCAGCGATCCATCCAGCGGTGCGTCAGCTCCATCGACTTCTTGGCGTAGGGGTAAGGCGACTCGCCCGGCGGACACTCGTCGAAGGCCATCATAATGTCGCTGCCTATAAGCCGCTGTATGTCAATGACGTTTTCTGGTGTAAACTTGTGCCTCGAGCCGTCGATGTGCGACTTGAAGGTGCATCCCTCCTCGGTGATCTTGCGGTTGTCGGCCAGCGAAAAGACCTGAAATCCGCCACTGTCGGTCAGTATTGGCCGCTCCCATCCGATGAAGCGGTGCAGCCCTCCGGCGGCGTGCAGCAGGTCGGTGCCCGGTCTCAGGTAGAGGTGGTAGGTGTTGCCCAGTATTATCTTGGCATCGATATCGTTGCGCAACTCGCTTTGATGCACAGCCTTGACGCTGCCCACGGTGCCCACAGGCATAAAAATAGGTGTCGGTATGTCGCCGTGCGCCGTGCGGAGTACGCCGGCACGGGCATTGGTAAGCCTGTCGGTAGCGGCAAGCTGGAAGCTGAAATCGCGAAGTTCAAGAGTGTCAGACTGATACATCAGTATTTGTTGTTTGTTGATATCTGTTTGGCCTAAAAATAATTTACCATAACGTGCGCAATATAGAAAATAGTATATAGGTCTGCTTTTTTTTTGTAAAAAGGAGGGACCAACACTGGTCGTTGTACAATATATGTACAATAGTTGTACAATACTTGTACAATTGGTAAACGTACAAATATTGTACAAGTATTGTACATATATTGTACAACGACCGGAGTTGGTCTTTTGAATGGTTGGAAATGAAGCGGTTACAAAACGGGATTTTCAGGTTTTTTTTGGATTGTGTTTCTGCGGTTGTGTTTTGCCGGCTTTGGCGGCGGAGCGATGTGTCGGCAAAAGGCAATGGTGGGGTTGTTGATAAATTGTTTTTAAAATTCGGTTCGGGGCAGCGGATATGTGGCGGAATATGGCTATTTTTGTACTTTCAAAAACGTAGAGAAATGGATTTTACTAATGTGTTAAGTAGCACATTCACACTTGTTTTGCTGGCATTGTTGGCATTGTCGTTCGTGTTGCTTTGCCTTTATTATGGTTTGATATGGCTTCGCACGGGGCGCTACAGCAAGTCGCCGTTGCCTACGCCCGACACGGTTGCTGAGCGCGACCTGCCGTCGGTGTCGGTTGTGGTTGTGGCTCACAACGAGGCCGAATCGCTCAAGAAGAGTTTGCCTTACCTGCTGGAGCAGGATTATCCTGACTACGAGGTGGTTGTGGTTGACTATACGTCGCAGGATGATACGCCTTTCGTGCTGCGCGTTTGTTCGGAGAATTACCCCAACCTCAAGCCGGTGAGCTTTCCGGCCGACGTCAATATGTTCAAGGGCAAGAAGTACCCGCTGTCGATTGGCATCAAGTCGGCCACGAAGGATGTGGTGCTGCTGACCGAGCCCGACTGCATCCCGAAGGGGTTCGACTGGATAAAGGAGATGATGTGCGGCTATATGCGCGGCGCGTCGATTGTGATGGGCTACGGGCTGCTCAACGCCGAGGGGACGTTGCTGGGCGCGTTGCAGCAGTATGAGAACCTGATTTACAATGCTTCCTATCTTGGCTCCGCCCTGCTGGGCTACCCCTACACGGGCTCTGGGCGCAACCTCTCATATCGTCGCGAGTTCTTCTTTGGCCGTGGCGGGTTCATAAGCCACTACAGTTTCCCTGACGGAGCGGACGATTTGTTTGTCAACCAGAACGCTACACGCAGCAATACGGTTGTCGTGCTGCGCGAAGGGGCTGCCGTTGTCAGCGATGCCCGAAGCACCTTCGGGCAGTGGTGCCAGGAGCGTTTGCACCGCACGTCGTCGCACCGCTTCTACGGCTTGGGCAACAAGCTGTCGCTGCTTGTTTATCCGCTGTCGCAATGTGTGTTCCTGGCCGCACTGCTGTGGCTCTGGATCGGAGGTCTTTTCCCGTGGCAACTGCTTGCCGCAGTGCTGGCAGTGAAAATTATTTGGCAGATTGTGTGCTGTGCGTTGCTTGCCAAAAGGTTTAGTGTCAAGAAGATACAATTTTTCTCTCCATTTTTTGAACTTTATTTTCTATTTGCAAATACTTTTTTGTTTTTCTCTACGTTACGTAAGAAAAATATCCAATGGAGGTAAATTCGCAATTGACGACCGATAAAGCCCTGCGGGACTACCAGTTGGTGTGTCGGGCCAGGGAGGATGGCGACCAGCGTGCGTATGCCGACTTGATGCGTATGTACAAGGAGCCCATCTACCTGCTGCTGCTCAAGATGACCAACAATCCCACCGAAGCCGACGACCTGACGATGGAGGCTTTCGGCAAGGCTTTTGCGTCGTTGCACCTCTACACTCCGACCCACGCCTTCAGCACGTGGCTGTTCTCGATAGCCACCAACAACTGCGTGGATTTCATCCGCAAGAAGCGTTTGCAGACAATCTATTTAGATGACATCCGCACAAAGTCGGAAGGCGAGGTGTACGAGTATCCTATCCCGTCGGAGGGCGACAACCCCGAGGAGAACATCATCCACGAGCAGCGGGTACAGATACTGCGCGAGGTGGTGAGGCAGCTGAAGCCGCGCTACCGCAAACTGGTTGAGATGCGCTACTTTGAAGAGATGTCGTATGAGGAGATTGCGGAGGAGCTGGATATGCCGCTCGGTACGGTCAAAGTGCAACTGTTCCGCGCCCGCGACCTGCTGTATAACATATTGATTACCAAAAAAGAATTTCTGTAGACTAAACTTTAACTTTAACCTTAACTTTAACCTTAACCTTGACTTTGAATAGAAATTGAACTCTATACCCTTTTTAACCCTTAAAACCTTTCAAACCCTTATAACCTTTACAACTCTCCTACAGTGAACGAAAAAGATCGAGACCGAAGTGGCGACGGGGCTGGACCCGTCGCGAACAAGGTTGGAAAATATAAGACCACTTGTCTACACAGCATCCTTGCTGTGCTGATGTTTTCTTTTTTTGCTTCTTTTCAGTCGGCCAATGCCGCTGTCGTAAAGCCGGCAAGCCTCAGGGGACTGTCGCTTACGGTGGACTTCGGCGTGATGCGTCCCGGCAATTTCCACGCTAACTTCTATAACGGCAACCCGCGCAATGTCAATACGTTGCAGCGCATACTTTATAGTGAGACTTACGGCAACAGCATCTGGAACAACCTCACGACACAGAACCTTATTGGCAGCTCGGTGGCGAACTACAACCAGATAACGGTGGCCGAATACGGCGATATGTACTACAGGATGGCTTTCCAGCTGGGTATGGGTTTCCGCTACGACTATGAGAACACTGGCTGGGGCTGGCAGGTGAAGTTCGACTATGCCAAGCTTCACGCCCAGGGCCTTGTGCTGCTCAACAGCGGACACAACACGGCCTTTTTGACCAACCAGAACGCCTATGTCAATTGCCCCACGGCTGGCACTGAGGAGCGTATCTACCTTGATTTGGGCTTGCTGCACACATTCAAGGTGGGCAACGGCCTGGACCTTGAACTGGGGCTGGGCGGCAATTTGAACAACACCAAGGTGGAAAGCAGCGACATAAGCATTGGCGGCATCACCTACAGCATCCTTGACATCTGGGGTGGGCAGTCGCCCTCATCCTATGTGGGATCGTATGAGTATGTCAATCAAGGCGGTATAGGCTATGGCGGCTATGTGTCGGTGGCGTTCGGCTTCACGCTGCCTATCGGCACGGCAATGAGCATAGGCTATACGTTCCATTATAACAAGGTGATACTTGAGGGCTACAACGCCTTTGCTCCGCACCACGTTGTGAAACTGAATGTTGCTCTCAACAATTTTTCATTCTTTGACTCTTGATTTATAAACTTTAAAATACATAAAACCACAATATGATAGATTTCGAACCTTTGTCTGAAAGCAGACATCACCATTTTGCGAAAGAGCTCTTCGAATCGGCTTTCCCCGAAGAAGAGCGTCCTCCGTTTAGTAGCCTCGAAGACCGTGACGAGCGTTTTCATTTCCTCGTGGCGTCGTTTGACGACGAGCCGCTTGGAATATTGACGTATTGGGTCTTCGAGGAGTTTGCCTATATAGAGCATTTTGCCATCGACAAGGATTTCCGCAACCGCGGACTTGGCAAGGCCACGATGCTTTCATTCCTGTCGCAGTATCCCGATCAGGTGGTGCTTGAGACCGAGCTTCCCTCGACTGAGCAGGCCGACCATCGGTTGGAGTTCTACACCGACCTGGGTTTCACACGCAATCCGCAGGAGTACTGGCAGCCGTCGTATCACGGTAAGAAGGACCTGGCATTGCAGATGATTGTTATGTCGAAATATGAACTGGATGACGGCGAATTTGACGAGATGCGCGACATACTTTATCGCGAAGTGTATCACTATGACGGCAGGAAAACGAAATAATTTGAATTTGTTTTTTGCGAAGAATCAATGCGATAAGAGCAAAATTGCACAAAAAGCAAAAAAAAATTTGGTCAGTATCGAAAAAGTGTGTACTTTTGCACCCGATTTCGAGAGAAACAAATGATGGCTCCTTAGCTCAACTGAATAGAGCATCTGACTACGGATCAGAAGGTTGCAGGTTTGAATCCTGCAGGAGTCACTAGAAAAAGAGGAAAGAAATTTCCTCTTTTTTTGTTTCTTTACGTTTGAAAGCTGCAAGAGGCAATATTTACATTATTTTTTCGTTTCTGTAAAAAACAGGATTGTCCTGTTACTAACAAATACAGAACAGATAATTTCTTTCAATATGAAACACAATAGAGTAGGGAAGACCCTTGCATTTGCTTTGTTTGCTGTTGTTTTGGCGGCATTGCCCGTCAGTGTGAAGGCTCAGAATGCCAACAATCAGTGGCAGTCGGTCGACAGCCTTGTACAGAAACAATACTACACTCAGGCATACGAGAAGGCCGAGAAGATATACAACAAAGCTCTTGCCGACCGCGATTCGCGGCAGATTCTGGTCGGTGCCCGCTATCTGTCGATGATAGGAAACATATATCAGGAAGACAATGCCGACTCATCGCTGGTCCGTCTGCAGCGCATACTGCCACTACTCAACAATGTGGATAAGGCTTTGGGACGTCTGTTGCTGGCCGATTTTTATGCTGATTATTTAAGCAGCTATTCTTGGCGTATTAGTCAGAACAAAGCCACCGATGAAGCTGACTTGGATTATAAAATGTGGAGCGTGGACCGTTACCGCTCCGAGGTTTACAGGCTGATTTGCGAGGCGTTTGCCGACAGCGCTTTGATGAGGACCACTCCTGCCGAATCGCTGGGGGCGTTGGTGTTGACCGAAGAGGGCAAGGATGGCGATTTGACGCCCACCGTGTTCGACGTAGCGATGTACGAACTGCTGAAGATTATGGGCAATATGCAGTTTCCAAAGCTGCAGCAGTACGACTTCCGGCAACCTGAGCTTCTCTTTTCAGAGCCGGAGCGTTTTGTAGTCATTTCCGTTAATCCAAGCGGCGACACGTCGAAGGATTGCTCCCGCTATGTCTTTGCGCTTATGCAGCAGTGGGAGCGCTTCCGCCAGGGACGCGAGAACGATGGTATGATGATAGTGCTGTACCGTCAGCGGCTGAGCAAACTGAGTCGGGTTGTGCAAATTGACATAGATGTGGAAAGAAAGCTCCAAGCACAGGAACTGCCGAAGGCCATTGCGCGTTATCGCAACAGCAACACCGACCATATCACGCAACTCTATGCCCTGCTTGCCGAGACATACAATTTTTTGGAGAAGTATGAACAGGCAATGGCCGTCATAGACACCGCCTTGAGCCTTTATCCCGACAGCCCGGGCGGTATTGAGTGCTACAATGAAAAGCAGCAATTGCTGCGTAAAGACATACGTCTGGAAGTCATCGACGTGGTCCCCTCGACACGCCATCAGCTGGCCGTAATTAAGACCACCAACGTTGATCGTGTTTTTTTCCGCATCATCAAGGATGCTGACTGCAACCGCAAGTCAGATACAAAGAAATGTTTGCTGAACCAGAAGGTGTTGAAGCAATGGAGTCAGGATATAGAGATAAAAAATAAATATAATCAGCAGAGTTCGTATGTTGTAGTGCCTCCGATGCCGCAGGGCGATTATGTCTTTATGGCGTCGCCTGATTCCGTTTTCAAGGACGAGGGCATAGCGTACGTCAATTTCTCGGTCGAGGATGTGGCCTTTGTGAATGTTAATGGTTTTCAGAGTATGAGAGGTTTTCTGATCGACCGTGTCAGTGGAAAGCCAATTGCCAACCATCCCGTCAAGCTGCGACACCCAGACAACAAAGGAAAATGGCACACGCTGACAACTATCAAAACCGATAAGAACGGCTATTACGACTTCACCCTCTTTAGCTCAAACATTGAAGACAGGAGTTTTCTCGCCGTTGCCACCGAATGGAAAGGCCGCGAGATTAAGGGTGAAAGCCATTGGTTTTACAGAATTCATAGCATCGACACAAATGCTATGCAAAACTACAACAGACTCTTCTTCGACCGTCCTGTATACAAGCCCGGCGACACTGTGCGCTTCTCCTACCTAATATTCGAGCAGGGCAGGAGGGAGGCTGTGGTATCTCCAGACAGGAAGGTTATGTTTCTAATCAGGGATATAAATTACAAGGTTCTTGACACAATTCGTGTGACCACCGACGAATATGGTACCTGCAGTGGCTCATATCCTCTCGCCGCCGACGCAATGCCCGGCAGGTGGAGTGTTTATGTTATAGGCGACAGGAGTAACAGTTTCTATTTCAAAATCGAAGCCTACAAGCAGCCCAAGTTCACCGTAACCCTTACAAAACCCAACCGTGAACGCCGATTTGGACAGGTTGCCACTGTTGAAGGCGTTGCAGTATCTTATAGCGCAGTGCCCATAGCAGGTGCAAAAGTCACATACGAGGTTGAACGCCGCGAGAAACAACCTCTTTGGCGGTGGGGCTGGTGGTATTATCCCATAAACAGATACTTCACTACCGTTGCCACAGGCCAAATCACCACCGATGAAAACGGTCTCTTCAACATAGAGTTCGTACCGCAACCCGACTCATCAGTCGATTTCACACGAAAGCCCTGCTTTGATTACTTTGTCACCGTCAAAGTGACCGACATCAACGGCGAAACCCACGTGGCAATAACCACGCTCAGCGTAGGCTTTGAGAACAGCTATGTGAGCATTGATGTCGACAAGTCCGACCGCGACGATGTCAATGTCACCGTCATCCATCGCAACCTCGACGGCAACGCCATCGACGGCAGGCTCGATTTCCAAGTGCAGCGGCTGCAGCAGCCCGAAAGTCCTAAGCTTACACACCGATTGATGGAAAGTGCCGACTCACTCATCAATATGCCGCTCTCTAAAAAAGAGTTCGAGGAGCTGTTCCCGCTCTACGACTATGATGGCTCAGCCAAAGAGTATGAGCAGTGGCCGGTGCAGAAACACATCTTCGACACCCGTGCCACCCTGTCGCCCGAAAAGCCCTATATCTATAATATGAAAGGCCTCAAGGAAGGCGTCTACAGATTCGTAGCTACCGTCCGCACCGCAGGCGGCGACACACTGCAGAGCGAAAGCTACGTCATCTACCAGCCGTCGAAGGCCTCTAAACCAGTCACCGCCGACCTTATAACCGTCAACGTAGACAAGAGCAGCTGCATCGTCGGCGACACCGTCCGCCTGCAGATAGGCTCGCCCTACAAGGATGTCGAATGCTATGTTGTAATCCGCAACGAAAACAACAACAATCTCATAAAGAAAATAACCGTCAGCGAATCATACACTGAAATTGCCATTCCGGTCACAAGGCCGATGCTTGGCGGATTCAGTGTCAATATCGCTGCTCTGAAAGAGAACCACTTCCAGTCGGCATACAAAAACATCGAGGTACTCTGGGTACACAAGCAACTCGATGTCAGCCTTGAGACCTTCCGCGACAAGCTTGAACCCGGTAGCGCCGAACAGTGGACCATTAGCATCAAAGAGCACGACACCCACCTCCCCGCCAAAGCAAACCTGCTGATGACAATGTACGACCACGCACTTGACACCTACGGCTGCATTGATTGGCGGTTCAATCTTTGGTACCAGCACATTCCCTCGGCGGCATTAAGCAATATAATATCTAACAGATTTGGCTACTACTATTGGCAGCCCAATCTCGACCTAAAATCACCGCTCTACTACAGCTACACAAAGCGACTGTTCTCCGGCAGTGACATTGATTACATCGTTGCAGAAGTCGCAGGCGTCGGCTACGGGACAGCACGAGGCGAGAACGGAATGGTGACACAGAAAGGTAATGTTAGAAGAAGAATGTCTAAAGGCTTTGTCGATGACGACGCTGAAATCACCACCGAACTTGCTGTTGTCGAAGCCGCAGATGAGATGGTAGAAGAAGAAATCTCCTTGAACAGTGCACAGCTCAAAGAATTTGCAATCAAACAGCAAAAAGCACCTGTCATCGAAGTCGGCGCAGCCGAATCGGGTCAGCGGCTCACTGCCGACGACAAAGCCGAACCTCAGCTACCCTACATCCGCCAGAACCTCAACACCCTCGCTTTCTTCAAGCCTACGCTGCGCACCGACGACAGCGGCACCGTAACCCTCACATTCACCGCCCCCGACCTCCTCACCGAATGGAACATACAAGGCACCGCCTGGACAAAGGACCTGCGTGTCGGAAAGCTCGCAGCCAAAGCCATAACCCAGAAGCGGCTTATGGCCGTTCCCAACGTCCCGCGCTTCCTCCGACACGGCGACACGTGTATCATTTCGGTGAAAGTAAGCAACCTTAGCGGAAAAGAGCAGGATGTGGCCGTGTCGTTCGAGATGACGCCGCGCGATTCCAATCTTAATTTGGAAATGACGGTAGACGAGGCCGTGAAACACATAACCCTCAAGAACGGTGCCAGTGGCGAGGTCGCATTCCTTGTCGCTGTCCCACGCCTGCCGATTTTCCTCGCCACCTACAAGGTCGTTGCTCGTGGTGATGGCTGCAGCGACGGCGAACAGGCACCGATACCCCTGCTGCCCAGCCGACAGCTGGTGACGGAGTCGATGGCGTTCTACATCAATGGGGTGGGAGAGAAGCATTTCAATATGGAACATCTCACCCAGCTTGCACAATCACACAGCAACACATTGACGCATTCCTCCCTCACCGTCGACCTCACACCCAATCCCCTCTGGATGGCCATCCAGTCGTTGCCCTACCTGCAGCGGCAGAAGAATCCGTCCAACATCTACCTTGCCAACGCCATCTACACCAACAGCCTGTCATTCAACATCGTCAACACCAATCCCACCATCGAACAGATCTTCCGTGAGTGGGAAAAGAACAGTGCCTCCTCATTCCAGTCAGAACTCGACCGCAACACCGACCTCAAGCAGACCGTTATGGAGGAAACACCCTGGCTGCAGGACGCCATCAGCGAGGAACAGCGCCACCGCGCCATAGCGCATTTCTTCAACAAAACCTCGCTCCAACGCCAGTTGCAAAACGACATTACCCGTCTCCTTGCCGCCCAGCGCTCAGACGGCGGCTGGAGTTGGATTGAAGGCGGACGCTATTCGAGTCTTTACACCACACAATACATACTCGCCACCCTCGGCCTGCTGCAGCAGCAAGGCGTCGCCCTCGACAATCGCACGCTCAAGGCCCTTGACCGCGCTCTTGAGTATGTCGACAACGAGACTTATAAGTATTATAAGAAATATGTCAAGAACACCGCTTTTGAACCTGTAAACCTCTACTATCTCTATCTCCACAGCTACTATCCCAAGTATACATTGGGCAAAAAGCACAAAGAGGCTTACGACTTCTTCTACAACAATGCCAAGAAGCACAATGCCGATTACCGTTCGCTCTTCGACCAGTCAATGCTTGCTCTCGTCTTCAACCGCCACGGCGACACCAAACTGGCAACCGAAATGACCCGTCGCCTGCGCGAAAAAGCACTCTACAGCGATGAGATGGGCCTCTACTGGCGCGACAATAAAGGCGGCTTTTGCTGGAACCAGCGCCCCATCGAAACACAGGCAATGCTCATACGCACCTTCAGCGAAGTTCTTGGCGACAACAACGATGTGGCCCGTATGCAGCAATGGCTCCTCAAGCAGAAACAAACCACCAACTGGAACACCGATGTATCGACTGTCAACGCTATACAGGCACTGCTGCTCGGCAACCAACAATCAACGATAAAACATCAGCCCATCAAACCCTCCAACATAACCGTCAACTACGGAATCCACACCCTCGCCTCCGACACCACACGCCATCAGCTCCATATCAGCAGCCGCCTCACGGCTGACGAAATCAAGCCCTCCGACGGCAACATCACCGTCCGCAAGGCCGACGACGGCATTGCCTGGGGCGCAGTGTATTGGCAGTATTTCGAAGATGTCGACAAAATTCCTTCGTCCGCTATGGGCGTCACTCTACAGCGCAAACTCTATCGCATTGACAATTCCGGCCGCTTGACCCTCTTGCAGCCTGACGCCACCCTGCGTGTCGGCGACAAAGTGCGCGTACAACTCATCATACGCACCGACCGCAATCTTGAATACCTCGAGCTCAAAGACCCGCGCTGCGCCGCACTCGAACCCACCAACACTGCCAGCGGATGGAACTGGAACTCCGGTCTCAGCTACTACCGCTCCCTCACCAACACCGCACAGACACTCTACATCGACCGACTCGAAAAAGGACAATACATTGTCGAATACGACCTTTATGTCAACAACGCCGGCACCTACATCAACGCACCAACGACAATCCAGTGCCTTTATGCACCCGAATTCCGTGCACTCGCTCCAGCCAACAGACTTACAATCACCAAATAACATCACACACCGTCCCTGCCGGTCGTGCAGCTTATTCCTTCGCTTTACAGCCGTCCCCGTACCATACCAACACCGTTCGTTGTCCGATTGTTGTCCGTTTGTTGTCCGATTGTTGTTCGATTAATAAACGGACAACAATCGGACAACGAGCGGACAACAATCGGACAACGAACGGCTATGCTCCATATCAATCATTTCCAGGCCACATCTCCGCTACGTTGAAAACAAAAAACCTTTTGCAAGAAAAATCGACAAAATATTTTTTAGCATAATAATGCTGAATATCAAACAAATGACAAATTTTAATTTAATTTTTTTTTGAATTTTAACAAAAACAAGCAATAAAATGCAACTTTTTAAGTTAATGTCACTGAAAAAACAATTGGATGACATCCTCAAGATGCATCCAAATAACAATTGAACGATTATGAACTTAGGAATTAAACTGTTAGTAGCCGAAGACGACCCCAATATGGCAATGATACTCAAAGTATATCTGACCCAGAAAGGGTATACCGTATTTCACGCCACAGACGGACAGCAAGCTCTCGACATCTACAAGGAAGGCAATGTCGACGCCTGCATCCTCGACGTTATGATGCCCGTCAAAGACGGTTTCACCGTGGCCAAAGAACTGCGACGCATCGACAAAAACATCCCAATCCTCTTCCTAACTGCCAAATCTCTTGAGGCCGACAAGCTCAAAGGCTTTGAAGTCGGCGCCGACGACTACATCACCAAACCCTTCAGTATGGACGAACTGCTTGCACGCATCAACGCCACCATACGACGCTCTTTCGACGAAAACAAACCCGAGAACAACCAGTTCAATATCGGCAAATTCAAGTTTGACTACAACTACCAGACGCTAACCTTCGAAGGCAAAGAACCGCAAAGGCTCACCTCCAAGGAGAGCGAACTGCTGCGACTCTTCTGCATCAACTTCAACCAACTCATCGACCGCTCAAGCACCCTGCAGAAAATCTGGAAGGACGACTCATACTTTGCCGCTCGCAGTATGGATGTCTACATCACCAAACTGCGCAAGTACCTGAAGGACGACCCTGCAGTTCAGATTGTCAACGTCCACGGCGTTGGCTTCAAACTCACCATCAAACAAGACTGAAAAGAGTATAAAGAGTGGTAATCACTTTTCTTGGAACAGGCACGTCGCAAGGAGTGCCGGTGATAGCCTGCAACTGCGCTGTCTGTCACTCGGACGACCAACGCGACAAGCGGCTTCGCACCTCTGCTCTGATAACCGACAATGCCGGCAACAACATACTTGTCGACATCGGGCCGGATTTCAGGGCTCAGATGCTGACGCACGATGTGCAGCACCTTGAAGCCATACTTATCACCCACGCCCACCGCGACCACGTCGGCGGCATAGACGACATACGCCCCTTCAACTGGGTGCAGCAACGCAATATGGACATCTATGCCAACAGCGAAGCCCTGCAGTCAATCAAGCACGACTATCACTATATATTCGACTACCACCAGTACCCAGGCCTTCCCGAAGCTACGCTGCACGACGTCAGCGACTGCAGGCCTTTCAAGGTGGGTCTTGTCACAGTCACCCCGATACGAGGTATGCACAAAGACCTCCCAGTACTCGGCTACAGGCTTGACGAACAGCAAGATGGCGCGGCGTCAACATCACTCGCCTACATTACCGATATGAATCACATAGAGCCCTCGGAGTTGCAAAAGCTCAAGGGGCTTGACCTGCTTGTGATCAACGCATTGAGGCAGAAACAGCATTTCTCGCACTTCTGTCTCGCTGAAGCCCTCGCCATCATTGGCCAGAGCCGTCCGCATAGGGCTTACCTCACACATATGAGCCACGAAATGGGCTTCCACAACGAAGTGGACGCCACACTTCCGGAAGGTGTGCATCTCGCATACGACAATCTGACAATCAATATCTGACACTTGAGCCACAAACTTCATATAGTATCATTCAACGTCCCGTTTCCCGCCGACTATGGCGGTATTATCGACGTTTACTACCGCATCAAGGCTCTTCATAAGCTTGGCGTGGAAATCCACCTCCACACCTTCACTTACGGTCGTCCGGCAGCGCCCGAACTCGATGCCCTGTGCAGCAGCGTCACCTACTACCGCCGCCGGACAGGACTTCCAAGCGCACTCACAAAAAGACCCTATATCGTTGAGTCGCGCGACAGCAAAGAGCTGATTGCCAATCTCTCTAAAGACAATGCACCGATATTGCTCGAGGGGTTGCATTGCTGCTCGGTGCTCGAAGTCATCGACGGCAGTCGAATTATGGTTAGAGCCCACAACGTGGAACACGAGTATTACTCGCGGCTCGCCGACGCCACCTCGTCGCTTTTCAGACGCATATACCTCCGTAGCGACGCCCGCAAGCTGGAGCGTTACGAACCCCTGTTGACAAAGGCCGCCGCTGTCTTTGCCGTAACCGAAGCTGACGCAGCACATTTCCGTTCGATAGGCTGCAAAAACGTTCTGCTTATGCCAACCTCGCACGCCGACGACGAAGTTGTGTCGACACCCTCGCAACCCTTGCCGTCGGACGGCGTCTATGCACTCTACCACGCCGACCTCTCTGTGCCTGAGAATATAGAAGCAGTTACCTATCTGGCCGACAATATCTTTTCCAAATGCAAACACCGTTTTGTCGTCGCCGGTCGCAACCCCTCGAAGGCATTGAGCGACAAGCTGTCGCAGCTGCCAAACGTAACAATCAAGCCTAATCCCGACAACGAGACAATGCAGCGTCTCATTGCGCAAGCCCAAGTGCTGATAATGGTGACACAAATGCCTACTGGATTGAAACTCAAGCTTCTCAATTCGCTTTATGCCGGTCGCCATTGCCTTGTGAACAGTGCGATGGTAGCTGGAACCGAACTTGGCAAGCTATGCACCGTCGCCGACAACGCCGACAGTCAGTTGCAGGCGCTGCATAGCCTTATGGATGCACCGTTTACCCAACAGGACATCGACCGACGACGCCAGTTGCTTGGCTCGCTCTACAGCAATGAAGCCAACGCGAGGATACTCATCTCGCAACTGGCAGATTGAGTGCCGCTTCCGTTTAGTTTAAGACTTTTTTACGAATCCGGATTTTAAGATTAATTTAGATTCCGTGCGTTTTTTATTTTGTGCTTTGCAAAAAAAAGGCTATCTTTGCAAATTCATTACCGAAGGACAATTAATAATAATTATTTATAAATAAAATCTTTAGCAAAACTTATGACAAAGTACGTTTACACTTTTGGAGGTAAAACTGCCGAAGGAAAGGCCGAGATGAAGAATTTGCTCGGCGGCAAAGGTGCCAATCTGGCTGAAATGTGTCTGCTCGGTCTGCCCGTTCCCGCAGGCTTGACGATCACCACAGAATGCTGCACTGCATACTATGCAAACAACTGCCAGCTGCCCACCGGCTTGATGGAAGAGGTGTGGAAAGGAATGGAGAATGTTGAGAAAATTATGGGTATGAAATATGACGACCCCGAGAACCCGCTGCTCGTCAGCTGCCGCTCCGGTGCCCGCACCTCTATGCCAGGTATGATGGACACCGTCCTCAACATCGGTCTTTGCAGCAACACCATCCCCGGCCTTATCAAGAAAACCGGCAATCCCCGTTTTGTGTATGACTCGTACCGCCGTCTCATTATGATGTATGCCGACGTCGTTATGGAAAAGGCCGAAGGCATCGAACCTGCCGATGGTAAAGGCATCCGCAAGCAACTGGACGATATGCTCGATGAATTCAAGGCCAAGAAGGGATACGAAAGCGACACCGAAATCACTGCCGACGAACTCAAGCAGCTGGCCGAAGACTTCAAAAAGAAAGTCAAAGAAGTCCTTGGCACCGAGTTTCCCGACGATGCCCGCGCCCAGATGGAAGGCGGCATCAAGGCCGTTTTCAAAAGCTGGGACGGCAAGAAGGCTGTCAGCTATCGCCGCATTGAAGGCATCCCCGACGACTGGGGCACCGCTGTCAACGTGCAGGCTATGGTCTTCGGCAATATGGGCGACACCAGCGCCACCGGCGTTGCTTTCACCCGCAACCCTGCCACCGGCGATGACCACTTCTATGGCGAATGGCTCATCAACGCTCAGGGCGAGGACGTCGTTGCCGGTATCCGCACTCCCAACCCCCTCAACAACGAGACCAAGAACGACCAGAACAAGCATCTCCACTCGATGGAAGAACTGATGCCCGAGACCTACAAGGAACTCTACGACATCCGCAACATTCTCGAAAACCACTACAAGGATATGCTCGACATCGAGTTTACCATCCAGGACAGCAAGCTTTATATGCTGCAGTGCCGCGTCGGAAAACGCACCGGCCGCGCCGCCGTCAAGATGGCTCTTGATATGCTGCACCAGGGCTGGATCGACGACAAGGAGGCCGTTCTCCGTGTCCCTGCCGAGAAAATCATCGAGCTCATTCTCCCCGTCCTTGACCCCGATATCGAAAAACAGCATAAATCCATCGCCAAAGGTCTGCCCGCAGGTCCCGGCGGCTCGGTGGGACGCATTGCGTTGACCAGCGAAAAAGCTATGGAATACAAGGCTGCTAAGGTTGCCAACATTCTGGTGCGTGAAGAGACCAACCCCGAAGACGTCGAAGGTATGCGTGCTGCCAACGGTATCCTGACCGCCCGTGGCGGTATGACCAGCCACGCCGCCCTCGTGGCACGTGGATGGGGCAAGAGCTGCATCGTCGGATGCTCGGCAGTGCATATCGACCTCGACAAGGGCGAAGTCAAAATCGGCGACAAGGTATTCCACGAGGGTGACATCCTCTCGCTCAACGGAACGATGGGTGCCGTCTATTCGGTTGAAATGCCGCTGATTATTCCCAATGTCGAAAAGGACGAGCTGTTCCAGGAGTTTATGGGATATGTCGACAAATACCGCAAGATGGGTGTCCGCACCAATGCCGACACGCCGAGCGATGCCACCAACGCAGTGCGTTTCGGTGCCGAGGGTATCGGCCTGTTCCGCATTGAGCATATGTTCTATGGCGAAGACGGCAAGGAGCCGCTCGTCAAACTGCGCAATATGATTCTCGCAAACAACACCGCCGAGCGTAAGGCTGCCCTTGCTGAGCTCGAACCTTTCATCCGCGAAAGTGCCAAGGGTACGCTGAAGGTTATGGACGGCAAACCACTCACCTTCCGCCTTATGGATCCCCCGCTGCACGAGTTTGTCCCGCAGGAAGAGGACAAGCAGATCGAACTGGCCAAGGAACGCGGTATGGAACTTGCCGATCTGAAGAAACGCATCGACGCTCTCCACGAAATCAACCCGATGATGGGTCTGCGCGGCGTGCGCCTCGGCATCGTCTATCCCGAAATTACAGAGACTCAGTTCCGTGCTCTATTCGAGGCTACTGCACAGCTGATGAAGGAAGGCAACGACCCGCACCTCGAAATAATGGTTCCCCTTACGATCAACGTCAAAGAGCTTGAACACCAGAAGGCTATTGCCGACCGCGTCAAGAAGGAAGTCGAAGCCAAATACGCTGTCGAAATCAGCTATCTCTATGGCACGATGATTGAAATACCGCGTGCCACCATCGTGGCCGACAAAATTGCCAAAGTCGCACAGTTCTTCTCGTTCGGTACCAACGACCTGACCCAGATGACCTTCGGCTTCAGCCGCGACGATGTCAACAAGATTGTCAAGACCTACACCGAAGAGGGCATCATCCCCGCCGACCCGTTCAACACCCTCGACCAGGAAGGCGTCGGACAGCTCGTCAAAAACGGTGTCACCCTCGGACGTTCCTCGCGCGAAAACCTCAAGTGCGGCGTCTGTGGCGAACACGGTGGCGACCCCGCTTCCGTCGAATTCTTCTTCAAGGCTGGTCTCAACTACGTCAGCTGCAGCCCGTTCCGTGTTCCCGTGGCTCGCGTCGCTGCTGCTCAGGCTGCCATCAAAGAGAGCCGCAAGTAATAAATAAGTGACAAGTGAACTGTGACAAGTGACCTGTGACACGAACGCTATCGTGTCATAGGTCACAGGTCGCAAATCACTATTCACAATTCAACGATCACCAAAACAAATTGCTATGATAGACAAAATCAAAAAAGACCTCGAAGCCATTGGCATCAAGGGCGTTAAAAGCATTTGCTACAATCCCTCGTACGAGGATCTGTTCAAAATGGAGATGGATCCCAGCCTGACGGGCTACGACAAAGGCCAGCTCACCGAGCTCGATGCAATCAACGTAATGACAGGCATCTATACTGGACGCTCGCCCAAAGACAAATACATTGTAATGGACGCCAACTCCAAAGATACTGTTTGGTGGAACACTCCTGAGTATCCCAACGACAACCACCCGATGAACGAAGATGTATGGAAGACCGTCAAAGGGCTCGCAACCAGCGAACTCTGCAACAAAGATCTCTTCGTTGTCGACGCCTTCTGCGGTGCCAACAAGGACACTCGCATCGCCGTCCGTTTCATTATGGAGGTCGCTTGGCAGGCTCACTTCGTGCTCAATATGTTCATCAAGCCATCGGCCGAAGACCTCAAGACCTTCAAGCCCAGCTTCACCGTCTATGCTGCCAGCAAGGCCAAAGTCGACAACTACAAGGAACTCGGCTTGCACAGCGACACCTGCGTCGCCTTCAACGTCTCAAGCCGCGAGCAGGTAATCCTCAACACCTGGTACGGTGGCGAGATGAAGAAAGGTATGTTCTCTATGATGAACTACTACCTTCCGCTCAAAGGCATCGCCTCAATGCACTGCTCGGCCAACACCGATATGAAAGGCCAGAACACAGCCATCTTCTTCGGTCTTAGCGGCACCGGCAAGACGACCCTCTCGACCGATCCCAAGCGTCTCCTCATCGGCGACGACGAACACGGCTGGGACGACGACGGCGTATTCAACTTTGAAGGCGGCTGCTACGCCAAGGTCATCAACCTCGACAAAGACAGCGAACCCGACATCTACAACGCCATCCGTCGCAATGCACTCCTCGAGAACGTCACCGTCGACAACAACGGCAAGATCGACTTCAAAGACAAATCAGTCACCGAAAACACCCGCGTCAGCTATCCCATCGACCATATCGAAAAGATAGTTCGCCCCGTCAGCGCAGCTCCTGCAGCCAAGAACGTCATCTTCCTCAGCGCAGACGCATACGGTGTGCTGCCTCCCGTCAGCATCCTCACTCCCGAACAGTGCAAGTATTACTTCCTCAGCGGTTTCACTGCCAAGCTTGCCGGTACCGAACGCGGCATCACCGAGCCCACGCCGACCTTCAGCGCCTGCTTTGGACAAGCATTCCTCGAGCTGCATCCCACCAAGTACGCCGAAGAGCTCGTGAAACGTATGGAACGCAGCGGAGCAAAGGCCTATCTCGTCAACACTGGCTGGAACGGCACCGGCAAACGCATCTCCATCAAAGACACACGCGGCATCATCGATGCCATCCTTGACGGCTCCATCGAGAAAGCGCCCACCAAGAAAGTGCCCTATTTCGACTTCGAGGTGCCCAAAGCACTTCCCGGTGTCGACCCCGCAATTCTCGATCCGCGCGACACCTACGCCGATGCGTCGGAATGGGACAAGAAAGCCAAGAACCTTGCACAGCTCTTCATCAACAACTTTGTCAAGTTCACCCACAACGATGCAGGCAAAGCCCTCGTCGCTGCCGGTCCACAACTCTAATTCCTGACCGCAGGGCATCCTGCCAGCAAGAAAAGGAGCGCAGGCTTCCAGCCTGCAAACACAAAAAAACGGAAAGCCACGCGGCTTTCCGTTTTTTGTTTTCGTTTTCGTCTTCGTTTCTCACACACCCGTCTTCTTCTCAACCTTGATATAGTTCGGCATAGGCACCGTGTAAGTGCCCACATTGAGCATAGGCTTGATTCTCAGCCCCACCTTCGACGAAGTACCGTCGTTCTTGAAACTGCTTACGAAATTCTTCAGTGCGCCGATGCCGTCCTTGCTGAACATACTGTACAAGTCGGTGTTCACACCCAGCGGAACCGTTGTCGTAGCCTGCTTTGTCACCGTATAGTTCTTCGTGCTGTTGCCCTGTGCAAACTGGCTGCCGTCGATGTCCAGAATCCAGTCCATCGCCGTCAAAGCAGCGTTGCGTTCCGTCGGGTTCTTGATGTCGATGTTAACATCCATCGCCATCGGAACCGCTTTGCCTACCAGCGCCGAAGTCAGTTTCAGCACGTCGCCGGCGGTGATGTTGCCGTTAGTGATATTCTTCACATTGACACCTGCAATCGTCAGGTTAGAGACATTTTTGAGGTTATACTCACAGTTTGCCAGATTAGCCAGGCTTGCAGCCTGATCAAGCACACTGTTCAACGCAGCGCACGCCGACAGCGACACACACGCCGCACAAACGACAAACAAACGTATCAATCTTTTTTTCATAATATTACATTTTTATTGTTCAACATTTTCAATCTGCAAAGATACACCTTTTTACCGTTCCGACAAAAATAAATTATTATCACATTAAATTTCATTTTTCTCCGATAGGAATAATCTATCTAATTACCAAATGTTTGACGATGCGACACACACCGGCCTTTGTTTATGTTCACCGCTTCGCTATCGGAACGGCCACTGGCAGTTCCTTCTCCCCTCTCCGAGAGGGGATGGATTGCCGCATCGGTTTGATTATCAGTAAAGCGCCGCCGCGCCATCCCCTCTTGGAGAGAGGTGGCCGATGGCCGGGGTGTGTCGCACCGTGAAAAATGCTTTCCGAAAACTTAATAAAAGTTAATTTTTGGCCTTGTTTTACTCAATAATCTGAAAACCAACCAAATAGCTATAATTCACCATTGTTTCATAACCGCCTCATTTCCAGTCCTTCAAGGGACCAACTCCGTCATATGTACAATATATGTACAATACTTGTACAATATATGTACGATTATAAACGTACAAATATTGTACAAGTATTGTACATATATTGTACATATGACGGAGTTGGTATGGCCCGTTTGCGCGGACGGTGCAGGGTGGAGGAGAGGCGAACTCTATATTTCAATGAAAAAATCTTTTGCCGATTACGAAAAGTTTCGTATCTTTGTATTCGCGTAAACTATGTTGCGCCTTTATTATTTTTTTATAAATCAGGATGCTAAACCATTGGCATCTGTCGTTGATATAATGTATAAATGGAAGAAAAAGACGAAAAACAACTGAATTTCCTCGAGGAAATCATCGAAAAGGGATTGAATGACGGCAGCTACAAGTCTATTTTGACGCGTTTCCCGCCGGAGCCCAACGGCTATCTCCACATTGGACACGCCAAATCAATATGCCTCAACTTCGGTCTTGCAAAGAAGTATGGCGGCAAGACCAACCTGCGTTTTGACGACACCAACCCTGTCAAGGAAGACACCGAATATGTAGACTCGATTCAAAACGACATCCGCTGGCTCGGTTTCGAATGGGCCGGTGTACACTATGCCTCCGATTATTTCGAACAGCTCTACCAGTGGGCCGAACTGCTTATAAGCAAGGGGCTTGCCTACGTTGACGACCAGACCCTTGAGGAAATACGCGCCAACCGCGGCACGGTGACGTCGCCGGGCAAGGACAGCCCTTGGCGCAACCGCTCGGTAGAGGAGAACCTTGACCTCTTCCGCCGTATGCGCGCCGGCGAGTTTGAAGACGGCAGCCGCGTACTGAGAGCCAAAATCGATATGGCACATCCCAATATGATGTTCCGCGACCCCATAATGTACCGCATCCTTCACGCCCACCATCATCGCACGGGCGACAAGTGGTGCATATACCCGATGTATGACTATGCACACGGCCAGAGCGACTCTATTGAGGGCATCACACACTCGATATGCACGCTGGAATTCGACATCCACCGCCCGCTCTACGACTGGTTCATCCAGCAGCTGGGCATCTTCCCGAGCCACCAGTATGAGTTTGCGCGCCTGAACATCGACTACACCGTGATGAGCAAGCGCAAGCTGCTGCAGCTTGTGAAGGAGCACTATGTCAGCGGATGGGACGACCCGCGAATGCCGACCATCTGCGGCTTCCGTCGCAGGGGCTACACCCCCGAGAGCATCCGCAGTTTCTGCGACCGCATAGGTGTGGCCAAACGCGACAACATCATCAGCTACTCGCTTCTGGAATTCTCACTCCGCGAGCACCTTAACAAGGTGGCTCAGCGCCGTATGGCTGTGTTGAATCCCGTCAAGTTGGTCATCGACAACTATCCCGCCGGCCAGGAAGAGCTGCTCACCGCCGTCAACAACCCCGAGAACGAGGCCGACGGCAAGCGTCAGGTGCCCTTCTGCGGCGAACTCTACATAGAGCGCGACGACTTTATGGAGAATCCTCCCAAGAAGTATTTCCGCCTCTCGCCGGGCACCGAGGTGCGTCTGCGCTATGCCTACTTCGTAACCTGCACAAGCGTTGAGAAGGATGCCGAGGGCAACATTACCTGCATCCACTGCACCTACGACCCCGCCACCCGTGGCGGCGACGCCCCCGACGGACGCAAGGTGAAAGGCACCATTCATTGGGTCAGTGCCCGTCACGCCGTCGATGCCGAGGTGAGAATGTTCGACCGCCTCTTTGCTGCCGAAGCTCCCGACGAAGTGCCCGAAGGCGGCACCTTCCTCGACAACCTCAACCCCGACAGCCTGCAGGTCCTCAACAACTGCAAGATTGAACCGGCCATTGTGGACGACGTTAAGACTCCCAACAAGGAAAACGGCGTGGATGCTCCCCACCGCTTCCAGTTTGAACGTCTGGGCTACTTCTGCACCGACCCCGACGGCAGTAGCGATCACCTGGTGTTCAACCGTTCCTGCACCCTCAAGGATTCGTTCAAGATTGGCTGAAAGGAATTGAAGGACCGAGAGAACCGCCAGCGGTTGCTCGAATGACAGCCCTTCCCCCCTAAAACTCTAAAACTCTAAAACCCTAAACCCTCCAAGAAATGAAACGACAGACCTCTTTGTACTTCATCGTTATCGGAGCTTTTCTGCTCTTCATCTCGGGCAATTTCCTCTCCGAGGGACTCTCGCGAGTAGGTATGGACAACGCTGTCGTTTCGCAGCGAATGGCCGAGGGTTTTGAGGAGTTCTGGCTGCCCTCGATGGGCGCTCCTGGCAACCCCGACAGGCACAACTATCTGCCGTTGGGCTACTGGCTTGAAAGCAAGTGGTTCCAGCTTTTCGGCAACAACTCGTTTATGGCCGAGAAGGTCTATTCGGTGCTCACCTACTTCATCATTGCGGCACTGATGATATGGATATGGTCCCTGACAGGACACAACCGCAAGACCGGTTGGCTGCCGCTGATGTACTGGATAACCATCCCCATCGTTTCGTGGTCGGCCACCAACAACCTGCTGGAGAGCACGATGACTATGTTCGTCTTGCTCTCGGTGGTGTTCCTGCTGAAAGCCGGAAATGCATCATTCATAGCGCATTCGCGACTGGCATTAGGCAAGCCCACAGGCCCCTACAGGCTAAGCCGAACAGCGTGGATTGTTCTGGCGGCCCTGATGATGGAACTGGCCTTTATGGTGAAGGGGTTTGCCGGATTGTTCCCCATCTTTTTCCCGTTCCTCTACTGGCTGATAGTGCGCCGCGAACGTATACTGTTTCCTGTCTTCACCACTGGCGTGATACTCATCATCTGGATGGCAACGGTCTTTATCGCTGTCATTGTTTCGCCCGACATCTATCACCACCTGTACAACTATCTGCACGGCCAGATGATTGGTGGAATGCTGCACGTGCAAACGGTGGCGTCCCGTTTCTACATCATCTATGTCCTGATAATCCAGAGCATTATACCGCTGATTATTACGGCAGTGCTTTGCGTCATCCGCATCAAAAACCGACCATTCTACCGCTTCCTATTCTTCTGGCGCAACCGCGACAAGCTTACCGCTCTGCAGATTGAACGCGCCAAACTGGGATGGTTCTTCTTCGCACTGGGTCTGTCAGGCATCGTTCCCATTATGCTGGGCCTGAAGCAGCAGGAGTTCTACATCGTGCCGACTTTGCCTTTCTTCGCAATAGCAATGGCCTACCTGCTCTACGACCTGCTTGAAGACTGGCTGGAGCGAATGAACAAGACTGCCGAACGGGTACTGACAGGACTTGCAATACTGATATTCGGCTCGGGTCTGCTGCTGAACCTGAGCAGCATCCACAAAATCAACTCCAACCAAGACCTGCTGTCGGATATGCGTCTGATACTGCCCTATCTGGAGAACGGAGAAACCCTAATGGTTAGCAACGAGGTGATGGAATCGCCCGAGGTGGCAGAATATTTCTACCGCTACAAGAAGATTCTGTTCGACACCACTCCCGACCACGAGCACTTTCTTACGATGTACAGCCGTGCAGCCGACCTGCCAACCGATATGGGATTCAAGAAGACCGACATCCCGACACGATTATACATCCTGTACGAGAAAGTGAATGATGTGGAGACTGAAACCGTGATTGATACAACAACTATTGACACTATTGGCTATGAACAAATGGATATTGCTGACATTTAGCCTGCTGGTGTTTGCCGGATGCAACGGCAAATACGAGATGGGCGACTTCTATAAAGACAACGACACTAAAGGCATTGTCGTTCAAGTCGACGGCGACGGACGTGCAGTGCTGGTAATGTCACTCGACGAGGCTGTCAATATCAATGCCGACTCCGCCTTCATCTGGGCCGAGCAGTTTGACGGAGGTGGCTGGCATCTGCCCACTAAGGAGGAGATGACAACCATCAGGAAATACAAGAACCTCGTCAACAGCACCCTGGAACGCAAGGGCTATAATACAATACTTACAAACCATACTTTCTATTGGACCGGCACTCCTTGCTCGGAATCGCACACTTATGCCTGCGGTCCCGACGGCATCAAATGCTATTTCAACCAGAACCTTTCGTCCTGCTACCGTGCAAGGGCGGTAAAGAGAATTGACAAACAGATTTAAAGAATAATAAAATATATACACATAATGAAAATATCATACAATTGGCTTAAAGACTATGTTGACACCACGCTGACTCCTAACGAGCTTGACGATTTGCTGACATTCTCGGGACTTGAGATCGAGGGTGTCGACAAGGTGGAGACAATCAAAGGCGGACTTGAGCACGTGGTGATAGCACAGGTTCTGACCTGCGAGCCGCATCCCGACTCGGACCATCTGCATCTCACAACGGTAGATGTTGGAGCTGCAGAGCCGTTGCATATTGTATGTGGCGCTCCCAATGTAGCTGCCGGCCAGAAAGTCGTTTGTGCACAGATCGGCACCAAGATATGGACCTCCGACACAGAGTTTCACGAAATCAAGAAAGGGAAGCTGCGCGGTGCCGTCAGCGAAGGAATGCTCTGCGCTGAGGACGAACTGCAGCTGGGCTCAAGTCACGATGGCATTATGGTACTGCCCGATGACGCTCCTGTAGGAATGCCGGCCAAAGAGTATTTCAACGTTAAGGACGACTACACCCTCGAAGTGGCCATCACCGCCAACCGTTCGGATGCCACATCACACATCGGAGTGGCACGCGACGTCGTTGCCGTTCTCAACACTCGCAACGGCGAACACCTCAAAATTAAATGGCCCGAGACCTGCACATCATTGACTGTCAACCAGAATGCTGCCGGCAATGCCATTAAAGTAAACGTCGAGGAAGCCGAGCTGTGTCCTCGATACAGCGGACTGACGATAAGAAATGTCAAGGTAGGAGAATCACCCGACTGGCTGAAGGACAAAATCCGCACCGTGGGACTGCGCCCGATCAACAATATTGTAGACATCACCAACTTCATACTGATGGAAGTGGGACAGCCTCTGCACGCTTTCGATGCCGACAAGATAGAAGGCGGCAAGGTCGTAGTGCGTTGTCTGCCACAAGACACTCCGTTTGTCACACTTGACGGCATTGAACGCAAACTTGACAAACGCGACTTGATGATATGCAACGAGAAAGAGGGAATGTGCATTGCCGGTGTCTTCGGAGGTCAGAAATCGGGCGTTACTATGGAAACCACCAATGTTTTCATCGAGAGCGCCTATTTCAACCCGGTAAGCATCCGCAAGACCTCCAAGCGTCACGGAATTAAGACCGACGCCTCGTTCCGTTACGAGCGCGGTTGCGACCCTAACATAACGCTTTGGGCCGTTCGTCGTGCTGCATACTTGATTCAGCAACTGGCCGGTGGCGAGATATGCGGCGATATACTCGACATCTATCCCAAACCGATAGAGAAGGCTGAAGTACAGATAGATTTCCAGCGTGTAGCCAACCTGATAGGAAAGGAGATACCCGTTGACACAATACGTACAGCGCTGACCTCACTCGACATTGAGATAGCAAAAGAAGACAAGAACGGTATGCTGCTCAGAATACCCACCTGCAAGGTCGATGTGTACCGCGAATGCGATGTGGTAGAGGAGATTATGCGAATATATGGTTACAACAACATCGAGATCGATGAGCGTCTGAACAGCTGTCTGGCCTATGGCGCCAAACCGAATCCGCAAAAGCTTAAGAACATAGCATCCGACTATCTCACCTACAACGGCTTCAACGAGATAATGAACAACTCGCTGACCAAGAGCAGCTACTATGACGGCAATGCCGACTTCCCGGCCGAGCGTTGCGTAGCTATCCTCAATCCGCTCTCCAAAGAACTCAACGTTATGCGCCAGACACTGCTCTACAGCGGACTGGAGTGCATCGTTTACAATATGAACCACAAGATTTTCGATCAGAAAATCTATGAGTTTGGACGCAGTTATGTCAAGAACGCAGAGCAGAAAGCAGAGAACGGCGAGGAACTGCCCGTCACGAAGCGCTACACCGAGACTCAGCACCTGACTTTCTTTATGACCGGCGCTGTCAACGGCGAGAGCTGGCGTGCACAACGCAAGGCCGTCGACTTCTTCGACGCCAAAGCACATCTTGTAAACATCCTTCACCGTCTGCGTATGCCTATGGGACGCCTGCAGGAAATGACGGCAAACGAGCACTTCTTGGCCGAAGGTCTTGCCTACCAGTTCAAGGACAACAAGAAACAGCTTGCCGTTGTCGGTCGTATTTCACGCGAGTCGCTGCAGAAGATGGACTGCCGCCAGGAGGTGTTCTATGTGGACATCGACTGGGATCTGCTGCTCAAGACCTTCCCACAGAAGGATGTCACATTCACCGACATACCGAAATTCCCCGAGGTGCGCCGCGACCTGGCTCTTATGCTCGACGGCAACGTGACCTTCGGTCAGATTGAAGCCATAGCTTTCGCCACCGAGAAGAAACTGTTGCGCCGCGTGTCGCTCTTCGATGTCTATCAGGGCAAAGGCATTGCCGAAGGCAAGAAATCGTATGCCGTAAGCTTTGTCCTGCAGGATCCCGATAAGACCCTGAACGACAAGCAGATTGAGGCTGTTATGGCCAAACTGCAGAAAAACCTGGAAACCCAACTTAACGCTATAATAAGACAATAATAACATTCACTGCTGCCTGAATACATCTTCAAGTAAAAGACATTAATCGCAGAATGGGACTGGAAAAGTACGACATAAAGATACTTCTGGCGCTGAACAAGAGCATCGCCGGTCGAAAGGATTTCTTTCGCTGGCTGCTTGACAACGGCTATCCCGAACTTGCGGCTTTTTCAAATGCCATTCGTGGAGATGTAGAGGCAATGAAATGGCTTTTCGCGCACAACTATGCGTGGCTGGCCATACTCTCAAATGCCATCGACGGTGAAGACGAGGCCCGTGTGTGGATAGGCAAAGCCACACACCGCTGCAACCTGATGTTTGCAATGGCCTGCCGCGAGGATGTCGACGCCATACGTTGGCTACAACAAAACGATTTACAGATTTTTCTAATGATTGCTAAAGAAGTGGCACAGGTGCTTGACACACAGGCCCTTGAAAACAAAGGGCCATACGTGCTTCACTTCTGACTCTATTATTTTTAACAATATCAGAACTTTACTCCAGCTAAACCGACTAAATACAAACAAATCAATGGAAGAAACAAAAAATCAACCCCGTGAAGGTGGAAGACCCAGACGACCGCGCATCAACCGCCCAAACGCAAGCAGCTACCAGCCTGTCCAAGGACGTTCGCGCTACAACGACAACGGGTCTGAAAACGAAGACAAACCCAAGAAACGCTTCGGCGGCCATCAGGCAAACAGTAAACGCAAGCCATTCAAGCCCAAAAGACTGAAAGGATCGGAAGAGATTATCCAGAATAAAATAAACCGCCGCAAGACCCGCCAGGCTCCGCCAGAACCGAAACACGACGGGACGACACGCCTGAACAAGTATATATCAAATGCAGGCATCTGCTCACGACGCGATGCTGACAAACTTATAGAGGCCGGCGCTGTGTCGGTCAACGGAGAGGTTGTCACCACACTGGGCTTCAAAGTCAAAGAGGGTGATATCGTATCATACGGTGGCGAAGTTCTGCGCAGTGAACCTAAACGCTACTTTCTGCTTAACAAGCCAAAGGGCTACATCACGACACTCGACGACCCGCAGGAGCGCAACACAGTGATGCTGCTGGTGCAAGGATGCTGCAAGGAACGCATCTATCCCGTGGGCCGCTTGGACAAAAACACGACAGGACTACTGCTCTTCACCAACGACGGAGAGATGGCCCGCAAGTTGACCCATCCTTCGTCGAATGTCTATAAGATATACCAGGTGGAATGCGACCGCGCCGTGAGCCGCGAAGATATGAAGCAGATGATGGAAGGCATTGAGCTTGAGGACGGCCCGATTTCGGTCGATGACGTACAATATCAGGGTGACGGCCGTGACCGTCGCATTGTGGGTGTTGCCCTGCACTCGGGCAAGAACCGCATCGTGCGCCGCATCTTTGAGCATTTTGGCTACGAAGTCAAGAAACTCGACCGCTGTGTATTTGCAGGACTTACCAAGAAAGACCTGCCTCGCGGCAAGGTCCGCGAATTGACACAGCAGGAAGTCAACTACCTAATGATGGTATAAGCCGCACTCGCCGTAAGGCATAATTCAGTACAATAACGATTACGCCACGGGGGATAACTATGTCCTCTGTGGCGTAATTATTATATCTTCATCGGCTCTTTTCCGACACGACTTTTTGATAAATTCTAATCAAAAACTGATCATATTCTACTGATGTGAACTTTGGTAAAACTTTGGTAAGAATTTGAGTAAACTTTGATAGGAATTTGGTATATGGAAATCAAGGAGTTGCAAAAGGGCATTTTTGGCCTTTTTACGGTTTTTTCAAACTTTTTTAAAATCTTCGGAATGCAGTGATAATCTGCTGATTAGGATTAAAAAGCAGAATTTATCAAAAAGTCGGATTTTGAACCCTTGTCAGGGACCGTTTAAACCGACAGAATGGTTGGTGAAAATGTTTTTTTTTTGCTTCTAATCCGAAGGCCGATTAGAAATCGTCGGAGGGATAGAAGTCGGCGTCCAATTCGTTCTCGTGCCATTGGATGGACTCTTCGATGGCGTCGTCGTAACCTGTCAGAGCGGCGAAGGGCGCAAACTGTGCTGCACGATTGCGCAGTGGCATTTGAGGATGCTTTTTTGACACGTGGTGCGGCAAGTCTATAATGTCATCATAGTTCATAGTTCGGTATAAGTCAGTTCACTATAAGCTATTCTATTTTTCAGGGAAGACACCTTTGGTGATATAGCGATGGAGGGCGTCAGGGGTAAAGAGCCGGCGTGCGCGCTCAAGGTCGTCGAGTGTGCCGACATCGAACCAGTTGTCGCCATTGTGCATAAAATAGCCTATGCGGTGGCTTTTTGCAAGTTCGAGATAGGCCCGGAATACTGGGTAGGGCTTGTCGTCGGGCGGCATAAGGTCGAATAGTTGCGGGCTTACAATGGAGATGCCGCTGAATGGGAGAGGGGTGAGGCCGGGAGCGTCGTCGCGGCCATAGATGCCGGCCAGGTTGCCCGTTTGGTCGAACAGAAGCATACGGTTGCTGTGGCGGCGGCTGGTGCAGAGGGTTATGAGGTTCCCGCTGGCGATGTGATGCTGCTCGAGGGCGTGGAAGTCGATGTCGGAGAGGATGTCGACATTGTGTATGACGACTGGTTCTTTGAGCGAGAAGTGCTTTGCGGCGTGCTTTATGGCTCCGCCGGTGTCGAGCAGCAGTCCGCTTTCGTCGCTGATGCTCAGGCGGCAGACTTGGGAGGCTTCAGAGTTCTGGATGTATGTTCTGAACTCTTTTGCAAAGTGGTGTATGTTGACAACGCAATGGCTTATGCCAGCATTGGCGAGTCGGCTCTGGGTTATATGGAATAGCGACATTCCGCCTATTTCGACCATTGCCTTGGGACGATCGTTGGTGAGTGGACGAAGACGTGTGCCGAGTCCTGCTGCCAAGATAAGTGCTTCCATTTGTTGTTGAGTTGTTTAATTGTTGATATGTTGATATGTTTTATGTTTATATGTTGATAAGGGTTATGTATTGTCCTTTTCACTCCCCTTTCACTCCCCTTTCACTCCCCTTTCACTCCTCTTTTTAGTTTTCTCGTAATCACGCTTTGTGTCCGCCAATTTGTCGGTTACGGTCTTTGGCAGTGGCGCCTTCCTCGAAGTTGAGCCCTTTGAGGATTGCATTCTTGCCGAATCTGTGTTTTATCTCGAGGACAGCCTCTTGCATTTTGCGCTCTTTTTTGAGAGTGTCGACCTGCTGTTTCTTCTGCTTTTCGTATTCTTCATAGTCGGTAAAGAGGTCGAGTTGTTGGGTTGTCGAGCCGCTGTTATGTGCGTTGTCAAGCAGATTCTCGGGCACTACGTTGAATGCGGCTATGGTGATGCGGCGTATAAGGAGGCTAGAGACTACAATAGTGTCGAACAACTGCAGGGTGGCATTGATGATATGCGAGGCCGATGAGGTGGCAAAAGGAAGGCGTATGCTGCTGTGCGAAGGCTTTGGCGCAAGACGGCCGTAATAGTCTGTTACAACCGTTAGGTTCTTTGCGGACGGATTGTTTACATTCTCAACGTCATAGTTGATGGCCAATCCTATCTGTGTAGTGGTGAGTTGCCTTTCGAGCAACTTCAAGGCCATTGCATCGGCCATTTCCTGTGTGACGATGCGTGCTTTTGCGGATGTGTAGGGCGATTGCAGCACCTGGCTGTTGGACAGTGAATTGTTGTCTGGTCTGTAGGCCTTGATGAGGTCAATGGTGCAGGGCTCCCATCCCCAGGCGTGGTCGATAATGAGTTCGGCATTGATGCCGAAGAGTTTATAGAGCAGTTCTTCGTTTTTAACAGAGCATCGAGCAACCATACCCATTGTGTAGAGCCCGTTGCGCTCGAGCCGCCGCGCGATGCCGTGTCCGATGCGCCAGAAATCGGTCAGCGGACGGTGGTCCCATAGTTTTTGGCGGTAGGACATCTCGTCGAGTTCGGCTATATGTACACCGTCCTTGTCGGCAGGTATATGTTTTGCCACGATGTCCATTGCAATTTTGGCAAGGTAAAGGTTTGTGCCGATGCCGGCGGTGGCTGTGATGCCGGTCTCGCGCAGGACTTCCTGTATAACCTTGATGGTCAGCTGATGAGCCGTCATCTTGTAGTTGTCGAGGTAGTTGGTGACATCAATGAAGACTTCGTCAATGGAGTAGGCGTGTATGTCCTCGTGCGAGAAATAACGCAGGTATACTTTGTAGATACGTGTGCTGTAGTCGATATAGAATGCCATTCGAGGCGGTGCGGCGATGTAGTCGACTGCCAGTTCGGGATGAGCCTTAAGCTCTATGTCGTTGAACGACTTGCCCGTGAATTTGTATTTAGGGGCGTAAAACTGACGCTCTTTGTTGACTTCACGCATACGCTGCACCACCTCAAAAAGGCGTGCGCGCCCTCCTATACCGTATGCTTTCATTGATGGCGACACGGCGAGACAGATGGTCTTGTCGGTACGCGACGCGTCGGCGACCACGAGGTTGGTGGTCAATGGATCAAGTCCTCGTTCGACACACTCGACAGAGGCGTAGAACGATTTGAGGTCGATGGCGATATAGGTGCGCTGTGTAGACAATGATTAGAGAGAATAGGTGAAACCGAAAGTCAGATGGTAGGGGAATCTCTTGCTTACATACAATCCTTCGCCCACACCTCTGAGGCCTTTGTTGCCTTCATCGTCAAATAATCCAAAGAAGTCGACAGGGTATCCCAAGAGGTTGCACGACAGGGTAATGGCATCGGTGACTCTGTAGTCGACGCCAACCATAACGTCAATCATTGCCATCATCATATCCATAAAGTCGGTGCCGCCTTGGGTGTTTACGGCCGGCGTACCGTTGGAGTATTCGATGGTTGATTTGGGAGTAAGATTGAGACCGATAGTCAAACCTAAACCGGCGTTGATGGAGAGATTGTCGCCGACGGGAATCATTGCATAGTAGAGTTCGGTTAATTCCGCTGTTTTAAAGTTGAAAGTTGTTGTGAATGTGTTGGCAGGATTCGTAATGGAGGTACCCTCGACCGTTCCGTGCCAGAAATTAAGGGCCAAACGGAAGTTGTTGCCCCAGCTGATGCGGTTGCCTTCCAGAACGCGCTTGTAGAGAAGGGCTATAGAGGGATTGAGAGGCGAACGTTTATATTTGTCTGCCGTATAACCCAGGTATGGAGAGCTGGTGTTGTACGAGTCGACGTTGAGCCTGAAGTCTGCAGAGCCAAACCAACCGCCCAGGCCGGCTTCGAGACCGATGTATTTGTCGCCATTGACGAAGGGGTCGTAGACATAGCGTACTTGGGCATTGGCGCCGCAAACAGCGAGAAGAGTGAACATTGCAAGCGAAAGGATTGCTTTCTTCATTTTGATAGACAGTTTTTATAGAGGTGCCTCCTCTTTTTGATTGTTATTAATGATTTTGTATTATCGTTTAATATGTAACAATTTTGTCTTGTTTTTTACAACTGTCGGCAAATAATTTCTTGCATTATATCATCTATGGTATCGCAAACAATTAAATCCGGTCTTTTGCCGCTGCGGAAGAAGCCGTGCTGCCCCATCACATCTATTTGATGCAGGAAGGGGGCGTAGAAATTGTCGTGGTTAAAGAGGATTATGGGTTTGTCGCGGTGGTTGTCGTCGCGCAGGGGCCCCAGCTGGTTGCTAACCATCACTTCGAGAACTTCGTCGAGAGTGCCGATTCCGCCAGGGAAGGCGATGAAGGCGTCGCTGTTGGCAATGAGGTATTCCTTGCGCTCGGCCATTGATTTGACACGAACTATCTGGCTGACAGGTTGGGAGTTGATGATTTCGTTGCTGAAGAATGTGGGTATGACGGCGATGACGGTTCCGCCTGCGTCCAAGGCGGCACCGCTGACGGTGCCCATCAGGCCGAGGTTGCTGCCGCCATAGAGGAGTGTGTGGCCTGCGAGGGCCAGACGACGTCCGAGTTCGCCGGCAGCGCAGGATATTTGTTTGTCGTGGGGATGCGACGAGGCGCAGAAGACAGATATGTTCATATTTTTGTTTTTTGTCAAAACGTTGTAAAGAGTTTTTTATTGCCCCCTTTTACAATAATAACAGACGACTGCCGTTACAAGAAAAAATTTAAAATCGATGAAAAAAACAGTATTGATAACAGGCGCAACGAGCGGAATCGGTCTCGGCTGCGCACGCAAATTCGCTGCCAACGGCGACCGCCTCATCCTCACGGGACGCAACGTGCAGCGTCTTGAGGAAATCCGTAAAGAGCTCACAGCCAAAGGCACAGAGGTGCTGACGCTTGTTTTTGATGTCCGCGACCGCGAGAAGGCAACGGAGTGCATCAACAGCCTTCCGGCCGAGTGGAAAGACATCGACGTGCTGGTCAACAATGCCGGTCTTGCCCTCGGTTTGGAACCCGAATATGAGGGCAGCTACGACGACTGGGACACTATGGTCGACACCAACATCAAGGGGCTGCTGACGATGACCCGTCTGGTTGTTCCGGGTATGGTGAAGCGCGACCGCGGCCATATCATCAACATCGGCTCCGTGGCTGGCGACGCTGCCTACGCCAACGGCAATGTCTACTGCGCCACCAAGGCCGCTGTGAAGACCATCACCGACGGTCTGCGCCTTGATGTGGCCAACACTGCCATCCGCGTCACCAACCTTAAACCAGGACTGGTGGAAACCAACTTCAGCAACACTCGCTTCCACGGCGACACCGAGCGCGCCGCCAACGTCTACAAGGGCATCAAGCCCCTGACGGGCGACGATATCGCCGACGTGGCCGTCTATGCCGCCAACGCCCCCGAGCACGTGCAGGTAGCCGAGGTGCTGATCCTCGCCACCCATCAGGGCAGTGGCAGCGTTATTGTCAGGAAATAAAATTGAGGTTGTGAATTGTAATACCCGGTCAAGTTGCTGTTGGCCGGGTATTTTTGTATTGTATTCGTTTCATTGCCGTCAGCAGGGATGGTGGCCGTTCATACACGGGGTGGTTCCGTTTGGTCAGTTTCGTCGCTTACGTATGCAAAAACGGTGGTCTCAATGAAATCCTTGTCGGGCGGCAGCGACGAGCCGCAGAAGACTGATTATTTGTTGTTTCTATACAATCCGCCCATATCGACTGCGCCGAAATCTATATACCAAAGTCGTTTGTCGCCCGGTGTGAAAATAGGGGTGATGATGTTGCCGAATCTCTTGTCGATGGTGTCGCACGGGAACCCCAGCGCATAGTATAGTCCCTCCGTCATATAGTGTGCATCGAACGACATCCGTTCTTTGTCGGGCAAAGTACTGCTGTTTCCGTCGGCAAAGACAAACTGGTCCATATAGGCATAGAAGTCATCGCATACGGTGTTGCTGTCAATGGTTAGCGGATTTCCATCGCCGATTTGGAGGGTCAGCTTGGCTGCCGACTTGCGGAAATCGACAAAAGAGAGCTGGACGCTGTCGCCTTTGCGGTAATAACTGATGCCGGAGTAAAACATCACAGGAATAAATGCGTTGGTGTCATTGCACTTTGCAATGCATCCACTATCGGAATAATGTTCAGGTTCCCCCATCTTGGCAATTAACTCATCATAGGTTCCCATTACAATTATGTCATCCGATGAAAAGTCGGCGACAGAGAGGTATTCTTTGGGTGTGTTCCCGTTCTGTTGTCCGCTCTTGCAGGCGGCCATTATTCCGAGGGCGCACACCGTCGCGCCTAACAAAATCAGTTTCTTCATTGTCTGTCTGTGTTTATTGTTTCTGTTCCTTCGGCAGCGACGAGCCGCAGAAGAATGCTGTGTGAATATTTACTTGTTTCAATCTTTGTGATAGCCTGCCCAGCTGCTGTTGGACGGGTTGCCTTTCTCGTAGGCAATTTCTATTGGGTCGTGAGGAGCGAACTTCTCCCAGACCGACTTCTTCAATATTGTTTCGCCGTGATACAAGCTGTCGCCAACGTAGAAATAATACGACACATAGTAATCACACTTGCGGCCACCGCTAACAGTATATGTTTTCTCAACGCGTGCAGTAGTCTTGACTGAGTCCTGCTCAATCCTATGGAATTGTATTCGTGCCTGAACTATAGCCACCAACACAACCAGCACTGAAATCCATACAGGGGACCAGCGCAGGATGCCGCGTCCAATCTTCTTACGTTTGGCTTTGGCCTGCAGATTTTTATTACTGCCCTTTGTCGGGTAGTTGGGACGGCGGTTGATGTTGTGGGACATAGTGTTTATTGTTTTTGTTTCTTCGGTAGCTACGAGCCGCAGAAGACTGCTATGTGCATAAGATAATTGGTGTTTGTTGTTTCATCCGGTCAGTTTCGCCGCGCATATCGTCAGGGTCTTGATTTGGGTGTGCACCGTTTATACGTATTGTTCTGCCAATTCTGTAATCTTCTTCGCCAATGCCTTGGTCCCTTCCTGCGTCATGCTGATTCCGATGCGGTAGCTCTGCCCTCCGGAATGGATGACCCGCAAGGTGTAAGGATTCCACACGTCACGATTCTCGTAGTCGCAATACTCCACTTTGGTGATGGCCGACAGCGGTATCTCTTTCCGATGCCTGAACATGAGGTTGCGATACTCAACGACCAGCATCTCGTGCTGAACCGATATTGTTTCCGTCGCGCGTTTGTTTTGCAGATAGATTTCCAAATTGTACAGCACCACCGAGACAGACAAAAGCGTCAAAAGAATCGTCGCAACCAAGGCGGTCTCCGACGCTCCGAAGCCGTATCGGCATAATATGAATATCATGCATATGCAAGCGATAACGGACATGTAGCCTTGGTATGCCGCCCAAGAGCGTTCGTAGTACAACTCGTTTTTTGCATTGTTTGTCGCAAGTGCCTTCATTGTCTCAATGTGTTTATTGTTCGTCTGCAATTTGTTGTTTCATTTCTGCATTTTCACCTCGCACGGGTGTGGAGTGTTAAATTAGTTCCTCAGACCAGCCGTGGCCAAGATCCCAGTGATAGTCTTCGACAAACTCGAAGTCGATTGGCAGGTTGAACTCGTCCTCTATCAGTTCGTGCAATTTCTCGGTATCCACCTGATGCAGCCAGCTGCCGACGCAGACGTAGAAGCGGTCGGTCTTCTCGTCGAGGAATACACGGCCACGTGGAATAAGCGTGTAGTTGTGCTCCTGATAAAATATGGAGCGTGTGTCGCCTTTGGCTTCGGCACGGTGGTGTTGCTTTTGCCAATAGGTTTTGTGAAGCTTTGAGATGGTGGCGCGACCGTTGACAAATGTAGCCTGCTCGGCATCGATTTTCTCCACGCCGAAGAGCGACTGGTTGGCTGCGTCGTACCAAAAGATACCAAGTTTGGGCTTGCCGTTGTCGAGGAACGGTGCCATCGAGCCGACGAGGCTTTGGTGTTCCTCGCCGTTGGTGTGATTGATTCCGTTGTTGTCTTTAGTCATAATATCGTTATAACGCTGTTAGTCTGAAAATATTGCTTTTTGCGGGAGCGAAGTGAAGAAAGTCCAGCGGACTTGGTGACCAAATGGAACAAAGTCGTTAAAAACTTTCGATAGCGTAGCGGAGTGGTGTGCCCGTCGGCTAGCCGACAACTAAAGGCAGAAGACTGAGATGTTCATTGATTTTTATCTTTTTTTGCCTCCATAAAGCCAATCGTGTTCTATATATCTGCCGGCTTCGGGATTCTTTTTGCTGACTTCAATTGTGATGGTATCTCCAATTTTATGGTCGCCGTAGTCGGACTTGTTGAAAAAAACGTCGTCGTTTGTATATGTTTTGCCATCAACGGTATACCGATACTCCACATTCCACACAAATCCACGTTTACCCCTATGCATTTGCCGGATGTCCGTGATGACAGCCTTGGCGGTTGTCGATTCCGCATAAATACACTTTTCCGTCCACAGAACCCCTATGCCGATGGCCGCAGCAAAAATCATCAAAAACCATACTTCCCAGGAAAGGCGTTTCTTCTTTTTCTGTGGCTGTTTCTTTTTCTGCTGTTTCGTTTTCTTCATTGTCTGAATGTGTTTATTGTTTTACTTCATTTGTTGTTTCATTCGTGCAGTTTCACCGCGCACGGGTGCGGGGTGGACTTTCGGGGCGAAAATCGACCGCGCTCATGAGCGGAGGGCACTTTCCGTGTGAAAATCGGCCACGCCCATAAGTCCGAGATTGCTGCCGCCATAGACGAGGGTATGCCCCTCCTGCGCGATGCGGCGACCAAGTTCTCGCGAATCGGAGATGATTTTATTATTGTGCGGCATCGACGAGCCGCAGAAGACTGCTATGTTCATTTTATTCATCGGTTTCGTCGTCATACATTTCTTCTTCGTCAAACATTTCTTCTTCGACATACATGTCTTTGAATATCATTCGGTCTAGTTTCAGCCAGCCTTCCCTTGTCAGGAAGTTATGCAGTCGGTCGCATATCTTGATAAACAGGTTTGTTGTAATGATGATTATAACCACAATCAAAAGGATTGCCATCAAAGCCCATGCGTAATATTCCCACTCCTTTACCGGTTCATGTTCTACGACGTGCGACACCACAGCATCGCCACCCACAAGGATATAAAGAAGGGAGATAATCACGACGTAAATACGCTTTCCACGACGGGTATTGTTGTCCATATCCTGCTGCAACTCGTCGTCGACTTGTTTGACACGGCGGTAGAAAATGGCGTAAATCAGTGACCCTATGGAGAACATTGGCATCATTACAAGTCCCAACCAACCATTGTAGTCTTCGGGCCAGCCCTCGACTAGCGCATTACGCCACATCAAGTAGCTCGGCACTGCGAAGAGAGCCGCTGCAAAGAACAGGAACCCGCGTTTCAGTTTATCTTCCATTTTGTCTAATTCTGTGCGGCAGCGACGAGCCGCAGAAGACTGATATGTTCATAGAGGTTCTTTCTGTTATGCGATTGGTCAATTATCCCCAGAAGGGCAATGTCATTGAGTGAGGGAGATGCACTATCTTGAACGACACGACCATCAGCACGGCGCTGGCGACAAAGTAGGCTATCAGTAGCCAGCGGTTCCTCTTGCGCAACTTCGGGGGTTCGTCTTTCCACCTGGCCTCGCAGTCGTCATACAGTTTCTCTTTGTTAAGGATGAAGACATTGAAAACGGCGATTGCCACCACGATAATCCACAGCAGGTTGGCCGACAGCTGGTGGCCGAACAGCAGGACGGGCAGGATCAGCAGCGTGTTGAGGTTGGAGATTTGAAGCAGCGATACGATGCCCATCGCGGATATCAAATGGGTCGGGTCCACTTTCTGCGTCAGCGGGTCATAGGACAAGGAGTAATGCACGGGATGGTCCCAGAACCGCGTGATTCTATAGAAACAATATTTGTATGGTTTCAACATCTTATGCGTCTTCTTTTATAATCCATCAGTCTATTATAGGCGCGTCAGCGTTGGCGGCTTTCGGCTTGACCTTGGCCTTGGGCTTCACGTAGAAGTGCGGCACAATCTGTCGGGCTGTCAGGTCGACGGTGACGGAGTCGTTGAAGTCGGTGCCGTAGCGTTTGGCCAGCGTTTCCGGCGACTGGTCGTATTTGCAGATATGCACAGGTTGGTCGTCGATGGTGACAGCAAGGTACGACGGGCCCTTTAGTTTGATTCCGCCGGTGCTGGGAATATAGTACGATTCGACCTCAAGGTCTTTCCATTCGCGCTCGCTGCCGATTCCGGCATAGACGGTGACAATGAGAGCGGCATACACAATCACCACAAAGCCGAAGAAATACTTGCCGACGGTCTGGAACCGGCCTTTGTAGGCGTAGAGGAATATTCCGAGAAAGAGGCAGATGCCACCCGCAAGCGCTACATACGTGAACCACGGCACGGTGACGATGTACTGCCGCGCCGTGAAAATCATCGCCACCAGCATTACCAATGACGCCACGGAGATGGCCTGAACCAGCGGCGGCTGGCTCCTCAGTTTCTCCCAGTCGAGAATAGAGTTCTTGTTATTATTTTTCATATTCAATCTGTTTGCTTCGCACCCCATTTTGCGGCTCGGCATTGTGAGCAAGCTCTCATTGCTCTCGCTCTTACGAATGGGTGTTTCATTTCTGCATTTTCACCTCGCACGGGTGCGGGGTGGCGTTGCAGGGCTGCCGCCCGCAAGGATGGCAGCCGTTGTGATTGTATTAGTAATTGGCAGGTGGCGTGATATTGTATTTCTTACAAAAAACCCGAACTGACGGGAGTCCAATCTCGGCACGTCGCTTATCAACGTTACTCACATCCTCTATCTCGACGCAGAAATGCTTCCCTGTTTCCGGGTCAAAGGACAATTGCCTTCCATAGTATGATTTATTGTTGTTAAACCAATAAACTATGTCATAGACACTGGCATATACATCGGGATGTAAATTACCTTTAAGCACCTCTTTCTTCAACAAATCCATCATATCGGTGTATATCGTATCTCTCCCATATTCGTTCAACCCCAATGCTTTCGCGCAATGAACCAAGGCAATATGTAGTAATTGGTTATTCCACACGTCAACATTTCTCCTGTTCAATTTCTTGTTCTTAAGCAAGGAACAAAGGTCTAATGCATTCTGTGCAAATACCGCATTCAGCCATTCGTCTTCGCCAAATCTCCCATCCCTTATTTCCTGACAGAAGATTTCGTTATGGACAATCCGTTCAAGATAGGCATTTTCGGTGGGGTCGATTTGTTGCAAATAGTTTTGGCGTAATGTTGGGTAAATACTGGTTATATAGACAATTCGTACTGAGTCGAACGTTCCAATTCTGTTTTCCAATGAGCGAAAGCCTATCACTGGATAAGTTTCATACAATTGCCATCCGCACGCAACCATACGCTTGACACAATTAACTGCATTGGCAGTATCTTCTAACGCTAAATAGCAGTCGCGCAGATTGGCAAGGTCCTCGGGGAAAGGATAGTAATTGGAAAACGCCTCTTCATAGCATTCAACTGCCTGAACATAATTGTTTTCTGTCATTTTAGTAAAGGCATCAATGGTCTTTGTGTAGTATGGAATATACGAAGTCTGTGCCTCCACATATCCGAATGCCATAATCATCAAGTATGCCGGCAATAACCTCTTCATTGTTTTTTATGAGTTAAGTGTTTTCAATCCGTTGTTTCATTTCTGCATTTTCACCGCGCTCGGGAGCGACGCGCCCCGCAGAAGACTGAGATGTGCATTGTGATGTTTCTGTTTTCTTTGCCGTCACCTCCGCTATGGTCGGTGGCCATAGCACGCAAGGATGGCAGCCGTTTTTTAATCCGATTGGAATTTCCGCGCCCCGCGACAGGCGGTGTCAAAAGCGGCCGGGGCTGGTGCAGGGTTGAGAATAGGTGTTATTTTTTGCGGTGGTAGAAGTATGAAGTTGCAGACATGCCTTTAGGACACTTGAACGACAGGAATGTCTCGACAGCAGGCGGAGTGATGGTCATGTTGTCCTCGTGCAGCTGTAGTTGGCAGACAACCGTTGCATCTTCGGTTGTGATGGTGATTTCAGCCACGCCGCGGACATCTTTGCCGATACTCCATTTCGCCTCGTAGGTGGAGAACATATAGTTCCCGTCGGGGTCTCGGTCGACAGCCACCTGCACCGAAAGAGTCCCGTCGGGGCGGAATTCAATGTCGCGCATCAGGGAGAACACCGTTTCGCCCACGGCGGCATGTTCTCCATGTAGATACAGACCAACGTTAGGAGACTGGAAATTTTGCGCTTCTTTGAATTCCCATTTGCCAACAATGTCGCTTTCGGTTACATTTTGTGCCGAAACATTGGCGGTCATCATTCCGAGGACGCACACCATCGCGCCGAGTAAAAAGAGTTTCTTCATCGTCTGTTTAATTTTATTGTTTTTATTCGATTTGTTGTTTCATTTCTGCATTTTCACCGCGCATATATGCGGGGTGGACTTTCGGGGCGAAAATCGGCCGCGCTCATGAGCGGAGGGTACTTCCGGGCTGAAAATCGGTCTCGCTCGTCAAGCTCGCAGTCAACAGCAGGCGGAGCGGCCGATAGTGATGTCGGGAATCTGTGCTGAAAGTTCCATATATATTATATTTATTGGTGAAACGTTATGCGAATTGTCGGTATGTATTATTCCAAGTTGAATTTGATGGGCAGAATAAACTCTGTTCGGATTGGCGTTTCACTTCCGGCAAATCTACTCGGTATCCAGCGTGGCATCATTCGGACGACACACAAGGCTTCATCGTCGTATTCTTTGCCGAGGCCGCGTATCACCTCAGCACTCGAGAGGGTGCCGTCTTTTTCAACGACAAACCGAACCCAAATCGTACCCTTTACGCCATCACATTTTTGCTTCAGGCGATAATTGCGTGCGATGAATGCGTACATTGAATCGGCACCACCAGGAAACTGCGGGTCGATTTGAATGGGGTCAATCAACTCCACCGCATTGGTGTCCACGCTCTGCGCCACGGCTCCGAAACCGATGCCGCACAGCACGGCGAGTGTCAAGATTGCTTTCTTCATAATATATTATATGTTCGCTTTCGAAGACAAGTCGCGGCGCGGTGGCTTAGCCACCGCGCCGCAATGTTGCCCAGGGGTTATTTCTTCTGCCAGCGCCCCAGCGTGGGGAAGTACTGCCGCAGACCCTCGCGGTACTCGTCGGCGGTGAGGTGCTGGCCGGTGTTCTTGTTGAACTCGTCGAGGAACTGCACGCAGACCTCTATCATCTCGTCCATCGTGCAGTCCTGCGTGAAGCGGCCGTCGGCAAAGCAGTACTTGCAGTAGTCGGGATTCTCGCTCACGACCTCGTCGCTGAGCGGCATTCCGCAGCTCTGGCAGAAGCGCTGGATTTCAGGGAAGGGATTGTCCATAGTTGTCGTTTTTTCAGTTAATCTATTTATTCTCCTGCCCGCCTGCGGCGGGCGAAATCTCGTAAATCTTGTAAATTTATTCCGCCTGCGGCGGTAATGCTGTCTGACGCGTCAGCAATAATTTACAAGATTTACAAGATTTCTGCCGCGTCAGCGGCAAGGCGATTTATTTGCGTTTCAGCACGGCGTGCACCTTCTCGACGATGTCGGTGGCGCGGAGGTGGTAGTTGGTGAGCATCTCGTCGGGCGTGCCGCTCTCGCCGAACTTGTCGTCCACGGCCACGTACTCCATCGGCGTGGGGCAGTGCAGGGCGAGGGTCTGGGCCACGCTGTCACCCAGGCCACCGTTGAAGAGGTGCTCCTCGCAGGTCACCACGGCGCGGGTCTTCTTGGCGCTGGTCACGATGGCCTCCACGTCGAGCGGCTTGATGGTGTGGATGTTGATGACTTCGGCGCTGATGCCTTCCTTCTCCAGGGCTTCGGCGGCCTGCAGGGCTTCCCACACAAGGTGGCCGCAGGCGAAGAGGGTCACGTCCTTGCCCTCGCTCAGCAGTTGGGCTTTGCCGATCTCGAACTTCTCATTCTCCGGCAGGAAGCAGGGCATCTTCGAGCGGCCGAGGCGCAGGTAGACGGGCCCGACGTGCTCGGCGGCGGCCAGCGTGGCGGCCTTGGCCTGGTTGAAATCGGCGGGCACCAACACGGTCATATTCGGCAGGGCCTTCATCAGGGCGATGTCCTCCATCGTCTGGTGCGTGGCGCCGTCCTCGCCGAGCGAGATGCCGGCGTGCGAGCCGCAGATCTTCACGTTCTTGTTGCTGTAGGCCACGACCTGGCGGATCTGGTCGTAGACGCGGCCGGTGACGAACTCGGCGAAGCCGCCCAGGAAGGGCACCTTGCCGCAGAGGCTCAGACCGGCGGCGATGCCGACCATATTGGCTTCGGCGATGCCGCACTGGATGAAGCGCTCGGGGAACTCCTTGGCGAAGCCGTCCATCTTGACGCTGCCTTTCACGTCGGCGCTCAGCGCCACGACATTCTCGTTCTTGCGGCCAGCCTCTACCAGGCCTTCGCCCATACCGGCGCGCAGTTCTTTGCTTGATTGTTTTTCGTAGTGGGTCATTGTTATTTTATTTTTTTTGTTATTGTTTTCTGTTTTATGGGTTTAATAGGTTTGATGGGGTTAATGGGCAGCTGACGCCTAATATTTATTTTGCCCATTAGACCCATTCTGCCCATTAAACCCATTATTATCTCTATAGGCTTTCCTCGCCCTGTACATCTCCTCTTTTATTCCTCCGTTCTCGAGGAAGTTCTTCTTCTGCCATTCTATCAAACCTTTTATCAGCACGTCGCACTGGTGTATCAGCGTGATGGCGATATTGGCGATGGTCTCGTCGGAGCGGTCTTTTATCTTCTTGCGGTAGACCGCCGAGTCGAGGTGCCGCTTGCAGAACTCGCGCGTCTGCACACAGCGCGGGTCGTTGTCTGGCCACTGCTCTAAGCCTCGCACTCGCAAGTAGTCCTCATAGTCAAGCAGCAGCTCGTGCAGCGAAGCACGGTTGACATTGGTGAGTTTTATCTCCATTTCCTTTGAGGTCACCCCGTCGATGTTGCCCTCCGCCAGATTCTGCTTGCCGCTCCGCGCCGCCTGCACCATCTGGTCTATCGTGCGGTCGCCCTTGCACAAGAACTTGTTGGCAAAATAATACGTCACGTCGTAGACGCACTCCGCCTTCTGGAACGCCTTCAACGTCCTATAGTTGTTATCCTGCCGTATGAAGTCCTTGTTGTCCATAACTTCTTATTTAATCAATGCTAATAGTGAATCGTTCTGTTCATGTTTATACCGTTTTCCATCGCTCAGGCGGTAGAACACTGTTTTATGATAGACGCTGTCGCTATAGCTATCGGAAAAAGGTACGACATCTGCCTCTTCTCTTATCAAATCGAGTGGCTCATAGATAAAATACTCCGCTTTTTTCATCAGTCCACGCCAGTCACTTCCAAGAGTGTGCATCCTTTTGTTTACAAGACCTTTGCGTTTGTAAAGGACATATGAGTCGGGGTCGATGAAACCGCCATATTCGGAATACACAACATAGTCTTTGCTACTCCAAATTTTTATGTCGTGACAAATTCCGGCAAAAAATAAAACAACTATGCAGAAGAAAAATATAAAGGCACACCATATCCATTCCGCCAGTTTAATGGCCCAATGTTTTCCTTTGCAGATGTGTATGGTCAGCATTATGGAATAGACAAAGGTGAATACAGGAGCCAATATCACCGACCAAACATCCAGCTGCAAAATCAACTTGTCTTGGCCGAGTACGGTGAGTGACAAAATGCCAATCACCCACAGCACTAATGCCGTAATGCCTATTGTTCTGCGGATAGTAGTTGTTTTATTTGTATTCTTTTTCAGCCTCATAACCTTTACTGGCCTTTCGGCGCCGACTTTGAGGTTGGAACAAAGCACCTCCTTGCCAGTAAATTCAAAGCCGCATTTCTCCATCACACGACCCGAGGCGGGATTGTCAGGGAAATAGCATCCCCAGAGTGTTGTGAAGCCTTTCTCTTTGAAACAGTGGTCGATAACCAGGCGCAGCGCTTCAGTGCAGATGCCTTTGCCCCAATATGGACGGGCAATCCAATAGCCCACTTCGGCGGTGTCAGCTTCGATTGCAAGATTTGAGTCCGATGCCGACAGGTAGCCCACGCATCCTATTGGCTCGCCGGTCGCTTTCCATACCACAGCCCACATCCCTTCTTTGCTAAATAAGGTGCGAATAACCTCGCGGCTCTCGTCGACGCTCTTGTGCGGCGGCCATCCTGCCAGCGGCCCCAACTCGGGGTCGGAGGCGTACTTGAAAAGCACCTCGGCGTCGTCTTCCTGCCACGGACGTAGTATGATTCTTGCCGTTTCCATCGTCAGTCTTACATCGCTTGGTAATGCCTACTTTGATAAATCGATATTGGTTGTCTTACCCGATCCAATTTGGAAACGCATTGTCCTTACATCCTTATAGTCGATACTGCTCTGCGGCTTGACAACCAGTTGGTATTCGCCCGGCATAAGCAGAATGCGTTCGTTGACCTTGTTGGGATCGAGATTGCAGACGAATGCCAAAACGCCATCCTTCAGTTCGAACACTGCTCCCGACGAAATCACTTTAGGTTTGCTGATATTCGCCACGCCAGGCGTCGGGATAGTGAGGTCGGTAGCCGACGAAGCTACAATGGCCACATTCTCCAGCCGCAGGGTGGGGAAGGAGAGTACCTCGATGTCGTAGTTGCCAGTCAAGTAGTCGCGCGACTCGCCCATCAACTGCCTACCTGTCAGTGCATTGCTGCCGTGCCTGTATACGAGCACCGGATACTGCGGCACTTGATAGTTGGTGCGTTGGCCGTCGGTGCGAAGTCTCAGCGAGCCTTGCTCTACACCTATGTTCAGCCTGTTCACCCGTCCCGGCTTGAACTGCCGGCGTTTCAACACTGTCGGAGGGGTGGTGAAGAGCGTGATGTCGTATGTCACCAGCGGATCCACCGTCAGCGTGTCGGGTGTATAGCGGCTGTCAATGCTGTAGATTGTGGTGTATTTCACCACACCCGTCTGACTGTCGTAAAATGCCAGCGGCAATGTTGCCTCCAGCAGATGGTCGGTCTCATCGTTGACGCTCACCACAACGCGGGCCTCCTCTTCCGACATACGGAAGATATTGTAGAGCGTTTCGGTGTACTGCTCCTCATTCGGCACGTAGGTGAACTTGCCGGCGCAGTCAAGGCTGTGCTGGAAATCCTGCTTGTTGCCTATGCCGAGGATGAAGGTCTGCACTATCACACCGCTCATCTGCACCTGGCGTGCCACGTCGCAGATGTTGCCATCGCAGTCGTCCATACCGTCGGTGATAATCAATATGATGTTGCGCGGTTGCACATCTTCCTTCGAGTCGCCCGACAGCGGCGGGAAGTCGTTGAGCGAACTGCTCAATGCCGTCGCCGCAGTGCAGGCACCATTGGGAACGAGCGTCTTTATCTTGCTCTGAATCTTATAGTTGTTACCCTTCTCAAACGGCACCTCAAGGCGTGTGCCATACGAGTTCTTGTTCAGATGTCCGAACACACGCAGCGCCACCTCGATGCCCTGCTGGTTGGCCACGCTGTCCATAAATTTCAGCAGCACCTGCTGCGTCACCTTTATCTTGGCGTCGCTCTGCCAGCGGTCCCACATCGAGTGTGAGCAGTCGAGGATTATAAGTACACGCGTCTTTTCGGCGACGGGCTTTGATTGCGCCGCCGCCGTCGACACTAAAGTCAGGAACAGTAATATGGTAAGTAACCGTTTCACCATTCTCTTATCGAAAATCGCCAACAAATATCAATCAATAGTCGCCCAGCTCGGTCTCCGGCAGCTGAGCCAGAGCCTTGGGCAAATCGTCGGCACTGAGGACAGCACCGTGGTACTTATTGGTATCCTGCATAAAGTCTACTCCGAAGCCCATCTGACTCTGCAGCAGTACGCACACAGGCTTGCCCTTGCCGGTCAGCGACTTAGCCTTGGCCATACCGTCAAGCACCTGTTGCATATCGTTGCCGTCTTCAATGGTGACGACTGTCCACATAAACGACTCGAATTTGGCTTTCAAGTTGCCCAAATCCATCACTTGGTCAACGGTGCCGTCAATCTGCTGATGGTTGTAGTCGACGGTGCTGATAAGGTTATCCACCTTCTTTGCGCCGGCAAACATAGCAGCCTCCCAAATCTGACCTTCCTGCAACTCGCCGTCGCCGTGGAGGGTATAGACAATGTGGTTGTCGCCAGTCATCTTCTTGCCCAGTGCGGCACCGATGCCCACGCTCATACCTTGACCCAGCGAGCCGCTGGCCATACGGATGCCAGGCAGACCGTGCTCGGTCGAGGGGTGACCCTGCAGACGGGTACCGAACTTGCGAAATGTGGCCAGTTCGCTTACAGGGAAGTAGCCGCGGCGGGCCATAGTGCTGTAGATGACGGGCGTGATATGGCCTTGCGACACAAAGAGCATATCCTGACCTTTGCCTTCCATAGTGAAGTTGGCGGGGTCGTGCTCCATCAGGTTAAACTGCATAGCCACCATCCAGTCGGCGGTACCCATCGAGCCACCGGGATGTCCCGATTTGGCTGCCGTGGTCATACGTAATATGTCTCTGCGCACTTGACGTGCAATGGTCTGTAATTCTTGCGTTGTTTTCATTATTATGTGTTTTTTATTTTTTTGCAAAAATACTAATGTTTTCTTATTTAAAAGATAAAAGTTATTAATGTTTATTAACAAAATGAAAAGGTTCGGAAAATCAGCGTTTTCCGAACCTTTGATTTGTACGCATCGGGGAGGGGATTACAGTTTGAACACATACAGGCGGCCGTTCTGGTCGGTGCCGTGCAGCTCGCCGCCGTAACGAGTCACGTTGATGCTGTAGCTGTTCTCGTCCTCGTCGTGGATGGTGCCGCGGCCGGTGTTGCCGTTCATCGTAACGTGGCCCCACACCTTGCCGTTGGCGCCATAGGTCGAGATATAAAGCGTCTCCTTGCCGCCATAGGACGGCGCCGACTTCTTGGCAGCAGGCTTTGTCTCTTTTTCCACCTGTGGCTCAGCCTGTTCAGTGGCCGTGATAAAAACTCCGTCATCGGTGACACTGCACTCGAAAAGAGGCCCATCGGCGGTGGTGTCGACAACCGTTTCGGTGTCGATCACGGCGCTGTCAGTGGCATTCACAACTGTTTCTCTGCCGCCGCAGGCAACGAACGTCGCAGCGACAAATAGCGTCATAATGAGGAAGAAAAACGATTTTTGGTGTCTCATAGTCTTCTTATTGTCAAAATGCAAAAATACAAAAAAATGTGATACAAAAACCAAAACAGAGAAACTTTTTTAGTGATTGAAAATATTTCAAGGACGGTTTTTTCGTGCCTGGAAAAGACCCTTTTCTCCATTCATAAAATTCAAATTTACCTTCCAAAATCCGACTTTTTGATAAATTTCTGCATTTTTAAAATAAATACTTGGATTTCAAACCGTTCCAGAGATTTCAAAAAAGTTTGAAAAACTCGAAAAAAGGCCAGAATTGCCATTTTTTAACTACCTGATTTCCATATACCAAATTCTTACCAAAGTTTACTCAAAGTTTTACCAAAGTTTAGTCAAATTTTACCTTGGTGAAGTTTGATAGGTTTTTGATAGGAATTTATCAAAAAGTCGGGTCGAAGGAAGTGCGTAAAAGAGCTGCTTCGAAGGTAGACGCAACTCGGACCTTGTTTTAATTTGTCGACTCTGATGGTGCGACTCAGACTGGCCTGTTACTGTTTGATGGTGCGACACACCCCGGCCTTCGGCCACCCCTCTCCGAGAGGGGATGGCGCGGCGGCGCAACACTTTCTAATCATTGACAATTAAAGTGATGCGTCAGCCCATCCCCTCTCGGAGAGGGGTGGCCGAAGGCCGGGGTGTGTCGCACCATCAGTTCCAATAGCGAAGCGGTGAACAAAAACGAAGGCCGGGGTGTGTCGCACTGTAAGTTCCAATAGCAAAGCGGTGAACGAAAACGAAGGCCGGGGTGTGTCGCACCATCAGTTCCAATAGCGAAGCGGTGAACGAAAAAGAAGGCCGGGGTGTGTCGCACTGTCAGTTCCAATAGCGAAGCGGTGAACAATAATTGTGTCGCACTGTCCATTTCGATATCCAAAGTCTGTCAATTTGGGGTTTCATAAATTGTTAATATTTATTTTTATAATTAAGGATGTCTGTTTGAAAAAAAGTTTGTAAATTTGCATTTTGAAATTAAGAATGTGGATTTATGGAAAACTTCATAGTATCAGCGCGTAAATACCGTCCTTCGACGTTCGAGAGCGTGGTCGGCCAGTCGCATATCACCACGACATTGAAGAATGCGATACGCACGGGCAAGCTGGCCCAGGCGTTCTTGTTCTGCGGTCCCCGCGGCGTGGGCAAGACCACGTGTGCCCGTATCTTGGCCAAGACCATCAACTGCACCAACCCTACGGCCGATATGGAGGCCTGCAACGAATGCGAGTCGTGCCAGTCCTTCATCAGCGGTCAGTCGATGAACATCTTTGAGCTCGACGCGGCCTCGAACAATTCGGTCGACGACATTCGCACGCTCGTGGAACAGGTGCGCATACCGCCGCAGACAGGCCGCTACAAGGTCTACATCATCGACGAGGTGCATATGCTGTCGCCGTCGGCGTTCAACGCATTCCTCAAGACCCTTGAGGAGCCGCCGGCATACGCGAAGTTTATCCTTGCCACAACCGAGAAACACAAAATCATTCCTACTATCCTGTCGCGCTGTCAGATATTCGACTTCAAGCGCATCGAGACTGCCGACATCGTCAAGCACCTCGAGTATGTGGCTGGCAGCGAGGGCATAGCCTACGAACCTGAGGCGTTGCACCTTATCGCTCGCAAGGCTGAAGGCGGCCTGCGCGACGCCCTGTCACTCTTCGACCAGTTGGTGAGCTTTACGCGCGGCAACCTGACGTATGCCAGCTGCCTGGACAACCTCAATATGCTGGACAGCGACTATTTCTTCCGCTTTGTCGACTACTTCAGGGCAGGCGATATAGCAAACACGCTGCTGCTTTACCAGGAGGTGATCGACAAGGGCTTTGACGGCCAGCATTTCATCACCGGCCTGACTGAGCACCTGAGGGGCTTGATGGTCAGCATCGACCCTGCCACGCTGAAACTGCTCGATGCAAGCGAGGCCAACCGCAAGCGCTATGGCGAGCAAGCCCTGGCGTGTGGGCTGCCGCTGCTGATGAAATACCTTGAAATTGCGTCCGACTACGAGTACCGCTTCCGCGACGCCAACAACAAAAGGCTTTTCGTCGAGGTGGCGCTGATGAAGCTCGCCGCCGTGACACGCAATCTGCAACAGCCTGTAGGATAGATAGCAAGATCGCCTGAGGCGGAACATAAAACCGAGCCTGCCGCTGCTGCGGCTCCGGTGCCCGAGGCGCCTAAGGAGGATAATGCCCCCGAAGCACCCGCCGCACCCGTGGAAAAGGCTGCCGAAGGCGATTGCGAACCCGAGCCGGTCAAGACGGTGAGCGGGTTGCCGCACAGACGATTCACGTCGTTCTCTATTTCCGACCCCGGCGAGATTAAGCCTATCGTATCGCTTGAGAAGCGCGAGGCCGAGATGCTGACGCAGGAAAGGCTCGAGGAGCTTTGGAAAGAGCTGATAGAGAGAAGCCGCGACGATGAAAAGCTATACGAGCTGCTGGCCGACAAGAAGGTGGAGCTGAAAAACAACAACCTGTTCACGATACAGGTGCCGAATCTGTATTTTGACTCGCTGTTCAGGAACTATCAGACTGAAATACTGGGTTTCCTGCGCGAGAAGACAAGCAACGAGGCTTTGAACTACAAGGCCGTGGTTGTGGTTGAACAGGTGGAACGCAAGGCGTATATGCCGCGCGAGAAGTTCGAGGCTATGGTGAAGGTCAATCCTTCGATGCTGACACTTAGAAAGATATTCCCCGACATTGATTTTTAAAACATAATTGCTTTGGCTATGGGTACAGGACTGCTGCTTTCTGCGACATTGGACAAGGGACACTGGATTTATTTCATTTTCCTTGGCATCCTTATTTTCTGCGCCCACCTGTTCTCGGCTTTCTTCAGTCGCAAACGTGTGCCCGACGTGCTGTTTCTGGTGCTGATAGGCATTGTGCTGGGTCCGGTGCTGGGATGGCTTACGCCCGATATGCTTGGCGGAATGGGAGCGCTGTTTGCGTCGGTGACGCTGGTGTTCATACTGGTAGACAGCGGAATAGATATGCACCTCGACGACTTGCGCCGCTATTGGGTGGGCGTGGTACAGGTTATGTTCTATTCGTTCCTGCTCTCTATGACAATTGCCGCAGTCACGGCCCATTTCATCGCTAACACCGAGTGGATGTCGTCGTTTCTGCTTGGCAGTATGGTCGCCGGCACAGGTGCATCGATAGTGATACCGATGGTGCGCCAGATGAAGGTGAGCGACAAGACAAGGACCGTTCTGACACTGGAATCGGCAATCTCGGCGGTGCTGTGTATCGTTGTCGCCCTGGCTATTATGGAGGGTATGAAGATGGGGCAGATACGCTTTGAGAAGATAATGGGCAATGTGCTGGCTTCGTTCTTTATGGCTGTTATTCTGGGCGTTCTGGGCGGAATGATATGGTCGGGAGTGCTGCAGCGTGTACGACGCCTGCAGAACTCTATGTTCCTTACGCCGGCCTTTGTTTTCGTCATCTACGGCATTACCGAGGCACTGGGCTACAGCGGCGCCATCGCAGCGCTGGCTTTCGGCATTGTGCTCGGCAACGCCTCGTATTTCGAGTTCTCATTTATGCGCAAGATTCTGCGCAAGCGTCAGCCCAAAATGCAGTCGCTTGAGGAGAAGGAGAAGTCGTTCTTCAAAGAGATTGTCTTCATTCTCAAGACTTTCTTCTTTGTCTATATCGGCATTAGCATACCGTTCACCGACACTATGGCTCTGCTCTACGGCCTTGTGATAGCGGCGGCGATATTCGTCGGGCGCTTCATACTTGTGGCCATTGTCGGCCGTAAGAACACCAAGACCGACCGCCAGATTGTGTCGATTATGATTCCCAAGGGGCTGGCGTCGGCTGTATTGGCATCGATGCCACGCCAGGTCAACCTCGCGGCAGGCTATGAAGTGGTGCCCAATGCCGAGCGCATAGAGTGTATGGTCTATTCGATTATTTTCTTCTCCATAGTTATATGTTCGCTGCTTGTGCTGCTGTCGCGCAAACGGATCATAGACGAGGAGTTCAAGCCCGAGCAGATGGAAGAAGTGTACGACTATGAATAGTGATTGTTAATGCGTTGACCGTAGCCGTCTAAAGCAACGGTTTAACAAGGTGCAACGGATATTGTCAAGGATATGAAACTGCATTTTTACAAATATGACGGAGCGGGCAACGACTTTGTGTTGCTCGACATCAGGGACAACGACCCGCAGCTTACCACCGAGCAGATAGCCCATCTGTGCCACAGGCGTTTCGGCATAGGTGCCGACGGCTTGATGACCCTCCAGAAGGCCGACGCTCCATACGACTTCGAGATGAAGTACTATAACAGCGACGGCCGTATCGGGTCGATGTGCGGCAATGGCGGACGCTGTATCGCCGCTTTTGCCAGCCGCCTCGGGCTCGGCAGCAAGGATGCCGACACAGGGCACAGGAGGCTGGACTTCATAGGCTTCGATGGCCCGCATAGCGCCGAGATACTGATGTGGGACGACTCAGCGTCGGTAGGCCTTGTGAAGCTTGGTATGCGCAGCGTGGAGTGCAATGGCGTAACTCGATGTCTTGATGGCTGGTTCCTCGACACCGGCTCACCGCACTATGTGCAGCGCGTCGACGGACTTGAGACTTACGACGTAGTAGGCGAGGGGCGACGCTTGCGCAACCTTGCCGAAGTCTTTCCCGAAGGCACCAACGTCGACTTCATAGAAGACAAGCCTGACGGACGTCTCTTTGTGCGCACCTATGAGCGCGGCGTGGAGGACGAGACCTATGCCTGTGGTACCGGTGTAACGGCCTGTGCCATAGTCAGTGGCAACAAGCGGTTGGTGACACTTGGCGGCGACTTCAGGGTTGACTTCGAGTCGACAGGCACCGCCTACGAAAAAGTCTTCCTCACAGGCCCCGTGTCGTTCAACTTCGAAGGCGACGTGATTCTACCTTAGCTATAACTTTAACGTTAACCTTAACTTTAACTTTAACTTTGAAATGTATATCCCATTCCGCTAAACATATCAACATTAAACATATCAACATAAAACATATCAACATATCAACATAAAACATATCAACATATCAACATATCAACCTTAAAACCCTCCAACTCTAAAACCTTTCAAACCCTTTTCTCGTGGACCTTTTCAGCAATATAGACATAGAACCCGCAAGGCAGCGCGTCAATGAGTTGACAGAGCTCCTTGACCGCTACAATTACGAGTATTATATGAACGACCGCTCGTTAGTGAGCGACTATGAGTTTGACAAGCTGCTGCGCGAGCTCGCCGACCTTGAAAGGCAATACCCCGAGCTGGCGTCGCCCAACTCGCCCACCAAAAGGGTGGGAGGGGAGGTCAACAAGACCTTCCGCCAGGTTACGCACCGCTTCCCGATGCTCTCGCTGGGCAACACCTACTCGATAGACGAGATAGTGGACTTCGAGGCACGCACACGCAAACTGCTTGGCGACACGGTGTTCAGCTACACTTGCGAGCTCAAGTACGACGGTGTGGCCATAGGGCTCACCTACAAGCACGGCCAACTTATGCAGGCCGTGACGCGCGGCAACGGCAGCGTAGGCGACGACATCACCGCCAATGCCCGTACCATACCCACCATACCACTCAAACTCAGAGGCTCTTACCCCGACGACTTCGAAGTGAGGGGCGAAGTGGTATACCCATTCAGCGAGTTCGAGGCCTTCAACCGCCAACGTGAAGCCGATGGCGACGAGCCTTTTGCCAACCCTCGCAACGCCGCCAGCGGCAGCCTCAAACTGCAGGACACCGCCGAGTGCGCCAAGCGTAAGCTCCAGTTCTGCCCTTACTTTGTTATGCTGCCGCAGGAGAACGGAGAACTTAGAACGGAGAACGGAGAATACTCCACGCATTCAGGACGCCTGCAAAGCCTTGTACAAATGGGTTTCAAGGTGCAGCCCTATATGAAGGAATGCCTAAACATCAATGAGATACGCGAATATATAGACTACTGGGACAACGAGCGCTGGAACCTGCCGTTCGGCACCGACGGCATCGTTATCAAAGTCAACCAAGTGGCCCTGTGGGACCGCCTGGGACTTACCGCCAAGTCGCCACGTTGGGCTATAGCCTTCAAATTCAAGGCCCAGCAGGTCAGCACTCCACTCGAGAGCATATCGTTCCAAGTGGGCCGCACAGGTATAATAACACCTGTCGCCAACCTCACTCCGGTATGGCTTGGCGGCACCACCGTCAAGCGCGCCACACTTGTCAATGCCGACTTCATCGAGAAGATGGACATCCGCGAAGGCGACTCCCTGCTTGTCGAAAAGGGCGGTGAGATAATACCCAAGGTCGTGGGTGTTGATATGTCCAAACGCAAAGCGGGCGCACAGCCCGTAGCCTATATCACCAACTGTCCCGAGTGCGGCTCGCGCCTTGTGCGTGCCGACGGCGAGGCCGGCCACTACTGCCCCAACAGCGACGGCTGCCCGCCGCAGATAGTGGGGCGCCTCGAGCACTTTGTGTCGCGCAAGGCGATGAATATCGACAGCCTCGGTTCCGAACGCCTCGAGATGTTGTATAAGAAAGGTCTTGTATCTGATATAGCAGACCTCTACACTCTTACACGCGAGCAGCTTATTGGATTGGAGTCTTTTGACGACGGCGGCCAGCGCCGCACCAGCATACAGGAGAAGGGAGCCGACAACATACTGGCAGCTATCGAGAAGTCGAAGGAGGTGCCTTTCGACCGCGTGCTCTTTGCCCTCGGCATACGCTATGTCGGCGAGGTGGGAGCCAAGAAGCTGGCACGCCATTTCTCCAATATCGACGCAATCATAGGCGCCAGCCCCGAGGAGCTTGCCTCGGTCGAGGACATAGGCGAAAAGACAGCTCAGTTCATCTACGACTATTTCCGCGACCTGCGCCACCTGCAGACCATCCAGCGTCTGCGCGACGCCGGACTCAACCTCAGGCTCGACAAGTCATCGTTTCAGCAGTCCGACATCTTGCAAGGCAAGACCTTCGTTGTCAGCGGAGTCTTCAGTCGTTTCAGCCGCGACGAGATAAAGGCCGACATCGAGAAGAACGGCGGCAAAGTCAGCGGCTCCATCAGCGGCAAGACCGACTACCTGCTGGCAGGCGACAAGATGGGCCCCGAGAAGCGCAAGAAAGCCGAGAAACTGGGCGTCGCCATAATAAGCGAAGATGACTATTTAGGGATGCTGAAATGAGGCGCATACTGACCATAGCCATCCTTCTGTTTGCAACGCTGCGCCTTGCCGCCCAGCCGCAAAAGACCCTCTCGCTGCTGTCGGGCTACACTGTCCCCAACTCGTCCGAATGGGACTATATCAAGGATATCTCCATCGGGGTCGACGGCGCGCTGTCGTGGAGGCAAGATTGGGGCTTTGAGGACACTAACGGCTGCTTTCCGCTGCTCCGTTTCCCATACGATATGGGTGTTCGAGGCAACTTCACCTATTTTCCCAATGGCATAGCCGGGCAGCGCATCGGCGTCAGCGGCTTCATTCAGGAGCCCATTATGCTCTTCAAACGCTGGATAACCTTTGACGGCGACAGCGTTCCATCGAGAGTGCCAAACTACCTCAATCTCGATATGGACTGCGGTCTGGCGTTCTATACCGACCCCTACAGTCGCACGCCCAATCCCGACAACGTCTTTATCGGCTCATACCTCAACTGCCTCGTCCAGATAGGCCTGTCGTACAGCCATCGCCTGCGCGACTACTCCCAGATAGTCTTTGCCGCCAGGTTCGCCCACTCCTCCAACGGATACCTCAAAAAGCCAAACAAGGGGCTCAACTACCTGCAGCTGTCCATCGGCTACACGTTGCCTGCAAAATACAACAATTCTATCATCAGAGTGTCTCGATTCGACACCATCGACCATAGCGGACAAACGTTTATGCCCGTCGTCAACTGGCAGCATTACTGGCCTTACGGCAACCCCGCCTTCCGTGGCGGCGAGTGGCTGCTCTCATATTCCCCTGGCATCGTGATGCCTCGCTACACGGGCGCCAGCCGCAAATACTTCTATGCCCATACCGCCCAGGCCGGATGGCTCTACCGCTTCAACCCCGCGCGTGCCGTCGGTGCCACGCTCGACCTCACCTACAACTACAGCCACACCGCCGTCATACGCCACTGGCACGAGGACTACAGCCTGCCGTTCTACATAGGCATAGCGGGAGTGTATGAGGCCACCTATCACCGTCTTACGCTGCACACCGCGCTGGCCGCCTACCTCGCCCGCAGCGAGCACGGCACAACGCCGCTCTACGAGCGTGTCGGACTCTATTACAACTTCGGCAGCGAGCACCGACGCCTCCGCCATTTTGTGGGCGTGGCCCTCAAGTCGCATATGGCACACATCGACTTCATCGAATGGCACTACGGCATCAAAATAAAGTGATGCGAAATGTTAAAACCCAAAAATCGACCTAAAAAAATATCATTTTAGTCACCGCTGACTATCAACGTCTTAGGCTAATTCTTTAAAAAAAATTAAAGGTCGATGTCACACTTTGGCCAAAACGTGAGTATATATATATGAAAGGTTTTTCTTTCGACCGCATTGGATAGAGGAAAAAACATAGACAGCCCTATGGCACCCGAAAGCCAGTGTGCCGAGTTGC